>Ga0209447_10000071_pt1 | contig 24995 bp, 8 predicted proteins | sample BogFormECP04_OM3_FD_188243 | JGI IMG/M metagenome (GOLD analysis project Ga0209447, IMG submission 188243) | Bog forest soil microbial communities from Calvert Island, British Columbia, Canada - ECP04_OM3 (SPAdes) (version 2) | ecosystem: Environmental > Aquatic > Freshwater > Wetlands > Bog ... | reverse complement strand
TCGTGTTACAATTTTTTCAGTGGGCCGGTAGCTCAATGGTAGAGCAGCTGCCTCTTAAGCAGCGGGTTGGAGGTTCGAGTCCTCCCCGGCTCACCACTTATATACATTGCAATTGATGTCGCGCCGCCATGCTTCTCGCGATCGCTCCCCAGTTGTGCCACGCAGTTTTCACGTGGCGCGTCCATCGGCGATTTCCTGCATAACCGCGCCGCAATTCACCTCACGCTAATACGTGCTTTGCCTGATGCGTCGCGATTTATCGTTCCATTGCGGGCGCTGTCCTGTAAAATTCCAACTCGTATAGCCCTGGTGCTTCTGTCTTGCGGCCACCCCTTCCAATGGCCGCCGGAACGGCTGCTTCATTCTGTCGGCCGGAATGCGCAAGCCGCAAATTTCCGGCGGTGAATCACGAATTGAACGGAGAATCGAAGCTAGAAGATGGCTAAGCTGGCCCAACCACCTCCGCCCATTTTTTCCGAGCCAGAGGAGACGATTCGCGCCGAGCTTTTCAGCGTCGAGCGCCTGGAGCAGCACGCGGAAAGCCTGGCGGCCGCGCAGCTCGTCGTCACCGATCCTGAAGAAGGGCGGCCGCTGATTCCACGCGTGCTGGAGAACGGCCGCGTCCTGCTGGAATATTACCGGGCCACGGCGCGCGCCATCCAGCACGAACAGGCCATCACCCCCGCGGCCGAATGGTTCGTCGATAATTTTTATATCGTTGAAGAGCAGCTGCGCGAAATTCGCGACGATCTTCCTCCCGGCTTTTACCGCAAATTGCCGAAGCTCGCATCCGGTCACCTCGAGGGTTTTCCGCGCGTCTTCGGCGTCGCCTGGGCGTTCGTCGCGCACAACGACAGCCGCTTCGATCCCGAAGTCTTGCGCCGCTTCGTCAGCGCCTACCAGCGCGTGCAGCCGCTGACCATCGGCGAACTCTGGGCGGTGGCCATCACGCTGCGCATCGTGCTGGTGGAAAACCTGCGCCGCGTCGCCGAACGCATCGTGCGCAGCCGCAACGCGCGCGTGGAAGCCGATATCCTTGCCGACCGCGTGCTCGGCACGGCGGGGCAAACCGCCGTTTCACCCGCAGCCGTTCTGCGCCGCTTCGAAAATAAACCGCTGGAACGCTCCTTTGCGGTGCAGTTGGTGCAGCGCCTGCGCGACCTGGATCCGAAGGTCGGCCCAATTCTGGTGTGGCTGGATGAACGCCTTGCCGCGCAAGGCACCACCGCCGACGAAATCGTGCGCACCGAGCATCAAGAGCAGGCTGCCATGAGCGTGACGGTGCGCAACATCATCACCAGCATGCGCCTGACTTCCGCGTTCGATTGGGAAGAATTTTTCGAGAGCGTCAGCCTGGTGGACGAAGTGCTGCGCGGTGGCAGCAATTTCGGAGACATGGACTTTGCCACGCGCGATTACTACCGCCATGCGATCGAAGATCTCTCGCGCGGCTCATCCCACAGCGAAATCGAAGTTGCACAGCGCGCCGTGCAACGCGCCAAGCGCGCGCGCGCCGAACTTCGCAGCGACGGGCATCCGCCGGACGAACGCAAGGCCGATCCCGGCTACTACCTGATCTCCCGCGGCCGCCTTGATTTCGAGCGGGAACTCGGCTTCCACGTTGCCTGGCGACGCGGCGTGCTGCGCTTATACGTGCGCGCCGCCGTGCCGGGCTATTTGGGCACGATCGCGGCGATGACCGCGCTGATTCTGGCGCTGCCGCTGGCGCATGCCCGAGAATTGGGAGTGGGCGCGCCCATTTTGGCGCTCTTTGCTTTGCTCGCTTCCGTGCCTGCTTCCGATCTGGCCATAGCGCTGGTCAATCGCGTGGTGGCGGATTTACTGGGCCCACGCACTTTGGCGCGTCTGGAATTGCGCGACGGTGTTCCGGAAGAACTGCGCACCATCATCGTGGTCCCTACGCTCTTGATCTCGCAGGACGCGATCAAGGAACAGGTGGAGCGCCTGGAGATCCACTACCTCGCGAATGTGGATGGCGATCTGCGCTTTGCTCTGCTCACCGATTGGGTGGACGCCACCTCCGAAAATTTGCCGGGAGATGACGAATTGCTGGCCACGGCCGCCAGCGGCATCGCCGGCTTGAACAAAGCCCATGGCCCCGCTCCCGGGGGCGGCGCGCGTTTCTTCCTGTTCCATCGCAAGCGCACCTGGAACGAACGCGAACAGAAATGGATGGGTTGGGAACGCAAGCGGGGCAAGCTGCACGAGCTGAACCAGTTGCTGCGCGGCTCGACGTACACGAATTTCATTCCGGTCGGGGACCAGGTGCCGGAATCCATCCCCATGATTCGCTACGTCATCACGCTGGATGCGGATACGCGGCTTTCTCGCGGCACCGCGGCGCGCCTGGTCGGCACCATGGCGCACCCGTTGAATCGGCCGCAATTCAGCGCCGAACTGGGGCGCGTAGTGGACGGCTATGGCGTGGTGCAGCCGCGCGTGACGCCTTCGCTTCCGACCGATCGCGAAGGCTCCCGCTTCCAGCGAATTTTTTCCGGCCCCAGCGGGATCGATCCCTACGCTTCCGCGGTTTCCGACGTTTATCAGGACCTGTTTCACGAGGGCTCGTACACCGGGAAGGGAATCTACGATCTCGATGCATTTGAGGCCGCGTTGGCCGGCAAGGTCAAAGAGAACACCCTGCTGAGCCACGATTTGTTCGAAGGCATTTTCGCGCGCGCCGCGCTCGCCAGCGATATCGAGTTGTTCGACGAATTTCCATCGCATTACGAAGTGTCAGCCGCGCGCCAGCATCGCTGGGCCCGCGGAGACTGGCAGCTTCTGCCGTGGATTTTCGGGCGCGGCGGACTGTCGAAGGAAGAACGCCGCAAAGTCTCTATTCCCGCGATCAGCCGCTGGAAGATGATGGACAATCTGCGCCGCACGCTTTCCGCGCCGTGCATGCTGCTGCTCATGCTGGCGGGATGGCTGGCACCGCAGGTATCCCCATGGATGTGGACCCGCTTCGTGCTGGCCACGATCTCCATCCCCGCGCTAATCCCTTTTCTCGTCGGATTGAATTCCCGTTTGAGCGGCATTTCCAAACGCAGCCATTTTCGTGATGTGCTGTCCGACCTGTCGCTGGGCGCATCGCAGATCGGTTTAACCATCACGTTCATTGCGTACCAGGCTTGGCTGATGAGCGATGCGATCGTGCGCACACTGGTTCGTTTGCTCTTCACGCGCCGAAATCTGCTGCAGTGGGTAACCGCGGCGCAGGCCAAGTATGCAGTGGACTTGGGTCTCCTCGGCGCCTACGGACGTATGATAGCGAGCGTGCTGGTGGCTTCTGGCGCGCTCATGGCCGTGGCCGTGGTGCGTCCGCAGGCTTTGTGGGTGGCAGTTCCGTTTGGCGCGCTGTGGATCGCGGCGCCCGCGGTGGCGCGTTGGATCAGCATTCCTCCGCCCGTCGAAGACATCGAACCGTTATCCGCGGCAGACACCAAGGCCCTGCGCACAATTTCCCGGCGCACCTGGCGATTCTTCGAGCGATTCGTTTCCGCCGAAGACCGTTTTCTGCCGCCGGATAATTTTCAAGAAGATCCCAAGCCTGTCGTAGCTCATCGAACTTCTCCCACCAATATTGGCCTCTATCTGCTCTCGACGCTTGCTGCGCGAGACATGGGATGGCTCGGCGCGCAGGAAACGGCTGACCGCCTGGAAGCCACGCTTCAAACCATGAGCCAGCTGGAGCTGTACCGCGGCCATTTTTACAATTGGTACGACACGCGCCGCCTGGTTCCGCTCGATCCCAAGTATGTCTCCAGCGTGGACAGCGGCAACCTCGCCGCCAATTTGCTCGTTCTGGGCAACGGCTGCCGCGAAATCATTCAGGAACCGTTCGCCGCGTCGCGTCCCTTCACCGGTGTAGGTGATGCGCTGCATCTATTGCGCGAAGCGCTGGAAGAAATCGCGGATACCCAGCGCACGCACACCGTAACGCGCAAGCAATTGGCGAATGCGTTGGACTCGCTGGCCCTGCTGCTTGATGCGGTTCCAGCCGGGCCGCGCGAATGGGCCGCGCGCTTTCTGGAGGTTCAGGAGCGCGCCCAGACCGTGGCCGATATCGCTCAGGCTTTGGCTCAGGAACTGGGCGCGCCTGCTGACTCCGAATTGTGCATCTGGGCTGAGGCCGCGCGCGCCAACCTGGAAAGTTATGCGCGGGATGCGCGGATCATGATTCCGTGGCTGCGTCTGGAACCCATCGAGGTGCTGGCCATGGCCGAACGTCCGCAGGAACAAGCGCGCGAGTGGGTGGCCATCGAACCATCGTTTCGCCACCTGCCGGCGTTGGCGGATGTTCCGGATCGTTGCGAGTCCGCGGTGCGCGAATTGGCCACGCTGCGCGAAAGATTCGCCGCTGATCTCGCGACGAATCGCGAAGTCCTGCAGCGTATCGATGCTCTCACGATAGCTCTCAACGGCTCAGGCCGGGATGCGTCGTCTCTCACGCGTCGCCTGGTCGCCATCGCGCACGCAGCGCAAAGCATGTTCGACGCCATGGACTTCACCTTCCTCTTCGACAACTCGCGCAAGCTTTTCTCCATCGGATTCCGCGGCACTGACGGAACGCTGGATGGCAATTGCTACGACCTGCTGGCTTCCGAAGCGCGGCTGGCGAGCTTCATCGCCATCGCCAAAGGTGAAGTGCCGGCGTCGCACTGGTTCCGCCTGGGTCGCGCGCTCACTCCGGTCGGCCGCGGCTTGGCTTTGATCTCCTGGTCAGGCTCGATGTTCGAATACCTGATGCCCGCGCTGGTGATGCGCTCTCCGGCGAACAGCATGCTGAGCCAGACGTATGAGCAGGTTGTCGTGCGTCAGATCGAATACGGAGAGGAGCGCAGCGTTCCCTGGGGAATCTCCGAATCGGCCTTTAATGCTCGCGACATGGATTTCACTTATCAGTATTCAGGTTTCGGCGTTCCGGGCCTGGGGCTCAAGCGTGGGTTGAGCGAAGACCTGGTGATCGCGCCGTATGCCACGGCGCTGGCCGCGATGATCAATCCAGCCGCCGCCGTGCAAAATTTCGCCAGGCTCGCGCGCGCCGGCGCTGCGGGCAGCTACGGATTCTACGAGGCATTGGACTACACCAGCAGCCGTTTGCCCGAAGGAAAAGATGTCGCGGTGATTCGCGCTTTCATGGCTCATCACCAAGGCATGTCCATCATCGCGCTCGCCGACCTGCTGAATGGCGGCGTGATGCGCGATCGTTTCCATGCCGAGCCGATCGTGCGCGCCACGGAGCTGCTGCTGCAGGAACGCACCCCGCGCGACGTGCTGGTTGCGCGTCCGCGCGCTGAAGAAGTTTCCGCGGCGTCCAAAGTGCGTGAACTGGTCCCTCCGCTGGTGCGCCGCTTCAGCACGCCGCACGATGCGATTCCGCGCACGCAATTACTCTCCAACGGACGCTATTCCGTGATGCTTACCTCCGCCGGTTCGGGTTACAGCCGCTGGCGCGATCTGGCCATCACCCGCTGGCGCGAAGACCTCACGCTGGATAACTGGGGCCAGTACATCTTCCTGCGCGACGAACAATCCGGCAACGTCTGGTCGGCTGGATTTCAGCCCGCCGGAATCGAAGCTGACGAATACGAAGCCATTTTCTTCGAGGACCACGCCGAGATCATCCGGCGCGACCGCTCGCTCACGACGGCGCTGGACGTAGTGGTCTCCTCCGAAGACGATGCGGAAGTCCGGCGCATTTCGCTCAGCAACGTGGGCGTGCGCGCGCGCGATATTCAAGTCACCTCCTACGCCGAACTTTCGCTCACTCCGCAAGCGGCGGATGTCGCGCATCCTGCATTCGCGAAACTATTCGTCCAAACTGAATTCGTAGCGGACGTAGGCGCCCTGGTCGCCACGCGCCGCAAGCGTTCCGAAGACGAGACCTCCGTGTGGGTCGCCCACGTGCTGGTGACGGATGCCGAAACCGTGGGAGAATTGCAATTCGAAACGGATCGCGCGCGTTTCGTGGGGCGCACGCGCAATCTGCGCGATCCCGTGTCGGTGATGGATGGCCGTCCACTCTCCAACACGGTTGGTTCCGTGCTGGATCCTATCTTGAGCCTGCGCCGCACGGTGCGCGTTCCGCCGGGCGGCACGGTCCATTTGATTTTTTCCACCATTGCCGCCGGCACGCGCGAAGAGGTTCTGGATCTCGCCGACAAATATCGCGATGCGCGAACCTTTGAACGCACGCATACCCTGGCGTGGACGCAGGCGCAGGTGCAGCTGCACCACCTGGGGATCACTTCCGAAGAAGCGCTGCTATTTCAGCGCCTGGCGAACGCCGTCCTGTACGTGGATCCCTCGCTGCGTCCCACCGCCGACGTGCTGGCGCGCAGCTCGCTGGATATTTCCACGCTGTGGGCCCAGGGAATCTCCGGCGATTTGCCGATTATTCTGGCGCGCATTGACGACCCCGACGACGTGGACATCATCCGGCAAATGTTGCGTGCGCACGAATACTGGCGGATGAAGCAGCTGTCGGCGGACGTGGTCATCATCAACGAAAAAGCCGCATCCTACGTGCAGGAACTGCAAGACTCCCTCGAAGCTCTGGTGCGCGGCAGTCAGCTAAGGCTTTCGCCGGATTCCGGCGGCGTGAGCGGGAAGATTTTCCTGCTGCGCGGCGATCTGCTCACTCCGCAGGCGCGCACGCAACTGCAAGCCGTGGCGCGCGCAGTGCTGTTGAGCCGCCGGGGCACGCTGGCAGAGCAGATCGTCCGCTCGCAATATCCGGAGCCGCCGGAGCGCGCCCTCGCCCGCCTCGCACGCCCCACTAAATCCCCGGAATCTCGCTTGCCGCGCCAAGCTCTGCAATTTTTCAATGGCCTGGGCGGTTTCGCGGATCGCGGCCGTGAGTATGTGATCGCCTTGAACGAAGGACTGCGCACGCCTGAGCCCTGGGTCAATGTCGTCGCCAATCCATCCTTCGGATTCCTGGTCTCCGAATCTGGTTCGGGATTCACCTGGTCGCTCAACAGCCACGAAAATCAGCTCACACCTTGGTCCAACGATCATGTTTTTGACACGCCGGGAGAAGCGATCTACATCCGAGACGAAGCAACCGGCGAAGTCTGGACTCCTACCGCTCTGCCCGTGCGCGATGAAGGCGCAAGCTATCAGGCGCGTCACGGTCAGGGCTACAGCCGTTTCCTGCACGGCTCGCGCGGCATTGCCCTGGAACTCTTGCAATTTGTGCCGGTGGAAGACCCCATAAAAATCTCGCGGCTCACGCTGCGGAATGATTCGGACCGCGTGCGCCGCCTTTCCATCACTGCCTATGCCGAATGGGTGCTGGGCAGCTCGCGCAGCGCCACGGCGCCTTACATCATCACGGAAGTCGAGCCGCAGTCGAAGGCCATCCTGGCGCGCAGCGCCTGGAGCGGTGAGTTCGGCGGCCGCGTCGCTTTCGCCGATCTGCGCGGGCAGCAAACCTCCTGCAGCGGCGACCGCACCGAATTTTTCGGCCGCAATGGCACCGCCGACCGCCCCGCCGCGCTGGAACGCACCGCTCCGCTCTCCGGCAAGGTGGGTCCGGGCCTGGATCCCTGCGCCGCGCTGCAAACCACGATCGAGCTGCGCGCGGGGGCCCGCGCCGAAGTCGTATTTTTCCTGGGCCAAACGGAAAACAAAGAACAAGCGCGCGACCTGCTAATGCGCTACCGCACCGCGGATCTGGACAAAGTTCTCAGCGAAGTCACGCGCCGCTGGGACGAGATCCTTGACACTGTGAAAGTTACCACTCCCGATCCCAGCATGGATGTGCTGCTGAATCGCTGGCTCTTGTACCAGACATTATCTTGCCGCGTCTGGGCCCGCGCAGGTTTTTACCAGGTGAGCGGCGCCTATGGTTTCCGCGATCAACTGCAAGATGTGATGGCTCTCAATATTTCGAAACGCAGCGTGGCCCGCGAACAGTTACTGCGCGCGGCGGCCCACCAATTCCCGGAAGGCGACGTCCAGCATTGGTGGCACCCTCCTTCGGGTCGCGGCATTCGCACCCGCATGTCCGACGATCTCCTCTGGCTCCCCTACGCCGTGGTCCAGTTCATCGAAGCCACCGGCGACATGACCGTACTGGAAGAATCCGTCCCCTTTATCGAAGGCGATCTGCTGGCGGAAGGGCAGAAGGAATCCTATTTCCAGCCGCGCGTTTCGGAAACCCGCGCGACGCTTTTCGAGCACTGCGCGCGCGCCTTGGACCGCAGCCTGAATGTGGGAAGTCACGGCCTGCCGCTGATGGGCACGGGTGACTGGAACGACGGCATGAACCGCGTGGGACAGGACGGCAAGGGCGAAAGCGTGTGGCTCGGCTGGTTCCTGCACGCCGTCCTGTGGGAGTTTGCAAAGCTCGCAGATGGCCGCGGCGAGCGCCAGCGTGCTGAGACGTGGCGCCTGCACGTCAGCAGCCTCAAGGCTGCTCTGGAACGCGATGGCTGGGACGGCGAGTGGTACCGCCGCGCTTATTTCGACGACGGTACGCCGCTGGGCTCCGCGCAAAACACCGAATGCCGCATTGATGCAATTGCCCAGTCCTGGGCCGTCCTCAGCGGCGCCGCAGAGCCAGGACGCGCAGCCCGCGCGATGACCGCCGTGGACCAGCAACTCATTCGCCGCCCCGACGGGCTGATCCTGCTGCTTACGCCGCCTTTCGATCATCCGGACCACGATCCCGGATACATCAAAGGGTACTTACCGGGCATTCGTGAAAATGGCGGCCAGTACACGCACGCCGCCACCTGGACGCTGATGGCGTTTGCCGAGCTGGGCGACGGCGAGAAAGCCTCCGAGCTATTCCGCATGATGAATCCCATCAACCGCGCCGATACGCGCGCCAACGTGCAACGCTATAAGGTTGAGCCTTACGTCGTCGCAGGCGATATCTACGCCGAAGCGCCGCATATCGGACGCGGCGGTTGGACCTGGTACAGCGGCTCGGCAGGTTGGCTCTATCGCGCCGGGATCGAATCAATCCTGGGATTCCGAGTGCGCGGAACCTTGCTCTCGATTGACCCCTGCATCCCGCGCAACTGGCCTGGATACAGCATGGAGTTCCGCTACCACTCATCCGTGTACAAGATCACCGTCGAAAATCCCTCCGGAGTGGCGCGCGGGGTCGCTCTTACAGAGCTTGACGGAAAACTGCTGGCTGGCTCCGCCGCGATTCACCTGATGGACGACGGCGTGGTGCATCAGGTCCGCATCGTACTAGGGTGAGCATAGAACTCGAAAGACGGCCTGCCCAAGGGGCCTTTCATTCGTCGAAACAGTCATTAGCTTCATTTCATCCGCAGTTACATTCGATGTCTGGTTCGTCTAACATTAATTGTGCCGACTAGGGACATATTGACGCCAAGGGAACTGTCGCGCCGCGAGTTGCTGCGAGATTTGGCGGCGCTTTCCGCCTGTGGCATTCCGCTTGCCTCAGGCCTCTCGCTCCAGCACTCCGTTGCCAGCCGCCAGGCTGCCCCTGCGCCCTCGCAGCTTCCGCCTCCCAGCTACCTTTCGCCCAGAGACGATTCCTTCCTCGAGGAGCTCGAAAAAGCGATTTTTCAGTTTTTCTGGGATCAAACCAATCCCAGCACCGGAATGGTGAAGGACCGCTGCAATGTGCGCTCCTCCGACAACGGTGTGGTCAGCAGCATCGCCGCCACCGGATTCGGCTTGACCGCGCTGTGCATCGGCGAAAAGCGCGGATATATATCGTTCACGCTCGCCCGGGAAAGGGTGATCAACGCGCTGCGGTTTTTCTGGAAGAAGCTGCCCAACCAGCGCGGATTTTTCTATCACTGGGCCAACATCAATACCGGCGAGCGCCTCTGGCAATCCGAATTCTCCTCGATTGACACGTCCATTCTGCTCTGCGGCATTCTCACTTGCCGCCAGCACTTCGAGCACTCGGAGATCAGCGAGCTGGCGCACGAAATTTTCAACCGCGTGGATTGGAACTGGTTGTCCGAAGATACGCGCATCCTGCCGCACGGCTGGAGCCCGGAAACAGGATTCCTGCAATATCGCTGGGACAGCTACAGCGAAATGATGATGATGTACCTGCTCGGCCTGGGCTCCACGTCCCACGCGCTGGCTCCGGCCACCTGGGACGCCTGGAAGCGCACCATTTTCGAATTCGACGGGATCAAGTTCATCGGCTCCTACGCTCCGCTGTTCGTCCATCAGTATTCGCAGGCTTGGTTTGATTTCCGCGGCAAGCGCGACCTGTACGCGGACTATTTTCAGAATTCGATCCTGGCGACCGACGTGCACCGGCGATTCTGTTTGAGCCTCGCGAACAAGTTTCCCGATTACAGCGATGACCTCTGGGGAATCACCGCTTCCGATTCCATCAACGGATATCGCGTCTGGGGCGGGCCGCCGGAAACAGGCCCGATTGATGGCACCATCGTGCCCTGCGCCGCGGCGGGTTCGCTGCCATTTTTGCCGGGACCCACCATGCGCGTGCTCCGTACGATTGACAATCGTTACGGCGCCGGCACCTGGAGTCGCTACGGATTCGTGGATGCTTTCAACCCGCTGACAAATTGGTACGACAGCGACGTGGTTGGCATTGACGCCGGAATCACCATGGTAATGGCGGAAAATGCGCGCACCGCGTTCGTGTGGGATACCTTCATGAAGAATCCGGAAGCACAAAGAGGCATGGATCGCGCGGGATTCAAAGCCTATCAGCCACTCGCGCCACAGGAATTAGTTGGGATGCATCTGCGCAACACGTAGGAAATAATTGGGGCAGGGAACTGGAACCACTCACCGCGGCAGTCAAACCGGCCACGAAACGCGCACCACAGCGCTCAGCCCTCGGAAAGTTTAGCGGTAATTTGCGGCCTGCAGTTCAAACATCTCCGCGTAATGCCCGCCCACTTTCAGCAGCTGGTCGTGCTGGCCCTGCTCGGCAATCTCGCCGTCCTTCAGGACCAGAATGCGATTGGACATCTTCACGGTCGAGAAGCGGTGCGAGATCAGCAGCGACATCTTGCCTTCCGTCAATTCGGAGAAGCGCTGAAACACTTCGTGTTCGGAACGCGCATCCAGTGCAGCCGTAGGCTCATCCAGAATCAGCAACTGCGCGTCGCGCAGATAAGCGCGGGCGATAGCGATCTTCTGCCATTCGCCGCCGGAAAGGTCCACGGCGCCTTCAAATCGCGAACCCAGCACTTGATCGAATCCCTTGGGCAGCCGGCGGATGGCCTGTTCCGCCAGGCTCTTGTTGGCAGCCGCGCGAATTTGGAATGGGTTGTTGCGCTCCTCGATGCGGCCCACCGCGATGTTCGCAGAAGCCGTCATCTCATAACGCATGAAGTCCTGGAAAATTACGCCGATTTCCTGCCACAGGCTCTCCAGGTCGTACTCGCGCAAATCCTTGCCATCCAGCAGAATTTGTCCTTCGGTCGGATCGTACAAGCGCGTCAGCAATTTCACGATGGTGGTCTTGCCCTGGCCATTCTCGCCGACGATGGCGATGCGCTCCGAAGGCGCCAGCTTGAAGCTCACGTTCTTCAAAATCATCCGCGAACTGCCCGGATACGCGAACGATACATTCTTGAATTCGAATCCCTGCAGAATTTTCTTGGGAGCCGGCAAGGCGCCAGGCTTCGAGAAAATCTTCGGTTTCACCGCGAAGAATTCCAGCAAGTCAGTCATGAACAAAGCCTGGTTGGCAATTTCCGAAAAAGTAGTGAACACCGCCTGGATGTTCGAGCTGGCGCCGCCAATCGCCCCGGCCAGAAAAATCATGGTGGCCAGCGAAATTAAGCCTATCACCGTGTGATAAATCACAAAGATGTAAGTGCCGTAGTAACCCGCCACACCCACCATCGCCAGCAGCGCGCCAATAAACAGCCGGTGTCGCGCCACGCCTATGGTCTGGTCGTGAAGCTCGGTGGCGACATCCGAATACCGGCCCACCAGGAACGGCGCAAGCCCAAATAGTTTCAGTTCTTTCGCGCCTTCTTTGGTGCCGCCCAACAGCCGCAAATAATCGAGCTCGCGCCGCGCGGGAGTCTGCTGGAAGCTCAGCGAGTATCCCAGGAACGCGAAATGCGTTTCGCCCAGAAACGCCGGCACCACACACGCCACCAGCGCGATCAATAACCACGGTGAGTAAACGAAAATCCCAGCCGCCAGGCTGACCGTCGTGATGGTCTCTTGAATCAGGCGGCCGGAGATCTTGATCATCTGTACCCGGTCCGTGCTCTGTACACGAGCGCGTTCCAGCTTGTCATAGAAAACCGGATCTTCGTAGGACATCAAATCCAGATTCGCCGCGTGCTTCATCAACCGCACGCTGATGTGCTTCATGAATCGTTCAGCCAAGGTGGTGTCGCAGAAATCGATCACCCGCATTAAAATGGCCGCAATTCCAGCCAGCAGGAATTCCAGAGTTACGAGTCCCCAGAAATAGTGTGGCAGCGGCGTTTGCTTGGCGCTTAATGCGTAAATTGCGGCGATGATCATCTGCGTGACCGCCAACATGGATAGCGGAATTAGCGCAGCCACCAGCCGCGAAACCAGGTTCGCCACGGCCACGCCAGGCGCAGCGTCCCAAACATATTTCATTACCGGAGGAATGTTCTTCAGCGCGCGCAGGCGCTCTGCCCATCTAGGGCTGGGGATATCCTCGGCGGGATTCACATCTTTGCCGGCTGGGTTGCCAACTAAAGCTCGTGTACTCAAGACTGGGTCTCCGATTTCGAACGTTGCTGTCTGGTGTTGCCATAAAGCTTATCGACGAAACTTCATTATCCGGGAGTGCACGTCTGCTGCCAACAGCGATTCCCGGTAACTTGCTAATAAGTAAAGACCTACAGAAATGGCCGTAATCGTGCTCCGCGATTTTTTTCGTGGTCCCGGAAAGTTCTACTCGAATGTAGTACTCGTCCAGATATCCGGAGTTTGCGGCTGCGCGAACGGGCGGCAAGGATCGGCGCTCCAGAACAGGTCAACTCACCTTCAAGAATACCTCAAGAACCTGAGCGCCGCGCCGCAGCCGAAGAGCGTGTGATTAAGATGTGGCCACTCTCGTCAGCCGACGTTAGCGGGAATTCGTCGAGACGAGCCGCGGCGGCCGCGGTTTATCTCAGCAGCGTTCGATGATTGCCGCAATCCCCTGGCCCACTCCGATGCACATCGTGCACAGCGCGTAGCGCCCCTTGATTGCCTGCAACTGGTACATCGCCGTCGTCACCAGGCGCGCGCCACTGGCGCCCAGCGGGTGCCCAATCGCGATAGCTCCGCCGTTGGGGTTCACGTGCTGCGCGTCGTCGGATAGTCCCAGTTCCCGTGTCACCGCCAGCGCCTGCGCCGCGAAAGCCTCATTCAGTTCGATCACGTCCATCTGCGAAATTTTCAGCCCGGTCTTTTCCAGCAGTTTTTTCGTCGCCGGCGCGGGCCCCATCCCCATGATCCGCGGAGCCACTCCCGCCGTGGCCGTCGCCAGCACTCGCGCGCGTGGGGTCAAGCGATGCTTCGTAACACCTGCCTGCGATGCCAGCAGCAGCGCGCACGCGCCGTCGTTTATGCCCGAAGCATTTCCGGCCGTCACGGTGCCGTTGGGTTTCACGATCGGTTTCAATTTCGCCAGCCCGTCCAGCGTCGTGTCCGGACGAGGATGCTCATCCGTATCAAAGATCTTCGCATCACCTTTCTTCTGCGGCACGGGCACCGCGACGATCTCTTGCTTGAAAAATCCGGCGGCATTCGCGCGCGCCCAGCGTTGCTGCGTGCGGTAGGCAAACGCATCCTGGTCCGCGCGCCCCACGTGATACTCCTCCGCCACGTTCTCCGCCGTTTCCGGCATGGAATCCACTCCGTACTTGGCTTTCAGCAGGGGATTGATGAACCGCCAGCCAAGCGTCGTATCGAAAGTCTCCGCGTTGCGGCTGAAAGCGCTGTCGGCCTTACCGGTCACAAACGGGGCGCGCGTCATGCTCTCCACCCCGCCGGCAATCATCAGCTCCGTCTCGCCGGATTTGATCGCGCGCGCCGCCACGCCCAGCGCGTCCAGGCTTGAGCCGCACAGCCGGTTCACCGTCGCGCCCGGCACTTCCTTCGGCAAACCTGCCAGCAGCAGCGCCATGCGCGCCACGTTGCGATTATCTTCGCCGGCCTGGTTCGCGCAGCCGTAGATCACATCATCCACTGCGCCCCAATCCACTCCCGGATTTCGCTCCTGCAGCGCGCGCAGCGGAATCGCTGCCAGATCGTCGGTGCGAATCGTCGCCAGCGCCCCGCCGTAGCGTCCAAAAGCAGTACGCACTGCATCGCAAATGAAAACTTCGTTCACAAAATTTCTCCGCTCTATTCGATGAAAATCGCGCCCAGTTCGATTCGCCGCCGGCGCAAACGATGCGCCAGCACAAAGCCGCGAGCGCGATTATCGGCCAGCTCCCGATTTTGCCCACCCTAGTATATCCGACCACGCTACGGTTTCCGCTTTGCGCCGCGCTTCACAGAAAATAGCAACATCGTGTAAGCTATCGCCATGAGCGAAAAAATTCAGAAGACCGACGCCGAATGGCGCGCCAAGCTCGACGACAACCAGTATTACGTCACGCGCAAGCAGGGAACGGAGCCGCCCTTCACGGGCGAGTACGAAAACGAGGAAGCCGAAGGGACCTACACCTGCGTCTGCTGCGGCCAGCCGCTGTTTTCTTCCGACGCGAAATTTCATTCTGGCTCAGGCTGGCCCAGCTATTACCAGCCGGTGGCGGCTGATAACGTGGAACTGAAACGCGACATCAGTCACGGTATGGTGCGCACCGAAGCGATCTGCAGCCGTTGCGACGCGCATCTGGGCCACGTTTTCGAAGACGGCCCGGATCCCACGGGTCTGCGTTTCTGCATTAATTCCGCCGCCCTGAAGCTCGAGGAAAAAAAGAAGGACGAGAAATAAGCGTTCCGCTGTGCCACCGTGGCGGATTTTCCTGCCCAGTCGGCACACAAACTAGTGGTTGAAGTACATAACCAGAGGATGCTCGTTCCCAGGATTCGAATCAGTGGAGATTCCGACGAAGCTTGCCGGTGAAGCGATATAGAACACCATGGTCGACGGCAAGCCGGTCGTCGAACCAATCGTCATCGTCCCGCGTCCATTCGGCCCCACCACGGAATACAGAATAGTCACTGGCTGATCCGTATGCGGCGTTCCATCGTTGTCCGCTTCGTCCAGGATTCCCGTCATGGACCCATTGCCGTCCAGCGAATCCAATTGTCCGACGATATTCACAACGGCCGGATCGATCGTGGTCTCGGCGCTCAGCGTATATCCGCCCTGGATCGAAGCGCTCGCGAAGGGCGCGGTGGACGTTTGCGCGTCCAGCAGGCCGTAGCTGACGGCGGCATCCGAACCGATCAAAAGTCCCTGATTGGGCGCTGTCAAATACGCCGCAGCGATCCGCGCCCCTAATCCGGTAAATGCCATCCGCCCATTCCCGCTGGGGTCTGGCGTGTAGGTTCCGGCGGCGGCGATGCCGGGAGAGTACGTGCCTCCGTCATTCTGATCGTAGGTGCTGTTCGCTTCGTTGATTCCGCCTGGGGTGGTCACGCCGGTCAGCAGGCCGGCAAGAACGCTGGCGTTCGCACCGTCTAAGCCGCTCGCGGTTACCACGCTAGTTCCATGCAGTGCCGAAGCATCGAACGGCGTGCCAGGTTGTTGCAATATCATCTCGCCCGCCAGGCGCGGGAAGACGGCAGTGGTAGCGTCGATGGCCATCAGGAAAATGTCATTCGGAGAAACGAAATAAAAGCTGTATGTCGCTGTGACTTGTGTCGACCCAGGAATCTGGTAGGTCAGGGCCAAAATGCCCTTGTTGTTGTTCCCAGTTACCTCAAAAGTTCCGGTAACCGCCACCGCCGGACTGTACGTCCCCCCGTCGTTGACGTCGAACATTCCCGGGGTCAGCTCAGAGAGGCCGTCAGCGTGCGCGACGCCCACAATCACTTCGGACTTTCCCTGGTTATCCTGTCCATTCAGCTCGAACACATAATTTCCGCTGAAAGCCGCGCCGGACAACGTGCCTCCCACCACGGGCTTGATGATTCCCGATCCATGCGTCTGCGGCGTGCCGATCGTGTCGTTCTCGATGATATGGAAATTTCCGCCCGAATCCACCGCCAGCAGATAATTCGTCGTGGAAACCGCACCCTTGCTGTTCGTCGTGATCCACTGCATCGTGCCGCGCCCATCGCTGCCTAACGTGTAAGTTCCAGAGAAGGAGGAAGAAGTGAAGATGCCCAGCGTACCGCCGGAACGGTTGCTGTCCAGTTGTCCACCGGAAATCGTGCCGTTTCCGCTGGCATTGAAGTTGCCGGCTATCTCGACGTTGCCGCCTGCATCGAACCCGTGGAACAGAAAACTGTAAGCGCCGCTGAACAGCGTAGTGGGGCTGGCGGTTCCGGCGGCAACCGCAATGCTCAGCGGTTGTGGCGTCGAAGTCGTTAAATTGGAGTCCTCCACCTGCACGGAGAATTTAGAGGTGGTCACCAGGATGGGGGTGCCGGAGATGATGCCCGTCGCGGAATTCAGCTTGAGTCCCGAAGGAAGCTGGCCGCCAGTAATGCTCCATGTATATGGCGGCACACCGCCGGTGGCCACCAGATTAGCGCTATACCCCACGGCCACGTCGCCCGCAGGCAGCGGTGGCGTCACCGCTTGCAATGGCGCCACGGTAATCACTGAAATCGTCACGCCCGCCGCACTGGCCGCGTGCTGGGGCGGAATTGCAGAGTCCGTAACCGTCGGAAAAAATGTGGTAAGTCCAGCCGTCGTGGGGATGCCGGTGATTAACCCGCTCGAAGTATTCAGTTCCAATCCCTTGGGCAACGTATTCGCCGGCACGCTCCAGGTCAGCGGCGGAACGCCGCCCGAAGAGGCAATCGCGGAGCTGTATGGTGTGCCCACAATCCCGTTGGCCATCGCCGTCGAGGTAACGGAAAGCGCAGGCGGGGGATTAATCGTAACCGTGTACGTCGGCGAGGGCACGGTGAGCGGCGGCGTCCCGTCGTCTATGGCGTTAATCGTAAACGTGGACGTTCCAAAACTGGTCGGAGTTCCGATCACAGTTCCGACGCTATTCAGTTTCAATCCCGCAGGCAAAGCGCCCGTCCCCACCGCATAACTAATGGGCGCAACGCCGCCGCTGGTGATGATTGTCTGGTTGTAGGCAACGCCATTGGAACCGTTCGGCAAAGACAGGGTTGTGAAAGTTACCGGCAGCACGATCGAGATCGTGGACGTCGCGGTCACGCCCGAATTTGCCTTCGCGATGGCTTCCAGGCTTACGCTAATACCGGTAGTGAGGCCCGATGGCGCGGTATAAGTCACCGAAGTCGGCGTGACATTTGTCAAAGTCCCGCAACTGGTCCCGGCGCATCCGGAACCCGTCAGTGGCTGCCAGGTCACGCCCTGGTTCTTCGTGTCATTGCCCAGTGTCGCGACGAAAACCAGCATCTGCCCTTGATCCATGGTCGAAGTCTTCGGGGTAACCGCCAGCGTGATGGTGCTGCCACCGCCGCCGCAACTTGAAATCATCGTAACGCACAGAAAAGCAACCAGCGCGCACGCGAGCGACAGCAAGCCGCTCCAGCGGGCCCCACCATCGGCCTTCGCGCCCTTCCCCAGCGCCAGCAAATTTTTCATTCGGGCATACACCTTCAATGTCGTCATAGCACCTTGGATTTCTTTTTGGATCCGCCCGGAACGGAGGGAGTCGCTCCCACATCGAACCATTGGCTCATTAAACGAAACTAGTTGAATAACAAAACCACCGCAGCGTGTCAACGCACATCTCCACTCGGCCATCGGTCCGCGGCCGGCCGCAAAACCCTATACCAGCCAGAGATTTGTTCTGCGATAATGCGCCCCATCGGTCAGCCATAAGGATGCAGACCAGGTGAACCTCGTTGCCCGGCCCTTGCCGCCAGGTTTTCGCGCAGCCCGTGCTCCAGGTCAAGTTCAGCTGCATCGCTAGCCAACGCACATGCCGTAGCGCAGAACCGCTGCCGCCGGACAAACCAACGAGCTGGCGGGCGGCAGGAGCGGATCGTGAAATTGTGTCGTGCTGCTGTGCTCGTCTGTTCGCTATTTATTTTCTCGGCCATTTCTTGGGGACAAGCATTCCGCGGAAGCATTATCGGCCACGTGGAGGACGCCTCCGGCGGTCGCATTCCTAACGCCACGATCGTAGTCCAAGCTCAAGCCTCTGCCGTCCAGCGCACCGCCACCACCGATAGCCATGGTGATTTCCGCGTGGATGATCTGCCCCCCGGCGAATACCATGTCAGCGTCACCGCCGCGGGATTTGCCGAAGCAGCTTCGGACCTCGAAGTGGTCGTCAGCACGGTGAAAGAGATTACCGCCACTCTGCAGCCCGCCGCTTTACAGCAAAGCGTAAAAGTGCACGCGCAGGCCTCCTCGATCAGCACCGAACAGATCCAGCTTTCCAGCGCGGTTCACCAGGGCGCGGTTTCAGCCGAAGACTTGCAGACGATTCCTCTCGCTCACCGCAGCTTTGCGAATATCGCCTTCCTGGTGCCCGGCACCGAGCCGGTCGAACCCTCCGACCCCACCAAGGCGCGCATCACCGCGGTTTCTTTCGGCGGCAGTTCCGGCCTGAACGTGGAACTATCTGTCGACGGCGGCGACAATTCCGACGACTACATCGGCGGCTTTCTGCAGAATTATTCGCCCGACGTCGTCCAGGAATTCGTAGTGCGCACTGCGCAAGAAGACGCCGACACCGGCCGCACCACCGGCGGCTCCGTGGTGCTCACCACCAAGCGCGGCACCGATGATTGGCACGGCGATGCCGCCTTCTACGAACGCGCCGCCGCATTGAACGCCCGCTTGCCCATCGACAATCCTCCGCCGGAACCCAAACAGCCTTTTTCCCGCCAGAATTACATCGGCACGCTCGGCGGTCCGGTGGTCAAGGGAAAGGTCTGGTTTTTCTCCTCGCTCGAATACGTTCATGAGGACGCCAGCATCGCCTACAGTCCGGCCAGCATCTCGGAATTTAATGCGCTGGCGAGCTTGGCCACCGCCGGCCTGGTCCCCGACGTGAATTCCATCGCAGTTCCGTCGAACGCACCGGTGCCGTTTCACGATTACCTGGTCACCACGCGTTTTGATTGGACGCAGTCAGCCCGCTCGCAATGGTTTCTGCGTGCGGCCGTGGATCGTTACACCACCACGAACGATTTGGTGCAGCAGGCCACGCTTCCATCCACGGGAGCGACCTCGCGTTCGAATTACATGAACCTGCTCGTCAGCCAGCAATTCGTCTTCAGCCCCACCTGGGTCGGCTCGTTCGTCTTGGAAGCCAGCGGCCTGCACCACACCGAGGTGCGCAACGGTGATCTCGGTTACGCGCTCGCCTTTCCCTTCAGTTCCACGGACAGCACCATTTCCGGCTTCGAAACTTTTGGCGACAATCAATTCGTCACGCCCATCACCGCGTTTCCAGTTCTACGCAACCAGGAAAAATATCAGTTCCGCTATGACGTCACTCACACCGTCGGCAAACACGCCCCGCGCTTCGGCATCAATTTCATCCACGAGCCGGTGATGAGCGGCGCGCTCGCAGGCAATGCCGAAACCCTGCTCCAATATCCGCAAAATCCCAGCTTCTACGCCGCAAATCCAACCGAGTTCTATAACGATTTGACCTGCGCACCGCCAGTTCCAGTCGGCATCAACTGTACCGCTACTCCCGCCGCCGATGGCAGCTTCACGCAAAACGTCCAGCGCCTCGGCCTCTACGCCGAGGATTCCTGGCGCGTCACGTCCCGCCTCACCGTGAATTACGGCCTGCGCTACGACACCACTTTCGGATTGTTCAATGCCTCCGGCCGCGGTCAGCTCGAAAATCCTGCGTTCCTCACGCTAAAGGCGCTGGACATTCCGCTCGTCTCCAGCGCGCCGCAGGATTATCGCCACGCCATCGCGCCGCGTCTGGGCATCGCCTATTCTCCTGGCCAGTCGGCATCCACGGTTTTTCGCGCCGGCTTCGGCCTCTATTACAACGACCTCGCGCAGAACGGCTGGGTCACTGCATTCCAGGCAGTCAACGCCCCTCCCGGCCCCTGCGTCATGGCCACGGACTCTGGCTGCCTCCAGCCCGGCTCGGCAGGCGCTTTGATTGACGGCCGCTATCGCACGCCCTACGCCATCCACACCACCGCGGGCGTCGAACACTCGTTCAACGCCCAATGGCTCATCAGCGCCGATTACACGCACGAGCAGGGAAACCACGGCTATCGCCGCTACGATTACACCGCAGGAGTAAATCTCCCGGCGGACGCACCAGACATCGCGCTATTCAAGAGCGACAATCGCTCCAGCTACAACGGCCTCTCGATTCATCTGCAGGGCAACGTCTCGCGCCATTTCAATCTCATCGCCAATTACACGCTTTCCAAAGCGCAAACCTGGGGCTGCGTGCTCGGCGAACTCTTCGACTACGTGAATGGCGTCTGCGATCCCCTCAATCCTTTTGCGCGGGGCGATTACGGCCCTTCCGGCGAAGACGTGCGCGACCGTTTTGTCCTGGCAGGAGTGTTTCATCTTCCCGCTGGATTTGAAGTCTCCCTCCTTGGCCAAGCCGAATCCGCCCGCCCCTTCACCATCACCAATACCGACGGCACCGATCGCATCACCGTGAACGGCGTCAAGACCTCGCTCGATGAATTCCGCGGCACTCCCTACATCCAGTGGGATTTCCGCGTCAGCCGTCCGTTCACATTCCACGAGCGTTTCACGGCCACTCCTTTCATCGAATTCTTCAACCTCTTCAATCGCAATAATCCCGGCGCGAACTACGTCACCAACGTCGGCGCATTCCCCGTGCCCGTGGACGACCCATCCAACATCACCGGCATCTGCGCGAACCCGCCCACCTGCTCAAGCTTCACGCCCATCACCAGCCTCAAGCAATTAAGTTTTCCGGCAGGCGCCCTGGGCGATTTCTTCGGCCCCGGTACCACGGTAGGCGACGCATTCGCAGCCCAAATCGGCGGCCGCTTCACGTTCTAGCGTTCGCGATCGGAGATTTCAGATCTTCTTGGCCAATTGCCAACTCGTATTGTAAACTCGCGTTTTCAGAGCATGATCGTCGTCGCTTGTTTCGAACCAATGCTTAAATTCCTCCATCACCAGCTCGACCGTTCAGCGACTGCAGCATTCATTCGCGGAATTTTGCCTCTTTTCCTCCTGCTCGGCACGATGGCGGGCGCGGCCGCCGGCGCCGATGTCCCCAAGCCGTCCGCCACTTCCATCGGCCCCGGCCTGCAATTTGCCGTCGCGGATTTCGACGGTGACCATCGCCCCGACCTGGTTGGAGTGCAAACCGGTCAGGGCGACCCTGCACGCACGAAATACTGGATTCAGCTTCAGTTAAGTACGGCCGGCCCACAAACGATTTCGCTCATGGCGCCCTCGGGCGGTCTGCAAATCGCCGCTCGCGATGTGAACGGCGATCAGATACCTGATCTGGTTCTAACGACAGCGTGGCTTCGCCAACCTGTCGCCATCTTCATAAACGATGGTCACGGAACTTTTACCCGCGTCGAGCCTGCCGCGTTTCCCGAAGCATTCCGCGAGTCCCAGACCAGCTGGCATTCCTCCACCGATCGAGCGGGGGACTGCGTTGGCGTCGCCCCAACGTCGCGCGCCGGGTTTTGCGTGGCAACCGCGCGCCTTCCACATGCCGGTTCGCGAGCAAGCGAAGTTGCACCAGCATGTCAGGGATTTTTTTCTAGTCCGTTCTTAACCTCTCAACCAGGTCGCGCACCTCCCTCCGCAGTTCTTTACCTCTAAAAACACGCTGGCGCTGGATCACCCGTTCGTCGCGGTTAACGGTTCGCGGCGATCGTATTGACCTGGCTTCCGCGCTCACACGGGTCGAAGTTCGCCCCAGCTCCGAAACACGGCGGTGCATCCCGTTTGCCTGTGCGCATCTCGCCCCATTTTGCGCACGTTCTCCGCGGCGACGCGGTGCTGTCGCACACCACGTCGTGGAGCCATACACACGAGCCTATCAACCAGACTTGAGGGAGGGCCAATGATTCGCGCTTTCGTAAACTACGCTCTTAACAATCAATTCATCATTCTAGGGCTCGCCACTCTGCTGCTGATTTGGGGTGCTATTTCCTTCCACGAACTTCCCGTCGAAGCCTATCCGGACGTGGCCAACAATTACGTCCAGATCATTACCCAGTGGCCCGGTCGCGCCGCCGAAGAAGTCGAACAGCAAGTCACCATCCCCATTGAAATTCAAATGAACGGAATTCCGCATCTCGAGCATCTCCGCTCCGTCTCTCTGTTCGGGCTTTCCAGCGTGATGCTTATTTTCGACGATCAATCCGCGAACGACTGGAACCGCCAGAAGGCGCTCGAGCGGCTGACGCAGGCCACCCTGCCGCAAAATGTGCAGCCGCAGCTGGGCACGGACTGGAGCCCCGTTGGGCAGATTTTTTGGTACACGCTCAGAAGCACCAATCCCCGCTACGACTTGATGGAGTTGAAATCCATCGAAGACTGGACGCTCGAAAAGCAATTTAAGTCCGTGCCCAACGTCGTGGACGTCTCCAGCTTCGGCGGCATCACCCGCGAGTATCAAGTGCAGGTGGACCCGAACAAGCTCGTCTCCTACGGCCTGAGCATCGCCCAGGTAGAACAGCAACTGGCGAGCAACAACACCAACGCGGGAGGCAGTTTCATCGAAGCCGGCCTGCAGCAAATCAATGTTCGCGCGGTGGGCCTGTTCAGCAGTGTCGAAGATATCGAGCAGACCCCCATCGTCGCAAAGAACGGTACGCCGCTTACCATAAACAACATCGCGACCGTGGTACAAGGTTCCAAGATCCGCCTGGGCCAAATCGGAAAAGCAATTCATCGCGCCGACGGCGCCATCGTTGATAACGACGACGTCGTGGAAGGAATCGTGCTCCTCCGCAAGGGAGCCAATTCAGACGACACGCTGGCGGGAATACACGCGAAGGTCAAGCAACTGAACGACACCATCTTGCCGCCCGGCGTAAAAATCGTTCCGTTTTTGGACCGCAGCGACCTGGTGCGTTATACCACGCACACGGTTCTGCACAATCTCACCGCAGGAATCCTGCTCGTCTCCGTGATTCTCTTTTTATTTCTCGGCAATTATCGCGGTTCCTTAATTGTGGCTCTGACGATTCCATTTTCCCTTTTGTTCGCATCCATTTGCCTGAGCCTGAACAATATTCCAGCCAATCTCTTGTCCCTCGGCGCGCTGGATTTCGGCATGGTGGTTGACGGCGCAGTCGTGATGGTTGAGAACATCGTCCGGCATTTGACCCACGGTGAAACGAACAGCAAGCCTACGCTCGAACGTATTCGCGACGCCGCTTTCGAGGTGCAACGCCCGGTCTTCTACGCCATCGCCATCATCATCACCGCCTACTTGCCGATCTTCACGCTGCAGCGCGTCGAAGGCCGCCTCTTTCGGCCCATGGCCTGGACCGTTGCATTCGCGCTTCTCGGAGCCCTGCTGTTTTCCATGCTCGTCGCGCCGGTGCTCTGCAGCGTGCTCTTCCAGAAGGGCGTTCACGAATGGCATAACCCCGTGATGGATTACCTCAAGAGTTCCTACCGCAAGGCTGCGCGCTGGGCCATCGAGCATCGCTCCGTCACTGCCGGCGTAGCATCCCTCGCTGTGTGCCTCGCGCTCTTCCTCACATTCGGCGACGTTATCGGCTCGGAATTCCTGCCGCACCTCGATGAAGGCGCCATCTGGGCCCGTGGCACGCTCGCGCCCAGCACCGGCCCCACCGAAGGCGCGCGCGTCATGAATCAGGCGCGCATTGTCTTCGCGTCATTCCCGGAGGTAACCCAGGTGGTCTCGCAGGTCGGCCGCCCCGATGATGGCACAGACACCACCGGTTTCTTCAACACCGAATATTTTGTGGATCTCAAGCCCAAAGAGAAATGGCGCCCCGTTTTCGGCAGCGACAAGAACGAATTGATCGGCGCCATGGACCGCGAGCTCAGCAAAATCCCCGGCGTCCTCTGGAATTTCTCACAGCCCATCTCGGACAACATGGAAGAAGCCGTCAGCGGCGTCAAAGGTGAACTTGCCGTAAAGATTTACGGCGACGATCTGCGGCTCCTCGAAAAGAAAGCCGACGAGATCGTCGCCATCATGCGCGGAGTTCGCGGGATCGAAGACCTCGGAGTCTTTCGCGTCATCGGCCAACCCAACCTGAATTTCAACGTTGACCGCAAAGAGGCCGCGCGCTACCAAATCAACGTCGCGGACATTCAGGACGCCATTCAGACCGCCGTGGGCGGCAATGCCGTCAGCCAGGTCCTGCAAGGCGAGCAGCGCTACGACCTGGTGATGCGTTATCAAGCGGCCTATCGCGACACGCAGGAAGCCATTGAAAATATTCGGCTCGTATCGCCCTCCGGCGCGCGTGTCTCGCTGGCCCAGCTAACGAAAATCGAAGTTCGCGATGGCGCCTCCGAAATTTACCGCGAGGAAAATTCGCGCTACGTCGCCATCAAGTACAGCGTGCGCGGCCGCGACCTTGGCGGAGCCGTCGAAGAAGCCATCCGCAAGGTAAACGCGCAGGTAAAACTTCCCACCGGCTACCGCATTGATTGGGCCGGCGAGTACGAAAGCCAGAAACGTTCCGAGCGGCGCCTGATGCTCGTCCTGCCGCTCACCATCCTGGGAATTTTCGTGATTCTCTACACCATGTTCACGTCTGTGAAGTGGGCCCTGCTGATTTTGGGCAACGTCGCGATGGCGCCCATCGGCGGGATGCTTTCGGCCGGCAGGCCCGCCGCCTTGAGCTCCTGGAAGCCGGCGTGCAGCCGCTCCAGCCGCGACGCGAGCCCGTGCCTGAACGTCGCGAGAAAGGCGTTCATCGCCGCCTCGTCGTCCAGCATCTCGACGGTGGCAATTTGCTCGGCGCGC
>Ga0209447_10000064_pt1 | contig 26092 bp, 19 predicted proteins | sample BogFormECP04_OM3_FD_188243 | JGI IMG/M metagenome (GOLD analysis project Ga0209447, IMG submission 188243) | Bog forest soil microbial communities from Calvert Island, British Columbia, Canada - ECP04_OM3 (SPAdes) (version 2) | ecosystem: Environmental > Aquatic > Freshwater > Wetlands > Bog ... | reverse complement strand
CGAACTTTTCCCTTTGTTTGTTGAGGCTGGATTCGAGGATTTTTTTCGCGGCGGCCAGTTCCGCTTGGGCTTCTTCGCGGCGGCCTAGCTTGAGAAGGACTTGGCCGCGGACGTAGCGAATATTCTCGTTGCCGGGCGCGAGCTTTTCAGCAACGTCCAGGGAAGCTAAGGCTTCGCGATTTTTTCCTTGCCGATGGCAAAGTCGGCCCAGCGACAGCAAGGAAACCGGCAGACGCGGATTGTAACCCAGGGCTTCGCGGAAGGAATGCTCGGCTTCGTCGTCCTTCTGCATATCCAGATAAAGCAGGCCGAGTTGCTCGTAATTGTCCGGGAGATCCGGCTCTATGGCGATGTCTTTGCGAAATTCAGCTTCGGCGCGATTGTTATCGTGCTGGCGCATGTAGGCTACGCCAAGGCTGAAGTGGACAAAAGGCAGGTTCGTGTTGGCGGCCTCGGCGCGCTCCAGTTCGAGGATGGCTTTGTCTGGTTCTTCGCGGTTCAGGTAGGCCTTTCCAAGGATGAGGTGAAACTCAGGCGTTTCGCCTCCGACCTCCAGCAGACGGCTTAGGGCTCTTTCGTCGAGGTCGTTCCTGCCGGAGCTGTGAGCCGCAATTCCCAGCACATATAGATAGGTGAAGTCGTTGGACATTTGGGGCCAAAGGGGCTCAAGTACGGCGACCGCGTCGGCATAGTGTTCGGTGAAAACGTTGCACAAGCCGAGGAGGTAGCGCGCTTGCTGCGAGTCGGGCTGGTCGCGAACGACGGAAGAGAGCGGCGCGATGGCTCCGGCATAATCGCCTCGGCGGTATTTCACGAGGCCGATATTGAGGCGGATGCCGGACATTTTGGGTTCCAGTTTTTCGGCTTTTTGAAGAAAGGTCAGGGCCTGGTCCCATTCTTTACGGCGCATGGCAATCACGCCGAGGTTGGCGTAAGCCGCGGCGGATTGGGGATCGACCGATAGAACGCGGCGGAAAGCGGCTTCGGCGGCGGCGAGATCCCCATTTTGGAGGGCAGCCTGTCCCTCGGAGAACCAGGCAGCCGGATTTGGCGCTGAGGAATTGGTGGGGCCGGGTTGCTGGAGAGCGGGAGCCGAAAATGCGTTCGTGGATGCGGCAAAGAAACCAAAGCCCAGGCCCCACGCAGCTGCTAAGAGGGTTAATCGCAAGCGGACCCGGCCAGGAAAGATGAACATAGAGTTCGCTCTGTAGTGTCCAGCACAGGGAATGGGAATACAAGCGTCGGGCTAAAAGGGCGCGCGGGTGCGTACACGGCGGCAGCGAAATCACTTTTCAGAACGGAAGCTCGATTTTCAGCTTGACAGCAGCGCCGGAATGCCATATTAATCCGATTTAATAAGTGCATTCGGTGCGTTTCCAACGTCGAGTGGTGGGGGCTGTCTCCAATGAGTGGCCTTCTGCGAGCGGCAGAACCAGTGGTGCCCGCGGTAGAAGGCGTAATTTTGCCCACATCAGGCAGGCTTTCCATTTCTAAAATTTTGGGGAGGTAGCAAAGTGAAGGGACACGGTCATTCTTTTCTTCCTGCCAATTTTGTGAAAATTCTTCCGAAAGCGGCGCGTTGGTTGGGTTGCGCAATGCTGGCGGTTCTTTGCACCGCTTTCGTCGCCAGGGCGCAGGACACCGGCTACATCAGCGGCACCGTGACGGACAAGTCTGGCGCGGCGGTTGCCGGTGCGGAAGTCACGCTGACAAATATATCCGGGAGCATCACGCACGCCACCACGACCAACGGAGACGGCGCGTACGTTATTGCCGGCCTCCCGGGCGACACCTATAACCTGACTATCTCCGCCAAAGGCTTCCAAAAGTACACCGCGCAGAAAGTGAAGTTAGACGTCGCGGAGAAAGCGCGCGTAGACGTCCAGCTCACGGTCGGCGCGATTACAGAGGAAGTGGTTGTTACCGGCGAGAGCGTGGCGCAGGTAGAGACGCAATCTTCAGCGCTTGGCGACGCCATCACCGGCAAGCAAGTCCAACAGTTGGAATTGAACGGGCGCAACTTCACCCAGCTTGCCACGCTAGCGCCCGGCGTGGTGAATGAGACGGGGCAGGACGAAGGGAAAGTGGGTGTTGCCGGCAACGTCGCGTTCTCCATTAACGGCGGCCGCACCGAATACAACAATTGGGAACTCGACGGCGGCGACAACATGGACAATGGCTCCAACTCCACGCTGAACGTATATCCCAACATAGAAGCGATTGCTGAGTTCAAGGTGCTGACTTCCAATTATGGCGCGCAGTATGGGCGCAACGGTTCCGGCACGGTTGAAGTGGAGACCAAGTCCGGCGGACAGAGCTTCCACGGAAGCGCCTTTGAATATCTTCGCAACGACTTCTTCAACGCCAACGAATATTTTAACAACGCCGCTGGAATTGCTCGCCCGCCTTACAAAAAACATGATTTTGGCTATACCATCGGCGGGCCGGTGTACATACCGCACCACTACAACACAGACAAGAAAAAGACATTCGTTTTCTGGTCGCAGGAATGGCGGCGCGAGAAGAATCCAGCTACCATCGCCCCGATCAACGTGCCTTCCGTGGCCGAGCGCGGTGGAAACTTTTCTGATGTTTGTCCGGCGTATTCCGCCGCGACACCAGTGAATACAACGGCCTTTCCAGATTGCCCAACGCAGGTGGGAAGCGGCGGGATAGCTTTCCCCAACAATACCGTGACGCCAACCGGAGTTGGCACAGCGTTGATAGCCTTGATTCCCCAGCCAACACCCGGTTTTACCCTTGGCGGCTTTCCAGCATTCGAACAAACAGTATCGTTGCCGACCACCTGGCGCGAAGAGTTGATTCGCGTCGATCACAACATCAACGATAATTACCGCCTCACCTTCCGGTACATTCATGACTCCTGGAGCACGATCAATCCAAATCCGCTCTGGGGCAACGGCACTTCCAGCTTTGAGAATATTCAGACGAACTTCGTCGGCCCCGGCACAAGCTTTGTCGCCCGCCTGAACGCCAATTTCACCCCAACCGTGTTGAACGAATTTGTCGCCAGCTATACCGCCGACCATATCTTCCTGAATGGAACGAACGAACCTGCGGCGCTTCCGGCCGGAGCCATGGGCTCTATTTTCAACAACGGCTTTGGCGGAAAGCTCCCGGCCATCCAGTTGAACGGCAACGCTGATATTTACGGCGGGCTCGGGCAGGATACTGGTTACTTCCCGTGGAACAACGCAAACCCGACTTACACCTATCGTGACAACCTGACGAAAATCTTCGGAAATCACACGTTCCAGATGGGCGCTTACGTTGTATTCGCCCAGAAGAACGAGGAGAACTCTCCTAACGTTCAGGGTATTTTGACGTTTGACGCCGGTAACACCCAGGTCAGCACCGGCAATGCCTTGGCTGACCTCCAGCTGGGCAACATCTCCAGCTATACCCAATGGAGTGAAATCACCAAGTACTACAACCGTTATAAGATTGTCGAACCCTATTTCAACGACGATTGGCGCGTGACCAAGCGACTTACGCTCAATCTGGGCCTGCGCGTCAGCTTGTTCGGAACCTACCGAGAAAAGCTCCAGCAGGCTTTCAACTTCGACCCGAAAGCGTTCGTGACCGCCAATGAACCTACTTTCGACCCGAACGGGAACCTGGCGCAAAATGCTGGGAACACCGCCAATCCCCTGAACGGCGTTGTACAGTGCGGAGGAAAAGGCGGGACTCTGCCTCTTCTGCCGGACTCCCTCTTCACAACCACTAGCATTGGTGGGTCTTCCAACGCCGGCTGTCTCTCCGGGCATCTTTTCAACCCGGCGCCGCGCATTGGCTTTGCCTTTGATCCCAAAGGCGATGGCAAAATGGCCATTCGTGGAGGGTACGGCATCTTCTTCGAACACACGAACGGCAACGAGGGCAATTCCGAGTCGCTGGAAGGTTCGGCACCGCTCGTCCTGAAGGCCACACAGTCCAACATAGTCGGATATACAAACGTTGGTTCTGGCAGCGGTACCGTACCGCTCCCTCCACTGTCGGTGGTGTCCGTACCGGACAAGGCTCAGTGGCCGTACGTTCAGCAGTGGAACCTTGACGTCCAAAGAGAGCTGCCTGCCAGCATCGTCCTTTCTGTTGCCTATGTGGGCAGTAAGGGCACGCATCTCACCCAGCTCAGCGATGGCAATCAGCTTTGTCCAATCACTGGTGGCGACCTTTGCCCTTCGGGCATCGCGAATCCTTACACTGCGGGAGAGCCGATCATTACCAGCGGGACAGGCGTTAACACCATCTGTCCGACTACCCCCGGGGGAGCCCCGATGGTGAACGGCGTGGCCGTTACTGGCCCCGCGGAAAACAACGTCCTGGTGGCCGCTTGCGGATTCAGCCCCGATCCCCTTCGCACTATGTACCCTGGCTATAGCAACATCACCTTCCTTCGCGATGCTGCCAATTCCATCTATAACGCGCTGCAGGTTTCGGCGAAGCGCACAGTGGGAGATTTGACTCTGAGTCTTGCCTATACCTATAGCCATTCCATTGACGACTCGTCCGATCGTTCGGACGCTCAATTCGTAAACTCCTACGATTTCGCGGCCGATCGAGCCAGCTCCACCTTCGATCAGCGCCACGCTCTGTCGATAAGCTATGTCTATGGCATTCCGCTCTTTAGGCACGCTTCGTCGGCCTTCGCGCGTACGGCGCTGGGCGGATGGCAACTCTCCGGCATCACCGTGGTGCAATCGGGTAATCCGATCACTTTGACAAACGGAACAAACTTTGGGGACAACGCCGGCGTTGGGAACGGCGTCGCCGCCGCCGGTTCACGACCTGACCAGGTCGCCAGCCCCTACAACGTCCCCGCAAATACTGCGCCCCAGGCGCCAGGGCCGCTTGAGTACAATCCGGCGGCGTTTGCGCTTCCCACAGGCCTTACTTTTGGAAACGTTGGGCGCGACTCGCTGTACCTGCCGGACCACGTCAACTTTGACTTCGGGCTCTTTAAAGAGTTCAAGTTCACCGAAAAAACCGGCCTCGACTTCCGCTGGGAGAATTTCAACCTCTTTAACCACGCGGAATTCAATGGCATCAACACCACTTTCGGATCGAGCGGGTTTCTCTATGCCAACTCGACACACCTTGCTCGAAAGATGCAGTTCGGGCTGAGGTTGTTCTTCTAACCATTCTCCCGTGTTTCAGGGCGGCGCTTTTTTCTCGAGCGCCGCCCTTTTTTTCTGATATTGTCCATCGCTTTTTTGTATACTCCCTCCGCCTGTCGAGGAGGTTTTAAAAAGCCATGAAACGCCGCACTTTTATTGGAACGTCGGTTGCCGCAGCTGCTGCTTTTGCGGCGCGCCCTTCCTGGGCCGCCGAAAGTTCGCACCAGATCAAGAAAGTGGGATTGCAGCTTTACACCGTTCGCGGGGAAATAAAGAAAGACTTCGACGGAACCATCGCCAAAGTTGCCGCCACCGGCTACAAAGAAGTCGAGCTTTTCGGTGGGGAATACGGCGGCCATTCGCCCAAGGAGATCCGGGCACTGCTTGAAAAGAATGGACTCGTCGCGCCTTCGGCCCACATTGACTACGTCACGATCGAGAACAAGTGGCCTGAGACCCTGGACGCGGCGCACATCATGGGGAACGAATACCTCGTGTGTCCGTGGATCGATGAAAAGCAGCGGACCGCCGATGGCTACAAGCGGGCGTCGGAACTCTTCAATAAAGCAGGCGAGGCCAGCCAAAAGGCGGGAATCCAGTTCTGCTACCACAATCACTCCTTTGAGTTCGCACCGTCGGACGCCACTGGCGGAAAACTCTTGTACGACCTTCTTCTGCAACAAACCGACGCTAAGTTTGTAAAGATGGAAATGGACCTGGGGTGGGTCAGCGTGGCGGGCAAGGATCCGGTCAGCTACTTCGACAAATATCCTGGACGCTTCCCGATGGTTCACGTGAAGGATTACGTGAACGATCCCAATTCGACCAGCAGTTACGCGGGGGCTACCGGCTCGGTGGAATTTAAGGGGCGGCTTGCTGATGTGGGCCAGGGAATAGTCGATTGGAAAAGGATCTTCGCGCACTCGGGTACAGCGGGCATCAAGCACTATTTCGTCGAAAACGACGACGCGAAAGTGCCGTTCGAGGACATCAAGATCAGTTACGACTATCTCAGCGGCCTGCGCTTTTAACTCTCGGCGATTCTCGCTGAGGAAGCCATCAAGCAGTGCAACGGAATCGCAGGGCAAAACCAGGAGGATGGGATGAGCAATAGCCGTTTTTCGCGTCGTGATTTTCTGCAAAGCTCGGCCGGGGCTGCTGGCGCTCTTGCGGCTGCTCCGAGCATGTTCCTGAAGCCGGAATACATTCCGTCGGCCCTGGAAAAGGTAGCTCCCAGCGACCGCCTGCGCTTCGGCATCATCGGCATCGGGATGCAGGGCTCAGGCTTGCTGACGGCCGCGCTCACCTTGCCCGGTGTGGAGTGCATCGCGGCCTGCGACCTGTACGATGGCCGGCACACGCTGGCGAAGGAAATTGTCGGCCACAATATTCCGACCACCCGGCGCTATCAGGATCTCCTCGATAACAAGGAAATCGACTGTCTCATCGCCGCGGTGCCGGACCACTGGCACAAGCAAGTCGTGGTGGATGCCGTTAGCGCGGGCAAGGACATCTACTGCGAAAAGCCGATGTCCCACTCCGCGGCCGACGGCCTCGCCATGGTGGCCGCTTATCAAAAGACGGGACGCATCGTGCAGATTGGCTCGCAGCGCGTCAGTTCCGTGATTTGCGCAAAGGCTAAGGAGATTATCGCGGCAGGCACCATCGGCACGTTGACGCTCGTCGAAGGCTCATTGGGTCGCAACGATCCAACAGGTGCTTGGGAGTATCCGCCGCCGCCGGATCTATCTCCGGTGACTGTCGATTGGGACACCTGGCAGGGCACAGTGCCCAAAGTTCCCTTCAATCCGAATATTTTTGCGCGCTGGCGCTGCTGGAAGGAATACGGCACGGGCCTTGCCGGCGACCTGCTCGTGCACCTCGTCAGTGGCATGAACTACATGCTCGGCTGGAACGCGCCGCCGAAAAAGGCAATGTCATTGGGCGCCATTCTGCGCTTCCCCGACGGCCGCAACATGCCCGACGTTCACGCCACGCTCTTCGATTACGGAGGCGCCCCGGTTTACCTGCGGCTGAATCTGGGTTGCGAGACTCCGGAGATTTACCGCTTCCAGGGCTCGAAGGGCATACTCGAAGTCACCGAATTTGCGATCACCTATTATCCGCAGACTGGCGAAGATTCGGCGCCAAGCTATTACACCTCCGGCTATCCGCAGAAGCTGCGCGACGCCTATGTCGCCGATTGGCACGCCAAGAACGACCCGCCTGCCGGCAAAGAACCGGTCCTCGAAGGTTTCACTTTCAAAGGCGACTCCTGGGACGACGAGCGGCCGCACCTCTGGAAATATTTCTCTGGCGTAAAAAGCCGCGTACCGGTCGTGGAAGACGCGGTCTTCGGCAACAACGCCGCTCTGGCTTGCCACATGTCCAATGAATCGTACTTCCGCAAGAGCGCGGTCCTCTGGGATGCGGCGTCGGGCACCATCAAGAACGCCTAAACGCGAATTCGCCAGACCGGGCCATCAGTTGGGATCTGGCGATAGGCTACGCCATTCCCCCTATGGACGAAGAGCCATGCCTTCTGGTAGTTTCCCGGTCAGAGTCAGGCTGGAGGCTTGAGGCCCCGCGAACTGCCTGTCCTTGCCGCCGGTTACCTTCGGGCCACATCGCAACTTAAGCTGAAAGGATGGGTTTTATAATACAAATTGGCCCATCGACTCGAGGAGAGTCATCTATGCGAAAAATTTCTTTTCTTGGTTTCTTGCTGCTGGGGATGCTGCTGCTGGCGATGCCGGCCGCAACCCCCGCGCAGATTGGTATTGGGGTCGGGATTTCCGTGCACATTGGACCGCCGGCTTTGCCCGTATACGTTCAGCCCATTTGCCCTGGCGCCGGTTATATGTGGGCGCCCGGCTATTGGGGCTATGGAGACGATGGCTATTACTGGGTGCCTGGCACCTGGGTTGTGGCGCCTTCTGTTGGCTTGCTCTGGACGCCGGGTTACTGGGGCTGGGGCGGCGGCGGATACATGTTTCATGGCGGATATTGGGGAGCGCACATCGGCTTCTACGGCGGCATTAATTATGGGTTTGGCTACGGCGGCGTCGGTTACGGCGGCGGATATTGGAACCACGGCGTGTTCGCGTACAACACAGCGGTCACGAACGTGAACACCACCGTGATTCACAACACCTACGTCAACAAAACGGTTATCAACAATACGACGGTGAACAACGTCAGCTATAACGGCGGGACTGGCGGAGTCGCTGCGCAGCCGACCGCGGCAGAAAAGGCCGCCGAAAGCGAACCGCATACAGCGCCGACCGCGATGCAGACACAGCACGCTCAAGCAGCTAGTCAGAATAAGGCGCTGTTGGCATCCGTGAACCATGGCAAACCCGCGATTGCCGCCACGTCCAAGCCAGGTGAGTTTACCGGCAAGGGCGTCGTACCGGCTACCGCCGCTGCGAAGAGCGTTTCGCCGAACAACTACTCGAATAAGCCTAACAACGCTGCGAATGTGAAGACCGATCGTCCGCCTTCGGCGCAAACGGCGAACAAAGGAAACACGCCGGCCAATACCAATACGTCTCATCCGAACACCTCGACGAGCACCAATCATCCGAACACCAGCACCGCGAAACCGAACACCTCTTCCCCACCCAAGAGCTCTTCGCCGCCTCCGAACAAGCCAAAGACGGAAAGCAAACCGCAGAAAAGCGCCGAAAAGCCACACAAGGACTGACGTCAGGCAAAACTGGGAACAGAACCTCGGCGCGGCGTTGTTGAGCCGCGCCGAACCTTTTTAGGCTTCGGGAAGAGGCGGGCAGCCGGGGAATTCGCGCAGGGCGGTGTTGCCGATGTACTGCAAATCGGCGATGCCGATTTTACTGGTGTAAAAGCCGTCGCAGGTGAATTTCCGCAGGTGAGCGAAAAAAGCTACGCCCTGGCTCAGCGACGGATCCTGTTTCGCGTTCTTGCGAAAGGCGATCAAGTCGAGCACTTCTTTGCGTTGCTCCGGCGTGCAGTCCAGGAACACATTGGAATAGCGGTCCGTGCAGTAATTGTCCAGCCACTGAAGTCCGCCGCCGAGGACGAGCTGAAAGTCTTCATTTTCGCTCGTAAGCAGATCGATGAATTCAGGGGCGCCGGACTCGACGGCGCCGCCGGATTTTTCATCCTTCGGAATAATCGTGTCGCAGAGCCTGGTCAGCATCTCGTACTGGTGGGCCGAAAAATATTTTGGAACATACTTCCCCGCCGCTGAGACGGCTTTTTCGTTGTGTACGGCTTGATGCGCAAATTCCGCCGCTTTGGCCGGAATGACTTGCAGCACGGACCCGCCAGCCGCGCTGATGGCCAGCGTTCTCAGGATGTCTCGTCTCGAAACGGAATGCTCGCTCATGTCGCGTCTCCCTGAATTCCTTCGCGCCTACAACTCGCCTTTTTTTGCCGCGTCGAGCAAGTACTCGGATGCACGCCAGGCCAGCGCCATGATGGTCAGCGTCGGATTTTTGTCCGGATTGGTGACCAGCGGCGCGCCATCCACCACGAAAACATTCTTCACGTCATGCGCCTGGCAGTACCCGTTCAGAACAGAAGACTTCGGATCAGTTCCCATGCGCGCAGTGCCGACTTCATGAATGATTTTTCCGCCTTCGGTGATGCCGAAAGGATACTGGCCATCGATGGAAGTCTTGGTCTTGTACTCGCCGCCGGCCGCTTCGATGACGGCGCGGAAAGTTTCCTGCATGTCCGCAGCCTGGCGCAGCTCATATTCGCTCCACTTGAAATGGAAGCGCAGCACTGGAATGCCCCATTGATCGACCACTTCCGAATCGATCTCGCAGTAGGTGTCCGGATTGGGAATCATTTCGCCCCGCCCGGCCATGCCGATGCCGGTCCCATACGTTTGCCGCGCGCGCTTCTTTAAGCCCTCCCCGTAGCCTTCTTCATGGTCACAAAGATAATGGAACTCGCCGACGCCCGGCATATCGCGGCCGCCGCCAAATTCAATGTGATACCCGCGCGGAAAATCATTCTTTCGGTCGAACTTCCACCACGGGATGTACATGTGCATCCCGCCGACCCCATCGTGATTGTGCGGCGGCATTTTTTCGAGCTGCGGAATGATGCCCCAGCCATCGCTGCCGACAGAATCCGTAAGGTAGCGGCCGACTGCGCCGGAAGAATTGGCGAGCCCGTTCGGAAATTGCGCCGATTTGGAGTTCAGCAGCAAGCGCGCGGATTCGCAGGCGCTCGCCGCCAGAACCACGGCCCGTGCGTTCACGCGCCTCTCGGTACGCGTCGCCTTATCGATGTACGAAACGCCCTGGGCCTTGCCGTCTTTTCCGACGAGGACTTCCCGCGCCATCGCCCCGGTGACCATCGTCAGCTTCCCGGTCTTCATCGCCGGTGGAATCATCACCTGGCTCGAACTGAAGTTCGACGCCGTCACGCAACCGCGTCCACACTGGCCGCAATAATGGCACGGCAGCCTGCCGTTCACGGACTTCGTCAGAATCGCCAGCCGCGACGGAATGCAAATAATCCCCAGCTTGTCGCATGCTTTCTTGACGATCAGATCCGTACATCGCGGCTTGGGCGGCGGCAAAAACATCCCGTCCGGCGCGCTCGAAACATTTTCATGCGTGCCAAACACGCCGATGTACGACTCCACTTTGTCGTAATACGGCGCGAGATCTTCATACGTGATCGGCCAATCGTCGCCCAGTCCATCGCGCGTGCCCGACTTGAAATCGATCGGCGCGAAGCGCAGCGCGATGCGCCCCCAGTGATTCGTCCTGCCCCCAACGATCCGCGAGCGAAACCACTTGAAATTTGCACCCGGCGCGGATGTATACGGCTCGCCTTCGATGTTCCACGCTCCGTTAGGCGCAAGAAACTCGCCAAAATTCTCCGCCGCATGCCCGCCCACACCAATCCCGCGGTGCGGCAATTCATAAGGCCACATCAGCATCTTGAAATCTTTTTCAGGATAAACCGGCGGGCCAGCCTCCAGCAGCACGACGTTGAGCCCGCCCTCGGTCAGGATTTTCGCGGCAGTTCCTCCGCCCGCACCCGAGCCAATCACGCACACGTCGTACATTTTCGGCGAGCGAATCACTTGAGACATCCCGTTGCCCCCTGATTACAGCTCGTTTTTCTTCATCTGATTCACCGCGAAATCGCAAGCGCGCGCCGTCAAGGCCATGTACGTCAGCGAAGGATTGACGCACGCGCTCGAAACCATCGAAGCCCCATCGGGTAGGAAAAGGTTTTTCACCTCGTGCGCCTGGTTGTGCTCGTTCAGCACCGAAGTTTTCGGGTCGCGCCCCATGCGCGCCGTGCCCATCTCGTGAATCCCCAGCCCAGGCGGCGAAGGCTGCTGAAACACGGAAATTTCCGTCGCTCCAGACGCCGCAAGAATTTCCGCAGCCTGCACGGCAACATCCTTCGACATCGTCAATTCGTTCGGCCCCCACGCGCAATGAATCTTCAGCGTAGGAATGCCCCACACATCGACCTTGCCCTTTTCAATCTCAACGTAGTTATCGTGGCTCGGCAGGCACTCGCCAAATCCATTGAGACTCATGCGCCACGGCCCCGGCATTTTCAACGCCTTCTTGAATTCCGGCCCGAGTCCCGCCATCGTCGCCCCGCGCGACCATCCCTCGCGGCTTCCACCGCCCTGATAACCGTATCCACGCAGAAAATTCGCCTGCTTCGTTTTCACGTTCCGGAACCGCGGCACGTAAATCCCATTGGGCCGATTGCCGAAAGGCATTTTGTCTTCATGCCCTGGCATCCGCCCGCTAGCGCCCGCGCCCATGTGATGGTCCATCAAGTTGTGGCCCAACTCGCCGCTGCTATTTGCCAGCCCATTCGGAAACTCCGAAGTCGCCGAATTCAGCAAAATCCGCGTGGACTCCAGCGTCGAAGCGCAAACAAAAAACACCCGCGCCTTGAACTCCATCGCATTTTTACTCTGCGCATCAATCACGCGCACGCCGCTCACTCGCCGCGTCTCCGAATCAAACACCAGGCTGTGCACCACGCTGTAAGGCCGAATCGTAAAACGCCCGGTCTTCTGCGCAGCAGGCAGTGTCGAACTCAAGCTGCTGAAATAAGATCCCGTGATGCATCCACGGTGGCAAACCCCGCAGTAGTGGCAAGCCGCCCGACCTTTGTGCACGCGCGTAAGTATGGCAGTCCGCCCAATCGTCATAATTCGGTCATCAAAATGTTTCGACATCGCCTCGCGAACATCCTGCTCAACACAAGTCATCTCCATCGGCGGCAGAAATCTTCCGTCCGGCAACTGCGGCAACCCCTCAGCCTGCCCGCTGATCCCCGCGAACTCTTCCACGTAGTCATACCAAGGTGCAATGTCCGCATAACGAATCGGCCAATCCACAGCGATCCCATCCTTCAAGTTCGCTTCAAAATCCAGATCGCTCCAGCGATAACTCTGCCGCCCCCACGTAAGCGACTTCCCGCCCACCTGCCGCCCGCGAATCCACGAAAAATGTTTCCCCTCCTCGCAGCTATAGGGATTTTCCACGTCGCTCACAAAAAATTTATTCGAATACTCATCGCACGCGTAATAACACTCGCGCTGAATCAGCTGCGTCTTCTGCCGCGTAACGTGATCATCCCACCCGCGGTACTTCAGCTCCCAAACCGGAACGTGCTCCACGTAATCCTTTTCCGGAACAATGCTCCGCCCCGCTTCCAGCACCAAAGTATTCAGTCCTTTTTCGGTCAGCTCTTTCGCCGCCCATCCCCCGGTGATTCCCGAGCCGATCACAATTGCGTCGTACCTATTTGTATTAGCCGCCATGCGATTCTCCCCTAAGCCTTTTTCTCGGCAGCTACCAGCACCGGCACGCACCCATGCTGCGCCCCGGGAATAATCACCAAGCCCAGCTCGCGGCTAAATCCAATTTCGGAAGTGTAGTAGCCGTGCAGCGTGATCCCTTTGAAGACCTTGAAGAAATTGCCCCGCAGTTGTGTGTCGCGTTCCGGAACGGTGTTTCCGTGACGCGCTGGTCCGCTCCCCGCCATGGCTACAACTTCATCCATCGCCCGCATCAACGCAAGTTGCTGCGCAGCGGAAGCATCCACGAAATCTTTTCCAAAAAGCTCGTTGCTCTGCTTGTCCACGCCGGCGAGCCCGTCGAGAAAATGGTTGCGGTCCTCATCCGTAGCCCATTCGGTGAGAATCACGTCGATGAATTCATTGACGCGCGCTCCCTTGGCTCCCGGCGTATCGGTCTCCGGAATAATCATTTCGCTCATCAGCACCACAAGCGCGTTCTGGTGCGGATTCAGCGTGCGCAGCGCATAACCCGAAGCAGGATGCGCCTCCTGAAAAAATGCAAACACCTCCGGCGCGCCAGCCGGCGCAAGCAGACCCGCCGCAAGAAATCTCAACGCATCACGCCGTTGCATGGAACCTCCCCGATTCTCCAACATTCGAAGAAGATTGCTTCGCCCCCAAAGCGCCGTACTTCATAGCCATCTCGCGAGCCGCGCGCAGCGCCGCCACCGGTTCGCCCACCGGAATAAATTCCATCGCGATATAGCGGTCATAATCCAGCTCCGCCAGCTTGCGATAAATATTGGGATAGTGGATTTCGCCCGTCCCAGGCTCATGCCGCCCGGGCACGTCCGCCACATGCATCAGCGCGATCACATCGAGATTTTTCGCCAGCTTGGCGATCAAGTTTCCCTCGGCAATCTGCTCGTGGAAAAAATCGTAGAGAAACTTGACGTGCGGATTCCCGACCTCTCGCACAATCTCAAACCCCTCGGCGGAAGACGTCAGGAAATATTTCGGATTTTCCTCCGGATCGATGTTCTCCACCAAAAGTTCGATGTTGTTTCTCGCCGCAATCTCGCCGCCCCGCTTCAAAGTTTCGACGCAATTATCGCGCGCCGCCGCGTGAGACAATCCCGGAACATTGTTCCCGGTCTGCAGGATGAGCCGCGTGCACTCCAGCTCCTGCAGCGTCGCAACGAAATCGCTCACATTTTTCAGAAACGCCTCGCGGTCATTCGCATCGGGCAGCGTATGCCACACCCCCGCGGTGGCATCGAACTCGATCCCCAGTTCGCGCTTTTTCTTCCGCGCCGCAGCGAAATCTTCCTTCGTCCACTTCACGAACTCGTCCACCAGCTCCACGTTGTGATAACCGGCTTCCGCCACTTTTTCCAGCCGCTGCGCAAACGGCTGCCCCCGGAAAACGGTCCAAAGCATCACCGACAGCTTGAACGGAACCATGCCGCCCGCTTCCTTGCTTTGAGTTTCGGCGCCGCCCGCTATTGCCGAAGCAATACTCCCCGCTGCAGCTCCCGCGGCAACCCCGGCAACACTTCGAGCAAAATCGCGTCGATTCATTGGATTCCTCAATTCAGCCTTCCAGAATTTCTCTGCGCACATTTTTCAAAACATACGCCGCGCGCTCCACGCCCAGTTCGCCGGATAGAATCGGATCCTCATTCTCAATGCTCAAAATACCCTCGTACCCGACGTCCATATACGCCTGCACAACAGCCTTCCACAAACTCGCGCTGTGCCCATAACCCACAGCTCGAAAAGTCTCCGAAGCATTTCCCAGGTCGCTCGTCGCAAAAGCAAAATTAAGCACGCCGTACTTCGCCACATTCTCCGGAAACAGCACTGTATCCTTCATATGCGCGTGAAAAATCATCCCCTGCTTGCCCAAAAAGTGAATCACTTCGACGGGATCGCATCCCTGCCAGAACAGATGGCTCAAATCGCAATTCGCGCCAATCTCTTCGCCAACCGCTTCGCGCAGCTTGATCAATGTCCGCGGGTTATACACCACAAAGTTGGGATGCATCTCCAACGCCAGCCGATGCACGCCATGCTCCCGCGCAAATTTCGCCGCTTCTTTCCAATACGGAATGACTTTCTCTTTCCACTGCCAGTCCTGCATCTGTGCGTACTCAGGCGGCCAGCGATACGTAATCCAGTTCGGCTGCGCATCCGTCGGAGTCCCGCCGGGGCACCCCGAAAACCCGACAATCACTTTCACGCCGAGCCGCTCCGCAAGCAGCACCGTCTTTCGAAAACTTTCAATGTCGCGCGCCGCATGTTTTGCGTCCGGGTGCACCGGATTGCCGTGGCAGCTGAGTGTCGCCACCTGAATCCCTTTGTCCTCAAACTTTTTCTGCCACGCTTTGGCTTTCGCCGGGTCGCCAAGCAATTCGTCGATCGGGCAGTGGCCCGTTCCCGGATAGCCGCCCGTCCCGATCTCCATCGCCTCGAGCCCCAGCGCGCTCACTTTGTCCAACATCTCATCAAGGGAAAGTTTGTCGTAGACCGGATCAAAAACGCCGATGGGAATTTTCCGCTTGGCAGAAGGCGAGCCAGCCGATTGTTTCGCCGGCGTCGGCGCGGACGCGTGCCCGGGAGCAGCACCGCCAACCGTTTCCGTCGCGGCAACTCCGGCGGGAACAGCCGCCGCCAGTAAACCTCCGCCTGTCGCAGCAAGAAATTGCCTGCGGTCAACCGATTTACTGCGTCTCGAGCTTTCCATCCCGAACCCCCAGAATTAGCGTCTTATGCGCGGCCAAATCCGGCCCGCGGCATTATACGCTTCCTGAGAGTCCGTGGAGGTCACAAAATCGTTTTGCTTCGAAGCAATGACGGCAGGCGCCAGCTCACACCGAAAGCGGCCTTGGCTCAATTGGAAATCGTTTTTGCCAGCTATCTCTTTTGCGGGTTCAGGACTTCTTGCGGCTCAGCGCGTCCAGCGCCGGAATGGACGTAGCGGTTGTCGTCACCCGTTCAGGCGGCATCTTGCGATTCTGGATCGCGTCAAACAGCATCTCGATAGCCTGCCCCGCGTTCGGCGGAACAAAGACCGTGGCCGCCAGTAATCCGCTGCGTACCCACGCCTGCCCTGTCTTGGGCAATCCATCACACCCGGTGAAGGGCAGTTTCAGCCAGCGTTCCCGCTCGTCCTCGTTGGTCAATTCCTTAAAAGCGTCGCGCGCGCCCATCGCCATCGAATCGTCTTGTGCGCTAATCAGGTCGATCGCTGCTCGCTGCGAAGTCGTCAGCTTCAGCCACGAACGTACAGACTTCTGCGCGCTTTCCTGCGTCCATTGGGCTTTGAGCATCGTAATCTGTACGCCCGCAGGCTTGGTTTCCTGCATGCCGAGCGTGCGTTCTTTGGCCGCGGAATTCTCCGTGGGGCCTTGAATGTAGAGAACCGATCCCCCGCCGCGCAGCAGCGCCGCCATCTGGCGCCCCTGAATGCGGCCAATCTCCGCGTGATCGGAACTGATGGCGAAAATCGGCGCCGTGCTCAGCTTCCGCAGCTCCTCGATATAATTTGCGTCGCGATTCAGGATCGCCCAGCCAAGCCCCGCGGTCGCCGCCGCCCGCGCCACTTGAGGCAGCGCCGTCCCGCCAACCGGTTCAAAAATAATAGCGTCAGGCCGCAGCTCTTTCGGCGACTGAACAGCCTTCAGGATTTGCGTGCTCTGATTGATGGCGTCGTTCTGCGCGTGAATGATCTGCACTTCCACGCCTGTTTTGCGCGCGGCCTGCTCCGCGGATTCCGACTGTTCGATCTGATAGTCGTTATCGTCGTTCGTCAGTGACACCACGAATCTCAGTTTCTTCATTCTTCTCTCGCAATGGATGTTCCTATTGCACCACAAAGACGCCCGCTCAGCCTTCCTCCGTTGCGGATGCCGTGCTCAGCAAGCTATCAGTTAAGCTTAAGCGACATTCGCGCCCGTTAAGGCGGACCCGCTTAACGTCCCGCGAATTCGTCTAGCGCCGCGCTCAGTCGCTCCAGGCCCGCGCCAAGCTCGGCGGTCTCGCCGCCGCCGCCGATGCGGAAATGCTGCGGCATTTCAAAGAAATGGCCCGGAACAACCGTAGTTTCGTATTTTTCCCGCAGCAGGCCGAAGAATTTCTCCGGATCTCCGTGCCTAAGCCGCGGAAAAACCACCGTCCCGGCAGGCGGCCGGAAGCATTCGAGGTCGCGCCGCGAATCGAGAAACGCATCGATTATGCCCCGATTCGTGGCTAGCAGCGTGCGTGCACGCTCTCGGAACTTGTCCAGATCATCGAACGCCATCACCGACATTCGCTCGGCAGGGTGCGCCGCCACGGCTCCGTATAAATCATTAAGCTGCCACATGCGTTTTGCCAGGGCTGGCGCCGCAAGGATCCAGCCGCACCGCAGGCCGCTTAATCCGTACCCCTTCGTCAGGCTGCTGGTCACGATAAACGGATTCTCATCGGCGCCCGCGATGCTGCACCCAATCGGAAAGCAGAATGGCGCGGGCTTGTCGAAGAGCATTTCCAGATAAACTTCGTCCACGAGCACATGCGCACCCGCGCGGTGCGCCAGCTCACCAAGGCTCCGTACAGTTTCTGCTGGTATCAACGCTCCGCTGGGGTTATGGAAATTGCTCAGCACAATGAGCCGGGTCTCGCGCGTCAGTGCCTTTTCGATTTCCGCGAGGTCCAGCGCGAATCCATTTTCGAATCGCCGTGGGACCCGCTTCACGCGCGCTTGCAGATATTCGGCGACTTCGAGCAGCGGCCCGTAGACGGGCAGCTCAATCAGAACCTCGTCCCCAGCCTCGAGCACTGCCGCCATCGCCAGGTGATTCGCCATCGACGTTCCCGTCGCCGCGACCACGCACTCTTCCGCCACGCCCGCGTGCCGCGCCAGCCGTTGCTGGAGCGGCGCGTACCCATAGCCTCCCGGTGCTGTAACTTCAAACTCCTTCATCTCAAAAGGAAATTCCGCCAGCGGGACGCCCATCACACCGCTCGTCGCCAGATTGAACTTCGCATGCGAACAGTTCTTCGCCCACTCCATGTAAACCGAACGCTTCGTTTGCGCCGATCCGCTCATGCCGCAGATTCTCCCGTATTTCTGGAACTCCATAAATAATACGCAGGCAAACCCGCGATAGCGATGCCCAGCCCAATCGACGCGCGTTTTGGATCGTGCGCAAATGTGCTGACCACCACCATCCATTCCGCCGCAATAAAAAGCACCGTCGTCCACGGGTGCCCTGGAACGCGATACGCAACCGAAGCCACCGCAAGCTGCTTCGCACGGTGCCGCAGTACAAGCAGGCAAACCGCGGTTAGCCCAAAAAACAGAGAATCCATCGCCACGACATAATTCACGACCTGCGCGTAAGAACCCGTCATCGCGATGACGATCGCCCAGACTCCCTGCAACAGGATTGCGATGACTGGCACGTGCGTCCGCGGATTGATCCAAGCCACGCTGCGAAAAAAGATGCGGTCTTCGGCCATCGCAAAATACACGCGCGGAGCCGTCAGCATGGACTGCCCGAGAAATCCGAACGCCGAGAACGCAATCCCCGCGGCGATCAGCGAGCCTCCACGCGGCCCAAGCAACATGCGCATCACGCTGGACGCAGGCGTCATTGTGCCAGCCAGTCCCGCCGGTCCCAGCGCTCGCACATAAACGAAATTCACCGAAGTGTAGACCGCGATCACGCCAAGCACGCCCAAAACAAGGCCGCGCGGAAGCGTTTTTGCAGGGTCCCGCACCTCGCCGCCGAGAAAGCTCGACGTCTGCCATCCTCCATACGCGAACAACACCGGCGTCATTGCCGATCCAAACGCGATGATCAGATTCGCGGACATCGGCTGATCCAGAACAGGCCGCCACGAAATTTGCGATGCTCCGCCACGCAAAAAACTGAACACTTCAAGCACGCCAATCGCCGCGATCGCCGTCAGCGTCATCACCGATTGCACGCGGCTCCCCGCACGCACACCCAGACAGTTGATCGCCGTCAGCAAAGCCAGCGCCGCAGCCGCAATGAGCGATGCGCTGATCGGCCACCCCGTAAGCTCCACGAAATAACGCGCAAACGTAACCGCAACCGCTGCCATCCCGCCCGTTTGAATGACCAGCAGCAATACCCAGCCATACAGAAACGCCACGCCCGGATGAAGCGCCTCGCGCAGATACGCGTACTGCCCTCCAACAACCGGCAAACGCGCCGCCAGTTCCGCGTAGATAAATCCGCCGATCAAAGCGATGATGCCGCCGGCGATCCATGCGCCCAAAATCAACGCTGAAGTGTGCACCCGTTCCGCGACGAGGTAGGGATTCATAAAAATCCCCGCGCCAATAATCCCGCCCATCACGGCCATCGTCGTGCCAAATAATCCAAGCTGCCGCGCGAGTCCTCCGCTCTTCACCGCTGGATCGCCCGAGTTTTCGGTCATCGACATGGATACTCGCTGATCCTTCTCTCGCACGCAGAACGAACTGCCTTAGTCGCTCGCTGCGATTGCGGCGTACTCTACCACCCAGGCCCGCGGCCACAAAATGGAGCGTTGGCCAAAGCTGTGAATTTGCGGCCGCACGAAACCCACGAAGCCAATGAGGCCGGCAGATTATCATCCTCCGCATGGAAATCGGCCGTTCCACTCGATACCGCGGAACCCACAAGCCAAAACCTTGCATTCTCGGAGTTGCGCCTCGTCTGGTGGCCACTACCCAGTGCGCCAGGAAAAGGAGTATCATGTTGGCCGTTCTCGGTTCCTAAGCAAATAGTAAACGGGTGGGTCATGCCTGTAACTGTTCTGAATCGTTTCCGGGTCATTTTGATTCTTTCCTGTGGGCTTTTACTCTCCGTGGAAGCGTGGGCTGGAAATCCAATACCATGCCCAGGCGGGCAAGCCGCTCCTGGTCCCGGCATTTCCATGGTTCCCGGTCAAGCCAACTTGCAAGATGCGGAGAAACAGGGGGACATCGACGTCTATTTGAAAGGACCAAGCGGAGACGCACTTCAAGGATCTGCGGTTTTGACGTTAATGAAAATGGACGGTGCATTTGTTGACCAGCAAACGTCAAAAAACGGCTACGTCAGATTTAATGGAGTGCGCGAATCAGAGTACAAAATTCAGGTGTTGGCTCCCAAGTACGAAGCCGCAGAAAAGCAAGTCGAGGTTAAGGCAAAATCGCTGGTCAAGCTCACAGTCGACTTGGCTCCGCTCTCCGTGGAAGATGCCGCCGCCTCCTCAGGCTTCTACGCGCTCCCGCCAAGAGTGCAAAAAGACGTGGGCAAAGCCCTCGATGCCTTGCGTGCCAATAAGCCCAATGACGCCTGGCGTCCCCTTCAAGCCGCGCAGAAAAACGCTCCCAATAATGCGGAGATTGAATATCTTTTCGGCCTTTACGCCTCGCAGACGAAGAACGACGCGCAGGCCCGCGTTTATTGGATGAAGACGCTTGAGCTGAATCCCAAGCATTTGGGCGCACTTCTCTCCGTGAGTAACGACTTGATTCAACAGAAAAAGGGGGACGAGGCGGTTCCCTTCGCAAACCGAGCGGTGGCGGCGGAGCCTGCTTCCTGGCGCGCTCACATTTTGTTGGCGGAAGCTCTTCTCATGCAGAAGCAGAACGATGAGGCCGTAAAAGAAGCCCAGCGCGCCATCGAGTTGGGCCATGAGCGCGCCGCAACCGCGCAATTGGTTCTGGCTCATGCACTGGCCCAAAAGGGCGATCGCGAGCAGTCCATACAGGCGTTCACGGCGTATCTCAGAGCTCACCCGTCCGATGCCGGCGCTGCCAAGGATCTCGAGTCGCTTAGGAATCCCTCGGTCACGACGCTTTCCATTTCGTCTGATGTGAGCGCCGGCGACTTGAACGCGGCGGCAGATGCCGCGGCGCTGCCGATGGCTACCAACTGGAGGCCAGCGGACGTGGACGACCATGTGCCGGCTGTGGAAGCCAGCGGTGCGTGCTCCGTGGATGACGTAGTCAAAAAGGCAGGCCAGCGTTTGACGGAATTGGTGACCGATGTGGACCGCTTCGCCGCCACAGAATCCTTTGTCCACGAATCGATCAACAAATGGGGTGTTGCCTCCGCGCCGGAAAAACGCAAGTTTGAATATGTGGTTGCTATCCAGGAGCTGGATCATCGCTACCTGAATGTCGAGGAATACCGCAACAGCGGCAGTGTCTCCGCCAGCGACTTTCCCGATGGCGTGGCAACCAACGGACTGCCCGCGCTGGTTTTGATCTTCCACCCGTTTAACGCTCCGAACTTTGCGATGAGCTGCGAAGGCCTGTCGCGTTTGAGCACGGGATTGGCCTGGCAGATTCATTTCAAACAGCGGCCCGATAAGCCGAACCTGATCAAGCGCTACCGCGTTGGGGCGGAGGGCCAGTCGTATCCCGTGGCACTGAAGGGCCGGGCCTGGTTTTCAGCAGACACGTATCAGATCGTGCGGCTGGAAAGCGACATGGTCGCGCCGGTACCGGAGATACGTTTGATGGCGGACCATACGGAAATTGAATATGGGCCAGTGCATTTCCAGAGCGGCAAGGTAAATATGTGGCTGCCGATGAGCGCGGAGGTTTACTACGACTGGAGAGGCCGCCGCATTCACCGCCGGCACAGCTTCAGCAATTACGTGTTGTTCGGGGTGGAGGAAAAACAGAAAATCTCCGCACCCAAAGAGGCCGCCGCTCCGGCTGAACCGTCGCCCGCCACTGCCAGCCAGAAACCATAAAAGGCGCGATATTTTTTTCTCGCGAATCTTCTCGCACACATCGCTGAACCTTGCCCGCTTTGCTTTGTTCCTAGCGAATCGTTGTGTGCGTTTGGCGGCGAAGGAATTGGCCTGCACCTGGGCGGCCTACGAATTTACCTCCATCGATTACCGCGCGGCCGCGCGAGAAAACTGTCTTTGGCGCGCCTTTGATTTGAATTCCCTCGAACATGGAATAGTCCACGCGCATGTGGTGTGTTTTTGCGCTGATGACTTGTTCTTCGTTTGGATCGAAGATGACGAGGTCGGCGTCTGACCCTACCGCGATGGTTCCTTTGCGGGGATAGAGGCCGAAAAGTTTCGCAGGAGCGGTCGCGACGAGTTCGACGAAGCGGTTGGCGGAGAAACGCTTGCCGTGGACGCCGCCGGTGTAGATGAGGCTTAGGCGGTGCTCGATGCCTGGGCCGCCGTTGGGGATTTTCGTGAAGTCGTCCTTGCCTAATTCCTTTTGTTCCTTGTAGCAGAACGGACAGTGGTCGGTCGAGACTACTTGCAGAGTGTCTTTCGCGAGGCCTTGCCAGAGTTTTTCCTGATGCCATTTTTCGCGGAGAGGCGGAGTGAAGACGTATTTGGCGCTCTCAAAGCCGGGAGCATCCATATTTTCGAGAGATAGATAGAGATATTGCGGACAGGTCTCGGCGTAGACAGGAAGGCCGCGGTCGCGGGCTTCGCGGACTTTTTCGAGGGCCTCGTTGCAGGAAAGGTGAACGATGTAGACGGGCGCTCCGGCCATTTCCGCGAGGGCGATGGCGCGGGAGGTGGCTTCCGCTTCGGCGGTCGTGGGGCGCGTCAACGCGTGGTATTTCGGTGCGCGTTTTCCTTCCGCAAGAGCTTGCTGAACGATGACGTCAATCGCGCCGCCATTTTCCGCGTGCATGCAGATTAAGCCGTCGTATTTGGCGGCCTGGCGCATGGCTTTGAAGATGGTGGCGTCATCGAGCATGAAGACGCCGGGATAAGCCATGAAGAGTTTGAAGCTGGTGACGCCTTCCTGGATGAGCTGGGGCATTTCGTCGAGCTGGGCGGAGCCCAGGTCGGTGATGATGCAGTGGAAAGCGTAGTCGGCGACGGCTTTGTCGTGGGCTTTTTTCATCCAGGTGTCGAAGGCCTGGCGGAGGGTCTGGCCTTTGTACTGGATGGCGAAATCGATCAGCGTAGTGGTGCCGCCGAAGGCTGCGGCGATTGTGCCGGTCTGGAAGTCGTCGGCGCTGGTGGTGCCGCCGAAGGGCATGTCGAGATGAGTGTGGACGTCGATGCCGCCGGGGATTACGAGCAGGCCTGCGGCGTCGATCACCTTGGCGGCGTTTTCGGTGGGGAGCTTGTCGAAGAGCGCCGAGACTTTGTCGCCGTTGATGCCGATGTCAGCGACGAAAGTGTCGGTGGCGGTGACGACGGTGCCGTTGCGGATGATGGTGTCAAAGCGCACTTGCTGCCTCCCGGGCCGGAGCCTGGCCGGAAGAGATGATAAAGGAAGAGGGTCGCGGCGCGTAACCCCCACCCCGGTTTTTTGTAAGTGTTGCATTCACAGGGTTTAGCGAGGCTGTAAGATGTTTAGAATCAACACTTGCGAGATGGCGTGTAAGTGTTGATTCTAAAAGAGATAGCGAAGTGCCGTGGCGACATAGCTGGGGTCCAAGTTTTGTGTGAGAGGCACCCTCCCCCCTCCCCCGTTTTTGGTAAACATTTGATTCCACGGGGTTTAGGGGGTGGGGGTCTGCGAAAGATGTGATTCCAAAGGGTTTAGTGATCAGTCGCGGGGATTCGCAATAAGCCACCGGATGGTTTGGGAGGTCCGGTCGGCGAGAGGTCATTGTGCTAAGGCGCCATAGGGCAGCGCCATTCCAAAGATAGACCCAATTATAGCACATCGTCGTTGTTTGTCAAGTGATAAATAGTAAGTCATTTGTTTGTGCGAGGATAGAGGCGAGGTTGGGAGACGGAAAAGCCCCACACGCAAGGAAACCCAAGAGCCCACCCTCACAATTCGAGGATGGGGCACCCGAATTCCGAAACAACCTCGTGCGCCATTAAGAGTCCGGGTCGGCCGCCTTGGCGAGTGCCCCAACCAACGGTTGTGATAATCTACAAACATGAAATTGACAGCCGTTTTTGAACCCGCCAAAGAGGGTGGCTACACTTGCTTTGTGGAAGAGTTTCCCGCTGCGATTTCGCAGGGTGAAACTATCGAAGAGGCCAAAGCGAATCTTGCGGACGCGTTGAAACTGGCGTTGCAGTGCCAGCGCGAACTTGCGGAAAAGGGCCTTTCCCCACAGGCGGTGCGCGAGGTTTTCGAAATAGCGGAAGTATGAAACTTGCGGATCTAGAACGTCATCTGCGACAGCAGGGTTGCGTTTTGTATCGCGAAGGTGGCGCCCACAGCATTTGGTTCAATCCTGTCTTACAAAAGATCGCCAGCGTCCCGCGTCATCGAGAAATCAAAGAAGGGACGGTTCGGGCCATCTGCAAACAACTGGAAATTGTGCGGCCATAAGCCGAGATAGGAAAACGATGGCTGGGGCACCCGGCCACCCGCCAGTTGCCCGAGTTCGCTAATAATCGCCTACCGAAACGTGTCCTAATCCTTGCTTTGCGATGCTTCTCGGAATTTGCGCAGCAGAGCCTGCTTGCGCTTTTGCGCGGCGATATCGATCGGCCGCTTGCCGCGACGTTCTTCCTGGTTGCGGACTTGTCGAATGTCGTCATTGTCCAACGGCATTGGCGGTCGCTCCCGGGCAGAAGTTATGCCACGGGATGCGAGACTGAGCCAGTACGTACATTCATTTAGAAGGAAGTTAGACGACGCGAATGAGAACTTGGCTGAACATATGCTCTTTTTGAAGAGCGTTTGAGTCGGCACACGCTAGCATCGAACGCGACATCGCGGCTTCTGAAAGGGCTTGGCCCTTGTGCTGCCCTACGTACCAACTGAGTATGTGCAGAAAATCATGACCATGGATATGATGTCTTGGGTCCCCCGTTAGAGTTTTCCGACATTCTTCAAACTCTCGGGCGAACTCGGTTCTCTGACCATACCGATTGCCTGCGTTCAGTAGCCGGACGATGTACTCCTTGGTGTCAAGCTGCACTCCGGCGTGGGAGAGTCTGCAGCACCTCTCAAACGAGATCATGGGAATTTTCCAATTTCGATTGTAGAGGGCAAGTCGAATGGCAAAGAGGTCGGTGAGGGCCTTTTCGATTTCGCGGAGTGTGCTTTCCGCGGATTTCGGAAAACCTTGAACAACCAGCGTGAGGAACTTTGCCAGGGTGCGTACGTCGAAGAAATAAAGCTCCATAGAGCTGTAATCCGTGGATAGCAGCATCTTTAGTGCATGCCGCGTTCCAAGGATATGGTCAAAGTCGGCGTCGATGAGGCAAGTGGCACAATTTCGCTTAACGGCTAGTGCGGTCTCTAATTCCCGAGCTAGGGCCATCACGCGGCCGCGATTATTCGATGGATACCCGTATTTCTGAGCCAGGACAAGTGGAATATCGACGGAATCGATTTCGCGAACGACGGCAGTCCTTGCGTGCCCCTCATACAATATCCATTCGACCAGCGCCTTGTCGAAGGTGCCCTCGACGTAGACATCGCGAAGCTGCGGTTCGAGTTCGTACATCGCGGCAAGCTCAGCGATTTTTCTTCGTTCGATCTTATTCATGGGTGGAGTCTTGGTTGATTCGGGTCAGGGCCAGTACGCATTCCTTGTACTGGGTTAGCAGCTCGATTGAGTGCGTGGCAAGGATGAACTGCACTTTGGATCTTTCTGTGAAGCTGAGAAGGTGCTTTATGAGCTGGCGCTGCCATTTTACGTTGAGCGAAAGTTCCGGCTCGTCAACAATGAAAATGCTGTTTTGACTGCTGACGACGAAAAGATTTGAGAAGAGCAGAAGTAGCTGGCGTTCCCCCGATGAGAGCGAGCCGGGGGAGATCACCTGCCCTGTGGAGGTCATAATTGTGAGTCCTCTGCCCAGCTGGTAGGTTACCTTCTTATCGTAAAGAAGTTGTTAACGAATGCGACAAATGAGTCGATCGAGTCGTGCGCTCCTTGCAGGGCGTTGAGTCGTGCCGTAAGTCCGTCCATGTAAGGTCGAAGGACATCGTTAATTGTGGCTAGGGTCTCAGGCTGTGCCGCCTCTATCGATCGAACTAGCCGATTGATGTTTGTTGGCGCTATTAGGCCATACTGCGAAAATCCCACGCTGCGTTGATCGAGCGCTTTCAGTTCGTCCACCAGGTCTCGATTGTTAAGCGGAGTTGTCCGCGCCGGGGTTCCGTGGTGTTTTAGAATGAGTTCAACGATCTCGGAGAAGATGGTGTTCGCATCCTGATCTCCTTTTGTAGTGGCGCGCGGCACTTGTCGTGTAGCCCAATCTGAAGCGCGAA
>Ga0209447_10000063_pt1 | contig 26137 bp, 24 predicted proteins | sample BogFormECP04_OM3_FD_188243 | JGI IMG/M metagenome (GOLD analysis project Ga0209447, IMG submission 188243) | Bog forest soil microbial communities from Calvert Island, British Columbia, Canada - ECP04_OM3 (SPAdes) (version 2) | ecosystem: Environmental > Aquatic > Freshwater > Wetlands > Bog ... | reverse complement strand
GCCTCTGCGGTGAATCTTCCTTCTTTCTCAGATTTTCCTCCGCCTTTCCTCTGTGGCCTCTGTGTTAAATCTTTTGACGTTCTCTCCGCAATCCCCCACGCCCGCTGCAAGAACGCAGCTTTCCCAAAGCCCAATAAAATCAGATTTCACAACAGGAAGGTTTGCAAAAAAAAATCTAAATCCGCGTCAAAGCCGTAGCCTCATCCTCAGCCAAATCCAAAATCGTATCCAATCGCACCATCTTCAAAAGCATCATCACCCGCTTATTCGCCGCAAAATAAGTAGCCTTCCCGCCCGCCCTCTTCAACGTCGTGAACGCCCGCACCAAAGCCCCAATCCCCGAACTATCCAATTCCGTCACGCCCGCTAAATTTACCGCCACGTGCAGCGATCCAGCCTCAATCAACTGCTGCACCTGATTTCGAAAAGCTTCTTCGGCGTCGCCCAATTTCAGCGCCCCATCCAGGTCTAAAATCGTCGCGTGCCCCGCTTTGCGAATCCCAATATTCACGATGCCCCTCGTGCAGCCCAGCAAAGCTAACCGAATTGCGCCCGCCAATCAAGGGGACACCACAAACTCACCCGCATTTCCTGGGAACGCCAATCTCCCGATTGGCGTTCCTCCGCCTCGCCCATTTTTTTGAATTTGTAGCGGCCGGTTCGGGTTCATCGAACCGGGCATGCCGTTGCCTAAGGTTTTCTCTGCGTACTCTGCGTCTCTGCGGTAAATCTTCCTGCCGTCTCAGATTTACCTTCGCCTTTTCTCTGTGTCCTCTGTGTTAAATCTTTTGCCTTTTTCGAACCCGCCACCCCTACTCCGCCCGCAAAGCATCCACCGGATCCACCGTCGCCGCCCGCCGCGCAGGCAAATAACAAGCCAGATAAGCCGTAACCACCACTCCCAAAGTCACCGCCCCATAAGTCACCGGATCCACCGGGCTAACCTTAAATAGCAGCGACGACATCAATCGCATCATCGCAAACGCCGTCCCCAGCCCGCACAGAATCCCCACTCCCGTCAGCCACAATCCCTGCCGCACAAACATCCCTACCAACGCCTTCCGCTGCGCTCCCAGCGCCATGCGAATTCCAATCTCCCGCGTCCGCTGCGATACCGAATACGCAATCACTCCGTAAATCCCCACAATCCCCAGCAGCAACGCCATCCCTCCCGCAACTCCCAGCATCACCAAAGTAAAAGAAGTCCGCGCCATGGACATCGTATAGAAATGCCCCAGGGTGTACACATTCGCCAGTGGGATATTCGGATCCACCGACCACACCGTCTCCCGCACCTCATTCAGAAAAGCTTGCGAGCCCGCGCGCGGGCTGCGTATCGCAAACGCGATCCCCCGCCGCAGCTCCTCTTTCTGCCCCTCGAACCGGTCCATCATCACCGGCCAATAAACCGACGTCCCCGCCGGCTTCTCCACTCCGTTTTCGTGCACATCCCCCACCACGCCCACAATCTCCCGCCAGTCGTCGTTGGTGGCCACGCGAATTCGCTTGCCCAACGCATTCCGCGCGTCGTGCCAATATTCCTTCGCGAAGTTTTCAGAAATCATCGCCACCGGAATTTTCTGGTAAGTGTCTTCCCAAGTGATATCGCGTCCCGCAATCAGCGGTGTCCCCATCGTCGCCAGAAATCCCGGCGACACAAATTTAAATCGTCGGATCGGCGGCAGCTGTCCTTCCGCGTACGCATGATCCTCCGCAAATAAAATGTCGTTCGATCCGCGCCCATCCATCGGAATGTCACTCGAAAAACTCACCGACGAAACTCCCGGAATCGCCCCGAGCTTCCCCAGAATTTCCTGGTCCATGCGCACCAACCGCTCGCGGTCGCTATCCGGAATCTCTGTTTCCGGCACGTAAAATCGGAACGTCTGCACCGCGTCCGGCCCCGTGAATCCCGGCGGCACATGCATCAACGCTCGGAACGTCCGAATCATCAACCCCGAACAGATTAACAGCACCAGCGCCAGCGCCACCTGCACCACCACCAGCACATTGCGCGCGCGATGTTGCTGCCGGCTCTGGCTCGCCGCCCGTCCGCCCTCGCGCAACCCCGTGTTCAAATGCGCCCCGGCATACTTGAAAATCGGAATCGATCCGAACAGCAAGCTGGAAAACATCGCAATCGCAAACGTAAACAGCAGCACCGGCAAATCAATCCCGATCTCATGCACGCGTGGCAATCCCGTCGGCGCCATTGCCACCAGCACCTGCAGCGCCCCGTATGCCAGCGCCAATCCCAGCAAACTCCCCAGCACTCCCAGTATCACACTCTCGAACATCAACTCCATCGCGATCCGTCGCCACCCCGCTCCCAACGCCGCGCGTATCGCCAGCTCCTGCCGCCGTCCGTCCACGCGCACCATCAGCAAATTCGCCACGTTCGCGCAGGCGATCAGCAACACCATCGCGATGGATCCCATCAAAACCCACAAAACCTTTCCGATATCTCCCACCACGTCCTGCTTCAACGGCCGCAAGTTCGGCGCAATCTGCGCCTTCTCAAACAACTTCACGCTGAATCCGTCTGGCGCCGGAAAAGTACGATTCACGATCAGCAGCATCCGCGCCACGTCTGCGCTCGCTTGTGCCATCGTCACTCCCGGTTTCAAGCGCGCCATCGCCTGGTAACTGAAGTTTCCCAGTTTCATCTTGCTGCGGTCCCACTTGAACGGCACCACCAGCGCCGCATCCTCATAATCCAAAAAGTGAAATCCCTGCGGCAACACTCCAATAATTTCCCGCGGCTTTCCGTCCACCGTAATGGATTTTCCAATCACCGAAGTCGCCCCGCCAAATTTCTGCCGCCAGTATCCGTAAGAAAGCAGCACTGTATCCGGCGTCCCCGGCGAATCATCTTCCTTCGTGAACAACCGCCCCAGCGCCGGTCTCACTCCCAGCATCGGCAAAGTCCCATCCGTCACATCGAGGCCCCGCACCTGCTCCGGTTCTCCCGCCCCCGTCACGCTCAGCGAGTCGCCGTCGTACGCCCCGATGTCCTCGAACGTGGTGTTCTGCTCGCGATCAATAAAATAATTAGACGGCGACATATTCAGGTCCGTAATCCCTATGCCCGGCGCCGTGTGCCACACCCCAATCAATTGCTCCGGATGCGGATAAGGCAAAGGTTTCAGCAGCACTCCCTCCAGCACGCTGAAAATCACTGTGTTCGCCCCCACGCCCACCGCCAATGTGATCAGTGTGATAATCGTAAACAGCGGCGCCCGCCCCAACCGCCGAAAAACCTGCCTCAGTTGATCGCTGAACATTCCCATCTCGAAAACCTCCCCACTCGCGCACACCGTTCGCAATTGGGACAACTCCACACCCATATCCCACGCGATTTGCCGTGCAGTAGTTGGTACGATGTCAACCAGCGAAATGTTTCATCACCACGCGCGCGCCGAGATTTTGACTTTGTAGCGGCGGTCTTTAGACCGCCATCGCAGCCTCGCGCACCATTTTCACGCGTCAGCCACGGTAGGGGCGCTGCTTGTGAATCGCCCTACAGGGCGATTCATCCTGAGAGCCCGCAGTGCGGGATCGAAGGGCTGCGCCCCAGCTTGCCACGATGTCAGCCGCATCGGCTCCTCGTAGTTGACGTCGCCTTTCTCTGCGCACTCTGCACATCGTGGCATAGGCAATCTTGCCTGTGCTCCTGGGTTTTCTGACCATGCGATGAGCATCGTCATCCTGCGTGCCCTGAGTGATTTTGCGAAGGGAGTTCGGCGCCTTTGCTTCAAGCCGGCCCCGGCACAGGCGGGGATCTCTCCAGCTCTCTCTGTGTTCTCCGGTTTTCTCTGTGTTCTCCGTGTTAAATCTTTTGTCTTTCTCTGCGCACTCTGCGTCTCAGCGCTACTCCCCAGCCCTCGCTTCCCGTTGCACCCGACCCATAACGCCCCGCACTTCCTTGACGTCCACCAACCCGATTTGCTAGGCTGCGCCCATTCACTTCGGTCGTCGGCGTGGGTGACGCCCTCCGCCAGCAAGTGAATGTCCCCCTTCCCCTGGGAGAACCATGGAAACATTTTCCGCGCTCTTTGAACTTGCGAGCGTGTCTCTGGCGTGCCGCGACCAGGATACCCTCCTGAAGACTTTCGCCGCGCGTGTCGGCGCCACTCTGGGCGCTCGCGCCGTATTCGTCTGGACCAACGGCGCTTCCTCCAAAGGCCCCGAAGGCCTGGTCTGCCGCACGCGCTGGAATGAAGCCGGCGAACGTTTCGCGCCTGAAGGTGACTCCGTCAGCGAAGGCCTGCTCACAGAAGTTTACCAATCCTCCGAAACGCGCCGCGTCAGCAGCAAAGAAATCGCCGCCGAAGATTTCGAACATCTCGACGAACCCAGCCGCGCTCGCGTCAAATCCGCCATCGTCGTCTCACTCCCCGGCGCCCAGCGCGCCGAAGGCGTCGTCGAGGTTCTCAATAAACGCGCCGGCGAATTCACCGCCGAAGACGCCCACTTTCTCGAAGAGGCCAGTCGCCTCGCCGGTTCCGCACTCACCAATCTCGAAGCCATCGAAAGCGAACGCCAATCGCAGCTGTACACTTTGGAACGCCTCACCGCTCTCTACGATCTCGGCCGCACTTTCACTTCCACTCTCGAACTCGGCGTTCTCCTTCCCGTCGTCGCCGGGAAAATTCGCGACATCATGGGCGCCGGCGCCTGCCTCGTCTGGCTCGCCGACCCCGGCTCCCAGGATCTCTACCTCGCAAAAAAAATCGGCGAAGATCCCACCGTCGAAGACGAAGCCCGCGTGCCCCTCACCGAAGGCCTCCTCGGCGAAATCGCCCAGTCCGCCAATCCAAAATTGGTCGAAATTCCTGCGGAAGAGCCGGGCCTCGCAGAACGTATCGCTGCCAGCGAAGATTTCGAAATCGTCTCCTGGATGGGCGCCCCGCTCCGCAAGGAAAACGACGTCCTCGGCGTCGTCGAACTCGTCAACAAAGCCGACGGCACTCCCTTCAACGAAGACGACCTCTTTTTCCTCTCCTCTATCAGCGAACAGGCCGCCGTCGCGCTGCACAACGCCAATCTCCTCGACGCCGAGCGCAAGGTCCACGCCCTCGACGCTCTCCTGAAAATTTCCCAGGAAATCACTTCCACTCTCGACCTCGACCATGTGCTCTCTACGGTGGTCCAGCAGGCCGCTTCCGTGGTTCCCTTCGATCGCTGCGTCATCGGTTTCTTCGATCGTGGCCGCTTCGTTCTCGGCGCCCTCTCCGGCGAAGCTGAAGTCCCCAAGACGCGCGAGATGAGCGATCTCCGCACGCGCCTCGAGTGGGTCGCGGACCAGGAAGGCGCCGTCTCAGCCGACCTCTACGACGACGGTTGGCACGTCCAGCCCCCAGAAGCCCACGCCCAAATCGTCTCCTTCCTCGAAGAGCGCAAGGAAAACGGCTTTTACGCCCTGCCGCTCCGCGACGATCAAGGCGTGCTCGGCGTGCTGGCCCTCCTCAGCAGCGATGCCGACTTTCTCACCGACAACAGTAAAGAAACCGTTGCCATCCTCGCCAACCAGACCACCGTCGCCATTCGCAACGCCCAGCTCTACCAGCAAGTCCCCCTCGCCAATCTCCTCCAACCTTTCTCGCAAAGAAAAAAGAAATTCCTCGCCGCCATGCCGCGCACCCGCTGGGAACTTTACGCCCGTCGCGCCGCAATCGCCGTCGCCTTTCTGGTAATAGTCCCCTGGCCCTTGCGCGTTGGCACTGATGCCACCGTGGTCCCCGCAGAACGCCGCATGGTCAGCGCGCTCGATGGCGGAGTAGTCCAGCATGTCTTCGTCCACGAAGGCGATGTTGTGCAGGCCGGGCAAGTGCTGGCTCAGCTTGATGACGGCGTAGATCGCGTACAGCTCGCGCAAGCCGAAGCCGCCCTCGCCCAAGCCCGCCGCGAACTCGCCGAAGCCGAATTCCGCAACGATCCCTCCGCCGCCGGCCAAGCCAAAATCCGCGCGGACCTGCACGATGCCGAAGTGCAGCTCGAACAGCAGCGCGTCGCTGCTTCCCAATTGCGCTCGCCTATTGCCGGAATCGTCGTCACCGCCAAAATCGAGGAAAAAACCGGAACCATGGTCAAGCCGGGAGATAGTTTCGCCGAAATTGTCGGCCAGGATCGCATCGCTGCGGAAATGAGCGTCCCCGAAACCGACCTCGAGCTCGTGCACCCAGGTAACAAAGTCGCCCTCAAGCTCAACGCTTTTCCCACCGCCACCTTCGAGGGCTCCGTTGAACGCATGGGCGCACAAACCCAGGCCGTCGCCGGCGATCAATATTTCATCGTCCGTGCCATCTTCAATAATCCTCGCGGCCTCGCTCGCGACGGCATGGTCGGTCGCGCCAGAATTCACTCGGTCGGTGGCTGGTTCCAAAGCGGATGGTATCCGATCGGTTACACCCTGCTTCGTTCGCCGTTTCGCTGGCTCTGGGAAAAAGTTTGGAGCTTTCTGCCATGAACGCCCCCCTCATGCCGGCTCCAGCCCACCGCATGCCCAAAGGATTGATCATGAACAGACGTACCAATTTGTTTTTCATCACCGCTTTCGCGCTCGCCGCCGCCGGTTGCGATAATTCTTCCGTCGCCTCCAGCCCCAATCCCGCGGCGCCGCCCGCCGTCAGCGCTCCGGCCAACGCTCCCGCGAAATCCGCCACAGCCGGCGACATCCTCAGCGTCCTCACCGTCGAACATCAAGTGGACATCACTTCCCAGCGCGACGGCCTCGTCATGTCGCTGAGCCACGACGAAGGCAGCGCCGTGAAGGCCGGCGATGTCCTCGGCCAGATTGACGACCGCAGCCTGCAAATGGAGCTCATTAAAGCCAACTCCGATCTGCAGGTCGCGGATAACAACAGAAAATACAAAGAAGCCGAGCTGAAAGCCAAGAGCGCCGCGCTTCGCCGCCAGCAACAGTTGCGCGCCCTCGGTCTTTCCAGCGATGCGGACCTGGAAACCGCCGAATTCGAAGCCAAGGCCGCCGAGTACGATCTCCACGGATACGAAGCCCTCGTCGAAAGCGGTCACGCAGAAATCAATCGCCTGAAACTGGAAATGGATCAGACCCGCATCCACGCTCCCTTCGCCGGAGTCGTCGTCCGCCGCTACATCCGCGAAGGCCAGGCCATTTCCAAGGGCGACAAATGCTTTCGCGTCAGCCAACTCTCTCCGCTGCAAGTCCAGTTTCAGGTCCCGGAATCCTCAGCGCGCCGCCCCGCCCTCGGCACTCCCGTCGAGCTTTCCCTCGTCGAAGGCTCCGGCCGCGCTCTCACCGCTCGCGTCACAAAAGTCAGTCCCACCATTGACGCCGCCAGCGACAGTTACGACGTCCTGGCCCAATTAACAGGCTCAGGAATTTCCGACCTCCGCCCCGGCATGGCCGTCAAAGTCCTCTGGCCCGGCCCAGCATACCGCGCGAACTCCACTCCCTCCGCGCCGCCAACAGCGCACCCAGCTCCGCCATCAAATCTAAACGCACCCCCGCACCCATGACGCCGCCATCAGCCGTTGCCGTCGCCTTCGATTTTGAATTTGCCTTCGTAGCGGCGGTCTTCAGACCGCCAGCTTTTGATTTTGTTTTTGAATTGGTGGGGGCACGGCACGCCGTGCCCGCTGCTGATCCGGCAGCCCATTTAACCGTAGCAATGCCGGCTTGGCGGTCGTCGCACAAACTGTTTTGACGTAACTATTTTTCATCACCCAGCTCGGAGTATCCCGAATGCGCTTTGGCCCCACCAGCCTGCAAGTCTCCAGCGTCCTGGCCAAAGGCCTGCGCCGCCCCAAACTCCGCACCGACCTGCGCATCAGCGAACAAACGGTCTCCGGCGAAACCAGTTATGTCGTCAAAAATTTCGAAACCAATTCCTACAATCGCTACGGCGCCACAGAATACGGCGTCCTCGAACTCTGCGACGGCACCCGCACCGCCGCGGAAATCTCCGACACCCTCACCGAACTCCATCCCGACTCTCCACTCAGCGAAGCCGAAGTCCTGGAATTCCTGGACAGCATCGAGCCCGCCCTGTGGGAGCGCTCCGTCGGTGAAAAAAATCTCGCCGTCCTCGAACGCATCCGCGACGAGCGCAAAGGCCGCGTCGAGCAATCCAGCGTCCTCTATATGTCCTTCAAAGCCTGGGACCCGGACAAAACCCTCGCCAAGATGGATCCCTACCTCAGCTGGATGTTCACGTCAGGTTTCGTCGTTTTCTCCATCGGCATTTTTATCGTCGCCTGCTATCTACTCGCCTCCGATTGGACGCGCGTGCAGCAGGACACCTCCGCCCTCTACAATTTCTCCGACAAAAGCGCCTACGACATCTGGATGTTCTGGATTCTTCTCATGATTCTCGGCGGCATCCACGAGCTAGGCCACGGCCTCACCTGCAAGCATTTCGGCGGCGACGTCCACCAGATGGGATTCCTGCTCATCTATTTCACACCGGCTTTCTACACGGACACCACTGACATCCTCCTCTTCACCCGCGGCTCCCAGCGCCAGTGGGTAATCTTCGCCGGCATCTGGATCGAGCTGGTCTTATGCGGCCTCTCCGGCGTGGTCTGGTATTTCTCTCCCGTCGGCTCGGTGACCAACGACATTGCCTATAAAATGATGCTTCTCAGCGGCATTCAGGGCGCCCTGGTAAACCTGAATCCTCTGATTAAGGCCGACGGCTATTACGCCCTCTCTCAATTCCTCAATATTGATAATCTCCGCGAGGAATCCTTTGCGTTCCTCCGCGCCTGGGCCCAGAAATATTTGCTCCGCCACGATATTGACTTGCCCCCGGCCAGCAAGCGCCAGCGCCGCATCTTTTTTCTCTTCGGCGTGTCTGCGATTATTTACAGCACCACCCTGCTTGTCTTCGTGATCCTGTTCGCCAAAAATGTGCTGGTCAGCAAGTTGGGTGATGAGTGGGGGTACCTGGGCACTCTCGTCATCATCTATTTCTCTGCAAGGAAGGGAATTCAGCAGGCCCTGCCCACCGTGCGCGCCTGGCTGCGCCAGAAGAGAGAGGATTATATGGCCTGGAAAATGTCTCGCACCCAGCAAGCCGGAGCGCTGGGCTTGGCGCTCCTGCTTCTGATTCCCCCGGTGTCTTCATCCGTCTCCAGCGGTCTCGTGCTCGAGCCCGGAGCGTCCGCCCGCGTCCGCGCCGAAGTCCCAGGTCAGGTCAAGACTGTCTACGTCAAGGCAGGAGACACCGTAAAGATGGGCCAACTGCTCGCAGTGCTTCAGAATCCCGAAATCGCCGCCGACGCGGATTCGCTTCGCCACCAACTGGCCCTCGCCAGCAGCCAACTCCGCAATGGCCAGGACCGCTCCGATTTCGATTCAGCCGCAAACGCCGTCCGCGACCGCTCCCGCCTCCAGCAGGAACTCGCAGTCGCCGAGAAACGCGCCGCATCCTTGGAAATTCGCGCCCCCATTGACGGCGTCGTTGCCACCAGCGATCTCGATCAGAAGCCGGGCTCGTTTCTCGCGGCGGGCGACGAATTCGTCCGCATCGTGGATCGCTCCACCATGAAGGCACGCATACTAGTTCGCGATTGGGATCTGCAGGACGTTCAACAAGGTGCCGTGGTCCGGGTCAAGGTCGTCCCGTTCCCCTATCGCACCTACTCCGGTAAAGTCGGCCGGATCTATCCCGCCTCCGCCGCCGATCGCCCGGTAACTCAAACCGAAGATCTCCAGCGTCTGGGCCAGCAGCTCACTAATTATTTTGCTGTGGATATGGAATTCGCGAATCCGGATGGCACGTTAACGGAAGGTATGACTGGCACCGCGAAGGTTTCCGGCAAGCGCGCTTCCCTCGCCTGGCAAGCCTCGCGCGCCATGTGGCGTTGGGCCCACAGCCAAGCCTGGTGAAGGGTCGGAGCCGTTGAATTTGTAGCGGCGGTCTTTAGACCGCCATCGCAGTTGCTTCGGAATCTTTGTATGTCGTGGCTTTAGCCACGACATAATCCACCAAAGATCCGTGCGGCTTTAGTTTAATCCTGAGGCCCCGATGGAATCGGGGCCGAAGGGCCGCTGAAGTACGGGTTTTATGCTCGGCAGGCAAATCTTTGAGCCTGAAGCCCCGCCTATCCACAGCGGCCCAATAATCTTCGCCAGGCTTCCAGCTCGCTCCGGATTTCCCCCCAAAAAAAGAAAGGGCCGCCGTTCCTGGGACGGCGGCCCTTAGGGGGTGTTGCTACGTCAATCTCCGCTTAGGCTAGGAGCCTAATCGAAGAATCTCTCGATGCTGCTAGAACTTGATTAAGGGCTTCACGGCCGGCAAATCGGCACGCTTCATCAGCGGTTTCACAGGCGCTGTCTTCTTGCCCTTCACTGGCTTCGATTTCTTTTCCATGTGAATCTCCCTCTATGTATCGATCATTCCGTGTGCTTCTGCTACGTCTCGAAAAGGGCCGTTGCCTCTGCGGCAGCGGCCCGCTTGCCATTCGAGATGCTTCTCTCAAGCCGCGTCGTGTCTTTCGGCGCGCTCCTGACTACCGAGTCTTGATTGGTTGGTAACCGACGACCAACGGCTTCGTTGCTTCCAGCTTCTTCGACTTCTTCAAGGTTTTCTTGGCCATTTTGTTTCCCCCTCGCTTGATTTGCCCTGTTGGGCATCTGCCCATGTATATGCAAAGCAATCGCCAAACTCGAGCGCCGGTTCGCCAATCCGCAAGCTATTCAATTGGTGAGACTTCCCGCCGCACCCAAGCCCCAGCCATCCCGCGGCAGACCTCGAGAGCGTTGAATTAATCATCGCCTGTTGAGAATTTCAACACCGGGAAGGTCAGTTCTATTACCTCACTGCGTTCACGAAGGGGACAAAGCAGAAACGGGATGTTCTTGCAGGGAGCGAACTGCCGCGAACACAAGAATGGGCCGCTGCCGTTCCGGCAGTGGCCCAACTTGCCAATATAGAACGCTTTTGCCGCAGCACCCGCCATTCAGGGGCGCGCTGCGCGCCATCGGACTCGGGCCTACTTCTTGCCGAACGGTTTGCCTAACGGCATCAACAGCGGCTTGGTCGCCTGGAGCTTCTTCGACTTCTTCAACTTCTTCTTGGCCATTTTGTTCTCCCTCGCTTAATTTGCCCCCAAGGGCATCGCAGACCTTATATGCAAAGCAGCAGCCAAAGTCCATACGCATTTTTCGCGTCGGGAAACCCCGTTTTCATTAGCTTTTCTGCAAGCCTGCTGCTCCGGCCTCGCGATTCCCGCCGCGCCATCCGTTGAATTCCTCATCCACTGTTGAGAATTTCAACGCGAATCAGCCGCCGCATCCGCCGTCGCCGCATTTCCATCGCGCGCGCAGCCAACATCCTCAACTCCACAAGTACCGCAGCGTCCCGCGGCACCGCGGCGCGCCGCAATGGCAGGGCACCCGCTTCAGCTTGATCGGATAACGGTAACTCCACGTCAGCTCTTCGCCGGCACGGACCTTCCGCCGGCTGTACAAGTACAAGTGCCTGCCAATACGCCGCGCCACCAGATTAGGGGCGCACGAATGGTTCATAAACTCGGCGCCGCTGCCGCCCCGCCTGGCATCCACATACAATTTGGAATTAATCCACGCGATGTAAATGTCTTCCGGAGCGCCTATCTTCGCCGCCTGCTCGAAATTCAGGTGTCTGCCGGTGTATTCAATCACCCGCCGCTTCGCTGGAATATCCTCCAGCGCGAACACCCCATAACGATGCAGCGCCGACCGTCCGATCTGCATAAGAAAGCGCGCGAATTTCGCATCGATCCGCCGCTTCGGCCCGCCCGGCACTTTCATCCGCAACGCTCCATCACAGATCGTACTTCCGGCACAAATAATTCAGCCGGTTGCGATCCACTCCCAGCAGTTTCGCGGCATCCGCTTTCACGTGCTTGGCCTGTTCCAGGGCCTCGTGCACCCAGCGCTTTTCAAATGCTTCCATTTCCTTATCGAGTTTGATCCCCGCGGCCGGCAACTGGAATCGGTTGCGATAGTCGCGCCCCCCAGTCTGCGTCATCTCGGCCGGCAAGTCCTTCGCCGTGATGTTGTCGCCGTCCGTCATGATCACCAGCCGCTGGATGGCATTCTCCAGTTCGCGCACGTTTCCCGGCCACGCATAACGCTTCAGCGCCGCCAGCGCATCATCCGCGATGTGCTTCGCCGGAAATCCGTTCGCCGCGGAATAAACGCTCACGAAATAATCCGCCAGCACCGGAATATCCTCCACGCGTTCGCGCAAGGCCGGCACGAAAATCGGCACCACGTGGATCCGGTAATAAAGGTCCTCGCGGAAGCGCCCCTGCCGCACCATCTCCTCCAAATCCTCGTTCGTGGCGCTCACCAGCCGAAAATCCACGCGGATGTTTTTCTTCCCGCCCAGCCGCGTGATCGACCGATCCTCCAGCACGCGCAGCAATTTGCTCTGGAGCAAAGGCGTCAGCGTCGCAATCTCATCCAGAAAAAGCGTCCCCTGGTGCGCCAGCTCGATCCGCCCTTCCTTCGTCGCCACCGCTCCGGTAAACGCCCCGCGCTCGTATCCAAAAAGCTCCGCCTCCATCAACCCTTCCGGCAGCGCCGCGCAATTCACGCTCACAAATGCCCGGCTGCGCCGCGGGCTCTGCTCGTGCAGCGCCTTCGCCACCAACTCCTTGCCCACGCCGCTCTCGCCGCGGATGATCACATTCGTCGTCGCGCGCGCCATGCGCTTGATCGAATCAAACACGTGCCGCATCGCGTCCGTCGCGCCTATCAAATCTCCCAGCGAATTCTTCCTGCTGATTTCCTCGCGCAGGATGCGGTTCTCGCGCTGGATGTGCAGCTTCTCGATCGACCGTTCCAGCAGCAGACGCAGCACGTCCGTATCAATCGGCTGAATGAAATAATCGTAGCAGCCGGCGTCAATCACTTTCAGCGCCGTCGTCTTCGTCTGGTCCGTGCTCAGCACGATCACCAGCGTATCAATGTCCCCCACCGCGAGGCGGCTCAGCAATTCCGTGCACTCGCGCAATCCGCCCGATTCCATCGGCAATGCCAGCAGCAGCACGTCCAACCCGGCTTCCTGCAACAGCTTGTAAGCCGCCGGATAATCGTCGCCCTCCACCACCTCAAATGTGGAACGCAAAGCCGCAACAATGCTCCCACGCATCCGCGCGTCATCATCCACCACTGCAATTTTTGGTTTTAAGGCCGCAGGCGTGATAACCAATCTCCAAGGGGAATAGCGCGGTTCAGCGTCCACCCAACCCAAACCGCCATCCCAGTGGCCGCGATTCTAGGTGTCGCCCGCCCCCATGTCAACGCCGCCCCGCAAATCCAACCCATCCCATAAATCATTACCCGCGTTCCGTGCCCCGCGACCCGCGATCCGCGCGCGGTGGCATCGGCCTGCCTGCCGTAGGCAGGCAATCTTGCCTGTGCGCCGTAGCCGTGCGTAGCGCCAAGACAAGCATCCTGAAAAGCTCGGCGAACCGAATTTCCATCAGCGTTGAGAAAACGCCGCACACAAGTGCCCCCACGACGGCGTTAGAATGGATGACCATGGATTTTCGTAACGCATCAACCCGAACTCATTGCCTATCGCCCGCGCGAGCCAAAGTGCCAGCTCACGCGGCAATTGACGCGCCCCTGGGCCCCACCGCATACGCCCGGATGTTTCCCGAGTTGCCGTCGTTCCAGGCAGATGAGCAGTTCTTGCACGCGCTCGGCCGCGCCGGTGGCATCTGCGATTGCGGAGATGTCGGCGACACTCCCGAATCGCTGGGCGATGCCGCGGCTGGATGGCCGATCTTCGGTCAATTCGCGGCTCACGATATTACGGCCGACCGATCTATTTTGCGCAGCCATGCCAACACGTCGGAGTTGCGCAACGCGCGCAGCCCGCAAATCAACCTGGAATGTCTGTACGGCGACGGACCCACCGGCCATCCGTTCCTCTACCAACGCGACGATCCAGCGAAGTTCCTGCTTGGCTCCGGCGGACTCGACCTCCAACGCAACGCCGACGGCATCGCGATTATTGGCGATCCGCGCAACGATTCGCACATGCTGATCTCGCAATTGCATCTTGCCATGCTCAAGGCTCACAACATGTTCGTGGATGTAGCGCGGCTCAACGGCACGCCGGCCGATGCCGTATTCGAAGCAGCGGCGCGCAATTTGCGCTGGCATTTTCAGTGGATCGTTCTCCACGAGTTTCTGCCCGCACTGGTAGGGCAGAAGCTTGCAGATCAAGTGCTGCAGGAAGGGCCGCGCTGGTTTCGCCCGGGACATAGCGTGTTTATTCCGCTCGAATTTGCCGACGCGGCCTATCGCTATGGCCATTCTCAAATTCGCCACAACTATCAACTGAACTTGCAGACCAATCCCGTGCCGCTGTTTCCTGATCTTCTGGGATTCCGCCCCGTGCCGCGTGAACACGCGCTCGATTGGACGCTCTTCTTCGACGCATCCGGAACCTCAACCGCGCAAAGGTGCAAGAAAATAGACGGAAAGCTGGTGCGCGCGCTCATTGACCTGCCGGTAGCCGTGACGGGTGAGTCCGAAATCGCGGACCATCACTCCCTCGCCTTCCGTGATCTGCAGCGCGGACAGGGCGTCGGGCTTCCTTCGGGCGAGTCACTCGCGCGTCACATGGGAATCGCCCCGCTCACGCCGGAGCAGGTTGGCGTTGCTTCCACCGGTTGGCGTGGCGAGACTCCCCTCTGGTTCTACATTCTGCGTGAAGCCGACGCATGCGCAGAGGGTCGTCGCCTCGGTCCCGTCGGTGGTCGCGTCGCAGCCGAGGTGCTCGTCGGACTCATTGATGCCGACGCAACATCATTCCGCCACAACACCCAAGGCTGGAAATCTCAAAGAACCCTCAGCCAGCTGCTAGCCTCCTGAGATTCAGCGCCCCACCGGCTACGGATGCCCTCAGATCGTGAACGTGATCGTCAAAGATCGCGACATTCTAGGCGGAACCCCCGTTTTGCGCGGGACGCGAGTGCCCATCCAAACCCTCTTCGATTACCTGCAAGGCGGAGAAACTCTCGCAGACTTCCGCCAAGGGTTTCCCACAGTCACCCGTGAATCAGCCGTCGCCGCCCTCGAAGAAGCAAAGCACCTTCTCCTCGCCCGTTCCTAGCGAGCCTGCGTCCAAACCTGCAGCTCCGAAAACCAAAGTGTGCTCCGCCCGCCCTTGCCAACCTCCACGGCGACAGCGTCATCAGAATTGGCAGGAGCCACTCGTCACAATCAATAACCCACAAACAGGCCCAGCTGTGCCACCCGAACCATTGAGCAAGCGGAAATCCAAATGGAGGCGCACGCAAAATGAAGAATTCATCCCGGCTGCTCGTGTTGCTCTCGCTGCTCGCTTTCGCCCTGCCGGCGAAAGCGCAAGATGTTGCTCCCAGGTTTGAAGCCTATGCGGGCTACGACTACACGCGATTTAATGTAAATGCCAATGTCCCGGGCATTGCACCCTCCGCGGCATACAACGGAAACGGTGGGGGTGGCCAGATCGAGTACAACGTCAACCACTGGCTTGGTGCGGTAGCAGACCTGGGCGGCCTTATTGCCACCAGCAGCGGGAACGGCGCATTCGCCGGAGCAGCGTTCACCTATCTCTTCGGGCCTAGAGTGAATTTCCGGCGCGGCAAAGTTACGCCGTTCGCGCAGATCCTCTTCGGAGGCATTCGCACGACCGACGGCATCGCCCGATCAACGGGGACCGAAAACAATTTTGCAATGACGGCAGGCGGTGGCATTGATTTCAAAGTGTCCAAGCACATCTCCGTTCGTCCTGTACAGGCCGAATATTTTCTGACAAAAATCCCGGACGGGCTGAATAACCGCCAGAACAATTTCAGGTTCAGCGCTGGAGTCGTGTTCCGCTTTGGCGGCCAATAATCTGCGTTCATGACTTTTTTGATTTTCCCGCAGGCATTACCAGCGCCGGAGCGCCCCGGCGAAGCCCCGCTCTTCGCACTCGGCGAGCGCTCCACCCGCCCGTCGCTAGTTTCACCAAGCTCTACTTCTCGTAGTTCTCCACAATCTTGGCGGGACGCACTTTCGCTTCATCAGGGTCTTTACCGAACTCGCGCAGTACCCGCCGTTGCCGCAACAAGTCCCAGCACTGGTCCAGATGCACTTTCAGCTCCGCCAGGTGGGCGCGGTCTTCACTCGTCAATTCACTCTTTCCGTAAAGCTGCTCTTCTTCCCTCACCAAACGATTCGTCCCTCGCAGAGCCGCCAAACGCGGCCGACAAACCCACTCGCGCGCTCACCCCTACCAACGCCTGCCCAATACCAAAGTCCAATTCCACTCCGTATTCACTTCTGGTTTAATCACAGCTGGCAGCAGGCAGAAATGCTCAATGGCGACGATGCACGAAGAACACATTTGGTTTGCAAAAGGAGCCCACGATGAATTCCACAGCTAAGCCTGACCAGCTACATGTAACTCGTAAATCGCCGTCCTATTGGCGAGTGATCTTCGACAACCCGCCGCTCAACCTCATGGGTCCGGAATTTGTTCTGCAGTTCCAGAAAATCATGACCGACATTGAAAACGACGAGAAAGTCAGGGTCGTCGTTTTTGAAAGCGCCGTGGACGGTTTCTTTCTCAATCATTCCGATTTCCTCGCAAAAATCGAGGACCTCACCAGCATACCCCAAGGTCCCACAGGCCTCGAGGCGTGGCCGGACATCCTGGTCCGTCTCACGCAAGCGCCAGTGGTGTCCATTGCGATGATCCGGGGACGTGCCACTGGAAACGGGAGTGAACTTGCGCTTGCATGCGACATGAGCTTCGCCAGCCGCGAAAAAGCCATTCTGTCGCAGTGGGAAGTGGGTGTCGGCATGGTAGCCGGCGGCGGCCCCATGGCGCGCTTGCCGCGGCTCATGGGCAGGGGACGCGCCCTGGAGGTGCTCCTAAGCTCGGAGGACATCCGCGGCGATCTCGCCGAATTGTACGGTTACGTGAATCGCTCGTTCCCGGACACCGAACTCGACGCCTTTGTTGATGCGCTCGCCACGCGGATCGGCTCCTTCGAAAAGTGGGCCATCAGCAACACCAAGCGCCTGGTAAACGCCGCCAGCCTGCCGCCCGACGTCGAAATGGCCGCAGGGTGGGACACTTGCATCAACTCGATCGCGCGCCCGGCCACGCAAGCAAGAATGAAGAAGCTGTTCGACCAGGGCTTTCACAAACCAGGAGATGTAGAAAACCGCTTGGGATTCTACGTAGGAAAACTCGGGAGCTAAGCGCTCGCCGGTTCGAGCAAGCAGATTCCAGTTCACGCGCTCGCGGTTCGATGTCTTTCTATATCTGGCTATATCTGACGAAGGAGATAACTTATGGATTTACTCGCGCTAGCGAAAGATCTTGCAGTTCGTGTAGAGGCAGAGGCGACGAAAGCCAAAGTCCCGGTTTCGGTTTGCGTCATGGACATCCACGGAAATATCGTCCTCTTGCACCGGATGAATGGAGCGCCAGCGTTTTCGATGGAAATCTCCGAGCGGAAAGCCTATACCTCCGCGCTCGTTGGCATACGGACGGCAGAACTCCTTCCGCTGGTCCAGCCAGGCCAGCCGCTCTATGCGCTCGCCACGGTCTCCGGCGGCAAATACTGCGCCATGGGCGGCGGAGTGCCGCTCAAAAGTGACGGCGCAGTGATCGCCGGCATCGGAGTAAGCGGCGGCACGGTGGACCAGGATGTCTCGATCGTCGAAGCAGCGCTGCAATAGGTCGCTGCCACACAATCTTGCACCGGCCCGCTGCGGGACAGCTTTCTAACGCGCCGAACCACCCAGCGCCACCGGCGCACGGAATCTCGCAGACGCGATTCTTGGCCACCAGCGCCGCCACAGACTCCGCCCCCACCCGCGCGACTGCTCCGACTCCCGCGAAGGCGTTGTCCCCCGGATCCGTCTGGGGCGAAATCCAAATCATAATCTATCCACCAGGCACCGAATTGCCCCCCGACCCACAACCCGGAGTCGCCAGCACTGTCCACCAATAAAGATCGTAGGGGCGGGTCCCGCGGCTGCGGGACCCGCCCCTCGATGAAGCCATCGCCCAACGCGGTAGGTTGCCACTCCAGCTCAATTTGCGCGCGTGACGCACGCTGCGGCGCGCCCCAGCAGCAACGCACGCTCCCGCGTATTACGCGTCAACGCCGCCGCGCGTTCAAACTCCGCGCGCGCTTCCTCCAACCGCCCAAGCTTCTGCAGCAAATCCCCCCGCACGCTCGGCAGCAAATGATAATTCCCCAGCGCCCCTTCCGCACTCAGCGCGTCCACCACCTCCAGCCCCGCAGCCGCGCCAAACGCCATCGAAACCGCCACAGCGCGATTCAAATCAATCACTGGAGAAGGCGCAATTTCAGCCAGTGCCTCATACAGCGTCACAATCCGCGCCCAATCCGTCTCTCCCGCCGTTCGCGCTCGCGCATGGCACGCCGCAATCTCCGCCTGCAAAAAGTAAGGCCCCCGCGCATCAGCACTCAGCTCCGCAGCCCGCGCCAGCGCCGCGAGCCCGCGACGAATCAGCAGCTGATCCCACTCCGCCCGATTCTGCTCCAGCAGCAAAATCGGCGCGCCCGCTTCGTCCACGCGCGCTCCGAAACGCGAAGCCTGTATCTCCATCAGCGCCACCAATCCATGAACTTCCGGCTCCTGCGGCGCCAGCTCCGCCAAAATCCGCCCCAGCCGCAGCGCATCTTCGCACAGCGCAGGCCGCAGCCAATCGTCGCCCGCCGTCGCAGCGTAGCCCTCATTAAAAATCAGATAAATCACCGCCAGCACCGACGAAAGCCGCGCCGCCAACTCCTCGCCTCGCGGCACCTCAAACGGCACGCGCTTTTCAGCAAGCGTACGCTTTGCCCGCACGATGCGCTGCGCCACCGTCGCCTCCGGAACCAGAAACGCGCGCGCGATCTCGTCGGTGGTCAATCCTCCCAGCAAACGCAGCGTCAGCGCCACACGCCCCTCGCTCGGCAGCACCGGATGGCAGGAGATAAAAACCAGCCGTAGCAGATCGTCGCCCACATCATCATCGAGAGCCGCTGCAAAATCTGGCACGGTCATCTCTTTCTCTTCCATCTCGCGGCCCAGCTCTTCGTGCTTGCGCTCCAGCCGCGCGTTGCGCCGGAAATGATCAATCGCGCGATGCTTGGCTGTGGCCATCAGCCATGCGCCGGGATTATCCGGCACGCCCGACTGCGGCCACTGCTCCAGCGCCGCAACCAAAGCGTCCTGCGCCAGATCCTCGGCGATGCCGACGTCGCGCACCATCCGCGCGAGGCCGGCGATAATCCGGGGCGATTCGATCCGCCAGACCGCGTCAATCGCGCGATAGGTTTCGGTAGCGCTCACAGCTACCCATCACACCATCTTCGCCTTAGCCGCGCAAGCAGGCCGGCCGCGCTGCGTCCCGCCGCGAATCGACGGAATCTCCCATGCTGTTTTCGCAACGCTGCAAGAAAGCGCCCTTATTTCTTCGCGGCGCAGTCCGTCGACATCATCATCTCGCGCACCTCTGTCTCGCCTTCCCATCCCGGCCAAAGTTTCTTGTGCAGTTCCATGAAACCAATCGCCCCCTGCACCGCCTCTTCCTTCGATTTCAGTTCGAACAGCGCGTACCCGCCGATAATTTCTTTGGCCTCGGTAAACGGTCCGTCCATCACGGTGACTCGCCCGCCGGAAAGCCGCACGCTCGCTCCCGCCGCAGTCGGCAGCAGTCCGCCGTTACCCAGCAGCGTCCCCGCCTTGATCGCTTCTTCCGTCAGTTTGCCGATAGCATCCATCAATTCCTTCGGCGGCATGCCTTGCGCTTCTTTATGCTTCACGATCATCATGTATCGCATCGTCAAATCTCCTTATGTTCTTCGCGTGGTGAATCGGTTTCTTCCCGGCCACCCGTACCAGCGAACTCGCCTACGCCTTCTGCTCGAAAGCTTCCGGCCCCAACACCTGCCGGATTTCGGTTTCACCCTCCCATCCCGGCCAGTATTTCTTGTGCAGCTCCATAAAGTTCTTGGCGCCTTCGATCGCCTCTTCCTTCGATTTCAGTTCGAACATCGCAAACCCGCCCACCACTTCCTTCGCTTCGGTGTACGGCCCGTCAATCGCCGTCACTTGCCCTCGAGCCAGCCGCACCCTCGTGCTTTTCGATATCGGCACCAGCCCTCCGCTCGCAATCATCGTGCCGGATTTGGCCGCGTCTTCGCCCAGCTTCGCCATCGCTTCCAGGAACTCCTTGGGCGGAGGCCCCGGATTTTCACCGTGTTTCACCAGCATCAAGAATTGCATCGTCGTTTCTCCTTAATTATTTGGTTTTGCATTCCGTACCAGCTTCCCGGTCGGCCCCGACTCGCTGACTCTGGCCTCTACTTACACGTCGAACGGCACTCCATGAATTCGACACTCCGCCAAAACTTTTTCCACCTCGAGCCCCGCCAACACCTCTCCGGGTTCCAGCCACTACCGCGCGAAATCCGCCGCTTCAAACACCGGCCGAATTTCCACCTCCGTCTCGCGGTCAAACGGCGCCCGCTTCAGCCATTCCACCGCCTCCTCGATCGACCGCACCTGCCAAATCCAGTAACCGGCCACCAGTTCCTTCGTCTCAGTGAACGGCCCATCGACCACCTTGCGCTGCTTCCCCGAAAATCTCACCCGCTTCCCCTTCGAGCTCGGATGCAACCCATCCCCCGCCAGCATCACGCCCGCCTGCAGCAATTCCTGGTTAAATTTCCCCATCTCGGCCAGCAGCTTCGCAGTAGGCATCACTCCCGCCTCTGATTCCTTGCTCGCTTTCACCAACACCATCACTCGCATCGAACTCCCCCTTTGCTCTCGATTGAGCCAGGATCTTAGGCGTTCCGTTTTCGACCGGCTTGATCCCCGCCTGTACTGACGCGTCGAATGAAGCCTCGTTAGTTCGACATATCCGGTATATTTTTTTGACTATTCTTTGCGTCCGCCCGCGAAGCCGTCCCCGTCAAAACCGCTCCCGCGATCACCAGGCACATCGGCCAGAATGATATCAATATCCGGCAAACCCCCAGCACCAGCTCTCGGCGATCGAACACATAGCACTGCCAGACTCGCAAGACCGTCAAACCAACAGCCATCAGCCCGCCAAACACCTGCGCCCACTCAGTGCGAACACCAACCAGCCGGCTCAATCGGTCTGCGGCATCCGCCAGGCTCCCACACAGTACAAAAAGCCCAAGCCCGATAAGCCCCACTCCCGCGATCAATTTTAACCACTGCCAGACCCTGTACTGCCGCGCCATAACCCCTCCGGAGGCCCGCTGACCCTGCCTCTACCTACACGTCGAAGGAGCACCCGCGAATTCGACACCCACAACAGCATTAATTTGTGACGGATGTTTCAGTCTTAGCGCGGTTCTGGCGTTGACGCTTGCCGCGGTGGCTTTACAGCGGAGGAAGGTTCAACGAGCGTAACCGAAGGTCCAACAGTCGCCGGTCAACGTAGCTATGCGCCAACAGTTGACGAAAGACCGCGCGAAGATCAGTTAGCTCACCGCGTTGATAAAATGCTTCCAGAAGGCCCACGCTGCCGCGAACATGAAAGCCCTCAACTCGCGCCAGTTTGCGCGTTGTAGTCATCGAGGAGGACTTCATCCGCCTGAATTTCTTTCGCCAGCAAAATGGTGCTGATTTCTCCAAGTCCCAACGGATTCGTTTCCTGAGCCGCGAGCAAGTCCGCCTGATTCCGCAGCGCCTTCACTTCGATCCACGCGGCGTTCGCAACTTCCTCCGCTCCGGGCAGCCCTGCCCCAGCGACAACCACTTCGTTGTGAACTTCCGGCGAGATGTAAACACGTGGATAGAACCGCTGCAGGAGTTCAAAGCAGCCAAGCTTGGCGAGAATTACCAGCGGAGACGAATCTGCGACGACGTTCACGCTTTAATGTGATCGGTGGACCCGCGTTCCTGGTCCAAATCCTCGTAGTTGTAACGCAGCGGCGGCACTCCATGCTGCGCGACGAAATCCATGAACGAGGCGAGCGGCGTCTGGCACAGCCCGGCAGCGCGCTCCAGCGAAACCTTATCTTCGCGATAAAGCTCCAGCGCCAGCAGGCGCGCCGCGGCTTGCGAGACGTTGCCGCCATCTTCAAGATTCGCTGCCTTCAGCAGGGCCGAAGGCAATTCGACGCGCACGGTTTCCATGCCTCAAAATTACTGCATCGGGGAGGCTTTGTCATGCGATTTCCCAACCGTGCGCTGCTCCTCTGCTGCGAATTTGCTGTTCGCAAGGTCCAAGATGAATCGGCGCTTGTCGCGATGCAACTGTTCGGATGGCTGAAGGCTGCATGCTCAGAACGCTTGGGACAGCAGCCGAATCCCTTCGCGAATTTGCTGCTCATTCATCCGCGAGTACCCCAGCATCAACCCAGCCCGCGAAGCCCGGCCCAAAAAGTATCCAGCAATCCCATACACCCCCACTCCTAGCGAAGCAGCTCGCGCAATCACCGCCTCCTCCGCCATCCTCTTGTCAGCAGGCCACAACACCACGTGCGTCCCCGCGCCGTCGCCAGCCACTTCCACGCGCTCCCCCAAATATTCGTGAATCGCCTCCAGCAAAGCCGCACGATGCGCCGTGTTCCTCCGCCGCACGCGCCGCAAATGCCGCTCGTACATTCCCGTGGAAATAAATTCCGCCAGCGTTTCCTGCTCCAGCGTCGCAGTGTGCCGGTCGCAAAGCCACTTCGCCGCAGTGAACGCCGCCACCAGCGACTTCGGCGCGATCAAATACCCAATACGCAGCGCCGAAAATATCGTCCGCGAAAATGTCCCCACGTAAATCACGCGTCCCTCGCTGTCCAGACCCTGCAAAGATTCCAGCGGCTGCCCTTCGTAACGGAACTCGCCGTCGTAATCATCCTCCACCACCACCGCATCCTTGCGCCGCGCCCAATCCAGCAACGCCAGCCGCCGCGCCAGCGGCAAAATCGCCCCCGTAGGAAACTGGTGCGAAGGCGTCACAAACGCCACCCGCGCCTGCCGCGGCAGCGCATCCGCACGCAAGCCGTCGCGATCCACCGGCACCGGCATCAGCCGCGCCCCCGCCGCCCGCAGCACTTCCCGCGTCCCCTGATATTGCGGATCCTCCACGGCCACCGCATCGCCGCGCTCAATCAAAACGCGCGCAATCAGGTCTAATGCCTGCTGCGACCCGTTCACCACAATCACCTGCGACGCGTCGCAAATCACCGCGCGCGACCGCCGCAAATGCACCGAAATCGCCTCGCGCAACGCCAAACTTCCCGCCGCCACCCCGTAATCCAGCTGGCGAACTGGAGCCTTCCGCGCGTGCCGCAGCAAAATCCGCCGCCACATCTGAAACGGAAAAGTGTCCACGTCGCCGCGTCCGCCATACGCGAAATCGTAGCGCAGCGGAATCGAGCGCCGGCCGGGAAAATCCACACTCGAGCCGACAGCCGCGGCAGTGGACCCGTATCGCGAAAGATGCAACTTCGCGGACTTCTCCGGCTTGTTCGGCCGGCTGCCGCTCAATTCCGCCGCTACATAAGTCCCGGAACCGCCGCGCCCCGCCGCGAATCCTTCCGCCACCAGTTGATCGTAAGCCAGCAACACCACTGTCCGCGAAATTCCCAGCTCATCCGCCAGCTCGCGCGTCGCAGGCAGCCGCTCCCCAGCCCGAAAAGTGCCCGCAAGGATGGCCGCGCGCAGTCCGCGATACACCTGCCGGAACAGCGGCTCGCCCCGTTTCGAAAGTGGTATCACCAATTGCATAAAAAGTGGCTGTAGGAAAATACCACAAGCCCCCTCATCCTTGCATCTGGCTGCCACGCAATTCGCAGCAGCAGCCGCCGCGACGGATGAAACCCGCCGCTCGATCACCAAATATCGGGAGAAGATAATGAAACTGCTCTGGACGATCGGAAGTTATTTCGCGCTCTGCGCGCTCGGCTGCGCCTTACAAACCCTGCCCACCATCATGCGCGCCGCGCCGCTCGCGCCAGCACCGCAGCAAGCCGCCGCGCCGCCCGAAGCCCAACACGACGGCCAGCACGATTTCGACTTCAACCTCGGCACCTGGCACACCCACATCAAACGCCTGCAGCATCCCCTCACCGGTTCCACCAACTGGTACGAAATGGAAGGCACCGTCGTGGTGCGCAAGGTTTGGGACGGCCGAGCTCAGCTCGAGGAAGTGGAGGCCGATGGCCCCAAAGGTCACTTCGAAGATCTGGCCTTGTTTCTCTACAATCCCGCGGCCCGCCAGTGGAGCTTCACGTTTGCGAACGTCAAGGACGGCGCTTTGAGCCAACCCTCGGTCGGCGAATTCAAAAATGGCCGCGGCGAATTCTACGACCAGGAATCCTTCAACGGCAGAACCGTTCTCGTGCGCATCATCTGGTCAGACATCACTCCAGACTCGCACCGCTTCGAGCAGTCCTTCTCCGACGACGGCGGCAAGACCTGGGAGGTCAACATGGTCGCCACCCTGACGCGAGCCAGACAATGACCCTCAAAATTTTTATTCGCGACGTGCGCCCAACCGATTTCGCGAAATGGAAACCGCTCTGGGACGGCTACAACGAGTTCTACGGCCGCAAAGACGCCACCGCCCTGCCCGACGAAATCACCAACCTCACCTGGTCGCGCTTCTTCGACGGCTACGAGCCCATCCACGCCCTCGTCGCCGAACACGCCGGAAAACTTGCCGGCCTGGTGCACTACCTTTTTCATCGCAGCAGTACCAGCCTCACCAGCAATTGCTATCTTCAGGACCTCTTCACCGTCGAATCCGCCAGAGGCCAGGGCATCGGTCGCGCGCTCATCGAAGAAGTCTATCGCCGCGCGGCCCAAGCCGGCTGCGGCAAGGTGTATTGGCAAACACACGAAACCAATGCGCACGCGATGAAGCTCTATGACAAAGTCGCAAAGAAATCCGGCTTCATCGTTTATAGCAAGGAATTCTAAATTGGAAGGGAACTGGAGGAAATGATGCTCGCACCAAGCCGTATCCGAGTTTATGTTCTGCTCTGCGCAATTTTCGCGGCGTGCGCGCTGGCCTGTTTGCTGCCTTCCGCCACAACGCTCGCACAAACAGCATCAGCCGCACCCGCCGCCGCACCGCCAGCCCTGCAAGCCGCCGCGCTCCGCGATGGCCAGCACGATTTTGACTTCGAAATCGGCGCCTGGAAAGTCCACCTGAAGAAACTGCAGCATCCTCTGACGGGTTCCACCACCTGGATTGAATTTGACGGCACCATCGTCGCCCGCCCCGTCTGGGATGGCCGCGCGAATTTCGATGAATTCGCAGCCGACAGTCCTTCCGGCCACATCGAAGGCCTGACCCTGCGTCTCTACAATCCTCAGGCTCACCAGTGGGGTCTCTACTGGGCCAACCCCAAAGACGGCATTTTCTCCGGCCCGCCCCAAGTCGGCGAATTCAAGAACGGGATCGGCGAGTTCTACTGCCAGGACACTTTCAATGGCCGAATGGTCTTGATTCGCTATGTGTGGTCCGCCATCACGCCAAATTCCGCGCACTTCGAACAATCCTTCTCCACCGACGGCGGCAAAACCTGGGAAGTGAATTGGATCACCGACCAAACGCGCACGAACGAGCAACCGGCTAAAGCGTCCGCGCCTCCCCCATCAGATTCCGCGGCCTCGCAAGTAACCGCCGCAGACCAGGATGGACCACACGGTTTTGACGGCCTCTTCGGCACATGGAATTATCGCGTGCAGCGTCTCATGCATCCGCTGACGGGCTCCACCACCTGGCACCAATTTCCCGCCACCGGCACGTGCTACAGAATCTGGGGCGGTCGCGCGCAAGTGGACACGTTCGAGGCCGCTGATCCCACGGGCCATATCGAAGGCCTGGTCGTGCGTCTCTACAATCCCCAGAACCATCAGTGGAGCCTAAATTGGGCCGTCAGCAAAACCGGCACTCCGGACCCGCCGCAGATCGGCAAATTCAAAAATGGACACGGCGACTTTTACACCCAGGACACCATCAACGGCAAAACCATCTTCGTTCGCTACGATTGGACGAAAATAAACACCGACACACCCCACTTCGAGCAATCCTTCTCCGACGACGGCGGCACAACCTGGGAAGTAAACTGGATCACCGACCAAACCCGCGTACCCGAAGCCGCT
>Ga0209447_10000062_pt1 | contig 26164 bp, 29 predicted proteins | sample BogFormECP04_OM3_FD_188243 | JGI IMG/M metagenome (GOLD analysis project Ga0209447, IMG submission 188243) | Bog forest soil microbial communities from Calvert Island, British Columbia, Canada - ECP04_OM3 (SPAdes) (version 2) | ecosystem: Environmental > Aquatic > Freshwater > Wetlands > Bog ... | reverse complement strand
CGCCGATCCAGGTTCGATAGACGCGCCGCTTCGACAACAATTACGGAGCATGGCATTCCCCTCTTACGCCGCCTCTCTATTTCAACCTGGAGAGAATCGCGCTGAGCTCGTCGAAAGACTTGCTGAGAAACGTGCATCTCTTCTTCGCGAAATGAATGTATCTCCCACAGTCGTATCATCCAATCTGGCCGCTGGAAGGTTGCTCATCTACGAGCCGGACTATACCGTGGAAGATGCAGCGTCGCAGTATATGAGCAAGGGCTATTTTGATGAACAGGATGCGCCGCCCTGGGACACTTGGGTCTGCTACTCTGATCGCCAACTGATTTCCTGGGTGCCTCCATCCTTGCTCGGTCTTGTTCAGGCAGGGATCGCGACCAACCCTGTTGATTGCATTCGCTGGCTGGAAAACGCGGCGCTTGCCGCGGAGGCCGGCCGCTGAAACACAGTAAGTTTTTGGACCTTGACTTAGCCTAATTCGAGTGTGAGGATTCAACTGTGACGACGAAACAAAAACGCGTTTACCAAAAAAAAGCTGCCGGATATGTGGCAGACCTGATCCTGGATTCTTTGGAGCAAGTACCGGAAGAGAAGCGCCAAGCCCAACTAAAGAAGATCCATGCCTCGCTTAGCGCCGGCTCTGGTGAGCATAGTAAGCGGTCCAAGCGTTCTTCCAAGCGGCCGAACCTTCGCTTATCCCCCCGTTCCGCAGCGCATCGCTGAACCCGTGTTTGTCCGCCCGCCGCATCGCGCTATCGAGCGCGGATACCAGCTTCTGCCTTTCGCGCTTACGCTTCGCTTCCTCAGGCGAGCCACGCCGTCCGCGGCTCCTCTCCTGAATCAACACATCGAGAACGTCTGGATCGATCTCACCTGTACTCATGAAAGGCGGATTGTAGCAAACTTGCTTGGCTATTTACTAAACTCTATTGTCCGTGCGCCATTCGCGCTCCAGGAGGCCCCTTGACGAGACGAACCGCCCTTTTTGTTTCTCTAGCTTTTTCGATCTATTCCTTTCTGCCGCGGCAGGCCCATGCGCAACAAACGCACGCGCCGATCGTTTATGTGAAGCATTTGGAGCCGCCATATTACCCGCCGCTTCCTCGTTTGACGCGCGTTGGTGGAACTATCGAGATGAAGCTGAAGATCGGAACCGATGGCAGAGTGCTTTCCGTCGAGTCCGCCAACTTCGGGCCCGGACCAGCACAAAAGTTGTTGATGATGCTGAAAGAGTTGGCAGAAGCAAATATCAAAACGTGGACGTTTGGGTGTGCCGGCTGTCCACCCAATGCTCCTTTCGAGCACACCATCAAGTTTAAGTACGTCCAAGACGATCATTTGCCTGACCGAGCCATTAGAATAGTGATGGACTTGCCGGATGAGGTGACGATGTCTGCGGGACCGATTCCTGTCGAACCTGAAGCTACGTCAACCAAGGGGAGCCACTGAATTGCGCTCAAAACTGTTCGGCATGGGAACGCTCATTTTCGCAAGCTCGCTGTGTGCTCAGAACGTGCCGTCAACGGCGACGTATACGTTGAAGGCGACGCCGAAGACGGTGGCTTGGGGATATTACGACGCAAAGGCTGCACCGGTGTTGCGCGTGAAGTCGGGCGACACGGTGCGGATTGATACGCTGATTACGAATAGCCCGAAGCGGTTGGAGGATGCGGGGTTGCCGCCGGAGCAGGTCGAGCAATCGCTGCGCGATATTACCGACCAGGTGAAAGACAAAGGACCGGGCGGGCACATTTTGACGGGGCCGATTTATATTGAGGACGCGCAGCCGGGCGACGTGCTCGAAGTGAAAATTCTGGCGATCAAGCTGGCGATTCCGTATGCGTACAACGCGTTCGGGCCAGGGCGCGGCTACATTCCGGACGATTATCCTTACGCGAAAATGAAAATCATTCCGCTGGATGAGAAGCGCATGATCGCGAAATTCGCGCCGGGCATCGAGATTCCGCTGCATCCTTTTTTCGGCAGCATGGGCGACGCGCCGCCGGAAAGCGCGGGCCGCTTCAACAGCGCGCCGCCGTGGATTATGGCGGGCAATCTGGATAACAAGGACCTCGTCGCCGGCACCACGCTCTACATTCCCGTGCACGCGCCCGGCGCGCTCTTTGAAGTCGGCGACGGCCACGCCGGGCAGGGCGACGGCGAAGTGGACATCACCGCGCTCGAAACTTCGCTCGTCGGCACGTTTCAATTCATCGTGCGCAAAGACATGCACCTGAAGTGGCCGCGCGCCGAAACGCCCACGCACTACATCACCATGGGCCTCAACGACGACCTGAACGCCTGCGCCACGCTCGCCGTGCGCGAGATGATCGATTTCCTCGTCACGGAAAAACATCTCACGCGCGACGACGCGTACATGCTCGCGAGTGTGGCTGCCGACTTGCACATCACCGAACTGGTGGACGGGAATAAGGGTGTGCACATGATGATTCCCAAATCGATCTTCGTCTCCGGTTCTTCTAAATGAGAGCTCGTTCAGTCGTCCTCGCCGCTGCCCTGACAGCGCAAATCGCGGCCGCGCCACGCATTCTCCGTGCCCTCTCAGCTCCGGACTCTGTGAACTCTGCGTTAAATACTTTTCCGTCTTTTTCCTCCGCTCCTGTCGTTTCCTTTGTAGGGGCACGATACATCGTGCCCGCCAAACCCAGGCTGCTCGCGGAGCCGTCGCAAACCATTCCTCCCGACTGGTGCAAATCTCTCCCCCGCCCGGAATACAAAGCGCTGGAGCGTGTACTGCCCAACGATCCGTGGTTTGAGGTTTACAAGGTTGCGGATGGGACGTTTGCGATTTACGAACCGCATCAAGCCGAAGAAGTCATTTCCTATCTCATCATCGGCCACAAGCAAGCGTTGCTTTTTGATACGGGAATGGGCATCGCCAACATTCACAAAGTCGTCACACAATTGACGTCGCGCCCGGTAGTCGTGCTGAATTCGCACACGCACAACGATCACGTCGGGGGAAATTCGCTGTTTACGTTTGTGTTTGGGATGGATACGGCGTTTACGCGGGCGAACGCCAAGGGTTCGCGGGATGATGCGCAGGAGGAACTTGGTCCCGGGATGATTTGCGGGAGTTTGCCGAGAGGTTTTGATGCGAAGGCTTATGCGACCAGGCCGTGGCACATTTCGCTTTCTGTGCATGACGGATTCAAAGTCAATCTCGGCGCGCGCATGGTGGAGATTATCGCGACGCCCGGACACACGCCCGACGCAATCGCTTTGATCGACCGCGAAAACGGGCTGCTCTTCACCGGCGATACCTACTATCCAGGCCCCATCTGGCTTTTCCGCCCGGAGACCGATCTCGACGCCTACGTCGCTTCGGTCAAGAAACTTGCCGCGCTCGAACCACAAGTGAAGCTCGTGCTCGGAGCGCACAATGTTCCGGTGGCCGAGCCGGTGATTCTCGGCAGGCTGGTCACCGCGATCGAAGACGTGCGTGCCGACAAGGTGGCGGGCAGACTCCAGGGTGGCAAGTCCGCATTTACGACGAACGGGATTACCTTTTTGCTGGCGCCGCCGACCGGGGTAAAATGAAGCGGGTGGACGTCTCGGATGGGCGCACGAACCTCACGCGCGGCTTGCCTGGCTCTTATCGGAGTGTTTCTGCTTGTTCCGGCAGGCGCGCCCGGACAGAAGAAAACCAAAAAGCCCAAGCCGCCTGATCCCAAAGTTGAAAATTATTACGGCGGTGTCTTTATGGAAGGTGAGGGCGGAATCCCCAGCGGCCCGTGCTTCCGCATCAAAGGCCGCGTCACTTCCGGGGATTTTTTCGACGCGCTGAAATCGTACGACTACGGCGCCGACGACGGGACGATTTTTCGGTACGGCACCTACGACGTCACGGAATTCCCCGACAAACTCTTGCTTTCGCTGTCGATTCGCGACGAGCTTTGTTCGTGGGGCATTCAGCAGGTTGGCACGGGCGGGTACCTGACGCCGCAGGCGATGGGTTCGCTGAAGCTATCGCTTTATTGGAAGCACGGCGTGGATTTGCGGCCGGTGGGGAAAGTTGTGGTCGTGAATCGTTCTGTCGATCCGATTCAGCCGTATGCGACGGATCTGGCGGCGGAATTGCCGAAGCGCTATGTGTGGTCGTATGCGCTTGGTATTTCGAGCGCGGGCGTGCCTTTGACAGACAGTTTGGTGCTAATTTTCAGGACTGCTGACGGGCATATTGCGGCGCGCGTGGCTGCGAGGCTGTAGCACAGGCACGGTCTTTTTTCACCCCATGGAACTGACTTTTTCTGGTTCGATTTTGTACGTAACGCGGACTTCGCCGGGCTGGCGGAACGGGTAGACAGGCTTGCCCAGATATTTTTGCGAGAGCTTATCGATGTGGTCGTCGGCGCCGGTCTGGGTGATTTCGACGACGCGGCCGCGGATTTCCAGGTAGCGATACGGATTCGCCGGATCCTGGAGCGAAACCGAGACGCGCGGATCGCGACGGACATTTTTATCTTTGACGCGGCCGAGCGCGGAATTAAAGCGGACGTACTTGCCGTCGTAGTCCACCCAGATGGGAGTGACCTGCGGACTGCCGTCTTTCATGATGGTGCCGAGATTGCCGAAGGCTGGCTTCTCCAGCAAATCCACGTATTTTTCGGGGATGGCTTCTGACATGAGTGCCTCCTGTGATGCTGCGCCTGGTGGCGGAGCATCATCACTTTACCACGCAAGACGCGGGGCGCGGCGAGTAAGCGTGCGTTGGCCGTTCGAGGCATTTGTGGAAAATCTCAGTCAAATTTGATTTCAGGCGCGCGGCCCAGGGTCATCAGCGGGGCTCCGGTGAGTTTTTGCACTTCCTCGATCGACCAGCCCGGCGCGACTTCGCGCAGCATCAATCCCGCGTGATTGACGTCAATCACGGCGAGATCGGTAATGATGGTGTCCACGCAGGCCAGGCCCGTGAGCGGATAGGTGCACTCGCGAACTATTTTTGGCGCGCCTTCTTTGGTGGTGTGCTCCATGCAAACGATTAGTTTTTTTGCGCCGGCCGCGATATCCATGGCGCCGCCAATTGCGCCGGGGCCTTTTGCGCCGGGGATTTTCCAGTTGGCGAGGTCGCCTTTTTCCGAGACCTGGAAGCCGCCAAGGACAGCCACGTCGAGATGGCCGCCGCGGGTCATGAGATGGGCATCAGCCTGATGAAAAAAGGAAGCGCCGGGAATTAAAGTCACCGGAACCTTCATCGCATCGACCAGGTCGAGATCTTCCTCGCCGGGTATTGCGCGACGGCCCATCCCGAGAATTCCGTTCTCGCTGTGGAAATAGACTTCGACGTTTTTCGGTAGATGAGCCGCGATGAGGTTTGGAATTCCGAAGCCAAGATTTACGTACGCGCCGTCTGGCAGTTCCAGTGCGGCGCGCTGCGCAATCTGCTCGCGGGTGAGCCGCGGTTTATCAGGCATAGCGGACTCCCTTGGCCTGCACGATGCGATGCACGAAGATGGCGGGCGTGACGACATGTTCCGGCGGGATGGCGCCTATAGGCACAATTTCGTCGACTTCGACAATGGTCGTAGCTGCAGCCATGGCCATGATGGGATTGAAATTGCGCGCGGCAAGGCGATACGTCAGGTTTCCGAGCTCATCCGATTTTTCGGCTTTGATCAGCGCATAGTCGGCGTGAATGGGCATTTCGAGGATGCAGCGTTTTCCTCCAATGACGCGCTCCTCTTTGCCCTTCGCAACTTCCGTGCCGACGCCAACGGTGGTGTAAAAGCCTTGCAGACCCGCGGCAGCAGCGCGCATGCGCTCGCAAAGAATGCCTTGCGGCACCAGTTCGAGCGTCACTTCTCTTGCGGCGAACTGCTCTTGAAAATAATTCGAATTCGGCCCCGGAAAAGAGGCAATCACATGCCGGACCTGATGGTGCTTGAACATCACTCCCAGCTCGCCATCTTTCGTTCCGCAATTGTTGCTGATTGCGGTGATGTCCTTGATTCCTCTTTGCGAAAGCGCCTGGATCAGATTGTTGGGAAAGCCTGCGCCGCCGAATCCGCCGAACATGATGCGAGCGCCGTCGGGAATGTCCTCGACCGCCAAATCCAGGCTCGAATAGACCTTGTGCCCCATGGTTTCGCGTATCGTACCAGAGGCGGTGCCAGTGTGCGGGCGGGGTGTGCGGCAATCGGCCAACTCGCCGGAAATCCGGGCTAGCACCATGCGACTCGCGTCGTCTACCATACTAAGAGGGCATGAAACGCGGAACGCTCATTCTACTTGTCTTGGTGGCCGTGGCCTGCGTCTTAGGCTTTCTGGCCGCCTCGATTTTGCATAATGGAATGAGCGCTCGCGCCACTCCGACGCCGATGGAAGCGATGATGGCCCGCAATGCGCGTCGAATGTCGATACCCGCGAATGCGCGCAACCTCACGAATCCCGTCCCCGCATCGGATGAGGGCCTTGGCGACGCCCGTCTCCACTTTGCAGACCATTGCGCGACCTGCCATGGCAATGACGGCAGCGGCGATACGATGATTGGCCGGGGGCTTTATCCGAAGCCGCCCGACTTGCGTTTGGAGGAGACGCAGAAACTCACCGACGGCGAGATTTTTTGGATCGTCGAAAACGGCGTGCGTTTCACGGGAATGCCGGCGTTCTCCAGCCACGGCATGCAGGACGACAGCTGGAAGCTTGTCCGCTTCATTCGCCACCTGCCACAACTCACGGTGGAGGAGCGTCTTGAGATGGAGGAGAACAACCCGAAGAGTCCCGCCGACCGCCGGGAGGAACAGAAGGAAAACGACTTCTTGAATGGAGCAACGCCGGCGCCTCCGCCGGAATCACATCATCAGCACTAGCGGTTGCAGAGTCCGTCGCAGGCCGGAGCCGCGAGTTGCGTTTCGTTCCTTCGTGGACTAATGTCAGCATTATATTGAGCCGTGGAGACTATTATGAAGCTTCGATTCGCAGCATTTTGCATGTTCCTGGCCATCGCCAGCGGCGCCGCATTCGCACACGGCGACAAGAAGCACATCAGTGGAATTGTAGATAAGATCACCGCCGATTCGGTCTTTGTAAAGACAGCGGACGGGAAGTCCGTCGAAGTCAAGTTAGTTACTTCTACCGTTTATGTTTTGCATGTTGCCAGCCCCTCGAACGCGCCAGCTGACGCAATTCCGGACAAACCAGCGAAGCTCGCAGATCTCGCCGTGGGCGATCGCGTCTTGATACACGCAACACCAAAGGGCGATACGTTTGAGGCTGCTGAAGTGAAGTTTTCCGCGCCCGGCCCTGCGGCTACTGCCGTAAGCAAACCAAAATCCTAAACACACTTTTTCCGCGCTTTGGGGACGCGCCAAGATGCGCTTACTCCTCGACGAGGTGACACGAGTGCGTCTTCAGCACGAGCCAGACGCGTTTTCCTGCGGAAAGCTCCAGCGATTGCGTCGCTCCAGGAGTGAGATGCACGATAAATTCCACGCCGCAATCCACGCGCAATCTGATCAGAGTGCCTCGCGCTTCCATGGATACGATGCGGCCTTCGATGACGTTGCGCGCGCTTAGTCCCTCGGGCTTCACCGTTGCCAACAGAATATCGCCCGCGCGAATGGCGATGTGCACGCGGTCTCCCGTTTTGGCATGTCCCAACGGGACTTCTATTTCGCAGGAACTTTCGCTGAGGCGCACGCGCATCACGCCGTCTGCTTCGCGCAAGTCCACAATCGTTCCACTGAGCATATTTTCAAAGCCGGCAGCCTGCGCGAGCCGTTTGCGGCGCGGCGCTTCGAGAACTTCGAGTGGGGTTCCCTGGCTGACCACGCGCCCGTGATCCATGGCAATGACGCGTTCGCCGAGGGCATCCACTTCATCGCGGGTGTGCGTCACGTACAAAATCGGAATGCCGTGTGCCGCGTTCCAGGCGCGCAAGTCATCCACGATAGCGGCTTTCAATTCCGCGTCGAGCCCGGTCAGTGGCTCGTCGAGAAGCAGAACGCGTGGTTGCGTCACCAAGGAACGCGCCAGAGCGATTCTCTGACGTTCACCGCCTGAGATTTCCAGTGGCCGGCGTGCCCGCAGTTTTTCCACGCGAAACGCGCTCAAAAGTTCTTCCACGCGCGCGGAGCGCTCCGCTTGAGGCAAACCGTTCAGTCCGTAGGCGACGTTTTCTTCAACGCTCATGTGAGGAAAGAGCGCCAGTGTTTGAAAGACGTATGCGACGCGGCGCGCCTGCGGCGGGCAATTCACGCGGCTCTCCGAGTCGAACAACACTTCACTGCCTGCGGTGATGCTCCCACCATCAGGACGCACCAATCCGGCGATGCAGTCCAAAACCGTGGATTTTCCGGCTCCAGAAGGCCCAAATAGAATGCTGAAGCCCGGCGGAATTTCGATGGAAACATCGAGAACGAATGGCGAAGAGGACGCACGGCGGCGTTCCAATTTCAAGCGCGCCGTCAGCATGGCCGAGTCTACTTCGCCGCCCACGGTGTCCACAGACGGCGTCCCATCTGGCGCCCAACTTGACGATTGATGGCGTATACCATCGTCAAAACCGCGAACGAAATCGCCAGCAGCACCAGCGCCATGCGATTTGCTTCGGCGTACTCGAGCGATTGCACGTGGTCGTAGATGTCGATCGAGACGGTGCGCGTTATGCCCGCGAGATTTCCGCCGACCATAAGCACAACGCCGAATTCGCCCATCGTGTGCGCAAAGCTGAGCACCAGCGCTGTCACCACGCCTGGAATCGAGAGCGGCAGAATTACCCGCCAGAAGGTTCGCAGACGTCCCGCGCCCAACACGGCGGACGCGTCGAGCAGCTTGCGGTCCACCGACTCGAACGACGCGATGAGCGGCTGCACCGCGAACGGCAAACTATAGAGCACGGAAGCGAGGACCAGCCCTTCGAACGTGAACGCCAGGCCGTGGCCGAAAAGCGTTTGCCACAATGTTCCAAGCGGGCCGTGCGGGCCCATAGCCACGAGCACGTAAAATCCCAGCACCGTAGGAGGGAGAACCAGAGGCAACGCCACGACAGCTTCCAGCAGAAACTTTCCGCGCCAATTCGAATACGCGAGCCAATAGGCGAGCGGCATTCCGCCTGCGAGCAGAATGGCTGAAACGCAGAAAGCAAGCTTCAGAGAAAGAATCAGCGCGGTCATGATCTTTTGATCAGGGAGCCAGCGCGCGCGGCACAGGGAAGGTAAAACCGTACCTCGCGAGAGTTACGCGGCCGGCTTCACCCTTCACAAATTCGAGAAACGCCCGCGCCGGTTCCTTGTTTTTTGCGCTCGTCAGGACGATCGCTCCTTGTTCGATTGGCGGATGCAAGTCCGCGGGTATTTCCCAGCGCTTGCCTTCCTTCATTCCCGGCGAGACGGCCAGCGACATCGCGACAATGCCCGCTTGCGCGTTCCCCGACTGCACAAACTGGGCTGCTTGCGAAATATTTTCGCCGTACACCAACTTGGCCTTGACCTGCTCGTAGATTCCCGCCTTTTGCATCGCGGCTACGGCTGCGCGGCCATAGGGCGCATGTTCTGGATTGGCAATCGAGATTTTCTGCACGCTCGGGTCCAGCAGCGATTTCCATCCATCGCGCGTGACGTCTACCTTTGAGTCCGCGGGCGTCCAGATCACAATGCGCCCTACCGCATATTTGTAGAGTGTTCCCGGCTCTGCGAGTCCCGCGGCTTCCAGTTTCCGCGGATAGTCGACGTCGGCTGAGAAGAAAAGATCGAACGGGGCGCCATTCTGTATCTGCGAAAAGAAATTGCCGCTCGAGCCGTAAGTGACGTTCACCTTTGTGCCCGTCCGCTTCTCAAATTGAGCGGCAACGTCTTGCATGGCAAACTGCAAGTCGGCGGCTGCGGCCACGCGAATTTCCTGGGCGCTCGCGGTTCCGGCAAAGAGCAGCGCGAGCGTCATGACTGCCAATCTCAACATTTCCCCCCCTCCGCTATCGCGAATCATTCCCGCGATGGAACAAACAAAAGTCAAAAACGCCGGCTCGAAGCCGAAGCTACGCGCTCTTATTCAAGCGCGCAAGATCATTACTTCCGTGGACTTGATCAGGGCCGCGGCGCGCTCGCCCGGTTTCAAGCGCATTTCTTTCGCGGCGTCCGCGGTGATGATGGCGGTGATGTGCTGCTCGCCGATGGACATGGTCACCTGGGCCAGCAAGCCGCTGTATTTCAGTGCAATCACGCGGCCAACCAACTGGTTGCGGCCGCTGATCTTGCGGAAATTCGTGCGGCGCATGGCAATATCGCCGCGATCGAATTTCTTGGGGATCATGCGGTCGATCTCGCTCTCCGGAACGCGGTGATGCCCGCCGGGAGTTTTCACGGTCTTGAGTTTTCCGCGGTAGATCCATTGCTTCAAGGTGGGGTAGCTGATGCCCAGAATCCTTGCGGCTTCCCGCGGCGGCAATAGTGCGGCTCGGCGCATCAGGCTCTCCTCAACTCGGTATTTTATTTGCACTAAATCGGAACCGCCAGTGTAATACGATTCTATGCGTTTTTACGCGTTATTTTCATTTGCGCGGTTTCGGACCATCTTTATCGCTTCGGCAACTGCCTTGGAATTATCGATTCTCGGTTTTTGCCCCCAGCGTAGAGTAGAGAGAGCAAGAGTGCGCGAATCTACTTGGGAGTCACTCATGGCTGCCGTCGCTACAAAACTGACCGCGGAAGACATACGCAAAGGCGTCGAACTTTTCTGGTCGACCTTCCTGTCCAAAGCCGAAGATGAGCTGAATAATTTTTATGCTCCGGGGAGCACGGTGTTTCAAATCGCCATGGCGCGCAGCGAACCCGGACGACTCGGCGCCATGCGCCGGTCGCGCGAGTACTTTAAGCCGGATACGCGCATGGAATTGAAACTGAGTCCGATTGATGTCGCTATGTGCGGCGAGGACGCAGGCGTGGCCAGTTACACGTTTCAGTTTCAGGCCACGGGGCGCGATCTCGGCGGCGGCAAGCGCGCCGAAGAAAAACTGGAAACGGTGCGTGCGACGCACGTTCTGCACCGCGACGCCTCCGGCAAGCTGCGCATCGCCCATGAACATTTCTCCGTGCCGGTTGTCTGATTGCGGCCCGGCGAGCGTCACCTGTGGCGCCAGAAGATCACTCCAGCGCGGTAACTGAGATCAATTCCTCAGCGGTTTGCCTGTTTTTAGTGTGTGGGCTATGCGCTCCTGCGTTTTCTTTTCGCCGCACAGGGAGACAAACGCTTCGCGCTCCAGGTCGAGCACATACTGCTCGCTCACGAGTTGCGACGACGTCAGCGGCCCGCCGGCCAGAATGTTGCCTAGCTTGCGTCCCACGTGCGCGTCGTAGTCCGTGATGAAGCCGCCGCGCTGCATCATATGAATGACGAGCTTCGCCCCCGCCAGGAATTGTTCGCCGAGCACTTTGATCTGCGTAGTTTGCGCGCCTTCTTGCCAGCTCGCGGCGAGCGGCTTGTAACCGCCGCGCACCAGCGAAAGCGCGGCTTCTTTTGCGTCGCCAACGAGACGATCACGGTTCATGGAGACGCCGTCCTCGCGGCGCAAGAAGCCCAGTTCGCGGCACTCTTCGGCGCTCGTGCCCACTTTGGCAGTGGCAATTGTTTCGAACGCAGGCTTTAACGTGTGGAACAGGTCCAAATCCTCGCCTCCGGCCGCGTGCTCGTTGGCGCGGATGAGCATCTCCTTCGTGCCGCCACCGCCGGGAATTAAGCCTACGCCGACTTCGACCAGTCCGATGTACGCTTCCGCCGCTGCTTGAATTTTTGCGGCGTGCATGCTGATCTCGCATCCGCCGCCCAGCGCCATGCCTTGCGGCGCAGCAACCACCGGCTTCGGCGCATATTTCAGCGCCAGATTTATATTTTGGAACTGCTTCACGGCGAGGTGCAGCTCGTCCCACTCTTGTTCCTGCGCCGCAACCAGCATGAGCATCAGGTTCGCCCCCACGGAAAAATTCACCGCCTGATTGGCGATGACCATGGCGTCGAAATCGGTGTCCAGCCGCTTCAACCCTTTTTGCAGCATGGCGATCAAGTCGGCACCGATGGCGTTCATCTTGGCGTGAAATTCGCAGCACACCACGCCGTCGCCTAAATCAATCAGGCTCGCGCCGGAATTGCGCTCGACTTCGCGGCCCGCTTCTTTTTCTGACTTCAGAATGATCACGCCGCGCGGCGTTTCGAACGGCTTCGCCGCGCCAGTGGTCACGTCGAAAACAGTGGTCTTGCCCTTCTCCGATTCGTAAAAACTTTTTCGGCCGCTCGCCAGAATCTTCTCGATGGCCGGCGGCAGCGCGCGCCCCTCTTTTTGTACCTGCCCCACAAACTCTTTCACGCCAATCGCGTCCATCATCTCGAACGGGCCCATCTCCCACGCAAATCCCCATTGCAGCGCGTGGTCCACGTCCACGATGCTTTCGGAAATTTCGGGCACGCGCCGCGCCGCATACAGACACATTTCCGACAGCCCGCCCCAGATGAACTGCTGCGCCTTATCTCCCTTTTGCCCTTCGAGCACCGGCCCAACCAGCGCGCGCAGGCGCTCGCGCGTGCCCTCGATTCCCTTGCCCATTTCGAGCGACGCGAACTTGGCCTTCTGCCGTAGCCGGTACTCCATGGTGTTCACGTCCAGCGTCAGAATCTCTTTTTCGCCTGCGCCGCGCACTTTTTTGTAAAAGCCCTGCCCGGTCTTGTCGCCCAGCCATCCGCGCTTGGCCATTTCCTCGATCAGCGCGGGGACTTTATACATTTCGTGCGATTCGTCGTTCGGCGCGGTTTCGTAAATGTTTTTGATCACGTGCATCAGGACGTCCAGCCCCACGAGATCCGCCGTTCGAAACGTCGCCGATTTTGGCCAGCCCACCGCAGGACCGGTGCATGCATCCACTTCCTCGATAGTCATCCCCAGCGAAGTCATCAGGCGTATCGCATTGAGCATTGAATACGTCCCGATGCGGTTGGCGATGAAATTCGGCGAGTCTTTCGCAACCACCACGCCTTTGCCAAGCCGCTTGTCGCAAAATTCGCTGATCGTTTCGATGACCTCGCTCGAGGTTTTCGGTCCGGGAATCACTTCCACCAATTTCATGTAGCGCGGCGGATTGAAAAAATGCGTTCCCGCCCAGTGCTGCTGAAACTCTTCGCTCATTCCTTCGGCAATCAGGTGCACCGGCAATCCGGAAGTGTTGGTGGTAACAATGGCGCCCGGCTTGCGGAACTGCGCCACGCGCGTCAACAGTTTCCGCTTGATCTCGAGATTCTCAGCCACCACTTCGATAATCCAGTCGGCTTCCGCGCACCGCGCCAAATCATCCTCAAAATTTCCGATGGACACTTTTTCCACCAGCGCGCCCGTAAAAAATGCCGCCGGTTTGGACTTTTTTGCCCCCTCCAGCCCTGCGCGCACAATTTTGTTGCGGTCGCCCGCAGGCGCGCCGGGTTTCAGGTCCGGCGGAACAATGTCCAACAAAATGCATGGCAGACCCGCATTCGCCAGGTGCGCCGCGATCCGCGAACCCATAGTCCCCGCTCCCAAAACCACTGCCTTTTCAATGCGCCGTTTCATGGTCTGCCTTTTCCAGATAGATTAAGACGAACGGACAGGTTACAAAACCGCCATCGCCTGGTCAAACGAACTATGGCCCTGCGGCACTTGCCCGCGATAAAGTAAAGTGAGAATGAGCGCACGCAAAGTAACCGACACCACCAGTTGGCTCCAGTCCGCCAAAGAAAAGTTGAGCTCGCTGGCGCAACCGGAGGAGCGCAAACCTACGGAACGTCCGCGGGTCGGCCTCGCGCTCAGCGGCGGATTCGCCCGCGGCATCGCGCACATAGGCGTCCTGCGCATCTTGCGCGAAGCGGGCATCCCCATCGACTTCGTCGCCGGCACAAGTGTGGGAGCCCTCATCGGGGCCGCGTACTGCGCCGGAACATCGCTCGAAGAAATGGAACAAATCGGTACCACGACCAACTTCACCGACTTCGGCCGCTGGACGCCCTCCTGGCTCGGCCTCGCCACGAATCAGCGCCTCGAAAAATTCCTGGCCCGCTTCACGCCAGTCAAGACATTCGAGGAAATGAAAACTCCCCTGGCCATCGCCACCACCGACATCAACGCCGGCATCTCGGTCTACTATACGCGCGGCCCCGTTGGTCCTCCGCTGCGTGGCTCGTGCGCCTATCCCGGGCTTTTCGTACCCATACAATTTGAAGGCCGCATGTTAGTGGACGGATTTCTGACCGCGCCAGTCCCCGTGGAGGGCGCGCTTCTCCTCGGCGCGGACGTGGTCATCGCCGTATATCTCGAAGCAGGCAATGTCGATCAGCCGCGCACCTTTACTGACGTCCTCAGCCGTTCGTTCACCATCATCCAGCGCCACACCGACCTCACCTGGCGTCAGCAGGCCGACGTAATCATCGAACCGAACGTGACACCGTTTGTCTGGGACGACTTCACTAAGACCCCGGAGATGGTCGCCGCAGGCGCAGCGGCCGCGTTGGCCGTGCTGCCGCAGATTCGCGCAGCCATCGGCGGTGCGAAGCGCGACTCAGCCGCGTAACTCGCGGACTCCGAAAATCGGCTTCGAATCTGCTCTTTAGACCCTGACTATTCCTTCGTGACTTGAACGACGACCGGCTGTCCCTCGCCTTTACCTCGCTGCGTCAGCCATGCGCCAAGGCCTTCGGCAAAGCGTTCCGGTGTCAAACGAAAGCTCACCTCGACCTTGCCATCGGCTAAAGGCAGGGTGTCGTCGAAATCCGCGGCATTCGTAAAATTGCGCATACAGAATTGATCGAGCCAATCGAGGGGGCAGGCACGGCTCTCTCCGCGAATCACAACATCCACTTTGAATTTTTGTGCGTACACACGGCCATCATAACATCGCGGCGCGTCAGTTTTTTGAGGGACAAACGGTTGCCGTTGCTGCGAATTCTAATGAACTACGAAGCGCGCGGCCGCTTCACGCTATGCGCCAATCCCAGCGCTTCCAGCGTCCAGATGAAATACCATCCGATGTCCGTCTGGTACCACCGCATACCTAGGCGCGCCGAACCCGCGTGCGAATGATGATTCGCATGCCAATTCTCGCCCCAAGCCGTGATCTGGAACGGCCCCAGCCACCACACATTCATGCTGGAATCGTCGCCGTCTTCTTTAGCATGCCCCAGGTGCGTCAGGCTATTCACGAAGCACTGCATGTGCAGCGTATAGACCAAGCGAATCGCGCCAATCCAGAAGAAACCCATCCAGCCAAACCCGAGCAGCAACCCGGAAAAAATCGAAACCAGAATGACCGGCGTTTCCAGCCAGCCCCACGCCTTATACATCCCGCGCGTCAATTCCGGCGCCCAGCGCTGTTTATCGGCAGGGTTCGTTTGATAAAGCCACCGCAGGTGCGCCCACCAGAAACCGCCTTGTTTGGGGCTGGAAATGTCTTCCGGAGTGTCCGTCACCGAATGGTGCAAACGATGGTAAGCGACCCAGCTCGCAGGATGCCCCGAGCCATTAAACACCGCCCAAAAAATCAGCGCTTGCTCGATAAACTTGTAAGTCTTCAGCGTCTTGTGCGACAGCATGCGGTGATAGCAAACCGTAGTGCCAAGCCCGCCAAACGCAATGAACACCAGCGCCGTAACCAGAACTTTCCAGCTCGGCAGCGGAAACAGAATCAGCCCCACAACCGCCAGCACGTGAATCAGCACCAGGTAAGCAAATACGCCTTCTTTACCGTGTACCGGCTTCCAAAAGGGACGATCCCACGGCCGAACTTCCTGCGTAGCAGCTAGTTCCATGATTTCTCCGGCGATCTGCCTGGTTGTATGCGAGCGTGCCTGGAACAGCGACCCCTGATAGGCAAGCACAACGATACCATTACCTCGCGAGCCTAGCGTAAATCCGTGCGGAATAGGACGCCAAATATGTAATAGTTTTGTCACCGATTCGGCGCGCCCAAAATGGAATTCCCCGCGCGCGAGCCATGCGCGTCACTCCAAATCCGAATCGCCGATCCAACTAAATCCAGACCCGGCTCCGGCCCCGCTGTTTTTTGCAGCCGCATTAAAGACGAGACGATCTAGTGGAAGCTGGTCAAGAAAAGGCAGGAAGATGACAATGGACGTGGTCATTCTGAAAATCCGGGCCCCAATAATTACCGATCTTACCTCTGCAAATCCCGCAACGCATCATTGAGTTCGCCTAAGTCCGATTCGAGCCGGTAAAACCCGGGCTGCCACTTACCGCTCGTCTCTTCCGCGGCAAATCGCAGGACCGCAAAATCTCCGCCGCCAGCCTGCCCGTCCGACAGACTGGGAAAATTCTCCCCAAAAAAGGTGATGGCATGTTTGCTAACCACCCGTTCGCATTCCGGCATGGAAAGCACGGCCCTCAACATCCCCTGGTTTTTCGCGTGCGGCTGGCAGAAGTAGAGATTTGGCATAGACAAGGATAATCGGCGGAACGCCGAAAAACCTTAATAGTACGAAGATACTTTTATTTGTGTAGAAGTTACACGGACGCCAACCGTCTCTTCCCTTCCCCCTCCTTTTCTCCCCTCCTTTCGCCTCATTTTGCGCTTTTTATTTAACCCCATTCGATGCCCGATCAAAGGTAGAATCCCGCAACTGCTCTGCGGGGTGCTTCTTGGAAGACGAACGACGCCGAACTCCCAGGTACCCGTTCACTGCCACAACCGAAGTCATCCTCAAACCGGGTCAGCCCGGAATCCAAGCCCGCGTCACCGAACTGAGCCTTCACGGCTGCTTCGTCGAGCTGGCCGAGCCCTTGGAAAAGGGCGTCCAGGCTATGTTCAAGATCTACGCGGAAGGCAAGTATTTCGAGTCCGAGGGAATCGTCGTCTACACTCAGCCCCATCTGGGCTTCGGCGTCCGCTTTCAAAATATCAACGTTCACTACGCGCCGGTCTTGAAACGCTGGCTTATTCAGGCCGCTCAGGCAAAATTCGGCAAGCCGGTCTAACCACCGTCGCAACCCCGCTTATTTCTTCGATTTCTCTAACGCTCGGCCCACGCCATTCCGTCCGGCCCCTGCAATCCCGTGATGTGTCCTGTCACTTGCAGGGTCTTCAGATCAATGACCGCAACGCTATTCTCTACGGATACCGCCACGAAGGCACGCGCCCCATCGGGCTGGAGCTGAATGCCCTCCACGCCGCGCCCAACGTCGAGAGTTTTGACCACTTTGTGTGACGCGGTGTCCACTATAACCAGAGTCCCGCCCTCAGGATCCGAAATCAGCGCCGATTTTCCGTCCGGCGTAAACTTCAGCCGGTTCGAATGCTTGGTCTTCACATCGATTGTCTCCACGACTTTTTTGGTCGCCACGTCCACGATCGAAACGCTCCCGTCCTGGGAGTTGGCCGCCCAAATCTGCTTTTCGTCCGGCGAAAGATCGAATCCCTCCGGCCCTTTGCCCACAATAATCGGCGTCACATTCCAGTCGGTGCCGCGCGGATTGCTAGTCTGCTCGATCACGCAGATCGTGTTGGATCCAATGTTCGAAGTGAAAATCCTCTTCAAGTCTTTTGAGACGGCCACCATGTGCGTGGAGTTCTGTCCCGTCCCCATCAACCAATCCACCTGCTTCGTTGCGGGATCGTACCGCCCAATCACCTTGTTCGCTTCCGCGGTGAAATACACTTTTCCGCCGGCAAACGTGATTCCGTGCGGCGCGCGCAAGCTTCCAAGGTCCACAGGCGGCATTGCTTTCTGCGCCGTCAAATCAATCACGCCAAGCTCTTTCCGTGGTCCCTTCTGGTCGTTGTAATTGGTCACGTAGGCGAACTTTCCGTCCGCCGATGCAATCACTTCGTGAGTAGCGCTTCCCGCAGGCACTCGGCCCACAATCTTCAGGCTTGCCGGATCGACAATAGCCAGCGTGCTGTCCGTCTTCTCCAGAACCAGCAGCGCCGGAGAAGGCGTCTGCGCCCCCGCATAAATCGCTGCCAATGGGGCCGCAGCCACAAAAACCGCCAGCCGAACGAATACTCTGTTTGCCATAAGAAGTCTCTTCATCGCGCCACCTCTCTCGAAATGCCGCTGGGAGGATATCACTTACGCATTTCGAAGTGGAAAAGCGAAATGAGGCAAGCCCGCCATTTCCCAGTCGCCGCGCCTCTTATAGAATCTTCACTACTCGCCCTGCGGAGGAGGCGCCTATGAAGTTCGCAAAAATCACGTTTTGGATTGCAGGCATCTGGGGCTTTCTGGTTATTGCCCCGCTCTACTTTATCTTTGACGTGATCGGCCAAAAGGATCCGCCACCGATCAACCACCCAGGCTTCTTCTACGGCTTCGCAGGAACCGCCCTGGCATGGCAGATCGCATTCTGCTTCATCGCTACCGACCCCGCCCGCTTCCGCCCGCTGATGCTTCCCAGCATGTTTGAAAAATTCAGTTGGAGCATTGCCGTGGTAACGCTCGTCCTGCAAGGCCGCATGCATCATTCCGACCTCGTCTTCGCCGGGACGGACACGCTCCTCGGCGTGCTCTTCATCATCGCTTACTTCAAAACCCCGTCTCGCTAGCGCGGCGCTGTCGCAGACTCGCTCAAAGAAATTCCAAGCGTCCCCGCGCTATGCGAGTTCAAGTCATAAACGCCGTCGCGCAAAAAAACTTCTCCCGCGGGAACGTCAATCTCGGCATGTACCTGAAGGCCCTGCTGCTGGGCCTTCACATAATCTGGCGGTTGCAGCGCTACCTTGTATTTCGCCGTAACCAGGTTCAAGGGCTTGCCGTCACGGTCATAAGCGACAACCATCAGCTCGATGTGCCCATGCAGCACTCCATCGGGGGTGGTATCGAACTTGAGATCCTCCGCAGATATTAAGAAGTCCACGCCGTACCGCGTCAATGGCCCCTTCAGCGCGGTGTTGCTCCCCGCGCGCGCCGCCCCAGCAGCGGGCTGCGGGTCCGAAGGCATCACCCGCGCCTTGAAAACAATCTGCGCAAAATCCGGCATCCCGAATCCCACGAGCGGCAGCAGCGCATCGCCCTCAGGCGTTTGCTCGGCCGCATGCTCCGTATTCGCGTCCGCCGCGTAGTAACCGCGCCGGTAGTCCACCTTGAACGACCTACCGGATACCTTCACCTGGATGTGCCGGAACTTCCCATCCATCTTCATGTCCGTCGGCGTGTACGCCAGCGTGTAGAAGTGCGAGCCGTCGTTGACCGCGTGGCTCATCGCATCCGTCAGTCCGTTCGTGTCGTAGAAAGCATGTCCGCCCGTATCCCTCGCCAGCGTTTCCATGGCGATCTGGTCGGCCGCCCGATCCGAGCTGCCCGCTCGAATATTCACTCTCTCACTTCGAGTCGTGGATCCCTTGGTGGGATCGAACCCCGCAGCCCCAACCAGCCCCACCGCCGCAACGGGATAGATCGCCACTTGATCCGCCGTCAGTTGGCCTGCGGTCTGTTGAACATCCCTCTGATACTGCCGCGGCACGCCCGCGTCCGGAAAAATACCTACTGGGAATGAGCCCGAGAACCAGATCACGTTCTTGCGTCCCGGAATGCTGGAGAGGTATCGCGCAAGCTGTTGCAGCGCCCGCAACGTCAGCGCAATCCGCGACTCCACCCGCGTGCCGCCATTCTCAGCCGTCTCCTGCCTCACCGCTTCCACCGCCGCCGGCGACGCTTGATTCATGATCATCATCTCCACGATCGCCTGGTCCGCAGCAGTTTGCTGCGTCGTCGGAAGCAACGGAGACTTCTGCGGTTCGGCCCCCGCTTTCTTGTCGTCCAGTGCCGCCAGGAGCTCCGCCGGATCGCCCGTAAATCCTTGCACCATGTGCAGCCTCGCCACCAAAGTGAAGATAGCCAGCCGCGTGCCGGGTGCCATGCTTCGCAGGTATTTCGCAATCTCCAAGCGCACGTAAGGCTGGTCTTGCGGCTGCGTGTTGAGCCAGTCGAGCAGCAGCACATTCACGGAGTCGGCCTTCTTGATGGAAGGATCGTTGGCATAAACGTGCGGCGGCAGAGCCTCTGATCCAGCGGCGGCGGGCGGCGCGCCTTTATGTTCTTCAAAAAACGAGATGGTCTGCGCTTTGCCTTCTTCCGTGACTTTAAAATCTTCCTGGCGCAAACCAGGAACAGGTTCGCCCTTTCCCTTTGTCACAACGATGTCCACGAGAACCACGTTCACTTTGGACTTTATGACTGGCTGTGCGTTCGCTTGATCGCCCGCGGATACAGACGCCGAAGTCTGGGCGTGTACGGCAACGGCTGCAACGAAGAGCGGCGCAAATCGAAGAAACCGGCGGAGGCTCAAACACATTGGACCCATTCCAGCGCTTTAGCCTCTCACACTCAGGCCCCTCGCGAAAGCAAAGCGTGCGCACAGCCCGCCATCTTCAAGCGGGACGTATCCATCGTCGAACAGCATGGCTCCGGCTGCGAGACTTGGCAGTCCGCAACTTATTAACGGCCTTCTCTCGAATTTTCTAATAATATGTTCCCCATCGATTCTCGAATTAAGGCCTTGGAGATGTCGACTTCATCTGCTGAGAAAAAAACACCTGCCCGTGCTGAGCCTGCTCTTAAGCCACGTAAAGGAGGCCCGGGCGTCGGTGTACTCGACCGCGAACCGGATGCATCGATAACCCCGGGCTCAGAGATAACTCTGGATACCTCGGGCCCTAACATTCGGTGCCCTTTGTGCGGCTGGTCGCCAAAGAAAAACAGTCTGTGGATGTGTAACTGCCGCCACCTCTGGAACACCTTCGACACCGGCGGAGTCTGCCCCGCCTGCCTCTATCAGTGGAAAGTGACCATGTGCCCCCGCTGCCACCGCTGGTCAGCCCATTCGGATTGGTACGCGAAGTGACGGCCAGCCAGGCCCCCAAAGGTGCCGGTCACTCCTGGCCGGAATGGCATCGCGGAGCGTTTGCTCAAGCCTCGCTCCATCTGGCCCGTTCGAATGGCTATTCGGAACATCCAGTTCGCAAAATGCCCCGTAGTTAGAGGAGGGAACACACAAATGTTGGGCCTTGCGGGGTCCGGAGGACTTCTTTGGTAATCCAGGCTCTACGGGGTTCTCGTTTTTTTTGCTTGACGGCGGCTCGCAATGGGAGGATACCAGATGTACCGCAGCCCCGGATTGAGGGACGGGGTTTCATCCCCGGGTACGTGTGTCCAGCCCTACTTCCCAGAAATCCCGGAGCCGAATTTCAATTGCCTCGATTTTCCCGTTGGGAATAAATCTGGGCGTGCGAGGGTCCACAAGTTTATCTAGGGTTGCCTCCCGTTTTTTGCGGGGTGTAATCTCGGAAACGCAGGCAAATGCGGTTCGATTTTCTGTGAGCCCGTTTAGTCAGCGGTTGGATGAATACTTTGTACGGCCTTCCCGTCTAAGCCGGGTTGGGACCGCTCGCAGCAGGCAGAACGGCAGGACAGGGTGGCGGCAGAAAAAGCGGATAAGCCAGTCGGCAGCGGCAAAATCGCTCTGGCTCAATTTTTTGATCTTCACGGCGGGCAATCCGCCGGAAGGGCAGCAGTAGAATCAAAATCACAGGAGGTCGGAGAGGGATATGACAAAGACAAATAAGTTCCTGATCACGGGCGCGGCGATTGCGGGCTTGATCGCAGGCACCGCACCGGCGATTAAGGCTTCGAATCTGCTCGCTGGCGGCAACACCTCAGCCAGCGCTCAGGACACAGACAAGAAGGCTGACACCGCGGTGAAGGAAAAGCACGCCTGTAAAGGCAAGAACTCGTGCAAGGGCAACGGCGGCTGCAAGTCGAGCGACAACGGATGCAAAGCCAAGAACTCTTGCAAGGGCAAGGGCGGCTGCGCGACCGACGGCTCGAAGATGCCTTCGTAAGACAGCTTACCTGCTGGTTTTACCAGTGATGGGGGGCTGGTGCGTTCCGCTGGCCCTCTTTTTTTTTCTGATTCAACGCAGAGTGTTAGTGTCTGCGCTTCCTGTACACACCGTTTGAGTTTCTCTCGGGAGATGGGGATGTCGGCCAATCGCTTTAACGGGTTTACGGATTTGGGGATCGGCATCGGGTTGCGCGCGCCCCATTATCACCATATTCTTACGCGCAAGCCGGTCGTGGACTGGTTTGAAATAATTTCCGAAAACTTCATGATCGATGGCGGGCGGCCGCTCCAGATACTCGATCAGCTTCTCGAACAGTACAAAATCGTCCAGCATGGCGTTTCGATGTATTTTGGCTCCGCGGAAAAATTGAATCGCGAGCACATGCGCCGCTTGAAAGATTTGGTGAAGCGCACGAAAACGCCGTGGCTTTCCGATCATCTTTGCTGGGGCAGTGTGGACGGGCGCTACACGCACGATTTGCTGCCCATGCCGTACACGTTTGAGGCTGCGAAGATTACCGCGCAAAAAGTGCGCGAAGTGCAGGATTTTCTCGAAATCCCCATCGCCGTCGAAAACGTCAGCAGCTACGCCGAATATCACGATTCGGAAATGGCGGAGTGGGAATTTCTGAACGAAGTCGTCGAGCGCGCGGATTGCGGCATTCTGCTCGACGTCAACAATATTTATGTCTCCTCGCAGAATCACACTTTCAATCCGTTTGATTACGTGAACAGCGTGCCCGCGCGTCGCGTCGCGCAGATTCACATCGCCGGGCACTCCAAATATCGCAAATACATTCTCGATACGCACGACCATCCGGTGATCGATCCCGTCTGGAAACTTTACGAGCGAGCGATTCAGCGCACGGGGCACACCGCAACGCTGCTCGAATGGGACGACAGCATTCCTTCCTTCCAGGAAGTCCACGACGAAGCTCTGAAAGCCAATAAATTCCTGAGCGCCACGGTGCTGGCGGAAACGGCATGACATTTTCCGGTGCGGGCCGAAACGGCATGATCTATTTCGCGCGAGTGGAACGTGTGAACTCTCTCGTGCGAGCGGAAACGGCATGAAGCTGATGCAGCTTCAGCGCACCATGGCCCGCGCCGTGATGCAGCCGCTCACGTCTTCGGAACGCATGCAGCGCCGCGCTCCCGACGGCGGCCCGATGAAGCGCTACGCTTCGCGTTTCATCAAGCCCAACGACCGCCTTACCTCTTTCGAGCGGCTGGAAATTTACAATCGCCAATACTGGTTCCGTGTCCTCTCTGCAATCGGCGAGGATTTTCCCGGGTTGCAAGCCGTGCTCGGCCAGCGCCGCTTCGACGAAATGTCGAAAGCGTATCTGATCGCCAATCCTTCGCGGTCGTTTACGATGCGCAATCTCGGCTCGCACATGGAATCGTGGCTGCGCAAAAACCCCAAGTGGGCCGGCAAAAATAAGACGTTGGTGCTCGATATCACGCGGCTCGAATGGGCGGACATCGAAGCGTTCGACGGAAAAGCCGAGCCGGCGCTGCAAGCCGAAGACCTCGCGAGCGCTGCGGGTGATAAGTTGAAGCTGAAACTTCAGCCGTATGTTCGGCTGTTGAGTTTCAGCTATCCCGTCGATGATCTTCTCCTCGAAGTGCGCAAAGAGGATGAGGACACCGATTTCGCCAGCAACACGCTCACGGAGCGCCGCAAACGCAAGCGCGTGCGCACCGTCGCAAAACTCAAACCGGCGCAGATTTTCCTCGCGGTGCATCGCATCGACAACTCCGTTTATTTTCGCCGACTCGAGCGCGACGATTTTTCCATTCTCGCCTCGCTGCAACAGGGCAAAACCATCGGCGCAGCGGTGGAATTCGCCATGCGCAAGAGCGCGCTTCCTCCGGAAGAGTGGCCCGCGAAAGTGCAGAACTGTTTTCAAACGTGGGCCGCGCTGGGCTGGTTCTGCCGCCCTCGAAAAAAACGCGCGACCAGATGAATCTTGTTATAGATTGGCACATCCAAATCTCCCGCGAATCCGTTACTGATAACTGGTAGCGATCAACAAAACTGTGACAACGGGTCTCTCATGAACGAACTGCTGACGGCGAATCTTTTATGAACAAAATACTGGCAACCACAAAATCCCTGCACGACAAGTTTTGCCACTACGCTGACTTTCTCCAGCACCCCTTTCTGCTGTTTGTACGGCTCTACTGGGGTATTCAGCTGATGCAGAGTGGCTGGGGAAAATTGCACAACCTCGATAAGGTGACGGAGTTTTTTACGAGCCTCAATTTGCCAATGCCCGCTTTCACGGCAACGGCCATTTCCAGTCTCGAATTTTTTGGCGGCCTCTTGCTGGCGATCGGTTTGTTCTCCCGGCTGATTTCGCTTGTGCTTACCATTAACATGCTGATGGCTTACATTACGGCGGACAAAGAGGCGCTCCATTCGATCTTTTCCGATCCCGATAAATTCACGGCGGCTGCGCCCTACGTATTTCTCATTGCCGCGCTGATCGTGTTTCTGTTTGGCGCGGGCTATTTTTCCCTGGATGAATTGTTCAGCCGCATTTTCTGGAAAACCGGAGCGCCCGAGAAGACTTCCACTTAGCTTTTCCCACAATTGGGCGCTTAATTTTTCCAGTTGGCGTAGCATGGATTCTGGGTACAAATGGGCCAGATGGGATCCACTCTTGGACTTCGCAAACTTGCTTGTCTCGCTTTGCCGCTCCTGCCGTTTTTCCTTTTGTTGCTTCCCTTCTCCGCCGCGCGTGCGGAAGATATGAAATCCACGGTGATGGTTGGCAGTTCGCGTATCGATGTCACGATTGATACGAGCGAGGCGCCCATCTCCCAGCCCGACGTAATGAAGTGGGTGCAAAACGCCGCGGACTCCGTCGTTGCGTATTACGGGCGCTTCCCTGTTCCTCATCTGACGCTCCGCATTATTTCGTTCGATGGAAGCGGCGTGCGCCACGGAACCACGTGGGGACGCGGCGGCGGGCTGATCCGCATCAGCGCGGGAAGCAAAACGTCGGCGGCGGAGTTTGCCGACGACTGGATGCTAACGCACGAAATGATCCACCTGGCGTTTCCGTCGATGGCCGACGAGCACCACTGGATCGAAGAAGGTATTTCGGTGTACGTGGAGCCAATTGCGCGGATTCGCGCGGGACATTTGACGGCGATGCAAATGTGGAGCGATTTGGTGCGCGACATGCCCAAAGGATTGCCGAAAGATGGCGAATCGGGGATGGACCACACGCACACGTGGGGACGGACGTATTGGGGCGGAGCGCTCTTTTGTTTTATGGCGGACGTGCAGATTCGGAAGCAGACGAACAACGCGAGAGGCTTGGAAGACGCGCTGCGCGGAATTCTCGACGCAGGCGGGACGATTAACGAGGATTGGGATTTGGAGAAAGCTTTTAAAACAGGCGACCAGACGACGGGCGTGCTGGTTTTGCAGAAATTGTATATGGATTGGAAGGACAAGCCGGTGATGGTGGATTTGCCGGAGATGTGGAAGCAGCTGGGCGTGGAAGTGGATGGAACGAAAGTGCGGCTGCATGATGACGCGCCGATGGCGGCGATCCGGCGCGCGATTGAGACCGGTAACGCAAAGATGAAGAGCGGCGACAGTGCTGCGCCGTCGAAGAGCGGTTCGGTTGCGGGGCTTTTGGCTATTTTTGCAGGACGGACTACTGGCTCGAATTGACCGATCATACCCCACCCCCGGGGTATACAGAGAACTGTGAAGTAATCCCATGAAAATAATAGTGTTGCGGGAGATCCTGTGTGTTCGCCGAGCGAGATATGGGAGCGACCGGCGGGAGATGTGGGGATACCCCCCTGTTTTTTGGAAAGATGTGATTCCATTGGAGTTAGCGGGTGGGCGTCTGCAAAAGATATGATTCTAAATAGGTTAGAGGCGGAATGAAACCCTTCGACTTCACTTTGGGTAGACGAGGCGCGAGAGGAAGAAAAAGACAACGCCGAGACACGGAGGTTTCGCAGAGAGAACGTGGTTGACGGGCGAGGCTGGCGGCTGAGTAACACGACGGATGTTACCACATATATTAATAGATTGTCAAGAGTTTACTGGAGCGTGATTCGAATCGTCTGTGGAAAACTGCGGAAGAGTGTCAAAGACCCCCACCCTCAAAAACCAAGGGTTGGACACCCGAATTCGTACAAGAGTTTTGGGTCCGGGGCACCCGAGAAAAAACGTCACCCGGCACACCCGACGAAAACTTTTTCCAGGCTAGACTAGTCAATCGGTGAGCGAAGATCTTATCGGCCGTATTCCAGTTCCTCTCCTTTCGGTAGTGTCCTTGATTGTAATTTCGGAGCTTCTCCTCGACGCTG
>Ga0209447_10000061_pt1 | contig 26621 bp, 24 predicted proteins | sample BogFormECP04_OM3_FD_188243 | JGI IMG/M metagenome (GOLD analysis project Ga0209447, IMG submission 188243) | Bog forest soil microbial communities from Calvert Island, British Columbia, Canada - ECP04_OM3 (SPAdes) (version 2) | ecosystem: Environmental > Aquatic > Freshwater > Wetlands > Bog ... | reverse complement strand
CCCGCAGTCTTATTTTGCGGGATCGCCAGGTCCATTGAGTTTGGGACAGAATCGTGTGTATTGCCGACGACGATTTGAAAGACCTCTCTAAGCGGCCGGCCGGCTGCTTCCAGGAGAGACCAGCCAGTGATGCTTTCGGCGACGAGATTCAGATAGGTTACGTTTCCGAGGAGGTCGGTGCAGAGTACGGCGTCGCCCATGGAGTCGAGCGTGACCTGGGCTTGTTCCTTTTCTGCTGACAAGGTCTCCTCGACCTTTCTGCGCACGAAGGCATACCGCAGAGCTCGCGTGAGGGCATATTTGTCGAGGTGGTCTTTTGAGAGGCAGTCATAGGCTCCGCGAGCGATGGCTTCCTCAGCAGTTGGGTCATCGTTCTGAAGGGCGATGACCAGGATGGGGATTTGAGGTGCGAAGGAGAAAAGTTGTTCGAAAGTTGCGATGCCTTGGCTGTCGGGCAAACCCAGGTCCGCCAGGATCAGCCCGATGCCTCCTTCTCCCAGGAGCTTGAGCCCGGCAGAGAGTTCCCTGACCCATTGCACTTCGAATACGCCGGCTCCTGGACCAGCGAGAGCATCCAGAATCAGTTTGGCGTCAGCGACATCGTCCGTGATAAGGAGGATGGTCTTAAGCGTATTTTCAACCACCATGAAACACCTCACAAAAACTGGAGGGAGTGGGAGTTAGCCGAGTGAGCAAATCGCACGCCCATAGTTTCCACGGCTACTGCAAACGCAGGGCTTAAGCGCACACTGGCCTGCGGAGGATACTTAGCAACTTTTTTGCCAAAAGGCCGTGACGGCTGTTCATTGTGGAATTTGTTGCTAGTACGGATTTACACTGCTTATTGACCGGAATCTGGAGGATTTGTGTTTTTTCTGCGGGATGGGTTGGGAATCTGGCGGACCATTGGGACTCATTTCGGGAATGATAAAGTTCATTTTGGAAAAAATAAGCTGGGCTTCAGGGAAACTCTTATCGAATGAACTTCATCACAGGCTGGAGATGATGCGGACGTTGCCAATTCGGACGCGGTTCGCGCTGGGGCTGGCGGCGCTTGCGTTCTTTCTTTTGTGCGTTCGCGGGCACGATACTTTGGCGAGGATTCCGCGGAACGATGCCGCAAAGACGCGAACTCCCGCAGCGGAAACGCCGACTTTTTGTCGTGATGTCCTGCCGATTCTTCAGAGACGCTGCCAGATTTGCCATCGAGCTGAAGGGATCGCGCCGATGCGATTTGAGACCTATGAAGAGACGCGGCCCTATGCGGCGGCAATTGCAGCAGCGGCGCAGGCGAAATCCATGCCGCCGTGGTTTGCCGATCCTCAGGTTGGGCATTTTTCGAATGACCCTTCCCTCTCTCCTGGACAAATCGCAGCGCTGGCGGCCTGGGCGAGCGCGGGAGCGCCTGCCGGTGATGCGCACGATGCGCCCGCCCCGCGGCATTGGTCGGAGAGCTGGAGCATCCCGCAGCCTGACTTGATTTTGAAAATGCCGAAAGGCGTCCCGCTGCCGGCCAGCGGCGACGTTGAGTACACGTACGAGATCGTGCCTACGGGCTTCAAGGAAGATCGCTGGGTGCAATCGGTGGAAATTCTTCCTTTGCTCCGAGCCAACGTTCATCACGCGGTCGTTTATATACGGCCGCCGGATTCGCAATGGATGCGCCACGCGCCGATCGGAGTGCCTTTCATCTCCTCCACGCTCACCGATCCCGAGGATCGCCGCGGCACGCACTGGACGGACAGCGACGTGCTGCTTGTTTACGCGCCGGGAAGCTCGCCGGATAATTGGCCGGACGGCCTGGCGAAATTTATTCCTGCCGGATCGGAGCTCGTTTTTCAGATGCACTACACGACCAACGGCAACGCGGCGAACGACCAGACCAGCGTGGGTCTGATTTTTTCGAAAAAGCCTCCCGCGCAGCGCGTGCTGACGCTTCAACTTACCAACGATCACTTCGTGATTCCGCCGGGGGTGCCGGATTATCGCGTGGAAGCGCGCGGCACTTTGCCGAATGATGCGATGCTGCTCAGTTTTTTTCCGCACATGCACCTGCGTGGGAAACGTTTTGAATACAACATCGTTCACCGGAATAAAGATTCGAGCGGTGCCGCGAAACAACAGTTGGAACCGCTGCTGCGGGTCAACTATCATTTTCACTGGCAGATGAGCTACCGGCTCATGGAACCCCGGCTGCTGAAAGCGGGAACGGAACTGCAGGCGGTCGCCTGGTACGATAATTCGCGCGGCAATCCGCACAACCCGGACCCGGATGCCGCGGTGCGCTGGGGCGAACAGACGTACGACGAAATGATGGTGGGATTTTTCGACGTGGCCGTGGCGGCGACTCTCGACAAGCGAAGCTACTTTATCCGGCATTGAACAGAGGACCGCGCGAGAAATTTTTTGCGGCGCAGGAGCAAAAATGGAAATCAGTAGCGAATATGTACAACTCAGTGTGAACGACGGCACCACGATGCGAGCGTGGACGGCGCGGCCGAAAGAGGAAGGCGCGCACCCGGGCCTGCTGGTTTTTCAGGAGGCGTTTGGCGTGAACGTGCACATCCGGGACGTCTCGAATCGATTTGCTCGCGAAGGTTTCGTTGTCGTGGCGCCAGAGCTTTTCCATCGTACGGCCCAGGGGTTCGAGGGGACCTATAACGATTTCCCGAGCACGGTGCCGCATATGAAGGCGCTGAATGATTCTTCGATGGCGGTGGATCATCGAGCGGCTTTTGACTGGCTGCGCGGAACGATTGGGCCGGATGTGCCGATTTCCGCGATCGGGTATTGCATGGGCGGGCGCGCTGCGTTTCTTGCGGGGCTCACTTTGCCGTTAGCGGGAGCCGCCTCTTATTACGGCGGCGGGATTGCGCCGAATGCGAGTAATCCGGGGCTGTTGGGGCGCGCGAGCGGATTGCAGTGCCGCGTGCTGTTCTTCTGGGGCGGCCGCGACAAGCATATTCCTCCCGAACATATTCGAGCGGTGACCGACGCGCTGCGAGCCGCGGGAAAGAACTTTGTGAACGTGGAGATTTCCAACGCCGACCACGGTTTTTTCTGCGATGCACGCGCGAGCTACAGCCCGGCGGCTGCGCTGCTGGCATGGCCGTTGACGCTGGCATTCCTGCGTGGCCAATAACTTTCGCCGGAAACGCGAAAATTCCAGATAGACCGCCCCAAGGGCCGAGGATTCCTCTCCTGCCCTCTCGGACAAATCCTCCTGTACCAAAGTCTAGTATGCGCAACTGCTATTTGCTGTTTAACTACCGCAAGACGCGGCAGGCTTCCGCGTTCTAATTACTGTGCTAGATTCCAAGATTGGCGGCATAGCCGGCGAATATCCGTGACCACACAGACACCAAACGACCCGAATCACCCGAAGATTAAACGGGTGGAAGTGTATTGGCACACGGTGACGTACAAGACCGTGGCCGTGTACGTGGTGTTGGTTGCGGCGATTATTATTGCGGCGTTGTATTTGATCGATCCGAATTTGTACACGCAGGCGTACGACCGGTTCAGCAAAACGATCGGGACCGACAGCGACGCGGGACCCATTACACAGACGCAGGCGAAGTTTGTGAACCTCGACGGAAAAGTGCAGGTGAAGAAGGTCAATTCCGTGCAATGGGTGGACGCGGATTTCCACACCACGCTGGACAAAGGCGATCAGATTCAAACTTCAGCGGACGGCGCGGCGCGCATCACGTTTGCGGATGGCACGACGTACACGGTGAAGTCCGGAACATTTATTACCGTCGAAGAAAACACCATGGGGAGTGAGAAACCTTCGAGTTCGGGAGTGCGCATCAATATCGGGCAGGTGGACCTGAAGACACCAAACTATCCTTCGCCTGATTCCAGGGCGGCGGTCAGCATGGAAGACTCCGTGGCGCGAGTGCCTTCCAACAGCAGCGCGGCCGTGAAAGCCGACCCGGCGAACAAAGAAAGCGAGATCGTGGTGTCCAGCGGAAGCGCAGAAGTGCAGCGCGGCCAGGAGAGGGTGGAGATCGGACCTTATCAAAAGGTGAGCATCGCAACGGGTGGGCCTATTGCGAAGTCCGACGTGCTTGCGCCGCCGGACCTGAGTTCACCGCGGAACTTCGAGCCGCTGATTGTCGATAGTCCAAGAGAGGCCTCCATCCATTTCGAATGGAAGCCGGTACCTGAGGCGATTTCCTACACGTTACGTGTCAGCACGACGGCGATGTTCACGAAAACCGTGAAAGATGTGCCCGTGAAGGGAACCAGCGCCGATGTAACCGGGCTGGACGGCGGCGACTACTTCTGGACGGTCACGGCCACGAATGCCAAGAAAGAGAACAGCGAAGTCAGCGAGACGTTCCGGTTCACGCTGGTGGCGCAGGGAAAAACGCAGGAGATGTATCTGGAGATTACAGGAACGCAGATTCATGGCCGGGTCGTCGAAATTATCGGCCGCACGGAAGCGGGCGCGGCCATCATGGTCAACGGGCAACCGGTGCCGATTATTGGCGGTGACGGGGCGTTCCGGCACTTTACGGAGCCTCTCGAGCCGGGCCAGCACACCATCGTCATCATCGGGCAGAACCGCCGCGGCGGCACGAACCAGCAGAAGGTTACGATTGTTGTGCCCAAGTAAAAATTTCGAACGATGATCATTTTTTGATCTCGCAAGAAGGACGACGCGGGCGCGAGTTTGCGCTGGTCGCCAAGTCCGGACACAATGGAGTAGTAAGCATCTCGGCGCTACCTTGGGAGCGACGAGCAATGAACCAGCATGTTGCCGGCTGGACGGCGGAGAGGTTTTCTTCGCGGGGGGCGGAGGAATGAATAAGAACGGGTACAACCTGAGGTCGGTGTTTAGTTTGTTTTCCTCCGACCTGGCCATCGATCTGGGAACCGCAAACACGCTGGTGTTTTCGGCCGGAAAAGGCATCGTCGTGAACGAGCCTTCCATCGTGGCGATTAATAAGTCCAGCGGCGAAGTCGTGGCCGTGGGCCGCGAAGCGAAAGAGATGCTCGGGCGCACGCCGGGCAACGTGGTGGCCATCAAGCCGATGAAGGACGGCGTCATCGCCGACTTCAAAGTCACGGAAAAAATGCTGACATATTTTATTCAGAAGGCGCATAACCGCCGCGTGCTGGTGCATCCGCGCATCGTGATCGGAGTGCCCAGCGAAATTACGCCCGTGGAAAAGCGCGCTGTGCAGGACTCCGCGTATCGCGCACGAGCCAGCGAAGTCTATCTCGTCGAGCAGGCAATGGCGGCCGCCATTGGCGCGGGCCTGCCGATTGAAGAGCCTTCGGGAAACATGGTCGTCGACATTGGCGGAGGTACGACGGACATCGCGGTCATCTCCATGAGCGGTATCGTGTACTCGCGCTCGGTGCGCGTCGCGGGCAACGAGATGGACGAGGCCGTGATGCAATATTTGAAGCGCAAATACAACCTGCTGGTGGGCGAACGCACCGCGGAGCAGATCAAGATGGAAATTGGCTCGGCCTATCCGCTGGAAAAGCCGCTGACCATGGAAGTGAAGGGCCGCAACCTGATTGAAGGCGTGCCGCGGACCGTTACGATCGATGACAGCGAAATTCGCGAAGCGTTGAGCGAATGCGTCGCGACCATTTTGAATGCGGTGCGCGTGGCTCTGGAACGCACTCCACCGGAACTTTCCGCCGACATCAGCGACCGCGGCATTGTGCTGACCGGCGGCGGCGCGCTCTTGAAGAATCTCGACAAGCGTATTCGCGAAGAGACCGGCTTGCCGGTTTCGATTGCCGACGACCCGCTGGCTTCGGTGGTGCTGGGCACCGGCAAGATGCTGAGCGATTTCAAACTGCTGCGGCAGGTTTGCATCGACTGAGAACGGCGCCGTCAAGATTTCGAGCCGCGTGATGAGGGGCTAGTCACCCGTCGCTAGTCACCCGTTACGTCGCGCTCCTGAGAGAGTACGAGCACAACATCCAATGGTCGGACTTCCCTCTCGACACAGATCGCTTTTCCTGCTCGGCGGCGTCGTGCTGCTGCAAGTGCTGCTGCTGGCCGTGCAGATCAAGCGTGATTCCCAAGGCCGGCTGATTCGCGTGTGGACCGTCGGAGCGGTCTCGCCGTTCGAGCGCGCCGGCGCTCATGGCATCAGCCACATCCGCGACACCTGGAATCATTATTTCGCGCTGCAAAACACTTCGCGCGACAACGAGGAATTGAAGCGCGAAAACGGCGCTTTGAAACTGCAGATCACGCAACTCCAGAGCAAAGCCGCCGAAGCCGACCGGCTTGCCGCGATGCTGAAATTCCGCCAGACGAATCTGGATGTTCCCATGGTCAGCGCGCGGGTGATCGGCGGCAGCGCGGACTCCGCAAGCCAAACCATTTATCTTGACCGCGGCGAACGCGATGGCATCCGCCGCAACATGGGAGTCATCACGCCGGACGGAGTGGTTGGAAAAATCATCGAGTCCTACAAGGACACCGCGCAGGTTCTGCTGCTCACAGATAAAGACAGCGGCGTGGGCGCGATGCTGATGGATTCGCGAGTTCAGAAGCCCGTCGGCGGAACAGGGGAACCTTTCCTCGTGATGAAATATATTTCCAATGAAGACGACGTCAATTCCGGAGAGCGCGTCGTAACGAGCGGCATGGACAGGATTTTTCCGCGCGACTTGCCTGTGGGCACGATCGCGGATATCAAGCCGGGAAGCACGTTCAAGCAGGTTCGAGTGCGGCCCGCTGCAAACCTCGACCGCCTTGAAGAAGTATTCGTGCTGCTGACGCTGAAGCCTCTGGAAATGAAACTGGATTCTTCTGCCCCAGTTGCTCCGGCGCCGGCACCCGGCGCTCCTTCCGCCGCAATAACCAGGCCCGCTTCGCCTGAGAAACCATGAACGATACTTTCGATCTGCGCGGCGGTGAACTGCACATTGAGGTGCACAAGTTCCGCGCCGGAGCGATTGTCCTGGCTACGGCCTTCGCTCTCGTTCTGCAGGCTTTTGTGCCCATCTATTTCGCGAAAGCCGCGATTCTCGATCTTCCGCTGCTTATCACCATCTACTTTGGGTTGAGTCGGCGAAATCCTTCGACGGGATTGCTTCTCGGCATGGCCATCGGCATTTTGCAGGATAGTTTGAGCGGGCCGACGGTTCCGTTGGGGCTTTACGGCATCGCAAAAACGGTGATTGGCTATTTGGCGTCTTCGATTGGCGCGCGCCTGGATACAGAACATCCCCTGGCGCGCTTCGCGTTGACGGTCGCGTTCTTTGGCGTTCACCAGGGCGTCATTGCTCTAACGCGGCGGCTGCTCCTTTCGCAACCCGAACCGTGGTTCACCATGCATCTTCTTGTGGCCGCGCTCATCAATGCCGTCGTTGCGGTCTTCCTCTTCATGCTTCTCGATCGCCTGCGCAAACCCTCGTAATTCCTACTGCTTCAGCAAAAATTCCTTGAAGTCCTCGTAGCCGCTCGACATCGGCACGGACAATTTTGTGCGTTTCAAATACGCGGCGAGGCGATCTGGAAGCGGCGGCGCTGTACCGATGGCACGCATCACCACTTCCGCGAATTTTGCTGGATGCGCGGTGGCCAGGACCAAACCTTGCGCGGGCTCGGAATGCTCGCGTTTGTAGGCTTCCCAGCCGAGGACGCCGACGGCAGTATGCGGGTCGGCGATATAACCGAAGCGATCGTGAAGAGATTTCATCTCGCGCAAAGTTTCCTCGTCCGTCGCGGCGTGGCCCCAGATTTCGCGGCGCACGTACTCGATGCGGCCACGGCACAAATCCAGCAGGCGCGGAAAATTGTTGGGGCTGCCGACATCCATGGCGTTCGAAAAGGTCTGCGTCGCGGCGCGCGGGTGGAATTCTCCTGAACGCAAATATTCCGGCACAACGTCGTTCGCATTCGTCGAAGCCACGAACATCGTCACCGGCAAACCGATGCGCTTCGCGAAAAGTCCGGCTGTCAAGTTGCCGAAATTCCCGCTGGGCACGGAAACAATCAGCGGCACCGACGCCACCGGTAACTGCCGGTAGGCAGCCACGTGATAAAACATCTGCGGCAGCAGTCGCCCGATATTGATCGAATTCGCCGACGTGAGAAACGCGCGCTTGTTTAGCTCGACATCCGAAAACGCCTGCTTCACCAGCCGCTGGCAATCGTCAAAGCTGCCCGCTACTTCGAGCGCGGTGATATTTTCGCCGAGCGTGGTGAACTGTTTTTCCTGCGCTTCGCTGATGCGCTTCGACGGATAAAGAATCACCACTCGAATTCCCGGCACGCCGAGAAATCCGTGCGCCACGGCGCTTCCCGTATCGCCGGAAGTCGCCACGAGAACGGTAAGCTGCCGCGTCTCGCCGCGCACGAAGTAGCCCATCAGCCGCGCCATGAATCGCGCGCCAAAATCCTTGAAGGCCAGCGTGGGCCCATGAAACAGCTCGAGAATGTGCAGGCCCGGCGAAAGCGACACCAGCTTCACCGGAAAACTGATGGCTTCCGCGACGATCTGCCACAGAACTTCTTCCGGCACATCGGGCGTGGCAAAAGGCCGCACCACGCGAAAACAAACCTCGGTAAAAGGCAGCCGCCGAAACTCTTCCAGTTCCTGCGGCGAGCGCCGCGCAAGCTCCACTGGCAAGTACAGCCCGCCATCCGGCGCCAGCCCTCGCAGCACGGCTCCGCGCAGCGAAGTCAGCGGAGCCTTGCGTCCTGTGCTCCGGTATCTCACCGCCCGCGCTCCATCTGGGCCTGAATTTTTGCGAGAAACGCCGCGGTATTAAACGCTGGGTCGCGCAGTTCAGAAACCTGCAGCGTGCAATGCGACAACGCTTCGTAGCTTTGCCGCCGCGCCGCAAGCAAAGTGGGATAGCAACGTGCTACGGTTTCGGTCGGCGATTCGCCCTTCTTCGGCTGGAACGCCCCGCGCCACAGCACGGGCTTGGGGTCGCTCAAGTACCGCTCGATCAAAAGCTGCTGCTCCGCCGCCGAAGCCGCGAGATATACCACGGTCATGCGCCGGCGCAACCGCAACAACAAATTATTCCCGGTGTAGATCACGCTGCCAGTCGTGTCCAAAACCAGTGGTTTTTCCGATTCCCGCTCCAACCCGGTCAGCACCTCACCCAAAGTGTGAATCTCCTCCTCGAAGTACTGGGCCTCGCGTTCGGCGTATTTCGCGCTGTCCGGCCAACCCATCCAGGCCGCCACGCCGTTAATCCCCGCATACCCGCCTGCCGTCAGCCGCGAAGCGAGCTTCTCCTCGATGCGGTCGTCGCAAGAAATAGCGGTCCATCCCTCCGCCGCTAACTTCTTTGTCCAGAAGGTTTTTCCAGCACCGGACATCCCGACAAGGGCCAAACGGAATGGCAACGAGGGTTGGCTTTGCATGAGAGCAGTCCAATTACGATAACGCGTGGTCCAGCCTGTGAGCAAGCATCGCCGCGGAGCCGCTCCTTAAAGAGCAATCCGTTGCAGCTCAAAAAAAAGTTCGCTCCCAGGTGATTTTCCTGGGAACATTTTCCTCCCCTAAACTTCTTATGGAGAGAAAGAAGGAATCCTTTCATGAAAGAAAAGCACGAAAACCCGGGAGATTTGCTCCAGGGAACGCTGGACCTGCTGATTCTGAAGGCTTTGGCCCGCGGCTCGATGCACGGCTATGGCGTGGCCGAATGGCTCCATCAGACTTCCGAGGACGTGCTTCGCGTGGAAGAGGGCGCGCTCTATCCGGCCTTGCACCGGCTCGAACTCCGGGGCCTGCTGGCTTCCGAATGGGGCACTTCAGACAACAATCGGCGCGCCAAGTATTACTCCCTGACCGCCGCCGGGCGAAAACGGTTGGCGCAAGAGACGGAATTCTGGCGCCGCATGTCGGGCGCGGTGTCGCGGATTCTCCAGACGGCGTAGCGCCCACAGGAGCTGATCGTGTTTGCGGAGTGGCTGAACGAATTTCGTTTGCGCGTGAGGAGCCTTTGCATGCGCCGTCAGCTCGACGGCGACCTCGACGATGAAATCGCCTTTCATCTCGCGATGCGCGAAGAAAAGAACTGTGCCGCGGGCATTGACCCCAGCGAAGCCCGCTACGCCGCACGCCGCCAATTCGGCAATTTTACGCAAACGAAAGACAGGAGCCGCGAAATGTGGACATTTCCTTCTTCGGAAGACGTGCTGCGCGACGTGCGCTTTGGTTTCCGCATGCTCGCCAAAAATCCTGGCTTCACGGCCATCGCGATACTCACGCTGGCTCTCGGCATCGGCGCTAAATCAGCGCTTTGCGGATCCCCCACTTCCGGATTTTCCACAGGGTATTGACCAGGCACCTGTCCTTTCGGACGGCTTGCACCCCCCTTGCCCAAGTGCTACGTTTAGAAAGACTTCGCCGCCTTCACGCGGCGCACGTCCAGCAGTGATTCGGGAGCTCCTGGGAAATTTTTCGAACTCTTTTGTTCGAAAAAAGTTTTCGACGGACATTTCGAAGTCCACGCTGAAGATTTTTTCGTGACGCGAGCATGTCCCGGCTTCTCGCGGGATGGGCGACGAATCGCCCTGATGAAAGCGCCGTCCGTTTGACGGGCGCACAAAAAGACACTCGCGCGCGGGGTTTTCGTGTCGTACTGGTTTCGCAACGACAATCGTTTGCCACAGGCCCGGTTGGCCATCGCCTCCTACATCATCGTGGGCATGGTCGGCTTGTTGCTCCTCGGCTTCTGGAAACTCCAGGTCGTCGACTCCGATAAATACGGCGTAATGGCCGAGCGCAATCGCGTTCGCTCCATTCCCATCATCGCTCCCCGCGGCCGTATGCTCGACCGCGATGGCCGCGTCCTCGTGGACAACTATCCGTCGTTCAGTATCCTGCTCCTCCGCGACGATCCCGCTCTCATCGACAAAAACCTGCCGGCCATCGCCGATGGCCTGGGCATCCAGATCAGCGATCTAAGAGATCAGCTCGAAAGCACCAAAGCGCTCCCGAAGTTTCAGCCTATTGTCATCAAGCCGGAAGCCACCAACGCCGACGTCGCCTTCATTGAATCGCATCGCTCCGATATTCCTCTCCTGGAAATGTTGATGGTCCAGCGCCGCCGTTATCTGCCGGGCGGATTCATGTCCCACGCCAGCGGGTACGTCGGCGAAGTCAGCGAGCAACAAATCGAAGCCAGCAATGGCAGGCTCCGCCCTGGTGACCTCGCCGGAAAAACCGGCCTCGAGCGCCAATACAACGACATCCTGACCGGCACCGACGGCATGCGCCGCGTCATCGTCAACAGCGTCGGCAAAGAGGTAAAAGAACTCGGCCGCCTCTCCGAACAGGAACCCATTCCCGGCAAACAGATTCAACTGACGATTGACTACGACCTGCAGGCGGTCGCCGAGCAGTCTCTCGGGGTGCGTCCCGGCGCGGTAATAGCGCTGGACCCGCGCACGGGCGAAGTGCTCGCCATGGTCAGCCGCCCAACTCCCGACCCCAATGATTTCGCGGTCCGCATTTCCGGCGAAGAATGGAAGGCGCTCAACGAAGATCCCCTCCATCCTCTTCTCAACCGCGCTATTCAAGCCCAACTCGCTCCCGGCTCTGTCTTCAAGATCGTTACCGCGACGGCTATGCTCGAAGATCACGTTCCCGAAGAGGGCTTCACAACCTTCTGCCCCGGCTACGGTACGTTCTTCGGCCGCCAGTATCATTGCTACGTTTTCTACGCGAAAAGCGGTCCGAAGTCTCACGGTGTTCTCGGCCTGCACGACGCCATCCTGAAATCCTGTGACGTCTTTTTCTACAACGTGGGCATGCGTCTCGGCATTGACCGCCTCTCGTACTACGCCATCAAGCTCGGCATCGGCCGCAAAACTGGGATTGATTTGCCCTCCGAAGAGCAGGGCCTCATGCCCACCCAGGAATGGGTTGAGCGCACCTTTCATCGCAAGTGGTATGCCGGCGAGGTCATCTCCGTCGCGACGGGCCAGGGCGCCGTCACCACCACTCCGCTGCAGCTCGCCCGCCTCATCGGTGGCATCGCTTCCGGCGGCGTTTTCAAGCAACCGCATCTTTTGAAAGATGCTCAAAAAGTCGGCGAAGAACGATTCTCAATCTCTGAGTCAACCATCGAAAAAATCACCGACGCCATGTATGGCGTCGTCAACGAACCCGGCGGTACCGGCGGTCACCTTAAACTTGCCGGCATCGAATTCAGCGGCAAATCCGGCACCGCCCAGGTCATCGGTTACGACAAAATGAACCTGGTCCATAAAGGCTCGCAGTATGCTGACAATGCCTGGTTCGTCGGCTACGCGCCAAAACGCAATCCGGAAATCTGCGTCGCGGTCCTCGTCCAGGAAAGCGGCCAGCACGGCGGCGAAGCCGCAGGGCCGGTAGTCAAGGACATCGTGAAGGCCTATTACGATAAGAAGGCAAAGAAGACACAAGGCACGCTGACCGCCGACGACAAACGGTATGATGTTGACCATAGCGCGGCCGCCACAGCGGCCATTCAGCCGCCGGCCGTGAAGCCCGCGAGCGCATCTGCCGCGGTACCCACGCACGCAGCAAACGCAACACCGCAGCGCTGAGATTTAGAGCTTAGACTCAGAATTGTTTGGCAACCAGATTGGAAGGCAGCACAAAGTTTTGCAAAGAAAAAGCACTTGGGATTCTTGATTCTAAATTTGAACTCTTGAACTTTGAACTCTTGAACTTTCTTTTCCCATGAAAGACGCCCCCGGAACCCGCGATTACGACTGGTGGCTGCTGGCCATCCTCGCCACCATCTGCGCCCTGGGTGTGCTCGAAATCTATTCCGCGACGCACGGCAGCTCCCTCGCAGGCATGCAGAACAAGCAAATCCGCTGGCTCGTCATCGGCTTTGTCCTCATGTTCGCTCTCTCTCGCCTCGACTATCACCTGATTCTCGACCAGGCCCCGATCCTCTATCTGGTCGGCATCGTCGCCCTGGTCGCCGTCCTCGGCTTCGGCCATACCCGCTTCGGCGCCAAGCGCTGGATTCCCATCCTCGGCGAATTTCTTCAGGTGTCGGAACTCGTCAAATTGATTATAATCATCGTGCTTGCGCGCTTCTTTGCGGAAGTTCGCACCGATGAGCTCTCTCTCCAGGATTTGATCAAGGCAGGGCTCATCGTGGGGTTGCCCCTGGCTTTGATTCTCAAGCAACCCGATTTGGGCACCGCGCTCGTGCTGGTGCCTTTGCTGGTTGTAGGCGCTTTTCTCGCCGGCTTGCAATGGAAGCACGCCGCGGCAATCGCGCTCATCGGGCTCCTGATGCTCCCCGTAGCGTGGCGCGTCATGAAGCCTTATCAGAAAGAAAGAGTTACGTCCTTCATGCACCCCGAAGATGACGCCAAAGGCTCCGGCTATCAAGTCCTCCAGTCGAAGATTGCCGTTGGCTCCGGCGGCTTCTGGGGCAAAGGGTTTGGCAACGGCACGCAAAACCAACTCGGCTACATCCCGGTCCGTTATTCAGATTTCATCATGTCGGCCTGGGCTGAAGAGCAGGGGTTCAAAGGCGTGCTGGTTGCCCTTGGGCTGTACATGGCTCTTCTGTTACGCTTGGTACAGAATGCTCAGCGCGCAAAAGACCGCGCCGGAATGTTTCTTGTAATGGGCGTCGCAGCAGCGCTTGGTTTTCACGTTTTAGTAAACGTAGCTATGGTCATCGGTGCTATGCCCGTGACCGGCATCCCGCTTCCTCTCATGAGTTACGGGGGTTCCGCTACGTTGTTTGTATTCCTGGCGATTGGTCTGGTTATGAATGTTCGGCTTCGCCGCTTCGTTAACTGAACCCGCTGCCAGTCCCGCGCGAGGCGTTTGCTTCGGCAAACTCCCCCGGGTCGGTAATCGTGGCCCCTGTAGCCTCGGGGTCACAGGAAACAAGGATCTTTAGAGTGAGGACAGCATCGTCCGCCGTTGGCCCGGAAGCTCTCCGGCAACGGACCAGCCTCGTAAGCAAGAGGAAGTCTCCCTCCGGCTTCGAACGTCAAGCCATCTCGATATCAGTGTGGCCAGCGTGTGTCCCGGTGCAAACCGGGCCGGCCCCGGTTTCCCGGACCTCCGACGTGCCAACGCTCGTGACGATGCGTCCTGTCGGCCCTTTGCGGCCGCACAGAAATGTGAATCCCGGTTCTTCCGGGATCACAAACAGTCAGGAGTTTTCATGTCAAAAGAATTGGTTATCTCCGCGGCCTCCCACGAACGGCGGGTCGCGATTTTGGAAGAAGGTCAGCTAGTCGAAATTTATATCGAGCGCGAAAAAGAGTTCGCTCTCGTCGGCAGCATCTATAAAGGCAAAGTCACCCGCGTCCTCCCCGGCATGCAATCTGCGTTCGTGGATATAGGCCTCGATGGCGATGCTTTCCTCTACGTCAGCGACGTTTTCGAAAATCTCGAGGACTACGACCACGGCCACGGGCATACCGATGCGCAGGTAGCAACAACCCCGCCGGCGTACTCGCCCGCGCCGTCCAACGTCGTCGAGCTGCTTCCCGGTGAAACGCTCGCCCACGCCGGCGGCGCTCACGACGAAGCCAGCGAACACGTCATTCATCTCGATGAAGAGCATCACGAATCGTCTCACCAAGAATCGTCCGAACACGATGCTTCCCACCACGATTCCCTCTCTCACCAGGAGCATTCCGGCGTCGTGGAAGAATCCACTCCGGGCAATGAGCTGACGGAAGAGCACCACGTCGAAGCGCACGACGAATCCCACGCCGCCGAAGAACACGAGCGCCAGCCGGATTCGAACGCTTCCGCGCCACAGAATTTTTCGCCGCAATACAATCCGACGCAGAATTACCCGTCGCGCTCCGGCGGTGGTGGCGATCGCGGCGGCCAGAACTTTGGCCGTGGCAACGACCGTGGCCCGGACCGTGGCAGTAGTGATCGCGGTGGCGATCGCGGTCGAGGCCGTTTCGGTCGCCGTGGTGGGCGTCATCGCGGTGGACGCCCGCAGGGCCCCGGCGGACGCAACCTTCCGCCTTCGAAATATGCTTCGCCTCAAGGCGGCGAATCCCGCGGCAACGAATCGCGTGGCTACGAAAACCGTGGCCGCGATCAGCGCGGTCCGGAGAATCGCGGCAGTCAGCCTCGCGGATTCGAACCACGCGGTCCCGAGCAGCGCGGATTCGACAATCGCCGTCCCGAGACTCCGCGTTTCGCCGGCACCTCCGCTCCAGCCGACGCCGTCGAAGAACCCATCGTTCTCCCGGGCGAATCGCTCGCAAAATATCGCGCCAAGCCTGCGGCCGCTCCTCCGCCGCCCGCTGTTGAGCCGGAATATCACGAACCACAACGCGAAATCGAAGAGGAAACATCCGGCCCATCCGGCAACGTAAGCGCTCCCATTCCCGCAACGGGCCCCGCAAGCGGCCCGGGTGGCGCCAATGTTCCGCGCCGCTTCTCCGGCGGACTCCCGCGCTGGCTCCTCGCCGACGCCGGCTCTGAATCCGAAACCGCCCCGGAAACGGATCGCGCGGAAGCACATTCCGAATCATCTCCCGCAGCGGAAAGCGAAGCTCCGCAACTAGAAACTCGATCCTCGTCCCCGATTTCTCCTGTCCGCAGCGAATCGGATCTAAGCGAAGACCAGGCTGCTGCCATCGCCCATGAACTCGCCGAAGCCAAGCATGAGGAAACCTCCGATCACGCCAAAGCCGATGCTTTAACCGGTGGCGCGGAATTCGACGAAGAAGAGGCCGAAGAAATTCACGCTACCGCTGAAGCCGAACTAGCGGAAGAAGAGGAGGCCGAGGAAGAAGCCGAAGAGGATGCCCGGCTCGATGCCGCCGAGGATCAGGTCGCCGCGGAAACGGAACTCTCCGAATCCGAAACCGCCGAAGTCGAAGAGCACCGCGCCGCCAACCGCGCCGAATTCGAAGCCAACGCCGCCCACGAATCCGCCGAACACGCCGCTGCGCTGGGTGATTCCGTGCATATCGAGCACGAACATCCTGCGGAGCACGAACACCACGAAGAAGAGCATCACGAACATGGCGAACACGAACACACGCCCGAGCACGCCGAATCCGAACTAATCGAAGCTCACGCAGGCGAAACCGCCGCAGGACCCGCGGTCGTCGAAGACGACGTCATTCTTCTACCCGGCGAAACGCGCGCTCCGCGTATCGGCGGCCCAGCCGCCCCACGCGAAGACTTCCCGCGTGATTCCGCCCGTATCGGCAGCGGCAATCCCCGTTCCCGTTTCCAGCGCCCGCAACGCGGCGGACGCGATCGTGATCGCGGCCGCGGAGGCCGTCCGGACAGCCGCGGTGGACGCCCCGACCGCGGCAGTGATCGTGGTGGTGATCGCAGTAGCCGCCCAAGCAGTGGCCCGCGCTTCGAACGCCGTCCTAGTGGCCCTGGCGGCGGACCCCGTCACGATCGCGGTCATCGACATTCCGGCCCCCCGCGCCGTCCGCAACTAATTTCCGAAATGCTCAAAGCCGGTCAGGATGTAGTCGTCCAGATCGCCAAGGAACCTCTCGGCAAAAAGGGCGCCCGCATCACAAGTCACGTCGCCCTGCCGGGCCGCTTTCTCGTCTACATGCCGACGGTTCATCACACCGGCGTCTCGCGCAAAATCATCTCCGCCGAAAACCGCCAGCGTCTCCGCCGCCTCGTCAGCGAAGCCGGCAACAGCTATCCCGGCGGCTTCATCGTTCGAACCGCCGCAGGCGGCGCCACCGACGATGAAATCCGCGCCGACATCGATTTCCTCGGCAAGTCCTGGAACGAAATCAAGGAGCGCAGCGAGCAGCGCAAATCTCCAGCGTTACTCCACCGCGACCTGAACCTCGTTGAGCGCATTCTCCGCGATTACGTCAGCGACGACTTCACCGGCATCTGGATCGACAACGAAGAGGAATACAGCAAGATCGTAGAATTTGTCAGCCGCTTCCAGCCGAAGCTCGTCAACAAAGTTAAGCTCTATACCAAAGACACGCCGATCTTCGAAGAGTTCGGCATCCAGCACGAACTCGACAAAGCCCTCCGCGCCAAAGTCTGGCTGAAATCCGGCGGCTACATCGTCATCAACCACACCGAAGCCCTCGTCGCCATCGACGTCAACACCGGCAAATTCGTCGGCAAGGGTTCAACGCGCCTAGAGGACACCATCGTCAAGACCAACCTCGAAGCCGTAAAAGAAATCGTCCGCCAGATCCGCCTGCGCGACCTCGGCGGAATCATCGTCGTCGATTTCATCGACATGGAAGAGCGCCGCAACCGCGAAAAAGTTCTGTCCGCCTTGCAGCAGTCTCTCGAACAAGACAAAGCGCCTTCCAAAGCGCTCTCCTTCAACGAGTTCGGCCTGGTTTGCATTACGCGCAAACGCACCAAGCAAGCCCTCGAGCGCGTTCTCTGCCAACCGTGCCCATACTGCACCGGCTCAGGCATGGTCAAATCCATTCCGACGCTCTGCTACGAAATCCAGGCCGAAGCCCGCAAAATGGCCACCGCCGAACACGAAGGCCCAAATCTAACGCTCCGCGTCCACCCGGAAATCGCGAAGGCCCTCAAGACCCGCGAATCCATGCTGATGGACGAACTCGAGCAAACCGCCCACAAACACATCATCATCCAATCCGACGCCACCCTCCACTGGGAGCAATACGACATCTATTAGGTTCCGCGCGTGCGCCGGGTCAACCTCCCCTTGCCGATGCTCGGCATGGAAATTAGGAACTTGCACAAGTTCCTGAAAAATCTAGCGGTTGGTGATACGCTCTCCGCTATGCCTCAACCGCAGCTAGGGCGAATGGCAGCCGCGCAGGTTGTCCAAGGGCGAAAGAAACTCCCGATCGGGCCGATACTTCTGGCGTTTTTAGCCTGGCTCATCAGCATGCCCTCGGCGGCGTTCGGCTTGCTCTGGTGTCTTCAGTGGATGGTTCCAAAACCTCCTGGGCGCCTCCCGATTCCTGAGTTTTTGGCGTATCCCTTCTACATCCTCCTGTGGATCGCATCGGCGCTGGCGGCTATTGCTACGATTTCCCGTCCTCTCGGTATCGCGGCTATCCTGCTGTGCTTGGTTTCCCTCTTTTGGCCCAGGACTCCTTTGCTCCTCAGAGTTATTACCTCTGTCGTGCTTGTCCTATCCATCGTGGGGTCATGGAGGATCCAAGCGCAGATGCCTAGTCCCACATTTCCTTTTTGAAAACCCGGGAGAGCAACGTGCGAAGAAATTGCTGAGTGCCGATGGTAGAGAGTGCGTAGACTTCGGATAAGCGCCGTCCTGCTTCAGTTTTTATTATTGGCGAAGTCTCCGGCGCGCTCTTCGTCTCACGTGGCTCAGGCTTTTGGTCGCACAGAGACGTGCGACCTTGCATCTTCCGGGCGGCTGGGCCCTGTTACGCGCTGTATTGCGCCTAGCGATTTGGCCTACAGTTGGCCTAAAGAATCGCGGTATGTGCGTTTGGTGCGATTCATGCGGATTTATTTTCAGTAACTTGCGTGTTTACAATCGCGTCTTTTGTACGATATTTACTGACCGTCCGCCGTTTTTCGGCGCATGATCAAAAACCTCAACGTCCCCGCGGCAGTTTCGCGGGGATTTTTTTGCGCTGGCAATTTCGGAGGGAACATGAAAAATAACAGTGTATCGATCGCCCCGCTCGAGGACACTCATATCGCATAAAGCAACAAGGCGATACTCGCGGTAGAATGCCGCGACTCGATTTCGGGAGAACTCCCATGAAACATCCACTCTACTTCGCAGTTTCCGTTTTGATTTTTCCTGCACTCGCGTACTGGCAGGTAAGCAAAGAACCTTCTACGGTACATCAATCGTCAAAGGTCGAAAATGAAGTTAAGGAAGCCATTCACCAACGCCTTGATGCCCTCAGGCGTGGGGACGTGAAAGCCTACATCAGCTATTTCGGTGAGGAGTGCATCGTTACGGGCGATAACGGAGCGCTGGTCAAGCCAGAAGATATCGCCAAAGAGTGGGCTGACGACAATCACTCCGGCATCGTGTTCAAGGGCGGCGAGCCGATGGATGTCCAGGTACATGCCTACGGCGAGATGGCGGTGGCGAGCTTTCGGACCGAACTCGATCAGGACTGGGGAGGACAGAAACTTTTCGAATCTTCACGCTTCACAGATGTCTTTGCTCGACGTGGAGGGCGATGGCTGCTTGTGGCGCACCACGAGACCCCTATCCCGAATGCACGGCGAGTGGCCGTAAAGGTGGACCCGGCTATATTTGACGCCTACGCGGGCGAATATCAGATAACGCCAACCTTCATCGTCAAGGTCAAGCGCGAGGGCGACAAGCTGATGGATCAGTGGCCGGGCACGACGGGATTCGACGAAGACATCCCTGTCTCTGAAACGACCTTTGTCGCAAGGGGCGAGTTAGGAGAGGCGATCTACATCAAGGACGCAAGCGGCAAGGTGAGCCACTTTATCCTCCGCACCAGCCTCGGCGACCTGATCGCCAAAAAAATCAAATAAAAACAAACCAAACCCCGACTGGCGCCCAATCAGAAACTCCACTAACGAAGGTCGCCTAAATCCTGTAGCCTAAAAATGGCCTACCAAACTGCCAGTGTGCTGTTTTTGCCGTTTTCCTAGTTTGATTTTTCTGTAAGTTGTGTGTTTGCAATCCCGCCCTTTGTACGACATCTACTAACAATCAGTAGCACAGGCACTCCTGCCTGTGCCATTTGTAGGGGCACGATACATCGTGCCCCTCTTTTTTGTCCGCGAACATGTGTACCATGATGGAAGGAGAACTCTCATGCCAGAGCGATCTACAACCCTCCCTGACGATCCGTTCCGTGGTCGGCGCCCAACCCGTCACGAACAGATGACTGGACTGCCTTGGGACGCGTCATACCTCCGCGACGACCCTGCCCCTTGGGATCTTGGTCACCCGCAGCCGGCAATAGTGCGTTTGGCATCCGAAGGCGGATTCGCCGGAGCGGTCCTCGATGCGGGCTGCGGGACCGGCGAGAATGCTCTTCACGTCGCCGCACTAGGATTATCGGTTCTGGGTATTGACGTGGCTGAGACGGCGCTGGCGATCGCTCGAAAGAAAGCCGCCGACCGCTGTATCGCAGCGGAGTTCGCCACGGCTGACGCGTTTCATCTGGACCGTTTGGGGCGAATGTTTGAGACCGTGCTGGACTGCGGACTGTTCCACGCCTTCGACGCCGACGAGCAGCCAGCATACGTGGCGAGTCTCGCGTCGGTGACCAAGCACGATGGAACCCTGTATGTGTTGTGCTTTAGTGACGATGGTCCCGATACTGGCCCGCACCCCGTCAGCCAGGAAGAACTGCGAGCGGCATTCAATCCCAGCAATAGATGGAATGTCGCCGCCATCCAACCGGACCGCGTTCAGACGAGATTTCACGACGACCACGGCGCACCAGCCTGGTTCGCGACAATCAAACGGATGTAGACTGCGGGACAGTACAATCCAAGCTTAATTTCCCTTTACCGTCACCACTACCTGCGTCCCCGCCATCTCCTGTATACTCCCCACCTGCCCCCCGCACGAGGCCCTGTCATGCACGCTTCCCCCGAATCCACGCTCGACCAAAATAAGCGCCTTTTCCTCCGCTGGCTCGATGAAGTCTGGAACCAGGGCCGCCGCCAAACCATCACCGAGCTCTTCGCAAAAACAGGCATTCTTCACACCGGCAACCGGCACAGTCAGGGCCCCGCCGGGTTCCTGTATTACTACGACATCATGCGCTCGCTATTTTCCGAATTCTCCCTCAAGCCCATCGTCTGTCTCGCCGAAGGAGACCTGGTCTGCGTCCATTGGTCGGTCGACTGTCTCCACACCACCACACGCACGCCTATTCGTACCACCGGCATCTCCATGGTGCGCATCAAGGACGGCCAATTCATCGAAGCCTGGCAAAACTGGGATGCTGCCGGAGTGGCCCAGCAAGTCCCGGGTTTGTTACTTCCCTAGCCGCGATCACGCCAGGGTCCGGGCCATTCATTTCCTGACACGAGGCAAAATAGCTGTAACCCGGGCCTCCCTTGACCAGTAATTGGATATAGAGAGTGGCGCATGGAGCTGCTACAGCGTTTCGCAACGGGCGACCCGGACGCGTTCGAAGCGCTGTTCCGCCAGCACCAGAAGGCAGTCTACGCATGGATTGTCCGCATCGTCCGCGATGCCGGCATCGCCGAAGATCTCACCGTCGAAACGTTTTGGCGCATCTACAAAGCCCGCGCCCGCTTCGATCCAACGGGCAATTTTCAGGGCTGGGCTCGCAGAATTGCCACCAACGCGGCTCTGGACCATCTCCGATCGTCCCGCCGCGAAACCGAACTCCCCGAGGATCTCGCCGGCCCGGCGCAGCCGGACTCCGTGGTCCGCGGCGAAACCCGCGAGCAACTCCAGCGGGCGTTCCACCAGCTCCCGGCAAAATATCGCCTCGTGGCTACACTCGCATTAATTGAGGACGAGTCCTACGACAAAATCGCGGAAGCCACCGGCATCTCTTCCGCAGTGGTCAAAATTCGAGTCTTTCGAGCCGTGCGCATGTTGCGAAAAACTCTTCAATCCTTGGGTGTGCAAATGGGAGCGGCAAAATGACCGACCAAAACGAAAAAGAGTTGAAAGAACTCCTGAAGCAATCTATCGCTCCGTTCACGAACACCGATCTCCGCCGCGATCTCTGGCCGCAAATGCTGCAAAGACTCAGCCATCAACCCATCCGCGTCCCCTGGTTTGACTGGGCGCTGGCCGCAATTCTCGCCGCGCTGCTTCTGCTCTTTCCCGGAACCATCCCGGCGCTTCTCTATCACCTGTAATTCAGGAGACTTTTATGAATCAGCACAAATATCTTCGCGCGTACATGGCGGGCATCGTCATCCCCACGATTGTCCTCCTCCTCGCAGTCACCGTTTTCACCTTGTACCGCTACGTCTACAACGTTCCCGTCCCCGTCGAGCGCTTAATCATATTTCCAATGGCAGTAGTGCCTAACCTCTGGGGGCTCTGGAACATCCTCCACGCCGCGCTCCCCCCGCGTCTCCGCCTTTCGCTCGGACTCCACGGCGCTCTGTTGCCGTTGCTCCTCATCCCGCTCGCCATCGCGCTCGTCAGCATTCTGAATTTTCCCGTTCCCCCGTTCGTGGTGCACATCTTCCCCGTCGCAGCGCCCATCGCTCTCATCGGCTACTACCTCGTCTGGAAATACCCGGTAGCCTTCCTGAATCGCGTAGCAGCCATCGATTGATCCACACGTCGCTGGCCAAGACCCAAGGTGTGACAGTCTTCCAGCCTGTCGCCATTTCTGCTAACCTCAGCAAATCAAGAAAAGCCACGCACAGGCTGCACTGCAAGCAGAAGAGAACCCAATGAAGCCCCCTTTCAGGTTTTGGTTCTGCATACCCTTCGCAATGTTCCCCTTTGTTCTCACAAGCTGTAGTTCTCAGGGTGTCCGCACCGCAGCTCAATATTCAATCGGTGGCACGGTCGCAAATCTTGCCGGAAATGGCGGCGGCCTCACCTTGCAAGACAATGGCGGCGACAACCTTATGGTGAATTCCAACGGAAACTTCCAGTTCCTCACCATGCTTCCCGCTGGAACTGCTTATAAGGTCACCGTTTCCAACCAGCCCACGGCTCCCGCGCAAACCTGTGGCATAACCAACGCATCAGGCGCCGCAAACTCTGCCGTAATCAACATTACGGTGGATTGTGGTCACAACGAATGGGCCTGGGTGACCGGCTCCAAGTCCGTCAATCTCGCCGGCACCTATGGAACGATGGGCATGCCCGCTGCCACCAACACGCCCGGCGGCCGCCAGTGTGCGGCAACCTGGGCCGACAACTCCGGCAATCTCTGGCTCTTCGGCGGCTATGGTTACGACACCATCGGCAATCTTCTGCCCATGAGCGACCTTTGGAGATTCAGTATCAGCAACCGCCAATGGACGTGGATCTCCGGCCCAACGGTCGGAGGCCAAAACGGCATTTACGGCACTCTGGGCGTTCCCGGCACAAACAATAGTCCAGGTGCCCGGGCTGAAGCGTCGAGCTGGACTGACTCCGCCGGAAACTTCTGGCTCTTCGGCGGCGACGGCTTCGACGCCGTCGGCAACGAAACTCCTATGAACGATCTCTGGAAGTACGCCGGTGGCCAGTGGACCTGGATGGGCGGCTCGAACATCGGCATGCAGAACGGCATCTATGGCGTGCTCGGCGTCGCTGCCGACACCAACATGCCAGGCGGCCGCTTCGCCCCCGTCATTTGGCCCGAAGCCTCTGGCGACATCTGGATGCTCGGCGGGCTTGGCTACGACGAAACCAACCCGATCAACGGCGAACTCAACGATTTGTGGAAACTCAGCAACGGTGTCTGGACTTGGATGGGCGGCTCAAAGCTCAAACAACAGCCCGGCATCTACGGCACCCTCGGCACGCCTTCCCCAAACAACATTCCCGGGGCCCGATACGGTGCGTCCGGCTGGACCGACTCCTCGGGAGATTTTTGGGTCTTCGGCGGATACGCTTTCGATTCTCGCGGCGCGATTTCCCAGATAAACGATCAGTGGAAATACTCTGGGGGCCAATGGACGTGGGTAGCCGGCCCGAACGTAGTCAATCAGCACGGCACCTACGGCACGATGGGCATACCTGCGGCGGCCAATATCCCGGGCGGACGCCAGAGTTCCGCTACATGGGTGGATGCTTCCGGTAACGCCTGGATGTTCGGAGGAAACGGTTTCGACTCCGCTGGTGCGGCCCCTTGGCTCAATGATCTTTGGAAGTTCAGCGGAGGCGAATGGACCTGGATCGGCGGCGCCAACGCTGGAAGTCAAATCCCCACCTACGGCACGCAAGGTACTCTCTTCCCAGGCAATACGCCCGGAGGCCGCTTTTTTCTGACGCAGTGGGTAGACCGCAAAGGCAATCTCTGGCTCTTCGGCGGCTACGGCGAATCCCCCGGCGCAGTCCTGGGAAATCTCAACGACCTGTGGATGTATGAGCCGTAAGCAGCGCAGGCACTCCTGCCTGTGCATTTTCCCCCGTATCTATCCCATCGAGAAACTTTCAATCTGCGTCAGTCATTTCTTCACCACCGTCACGACCACCTGCGACGGATACAACCTCGAGTGATGCACTGCATTATGCGCGACGACAACTTTATCTTCGCTATAATTATCCCCACCGGTGTTCAAGTTGCGGTCAAACCGTGGAAAATTGCTGCTCGAAATTTCAATCCGCAACTGGTGCCCCGCCTCGAAGTAGTTGCTGGTATTCAGCGGCTGCAAAGTAACTTTGCAAACTTTCCCCGCCTCCATCCAAGCCAGCGGTTTATCGTACCCATCTCGATACCGCAAACGCTGGATCGATTCGTCCAGGTTGTAGGCCCGCCCATCCGGATAAACATCCACCACCTTCACCGTGAAATCCGTGTCCTTAGCGTCCGATGAAACATAGAGCGTCGGCGTAATCGGCCCGCTCAACTCCGTCCCCTCTTTAAACGGCTCCGACGTGTAAACAAGAATATCGTTCCGCGCCTCCATCTTCCGCTGATCGAAAGCTCCGGCCTGCACTGCCGTTCCCGTACAACACACATTCCCGCCATACGAAGGCACTGGATTCATCGGATCGTAAGTAAACGAATCCACCTTATCCGCAGACGGCGGAGCGGTCGTAAGCACCCCATCCCCAGTCAACGAATTAGCACGCCCAGCGCTCGACAGATACAATGTCATCGGCTGCGCCCCAGCAGGTGGCCACGTCTCCGACGTCTGCCACTTATTCATCCCCATCGTGAAGTACGTCACCTTCGGCAGCGAATCCAGTCGCGCGCTCTTCTCGCCCTTCAAAAATCGGTCAAAAAATCCATACATAACCTCCTGATAATCGAACCGCGCATCGCCCATGCTCCGTTCGCCGACAACCGTATCCTCCGTAGCCCTCGTGTAAGCACAATGCGTAACCGGAGCAATAATCGCCCACTGCTCGTCGGCAATCTCCGGTTTCGCCGTCTTTCGCACGTGATTGTAAAGCGCCAGGTTCGGCCCAACTGACACGTCGTACCAAGTCATGTACCACAAGCCAGGCAAATTCAGCGGCATGTCATCGTGATAGAGCCCGCCCTTGTACCACGCCGGATCATTCGGAGCCCGCTGAATCATCCGCCCGCCCGTATCCACCGGCATCGCGTCCGCATAAATTCCGCGCGGCCCGTCCACCGCCTTCAAAATATCCTGCGTCGGCAAATGCCACAGCGCCTTCGCCCAATCCACCGGCGGCAACTGTTGCGCCAGATCAAACTCCTTCGACGCCCGGATCAAATCCTCTTGCGAAGTATTCGGCGGAAACATAGGCCGCACCTGGTTCTGTTCCCCATAAATCCACGTGATAAACAACATCTGCACCGCCCCGCCGCGATACCAATTCCCCTGCTCGTAATAAGGCGCGACGCGTCCCACCCCCGCCCCGAAGCTCTGCACATTCATCGCCGCATAAGCGGACTGCCCCATCGCCGCAATCCCCATCTGGTATTCCGCCGTCGAAGAGCAACCCGTCGTGCCAACTTTCCCATTCGTCCACGGCTGCGCTGAAAGCCACGCAATCGCGTCGTAACCATCCGTCCGCGGCGCTCCCAAAATGTCGTAATTCCCTTCCGAGAAAAAATGCCCCCGCTCGTTCTGAACCACATATGCATACCCGCGCTTCACCGCCGTCAAAATCGTGGTCATGTCCGCCGGCACGCCATTTCGCACGTCCCAAAAATTAAAATTGTAAGGAGTCCGCACCCAGATAATCGGCACTCTCACGTCAGCGTTCTTCGGCCGATAAATATCGGTTGCCAATCGCACGCCATCGCGCATCGGCATCATCACTTTCCTCTCGATGATCGCCACCGATTCCAGTTCCTTCTCCGTCTTCACCCGCAGATCCTTCTGCTCCTGCGTAAGCGGCGCCTGCTGCCCCCGCGCAGCCACAATTGCAAGCCCGCACGCAAATCCAACCGCCAACACTTTCCAACCAATTGATTTCTTCATATGCGCACCACCCTCCAAAAAAGGCAGCGCGATTATGCCCTATGCGGCTACGACCGGGAAGCCTGCAAACTCTCTTACAGAAGTCTTCATCGTATTCCCTATCCACCAGCCGTCCACAAGCGCATACTGGTATTGAGGCTATCCTGTGTTACTGACTGCCAGTGTTTGGAAGCGAAAACGCGAAGACTTAAGAATCGAACGGGCTCCGCTAGCGAAAGCATTCGACAAAAACCCGCAGGACCTGCGCCTCGCTCTGCAAATCAAGGCCATCGACGACAAAATCGCCGACTGCACCGAACAAATCGTGAAAGAAAAACGCCAGAGCAAACCTTCCTCATGAACTCCACACAAGAGCGCTTGGTCGGCACTCCCCGCAGAATTATTGATTTTCATTTGGATGAACGCCAGGACTGGGTCGCTGAGCTGGAATGCGGCCATCACCAGCATGTGCGGCACAATCCTCCTTGGACCCACCGCCACTGGGTCACCACGCCTCAGGGCCGGTTCGAACACCTCGGTTCCGAATTGTTGTGTTTCGCTTGCCTGCCCAAGTCTCGCTAAACCGAACAATCAATTAGTCGACCGACGAAAGACCGCGCGAGTCACGCTCCCCGCATTCAGGATCCCTGCGGTTCCTCAAGTCCATCG
>Ga0209447_10000060_pt1 | contig 26952 bp, 29 predicted proteins | sample BogFormECP04_OM3_FD_188243 | JGI IMG/M metagenome (GOLD analysis project Ga0209447, IMG submission 188243) | Bog forest soil microbial communities from Calvert Island, British Columbia, Canada - ECP04_OM3 (SPAdes) (version 2) | ecosystem: Environmental > Aquatic > Freshwater > Wetlands > Bog ... | reverse complement strand
TGCCGTACTCCTTGAGCTCGTCCAGAAACACCGAGGGTATTTTGAGACGCCCCTTCTCGTCGACTTTCGCCGGACAGTTTCCCCGCAGCTTCATAAGTCCTGTTCAATTGCTGGTTTGCGATGCCCAGAATGCCCACGTTCACGATTGCCCTCGAGAACGCCTGTTTGACACTGGATTGAATCTACTTGGCTCTACTTTTGACCACTGTGAACCACTTCTGGCCACATAATAGGCTGCTTTGCGCCCTTGTCAAGCGAAAACGTACGATTTTTTGAAAATAAGTTGTATTTAATGCGTTCCGCAAAAATAAAATTTTCGCTACTACCAATTGCGGTTTCTTCCGCGCAGGAGCCCCACCCTTCGTAGGTTAACTCTGGACACTTCCGATCGGCGATTTTTGCGCCCGGCATTCTTTTCCGAGCACACTCGTGATAGACTCAACGCGGTTTGAATTTCGTCTCTTTCTAGGAGCCTTCACCATGGAATGGACCACACCGCAGCATGAAGAGATCGAACTGAACTGCGAAGTTAGCTCGTACGCCAACGCCGAGTTGTAGTCCCGTGACCGCGCCCAGCGGTCATCTACCGGCGAATCAAAATGCGCGTTAAGGTCCTCGGTTCTGCTGCCGGGGGCGGGTTCCCACAATGGAATTGCGCGTGTACTCAGTGTGTCGGAGTGCGCTCCGGCACGATCAAAGCTCGAGCCCGCACGCAAACCCAGGCCGCCATTTCCAACGACGGTTCTCGCTGGTTTCTCCTGAACGCTTCACCCGACCTTCGCCAGCAAATTCTCTCGTCGGCTGATTTTGTGCCTCCCGCTGGCACGAGAAACAGCCCCATCACCGCTGTGGTCCTGACTTCTGCGGACGTGGACGCCGTGATGGGCCTGCTTCACATGCGGGAATTTCAGCCTCTCCAGATTTTCTCGACCATGGCCGTCCGTCGCATCCTGACCGAAGATAACGGTCTTTTTCGCGTGCTTGCCAGATCGAACCCACCTGTGCGTTGGGAAAACCTGCCTCTGGATCGCCTCATACCTCTCATTCCGCCTGCGCCAGCGGAGAAAAGAATCGGCCTGTTCTGCAAAGCCGTGCCGCTCAACGGCAACTTCCCGGATTACGTCAGCCCGCCGTTGCGCGAAAGCCTCGCTCCGGAAGAAGCAGTCGTCGGCCTCATGCTCGTGTCCAAGGAAAAGAAGCTCTTCTACGCTCCCCAACTGCCCGGAACGGGAGAACAGTGGCTCCGTTTAGTGGAAGAGAGCGACATGGCCATCCTCGACGGTACATTCTGGAAAGACGACGAACTGAGTTCGATCAAAAATGGAAGCAAGACCGCTCGTCAAATGGGACATTTGCCGCTGTGGGGTGATCGAGGTCTTCTACGCCAACCCTTCCGCGCCTCCAAAACGCGACGCGTGCTTATCCACATCAATAATACGAACCCCATGTTGAACGAAGAGAGCCAGGAAAACCGCATCGTCCGTGAAGCCAATTGGGAAATCGCCTATGATGGTATGGAACTTGTTATATGAGCCGAGCCATCGACATAGACCACGCCGCGGGCGCTCCGCTCCTCTCGGAAGCGGACTTCATCGCCGGTTTTCATGCCATCGGTGAAGAGCGCTATCACCACAAGCATCCGTTCCATGCGCTGATGCACGAAGGCAAGCTCACGCGCGGCCAACTGCAGGCCTGGGCGCTGAACCGCTACTATTACCAAAGCCGCATTCCCATCAAAGACGCCGCCATTCTTGCACGCAGCGAAGACCCGGCTTTCCGCTTGGCCTGGCGGAAGCGCATCCTCGACCACGACGGCGACGGCATCCACCCCGGCGGCATCGAGAAGTGGCTCCGCCTGGTAGAAAGCACCGGCCTCCCCCGCGAAGAAGCTCTGGGTAGCGCCAGCGTCTTGCCAGCGACTCGTTACGCAGTGCAAGCCTACGTAGATTTCGTCTCGACACGGAGCCATCTGGAAGCCGTGGCCTCCTCCCTAACCGAAATGTTTTCAAAGAAACTAATCACCCTGCGCATGGATCGTCTTCGCCAGCATTACCCGTGGCTTTCCAGCGGCCTCGACTATTTCACCGGTCGCCTGACGCAAGCTCCAGAAGACGCCGAGTTCGCGCTCAACTGGGTAGTTCAACACGCCCGCACTCGCGAAGACCAGGACAAATCCCACGCTGCCCTACGCGCCAAATGCGACATACTCTGGGCCCAACTCGACGCCCTCTATTTCGCCTACGTCCAACCGGGCTGGCCGCCACCGGGCGCTTTTCGTCCGTCCGCAGAGGCCCTCTCCGCATGAGCATCGACCTGAACGCGCATCCGCGACTGGCCCCTGGCTGCCGCATGAACGAAAAAACGCAGCAGCCGCGCACGCTGCTCATGCCCGAGCGCGCATTACGCCTAAACGGCCCAAGCCTGGAAATCGTCGAGCGCTGCGACGGCAAACACACCGTCCAGCAAATCATCGCAGAATTGCAGCAGCTGTACTCGAAAGCCGATCCAGCAAAAGTAGAACAAGACATCTTCGGCTATCTCGCACTGCTGCAAAAGGAGCGCGCGCTCGATTTCGAGATGTGAACGCTGTGTGAGATTCTCTGCGATCGTTGATTTTCTGGAAAAGTGCTGACAGTTATGGAGAAAAACGCCGATGATTAGCCGATTTTGTTGTCTCGCATTTCTCTCCGCGGCTCTAATGCTCAACTCCTTTGCGTCGGCGCAGACCCAGTCTTCCGCGCCGGCGAACCCAAAAGGAACACCCGCCCCCATGCACGCGACCGGTACTTTTGAAGTGAAAATCACGCCTCAGGCGTCCCCGGAAGGCGTGCAGGACGCAAGCCTGGGCCGCATGACCATCGACAAACAGCTCCACGGCGCTCTTGAAGGTACGAGTAGAGGCCAGATGCTCACGGCTGGAACTGCCGTGAAGGGGTCGGCGGGCTACGTAGCCATCGAGAAAGTCACTGGAACTCTGAACGGCCGCAGCGGCACGTTCATTCTGCAACACAACGCAACCATGAACCGGGGCGTTCCGGAATTGAGCATTACCGTCGTTCCAGACTCCGGCACGGATCAACTCACCGGTCTCACCGGCAAAATGAATATCATCATCAGCGACGGCAAGCACTCCTACAACTTCGAGTACGCGCTTCCGGAAGCCCAATAAACTCTTGGCAACGCCGAATACCAATCCGCTCGCTCTAATCGCCGAACTGACGCACCGCTGCCCGCTCCACTGCGTCTACTGTTCAAATCCGCTGGAACTCACCCAACGATCAAACGAACTCACGACGGGGGAGTGGTCTCGCGTCTTCCAGCAAGCCGCCGCTCTAGGCGTTCTGCAAGTCGATTTCACGGGCGGCGAACCACTAACGCGCCCGGACATCCTTCATCTAATCCGTGCCGCCCGCGCCGCTGGCCTGTACGTAAATCTCATCACTTCCGGTCTTCCCCTCTACGAGCCCCGCCTCGAAGCGCTCGTCGCAGCCGGCCTAGATCATTTCCAACTTAGCTTCCAAGGCGCCCGCGAAGAAATCGCGCAAGAAATCTCCGGCACCAAAGCGCATTCGCAAAAACTCCGCGTCCTCGAATGGCTCAAGCACCGCCGCCTCGCCGTCACGCTAAACTTCGTCATTCATCGCGGCAATCTCGACCAACTCCCCGAAATGCTCGCGCTAGCCGAGTCCTCCAGCGCCACGCGCGTCGAATTCGCGCACGTCCAGTATTACGGCTGGGCTTTCGCCAATCGCGATTCCCTGCTACCCACGCGCGAACAGCTCATGCAATCGGTAGATTTTTTCAAAAAGGCCCAAGAACGCCTGGCAGGAAAAATCCGTATCGAATACGTAGTTCCCGATTACTACGCGAAATACCCAAAGCCCTGCATGGGCGGCTGGGGACGCAAGCTAATGCTGATCACTCCGAACGGCGACGCGTTACCCTGCCATGCAGCCAGAGTCATTCCGCGTTTGTCATTTGAAAATGTAAAGGCGCGCAGCCTGCAGGAAATCTGGGAAGGCTCAGAAGCATTTCAAGAGTTCCGCGGCGAATCCTGGATGCAAGAACCCTGCAGGACTTGCGACCGCCGCGCCCAGGATTTCGGCGGTTGCCGCTGCCAAGCCCTCCTCCTGGCCGGAGACGCCACAGCCACGGACCCCGTCTGCTCGCTATCTCCACAGCGCCCCAAAGTAGATGCGATCCTAACCGCAATTAATTCGGGGGGGGCGGGGCTTGCCCCGCCCTTGCCTGACGCCGCACCACTTACCAAACCCGCATGGCTCTACCGCCCAAATCCCGCCTGACCCTTCGCGCGATCGCGCTGGGCTTCTACTTCTAGCTTTTCAATCCTTTCCGCCACCGCAGCAGCCTGCTGCAATCGCATCGCCACCCGCAAAGCAAAAAACAAACTCCCCAACAAACAAATCGAACCAAATACCGCCAACGTATTCGGCGCCCCAATCTGCTTCGCCAATACTCCCGCAATCAGCGACCCAATGGGCTGCACGCCCATAAACATCGTCGCGTACACCGCCATCATTCGCCCGCGCAATTCATCCGGCACACGATTCTGAACCGTAGTATTCGTCGCCGCCATTTGCGAAGTCGCCGCAAATCCCACCACAAACAGCACAGCTGCAGACAGCCAGAACGCGTGGGACTGCGAAAAAACCACCAACCCCACCGAACAGATCACCGACATGCTAGCAATCCACTTCGCCAGTCCCTTATACGTTGTTCGCGAAGCAAACTGCAACGCTCCAAGCACGGCTCCAACCCCAGCCGCGCTCATCAGCAAACCAAATCCGCTCGCCCCTCCATGCAAAACATCCCGCGCAAAAACCGGCAGAAACACCGAGTATTGCAACCCAAGCAGGCTCAACAAACTCAACAGCAAAAGCGCGGACCGTATCGGCCGGTCCGCCATCGCAAAACGAAATCCTTCAATAAATTTCTGAAACGGCGACCCCGCCGCCGGCTTAGTCTCCACTTTCTCAAGTCGCATCATCAGCAGCGCCGCTATCACCGCCAGAAAACTCACGCCATTCAAAACAAAGCACCAACCCTCGCTGCTCCGCACGTGATGCGCGTCAAACCACGCGATCGTCGCCCCCGCAATCGCGGGCCCCACCACGCGCGCCCCATTAAAAATCGAAGAATTCAGCGCTATCGCGTTCGGCAAATCTTCCTTGCCAACCATTTGCACGAGAAACGCCTGCCGTATCGGCACATCGAACGCGTTCACAATCCCGGAAAGAAACGCAATCCCAATGACCACCCAAGCGCCTCGCCTGTCGTGAATCGCCCCCGTTAACGTCAACCCCGCCAAGGTAAACGCCAGAATCATGGACACGGTCTGCGTCCAGATCACGCCCAGATGCCGGTTGTAACGGTCTCCGACATATCCGCCAATCGAAGCCAGCACCAAAATGGGTATTTGATTTGCGAATCCGAAAAAGCCAAGAAGCGCCGCCGACCTCGTTAACTTGTAGACAAGCCACAACTGCGCCGTGGATTGCATCCACGTCCCAATCAGCGAAGTAAGTTGTCCGCCAAAAAATAGTTGGAAATTGCGATGTTGCAGTGCGCGAAAGCGCGGCGACAAGTCGGGAATGGCTCCCTCCCCTCGTTTGATGCGCGCGACGTGACTTAGTCACGATGCCGCGAGGCGCGCACGATTGTCAACGCACGTTTGCACGCGCCGCCGCTCGCAACCACGCCAATTTGCCTCATGAACGCAGCAGCCCATCCGTGCTCGTAGGGGCGCAGCATTGCTGCGCCCCATTTTCCGCGTGTTATAGATGTAGGATCTTGGGCAAGACTTCTCGCCGCTTGTCAGCGGCTCCTAGTGTTGGCTGTCAACTGTGAGCTGTCAGCTTCCCTACTCGCCCGGCGGATCAGGCGCCCCACCCACATGCAAGTGGCTCAAATCCCGCAGTGTCGCCTTATCCTCTTCGCTCATGCCCTTTGTAAACTCTGGATCATTCAACCGCTGATTTCTCGCGGACTCCGGCATATTCTGCAGCACGCGCAGCCTCTGCCGAATCGCCTGCCGCCGCTCCACCGGCATCTGTCTCCACTTCGGCAGCACATCATTCCGGATGTGATCCTTCTGCGCTGGCGTTAACTTAGCCCACGCATTCGCACGGTCGTTTAGCTCTTGTCTCTGCGCCGGAGACATATTCTGCAGTTTCCGGTTGTTCTCCAAAACTCTCTGCTTTTCCTGCGGGCTTAGATCACTGAATTTCCTCTGCGGCGCCGGCGGTTTATAGGAAGACGGCGGCCGGTTCGGATCGCCGTTCGGATTGGCACTTGGATGCGCTGCCGGCTCCTGCCCGTTCGCGGCGTTACCTTGCGGCTTGCCTGCGCCGCCATTCGCCTGCGATTCTTTCTGGGCTTGCTTTTCCTGCTGGCGTTGTTGCTGCCTTGCTTGTTTCCGCGCCTGTGCCTTCGGCGGTGGATGCTGCGGAGCAAAATTCGCGCGTCCGCGCTGCGCCAGGCAGGGCGCTGCCAGCGCCGTGCCGAATCCCAGCACGAGCAAACACACGGCGAGTTGGAGTCTTAGTCTCATCCTCTGCTTACATCGTCTGATTCTGCTTCTGGTTTTGATCCTGCTTCTGCTCCTGGCCACCGGTCCCTTGGTCATCCGGCTGAACCGGGGGCGGCAACTCCGTCAGTGCTCCGAAATCCGAAAGCACATCATAGTTCTCTAGCACTGGCATGTTCTGATCAATCTGCGCCTCATCCGCCGCCGTAATCGTCGGAGTCTCGTAAGGCCGCAAGCCGATCCAAACCGTCGCCATCAACAAAAGCGAAGCCGCAAGCGCAAAGCGCGGCGATGGCGCAAACCACGCCCACCAACTCTGCTTCGCGGGCTCCGCCGCCACCCTCGCACGCACGCGCACATCAAACGCCGCCGACGGCTCGATCTCCGGCAGCTCATCCAAAAATCCGCTCACCGCGCGAAACTGGTTCACGCGCAGTTGGCACGCACCGCACGCCGCGAGATGCTTCTCCATCTCCAGCCGCTCATTTTCCTTCAGCCGTCCATCCACATACGGAACAATCCGGCTTTCCATTCGAGCGCAATTCATAACATCCTTCCTTCTCTACCCGTGGTCTACTTCTTCACCAGTGTAGTGGCCGATCTCTAGATCGGCCTCCGGTCTTCAGATCAGTTTCCTAATCTTTCGGCCGGCTCTACTTCCCCTGGCCCGCCACAAGTGGGGCTAGTTCCACTCGCAGCGTTTCGTACGCCCGAAACAGCAGCGATTTTAACGCGCTTTCCGAGCATTCGAGAATCTTTGCAATATCTCCGTAATCCAGCTCCTGGTACTTATGCAAGAGCACCGCAGCCCGCTGCTTCTCCGGCAATTTATCAATCGCGTGCCGGATCATCTTCTTCTGGGCTTCCTCGATGAGGTGCTGCTCGATGTTCGGGTTCTTCTCCGCAACATCCAGCGGCCGCTCATCGCCATCTTCCGCATCCACCATCACCGGCGCATCTAGTGAGACTTCCATCCGCTGATAACGGTTGTCCCGCACCGAGTTCAAAGCCAAATTCGTCGCAATCCGGAAAAGCCACGTCGTGAATTTGGCGCTCGGCACGTAATCCTTCCGCGCCCGATACACTCTCAGAAACACTTCTTGCGCCAAGTCTTCCGCCTCTTCCCGCGCCCGAACCATGCGGTAGAGAAAGTTGACAAGGGGGGTCCTGTAGCGCTGGAGAAGAAGTGCGAACGACTGCTCGTCGCCCGCCTTCACGTCCAGCATCAGTTGGACGTCCGACCTGGCCATAGCCGCCACATTCTATCGAACCCTAGCGGGCTCTTAAAGTTGCAAATGAAGCAGGTGTGTTAATGCGAAGGCGAAGCGAACGCGAGGCGAACTCAAACGTGAAACAACTGTTGCATTATCAACACAGTAGCGACCCCCACGAATACCAGCAAAGCCATCCGCCAATTCGGCTCCCGGTTCACTTCGGGCAGCAAATCCGTCGCCGCGACGTAAAGTGTCACTCCCCCGGAGATCGGCAACGCATACTTCAATTGACTCTGTAAAACGCTCGTAAGCAAAACTCCCAAGAGCGTCGCCACTCCTAACAACCCAGCCGCGAGGATTGCGTTGCGCCTCCCCTGCCCGCTGGCAAGCACCAGCGACGCCACTGTAAACCCTTCCGGCAGCTTATGCAGAAACACCGCCACAAAAATCATGGCACCCAGCCACACGGAAACCAGAAACCCCGCCGCAATGGCCACCCCGTCGAAGAAGGTGTGAATCGTCAGTCCCAGCAAAACGGTCGTTCGTGCGTGGTGGTGGCTAACCTCTTCGCAATGGGTCTCTTCCCCAAAATGAAAGTGAGGCGCAATCGTATGCTCAAACAGGTGCACCAGGAAAAATCCCACAAGTACAAACAGCAGCGCCCGCTCTCCACTCAAACGAATCGATTCAGGAATCACATCCAGGAAGGAAACCGCCAGCATATACCCGGCGCCCAAAGCCAAAAAATACTGCAAATACCGCCGCGACCAATCCCCCCGCACAACAAAATACCCGCCAATCAAATTCCCCGCCGCGGCAATCAACCCAAGCCCCGCAGCCAAGCCCGTCCGAAATGCCAACCCATGTTCCATGTAAGTGTAGTCAGCGCCCTAGAGCTAGCTCCGATGGATTGTCATCCCGAGCGAATCGAGGGACCTGCTTTTTCTGTCTTTCTCTGTGCTCTCCGTGTCTCTGCGTTTAAACTTCTTTTTTTATCCCGAATGCCGGAACAAGATCACATCCCCTTCTTGCACAATATATTCCTTCCCCTCCAACCGCACCTGCGCCTTCTCCCGCGCCGCCGCAATACTCCCGGCCGCCAACAAATCGCTCCACTTCACCACCTCAGCCCGAATAAATCCCTTCTCAATATCGCTATGAATCGCCCCAGCCGCCTTCTGCGCCGTCGACCCCTTGCGAATCGTCCAAGCCCTAACTTCCGGCTCACCAGCCGTAAAAAACTGAATCAACCCCATCAAATCATAAGTAGCCCGAATCAACCGATTCAATCCGGGCTCTTTCAATCCATAAGAGGCCAGCAACTCCGCCGCCTCTTTCTCATCCATCTCCGCAAGCTCAGCCTCCAGCCGTCCGCAAATTGCGACCACCGCTGAGTTTGGTTTCCCTTGAAGCGCCCCCAACTTATGCCGCTCCACAGCCGTATCCAACTTGTCCGCCTCGTCGTCGCCCAAATTCAAAACATACAGCACCGGCCGCGCCGACAAAAATAAAAATCCCCCAATCGGCTTCTTCTCCTCCGCAGTCAACTCCAACTCCCGCAGAGGCTTCTCCGATTCCAGATGCGCCTTGCACTTCTCCAAAACAGCTTTTTCGGCCAGCAACAAAGGATCACTTTTCTTCTTCAGGTCTTTGTCCAACCGCTCCATGCGCCGCAAAATCTGGTCGTGATCCGAAAGAATCAGCTCCAACTCCAAATTCGTTGCATCCCGCAAAGGATCAATACTCCCCTCCGAATGCGGCACCGACGGATCGTCAAACACGCGAATCACATGCGCAATCGTATCCACCTCGCGCAAAGGCGCCAGCGCGTCGCGGTTCTTTTCCTTCTGCATCCCGCCCAAATCCACATACTGCACCGTCGCATACGTGATCTTCTTCGGGTTATACAGCTTCGCCAACTCCAGCAGCCGCGGCTCCGGCACCTTCGCCACGCCAACGTGCGTAGCCGACCCTCCGCCCTTCCCCTCGACATTCGCCTTCGTCAAAATCCGAAACAGCGTCGTCTTCCCCACCTGCGGTAATCCAATAATCCCTGTCTGCAAGTCTCGTCCTTCCCTACCGCCGTCATTCCCTCAACTCAAACCCGCAATGCTAACACACCCTCGAGGCAGTAACTCAGAGGGCCACCGCTCGAACGAATTAGTGTTGCCTTTCTCGCGGCTTTTACACCCCTTTTTGTCGATTCCCGCGTGCTTGTCCTAAACTAGCCGTAGGAGGTCGAATGACACTCCCGCGCGCTGCCCTCTCGTTCTTTGCAATTTTCGTTGTGTCTGTCCACCCCGCTTCTGCACAAACCCCCAGCCAACAGGAGACACAGCAATCCTGTCGCAAGTTTGTGCAAGACTTCTACGACTGGTACCTCACAAAAGCCTTAGCCGGCAAGCTTCCCTCGCCTTCGTCAAATCTAGCTCTACAACGAAAGCCTGAAGCCTTCAGCGCCGAGCTCTATCATCGCCTGAAGGAAGACCGCGACGCACAAGACAAAACCCCGGGCGAACTCGTCGGACTCGACTTCGATCCATTCCTGAACAGCCAGGATCCTAGTCCGCACTTCGCAGTTGTTGGCATAACGCGAAAAGGCGCTAGCTACTGGGTCGATGTTTACGGTATGGAATCGGGCAAACGCCAGGAGCATGTCATCCCTGAGTTAGTACAACAAAACGGCCGCTGGATTTTCGTGAATTTCCACTACGGGAAAAACGAGTGGACCGATGACTCTAATCTACTCAGCGTCCTGAAAACCCTTCGCGACGAACGCGAGAAGAATCCTCAATAGATTCAACATCTCTCTGCGCCTCTGCGTTATCTTTTCTCTTTCTTTTTCTGTCCGTCGTTACCTCGTTACTTCTTTCCATCTCTTCGCCATAATATCCAGCCGGGCCAGAAGGTAGCCCTTGCGCGATCAATGCAAATCACCCTCCTCGATCTCACCGCCTACATCGGCCTAACCGCCGTAGCCGCCATCACCATCAACATCCTCCTCGGCGTCCTGATGGCCTTCCGCTACAGCCCCGTCCGCAACTGGCCGCATCGCCGCTTCAACTATTTCCGCCTCCACAACTGGACCGGCTACATCGCCCTCGTCGTCGCGCTCCTCCATCCCCTCCCGCTCCTCTTCAACAAATCTCCCAGGTTCCGCGTCCTCGACATCCTCTATCCCATCCACTCCCCCCAACAGCCCCTCGAAAACACCATCGGCGCGATCGCCCTCTACACCGTCGCCCTCGTCGTCATCACCTCCTACTTCCGCATCCAACTCCGCCGCCGCACATGGAAAGCCTTCCACTTCACCATCTATTTCGCCGCCGCCGCCCTCTTCTACCACAGCCTCTTCACCGACCCCGACTTGAAGGGTGCTCCCATAGACTGGCTGGACGGCGGCAAACTCTTCGTAGAATTCTGCACCGCAGTCATCCTGGTAACCACAATCCTCCGCGCCCGCCACGCCCGCAAAAAATCCCACGCGGCGCAGACGCACACCGCCCCTCACGCGTAGTCGTGAACATTTAGGTTAACTACTCTTCTGTGTTCGCGTGCGTCCCCTGCGTCTCAACGACTCCGTGTCTGTTTTTCTTAGTCTTCTCTTAAGCCAAACAGGCCAGTTGCTTTCCAAAGCATCGCAGTACGTTTGTACTATGGCTACCGGGCTACTTTATCTGCCACCCTAAAGTTGCCTGAGCCGTCGCGTGCGCACGTTTTTGCAGACGACTCCATTCCGGCTGCGCCTCCCAACTCCCCCGGCGCACGAGGGTCAACGCATTGGATTCCGCAGCAAACAGCAGTTCAACGGCTGCCAAGCCTCCGACCAGTCCCCGCCCAGCGTCTGGTGGCACCCCCATCGCGCACGAAGTTCAGGTCATTGCCACCGGCACGCGTCAGACAGAAAACTCCGACAAGCGAGAACTTTTTAAAGAAGCCACTTCTACTGCCCTGGTTTTTCCCAACGGCGGTGTAATTCGCCTCTCCGCGGCAGTCGACCCCGGCCAGCTAATCTTCCTCACAAACGAGCAAACCAAGCGCGAAGTCGTCGCTCAAGTCACCCGAAAGCGCGTCAACCCATCTTCAGGTTTTTACATCGAGTTGGAATTTACGGAGCCCGCTCCCGGTTTCTGGGGCATCGAATTCCCCGAGAATCCTGTGGCCGCTCCAGCGACCCCGCAGCAGCCCTCCGCCGTCGAATACGAACTCCTACACTCCGACGAGCCCGCCCCGGGCGATCTCAGCCCCAGCGTCCCAGCTCCGACCACGGCCGAAGTCCAGGCGTTGGTCGACGAAGTCGAAGCTCTCCGCGCGCAACTCCGCTCCATGCAAACTCAAACTGCACCTGCCAAGCCTGAACTTCTTTCCCTAGATGCGCCCGTTTCTGCCACTGCTCCACCGCTCCCCGCCATGCTTGCGGCAATTCTTAACCAGTCGATAGCCCCGCAGAGCAACGCGCCAGCCTCTGAGCATGCCGTTCCTTCCGCGCTCGCATCTGCGTCCTCTCGCCAGGTGGATGCCCAGCCCTCGGAAGAAAAGCAACTCGCTCACAAACCAGAGGAAGTGCTCCTCCCGAAGCCAGCTCTCGATTTCCAGAAAGCAAAAACGCCAAAACAAGCCCCGCCGCCAAACCAGCCCATCGCAGCTTCCAACGATCGCTCAGGCCTGCTGCGCCTCGCTCTCCTCGCCGTAGTCTCGCTTTTCGCAGTCACTGTCGCCGCCTGGAACATGCATTGGCTACCCTGGCTCACAGGTCCAACCGCTCCTTTCGGCACCGCGTCTTCCCCAACCGCGAATCCATCCACGCAGACACGTCAAGCAACAACGCAAAAGCCCGACGCGCACCCTGATACGAGCACACACGCTCAAACGACCGACAATTCGCCCTCTCAACCCAACGCCGCCGGCGCAGATGCAGCTCAGTCAGCCAACGCTTCCACGGAAGCGCCTTCTTCCGATGCCCAGGAACAGCCCGCCGAACGTGTGGACGCAACCTCAAAACACGCCACCAAAAAGGATTCCGCCCCAGTAGTATCCGTAGCCAAGCGTTCTCTAGTTCCTCCTTCTCCGGCTACAGAATCCACTCCCGCTGATGACACCACTGCCATAGTTCCTCCCCGGCTCCTCAAGTCCGTCAAACCCATCGCTCCGTCAGATGCACTTCAAAGCTTCGTCACAGGAAACGTCACTCTCGACGTGCTCGTCGACAAATCCGGCCACGTCGAATCCATGATAGTCCTCTCGGGCCCACCCTCATTCCACAAAGCTGCCATGGACGCCATCAAGCAATACCGCTACGAACCCGCCCGCCAGCACGGCAAACCAGTCTCCGCCCACGTAACAGTCACAGTTCCCTTCCTCTTCGAACCGTAACCGCAACAAGGCACTTGTATTGGCGCACCTTTAGGCCCGCTGTGCCTTCTACAACAAATCGGCGCCATGCCGGCGTGAACCAGTGTGTGATTTTCCGGCTGCCGCGTTTATAAGGACCTGAGAATGAGAGATACTCATCCGGTTCCAAGGAGATCCGGATGAGCAAAGCAATTGAGATTTTACAAGCCGCGTTGCAGCGTGCCATGGCGGGTCGGCCAAAGGTCGGAGGTTTCCCTTATTTAGCCGAGACTCTGCGGCGCGCTGGTGTGACGCGAAATCTTTGGTATCTCCCCGCTTGCCAGAGTCTCTTCCTGACAGAACATGGTCCAGTTGTGTCCCTCGGCACGCCGTTGGTGACGGAGACCACCGATGTTCCAATGTTCGACCGGGAAGCCTTGATCGCTGCTCTACGGACTGACCAAGCCGGACGGAGCACGTTTCCGGAATTTCTGAGTGCGTCCTGGCGGGCTGGAGTCGTCCGATATGATGTGGATTTCGCGGCACGCACATGCACCTACTTCGGAGCGAACGGCGAAGAGTACGTCGAAAGCTATCCGACGGCCGATTTGGGATAGTCGCGAGGGGCCTAACCCACCGCTGCACTCAATTTGCCGAAGCCAACAAACTTGCTAATCTATTCCCCCCGTTTCCAGACTGGAGCCCAAGGTGACCACCGCACGCCCAACCCCGCCGTTTGACCTGGCAGAAGCAATGAAGCATCTCTCCTCCACCCACGAAAACCTAAAACTCCTGATCGACGAAACTCCACCTTTCCAAATGGAACTAGCCTCCGACGGCATCCACACTCCCTATCACTCCCTTCTCGAAGCCATCACCCACCAATCCATCTCCGGCAAAGCCGCAGCCACCATTTTCGGCCGCATCAAAGCCCTCAGTTCCACCGGCGGCATCCCCACGCCGCAAGAAATCCTAAAACTCCGCACCTCCGCTCTCCGCAAAGCAGGCCTCTCCGGCGCAAAAGCCATAGCCATGAAGGATCTCGCCAAAAAAACAATCGAAGGGGTGGTCCCGACTTTAGAAGAATCCCGGAAGTTATCCGACGAAGAATTAGTGAAGCGGCTGACCAGCGTCCGCGGCATCGGCGCCTGGACAGTAGAAATGTTTTTGATCTTCCGCCTCGGCCGCCCCGACGTCCTCCCCATCCACGACCTAGGCGTAAAAAAAGGCTGGTCCCTCACCTACGGCAAAAAGCGCATGCCCAAGCCCAAAGAACTCCTGAAATTCGGCGAGTGCTGGCGTCCCTACCGCACCGTAGCCAGCTGGTACATGTGGCGCGCCTGCCACCGCGCAGGCAACGCCGCCATGCGCAAAATCCGCCCCGCAAAAGTCCGCAAACGCAAATCATCCCTGCCCACACGCCGCAAGCGCAAGTCTAAACCCCGAAAAAATGTAGCCTGATGTAGGGGCGGGCTTTAGCCCGTCCCCCCGGTTCAATCTCCACAGTCTGTACGCCGACTGACACACGCCAAAACTCAACAGTAGCGTCGCATCAGCGCGCAACTCCTTCCGGCCATTACATTTACGCGTCAATCCCCTTCTCGGCCCTCCTCTTGCCTCTCTATCGGTGCAAAGTATTCTAAAGCCAGTCGGAGGCACCCTACCCATGAAGGCCACCCATCTAACCGTCGCTTTTCTAGGTTTCTCTATCCTAATCAGCCCACGACTCTCGAGCGCCGCCCAATCCGCTCCACCGCCCGACGTTCCCGCCCTTCTCCAAAAACTCGTGGCCTCAGGCGAGGCTCAGCGCGGTCAAATCATGGACCAACTCCACCAAATCCAGGACCCAAATCTCATCGTCCCACCCGTCCTGGCTGCCCTCGATACCGTCGACCCGCAAGATGCCTGGAAACTCCTCGACGTTCTCGCCCCATTTTCCCATCTCGCAAGACCCGAACCACTCATTCGCCTGGCCCGCCGCTACGTCCATGTGCCCTCGACCATCGAGACGCAACTCGCCACCATCGGCGCGCCCGCACGAACGGCCCTCCTGAAAGCCATCGCTGATGCCTGTACAACCTGGAAGCCGCTGCCGACCAAGGATCTTCCCAGCAACGATGGTCCCGATGGCGAAGTCGAAGATGATCCTCAAGCAGTCCGCCCTCAACCTTTTATGGAATGGGCGGCGAGAACTCTCGCCTCGATTAGCTCATCCGGTCTCGATGATCTGATTCAAATGCTTCGTAGCCGCGACGCTTGCCGAATCAATGTCGCACGCGCAGGCCTCATTAGCTATGTTCTCAATTCCCAACCACCAGCGGACCCGCGAATCGTTCGTGCCCTGTCTGCTGCACTCAACGCACCCGACCCTATCGTTCAAGCGGCCGCTGTACAAATCGTGGAACCCGTAATCGGCTTCCAATACGCGAAGCTCACACCTGGACTCACCAAATCCCTCTTCTCCATCCTCAAAACCCATCCCGATGCCGAAATCCGCAGCAGAGCTCTGTCCCTCCTCCTGCAAGCCTCGGGCGACACCCCCAAAAAAGCCGCCGAAATCGCATCTCATGACTCCGATGGAAGTATTCAGGACTTAGCCGCCAATTTCCTTGAAGAACTATCCGCTAGATAAAAGATGCTGCGGACTTCCCGGAAATCTGGGCCTCGACTCGGGCTTTGTCCCAATCTTGCCAGGCTTCAATGACTTGCCCGTTCTCAATGCGCGCAACCGACGTCCCCGTAAATTCCACGTCTTTTCCGCTCTCAGTGTGCCTACAAGTCGCGGACCAGTGTATTGACACCAAATCGCCCTCCGCCAGCACCACGACCGCCGCGAAACGGTGCTCGGAAAATACGGAACATATCTTGTCGTAAAAGCGCTCGAACTCGCCGGGCCCGTGTATCGTAAATCCACCATCGTGCAAGTCGGCGTCGGCCCCAAAGAGTTCATAGATGGTTTCCCGTCGCCCCCGATTCCAAATCTCGTCAAACCAGCGAACAACAATTTTCTTGTTCGCTTCCGTTGTCAACTCGGGTCGCACAGCGTCCATGACTTTCCTCCTGCGTCACTACAACGCGGAGTATATAGCGTCCAGCGCCCGCTTCAAAGTTCTTTCGCGCCTATGTGGTGCGACCCCCCTTGTGCCATTTCAGCACCAGATCGGCCCTCGCGAGAGTCCCGAGAATGATGTCCCGTTCGACCCCGAAAAACGACCGTTCAATCCTGATTCCCGCCCGTTCAATGTTTTTTCCTGGACTCCATTTACCGCTTCGATTAAGCTCTCAATTAGGTAATTTTGCGTTTGGAGTGCGGGAGCCCTGCTCCCGCTTTTTGTTTCTAGCATGACCCATCATTGTCGGCATAAGCCCAACAGATCCGAACTTAGAAAGTCAAGCCACGGCTCTTCGCAGAGGGCGTTTTACGATGTCGGATAAATCGTAAGCCCATTAGAATCAACACTTACAAAATGCTCACAAGTGTTGATTCTAAAAGACTTACAGGAATACTAAGGCCTTTAGAATCAACACTTACAAAAAAGAAGGAGGGGGGGTGGAGCTGATCGAAACCTAAGGAACCTGCGCCGCAGTAACTAATTCTTTCACCATAAAATACATAGCCGCGAATCCAGCCAGCAAAACGCCACTTTCCAGTGAAACAGAAATAGTATGCAGCTTGCTAAATTCAGTCAGCAGGGGACTATCGGCAGACGTCGCCTGGATCGATCCCATCTGCACTCGCAGCCCAGCCATTCGCGCACTGACGGTGTACTGTGAGACCGCGGTAAGTACAATCATCAGCGCAACGCAAAGCGCCGCCGGTTGCGCCAATCCGGCAAAGCTCCGCGCACGCAGAAGTCGCACAAACAAAAGCACAAGACCCAAAGCAATCCCGCCAAGATGCATCCGCGTCAGCGAATACCCAACAATCGTTCCAGCCGCATCCCGGCTCCCCAAAATCCGAAACGCCCCTGGCGCCACAACAAAACTCAAAAACACATCGCTCCCAAGCCACACGCTCAGGCAAAGAAGCTCCAGTGTTCTGAATAGGTTAGTCATGAAGGAAGCGAGCCCGGCTCAATAACCTACAGATGCAGCCGGGCCGCGCCAAGTGCTACTCTATCGCGCCGCGCAGCTTTCGGGAAGCCGACACATAGCTCACGGTATTCGTCACCAGATAAATGGGCATAATTATGAGCGAAATCATGCCCCAAGGCCCCAGCAGCAGGTTCAGCCCCATGAACTGCCAATAGTTCTTGCCGAGGCACGTCTTGCACATGTTTCCGGAAATGCTTCGCGTCTGCCGCAGCACGATCATCCCGATGTTGCGGTTAAACGTCACTGGGGCGGTCTGACGCATGCTTCCGCAAACCTGGCAGCGTCCGATCGCGTTCGCCGGCTGAGCTGCGTTTGCGACATTGACTGAACTCATGGTTCCCATGGAAGCCTCCTCAAGCTTAATTTCCAGTTACGCCCAAAGGATGCACTCGATGTCCGGATACTTACCTAGACTTTTGGATACATACGTATACGTCCACTAACGAACCATTGCAAGGGGAGCCTTTCTTTTTCTCCAGAAGGGAGGTGTTTCTTTCGCCGATTTATGCAACCACCAATTGAGCACATTCCGGGCTACTTTTTGATTAAGCGCCATGATTAGTGTCAGAATGTTTAGGTTGAAAGTAAAATGGTGGGCGACAAAGGACTTGAACCTTTGACCTCTCCCGTGTGAGGGGAGCGCTCTAACCAACTGAGCTAGTCGCCCGGCGGATGCATCCGCAGCGCTTGGAAGCGCCATCTATTTGTAACAGGAAGGACCCAGGTTTTCAACCGATGTCCACGGCCACGTCGCAGATCGTTTCGCAGCTTCAGCGCTCGATTGCCCACGCTATCTACGGCAAGGAAGAAGCCATCCAGCTCGCGCTCATTACCCTTCTGGCGCGCGGCCATCTGCTGATTGAAGACGTTCCAGGTGTGGGCAAGACCACTCTGGCCCAGGCTCTCGCAAAATCCTTCCACTGCACGTTCCAGCGCATCCAGTTCACGTCGGACCTTTTGCCCAGCGACGTTCTCGGCGTCAGCGTCTACAATCCCGAGTCCCGCGAATTCGAGTTCCGCTCCGGCCCGATTTTCGCCAATGTCGTCCTCGCCGACGAAATCAACCGCACCACGCCGCGCACGCAATCCGCTCTTCTCGAAGCGATGAACGAAGCGCAAGTCACCGTGGACGGCAAAACGCTCAAGCTTCCGCATCCTTTTCTGGTCATCGCCACGCAAAATCCCGTCGAGCACCACGGCACGTACCCGCTGCCCGAATCGCAGCTCGACCGCTTCCTGATGCGCATCAAGATGGGCTATCCCTCGCACGAAACCGAGCGCGAAATCCTTCGCAAACGCATCAATAGTGATTCGCTGGAATCGCTTGAACCCGTCGCTGGCGTCAATGACGTTCTCGAAATGCAGGAATCGGTAGCCCGCGTCAAGGTGGACACCAGCCTGCACGACTACGCTCTCGAAATCGTCAACCGCACGCGCAAAACGGAACATTTGGCGCTCGGCGTCAGCCCGCGCGGCACACTCATGCTCCAACGCGCCGCCCAGGCCAGCGCATTTCTCGACGGCCGCGATTACTGCCTGCCCGACGACTTCAAGAAACTCGCCGTCGCCGTTTTTTCGCATCGCGTCGTCGCCAGCGCACGCCACGCTTCCTTACAAAGAAAATCGGAGACGACCGAATCCGTCCTCCGGGAGATCGTCGACTCCGTTCGCGTACCTCTGTGAGCCTAGCCTCATCAGTCGCGCAACTCTGGGCCAAGGCCGATCATTCCGCCGTCCGCGCGTTTTTCGTATCCATCGGCGCTTTGGCGATCGCGCTGCTCCTCGCTCTCTATTCCGGCTCGGCGTCCGAGATGGGCAACATTGGCGCCGCCATTGCCTCCGCCGTCGGTGCGCTTCTCGTGGCTGCCTGGGTGGCCATCACGCTCGTCCCCGTCCTTGCCAAGCGCACTCCCCTCCGCTGGATGGGCTACAAAATGGAGTTCCGCGTCACGCGCGAAGGCTGGATTTACATCCTTGGAATTTTTCTCGTGGCCGTCGCCGCTCTGAACACCGGCAACAATCTTCTCTTCCTCATTCTCGCGAGCCTGATCGCCATCATCCTGATGTCCGGTATTCTTTCTTCGATTACTCTCTCAGGCATCGAGATGCGCCTTCAGTTGCCCGAGCACATTTTCGCCGGCCAGCCGGTTCGCGCAAAGGTCGAGATCCACAACGAAAAACTGACGCTGCCGTCTTTCTCTCTTCGCGTCGAAGCCGTCCGCGGAAAGAATGCCCCCGTTTCTCCCATGCTGGAAACGCCGGTTTACTTCCCCTATATTCCGAAGCACGACCGCCTCGAACAAAGCGTGCCCATGTCTTTCCCGAAGCGCGGCATCTATTCCCAAGAAGCCTTCCGCGTCGTCACACGCTTCCCTTTCGGCTTCTTGCAAAAAGCCCGCCGCATTAATTTGAAGTCCGAGGCGCTCGTCTATCCGTCCGTCGAGCCTTCCCAGGACTTTTTTGAAATTCTCCCCGGCATGCAAGGCGCCCTCGAGAGCCTCGCCAAAGGCGGAGGACAGGACCTATACGCGCTGCGCGACTATCTCCCGCGAGACAGCTCGCGCCATGTGCACTGGAAAGCTTCCGCGCGCCTTGGTTCCTTGATGGTCCGCGAGTTCACCCGCGAAGACGATTGCCGCGTCGTTCTGATTCTCGACCCGCACATCCCTTCGGAAATGCCCGTGAAAGAGGCCGGGGCCCGCTTCGAGAAGGCCGTAACGATGTGCGCCGCGCTCGCCTGGCACTTTTACGAGCGCAACGCCACTCTGCAATTTCGTACCGCCGGCTTTGAAACTCCTCTCGTCGAAGCCGGAGAGATCATCTTCGAAATTTTGCGCTATCTCGCTACCGCGAAGTCCCAGCCGCCGGACTTAAAGCACACGCTACTTTCCGACCTGGCCGGCGCGCCCGATATTTTTCGCGTCATCGTCACGAGCGAATCCCGCGGCTCGATCCCCTCGAATATCTGGAACCAGTCCTGGGTCATCTTCCTGGAAGACTTAGCAAAGCAGTTGTAGTAGCCGGCCTTTTTACTGAACGAAGTGAGGTGCAGGTCGGTCAGCCAGTTCCCTCAACTGTGCGAGAATACGTGGGGATGATGTTCACGCGTAGCGAGTTCACGTCTTTTCGCAAGAATTTGCTGGCCTGGTTCCGCCAGTTTCAGCGCGATCTTCCGTGGCGCCGCACGAAAGATCCGTATCGCATCTGGATTTCGGAGATCATGCTGCAGCAGACGCGGGTGGCCGCAGTGATTCCCTATTACGAGCGATTTCTCGCGCGCTTTCCCGATGTGCGCGTGCTGGCGCTGGCGCCGGAGGAAGAGGTGCTGCGGCTGTGGTCCGGACTTGGTTATTACAGCCGCGCGAGAAACCTGCAAGCCGCTGCAAAGCAAATTATGGCGCAACACGGCGGTGAATTCCCTCGTGACGAAGAGTCTGTTCTTGCGTTACCCGGCATTGGCCGCTATACCGCTGCCGCAATTCTCAGTATTGCGTTTGGAGAGAAACACGCGGCGCTCGACGGCAACGTCGCTCGCGTCCTTGCGAGACTCGGCGCGATTCGCGGTGACTTGCGCGAATCGAAGCGCTGGCAATCGCTTCAGAATGCGGCGGGAGAACTCCTCGATCCCAAATCTTCAGGCGACTGGAATCAAGCCGTGATGGAGCTGGGCGCGATGGTGTGCACGCCGCGCGCTCCGCAGTGTCTGTTGTGTCCCGTTGCGACATTTTGCCGCGCGCGCCAGTTTGGCGACCCGGAGTCTTATCCGGAAAAACGCAAAAAACGGGAAGCCGCGAAAATCACCCTTGCTTCGGCGGTGTTTTCCTCGCCGCGTGGACGAACGCTTCTTTTACCGCCTCCCGGAGAAAAGAACGGCACGCCTGCCGCCGATGATGTGCCCGCGCTGGTTTCGAGGATGTGGCATTTCCCGACAGTGGCGATTCGCAAAAATCCGGGCGAAGAATTGCGAGCGTATTTGGGAGAATTTCTGCACGGCAGGAATGGCTCGCTAAATTTGGAGCCGCTCGCAAAAGTGCGCCACACGGTAACCTTTCGCAATGTCACCGTATTTGCCTTCCGGATCGCGATGGCCGATATTCCGCAAATTCGCGGAGCAAAAAGCATTCGGCTGGACGATTTTGCCAGACTGCCCGTATCTAACCTCACGCGCAAGATCGCGCGGGCGGCGCTTTTGCCGAGCAGTGCAAAATAAGGGCCAACCCAGGAAAAGCGGCGGCAAGGCTGCCGCACTCCACATTTTTGGCGGCTGCGGCGAAAGCATAAACGTTATTGATTCGCGGGGTGCTCCGGGGCGCAGAAGCCTCGGGCCGCTGCCCCAGTGCTAAGATTGAATCGTCCCCAATGGCCGCCTCTGCTTCAGTCACGAGTCTTCCAACGCTCCCCGCCGAGCGTTTCTTCCGCACTTCCCTTTTTCTGTTAATGGCCACGGCCATCGCCACTTTGGTCAGCACTGGCAAGCTCGACCTGCTCACGATGATCGTGGCGCCCTCGGCCGTTCTCTATAAAGGAGTGCGCTGGTGGCGGCGTTGCGAAGCGGAAATTCCGCAGCGCATCGCCACGCGGCTGGTAGTTGCTTACCTGGTGGTCTTCCCTCTGGACGTCATATTTCTTTCGCGTGCGTTCGTGGCGAGTTCGACGAATCCCGCGCTCTATGCGGCGCTGCTTGGCGCTGTGCATTTTCTGTTGTTCGTCATGATCATCCGGCTTTATAGCGCGACCACCGATCGCGACGCGCTTTTTCTGACGATGCTTTCGTTTGCCGCGATTCTGGCTTCCGCTGTGCTAACCATCGACACTACTTTTCTGGGGCTCTTCTTCCTGTTCATGTTGTTCGGTGTCGCTACTTTCGTGGGGCTGGAAATGCGCCGCGGATCGAAAGGCGCCATTTCGCCGGAGATTGACGCGCAGCCTCAGCGCGAAATGCGGCTAACGCGTGCGCTGATTCTCGCGGCGCTCAGCGTGGCGCTCGGGGCGATGATTATCGGCGGCGCGCTGTTTTTCTTCTTTCCGCGGTTCAGCGCCGGGTACATGGGCCGCACGAGCCTGCAACCCACGCTGATGTCCGGCTTTAGCGACGACGTGGAACTGGGCCAGATCGGCGAGATCAAGAAAAATTCCGCGGTGGTGATGCGCGTGCGCACCGGCAAACCCGTCGGCTATCCCACGCTGCGCTGGCGCGGCATCGCGCTCTCCTCGTTCGATGGAAAACGATGGTCTTCTCCCGATCGCGAAGCCGTCACGATTCCAGCCGGGTTGAACGGATGGATCAACTTGACGGAACGCCCTCCGGACCCGGATCCGAACGCGACTGTTTTGCGGTACACGATTCTGCTTCAGCCGGTGGCGACCGATACGATGTTCGCTCCCGCGAACGCCATCTCGTTGCGCGGCAATCTTTCCGGCGAAGGCTCCAACCTGGAAGCGGGCGCGCGCCGCAGCTACATCATCCGCGACGCCACCGGTTCTGTCTTCAATCCGTTTCATAATTTCGGCACGCTGCGTTACGAAGGGTTTTCGCTGCTGCCCGCGCTGAACGTGTCCAGATTGCGCACTGCTTCGACAAGCTATCCGGAAGAAATTCGCGGCGCGTATCTGCAGCTCCCCAAGCTCGATCCGCGCATTCCGGAATTGGCCAGGCAGATTACGGCGCGCGCGCTCACACCGATCGATAAAACCATCGCTGTGGAAGGCTATCTGCGTTCGCGTTACGCGTATACGCTCAACCTCACCGGAAAGCCCGGCGACGACGCGCTGGCGCATTTTCTTTTCGAGACACGCGCAGGGCATTGCGAATATTTTGCTTCGGCGATGGCCATCCTGCTGCGCACGCTGGGAATTCCCACGCGCGAAGTGAACGGGTTTTTGCCCGGCGAATACAATGACCTGGGCGGAGACTACATCGTGCGCGCCAGCGACGCGCACAGCTGGGTGGAGGTTTACTTTCCAGGAACCGGCTGGATGACGTTCGATCCCACGCCGCCGGGGGCGGAATCCGCCGGAGGGTTTCTCGCGCGGCTTGGACAGTATATGGATTGGTTTGAGCTTTCCTGGAACGAGTGGGTCATCAACTATGACTTCATTCACCAGATTTTGCTGGCGCAAAATATGCAGCGCAGCACGCGCAATTGGACGGAAACTGCGCGATCCTGGTACACGCATCAGCAGGAAAAAGGGCGGAGATGGATGAAGTCGTGGAACGTAGGGCTGCGCGTCCTGATTCCGCTGGCGATTTTGTTTTTCCTGACGGCGCTGCGGTTCGATCTGGTGGCCGCTTTTGCGAGGCGTATGTGGCTGTCGTGGCAGCTTCGTTCGTCGGAGGCGGCGCGCTCCAATCCGCAGCTGGCTTCGCGGCTTTACAGCGAACTTTTGTATTTGCTGGAACGGCGCGGCTTTTCGCGTCAGCCGACGCAGACGCCGTTTGAATTTGCCGCCGCTGTTTCGCAACCGCGTCTCGCCCCTGCGGTTTACGAATTCACGCAGCACTATTCGCAGGCGCGTTTTGGCGGTGCGCCTTGCGACACGCTTCGCCTCCGGGCGCTGCTCGACCAGATTCGTTCGTCCTTCGGCTCGCGATAAAGCGGCAGAATCGTCAATCTCCGCGGCCCCGCACGTCTCTCGCTACGAACATTGGGTGCGCGCTTCCTCCTGGGGGCCCAAAACCGCACAGGCAGGAGTGCCTGTGCTACGCGTGGTACAATTGAGAATTGCGCAAAGGTACTAATTTACTGCCTATGACTAAGGTCGGATTTGTCAGCCTGGGATGCCCGAAGAACCTCGTGGATAGCGAGGTGATGATGGGCATTCTTACGCGCGAAGGGTATGAACTGACGCCGCGCGCGGACGAAGCAGAAATTCTCGTTGTTAATACATGCAGTTTTATCGAGTCGGCGCAAAAAGAGTCCATTGACGCGATTCTGGAGATGGCCGAGCACAAGAAATTTGGCGCGGCGAAGAAACTGATCGTGGCTGGATGCCTGGTCGAGCGGTTTCGCGATCAGATTCTGGAACAAGTTCCGGAAGTGGATGCGGTTGTGGGAACCGGCGAAGTCGAGAGAATACTGGAAGCTGTTGACGGCGATCTGCGCGTTTTGCCTGCCGCGCCGCCGGCGTTTCTGTATCACGATTTGACGCCGCGCGTCATCACCACGCCGCGACATGCGGCCTATATCAAGATCGCCGAGGGCTGCGATCATCCGTGCACCTTCTGTATCATTCCGCAATTGCGCGGAGCGTTTCGCAGCCGGCGCTTTGAATCGGTGGTGCGCGAAGCGGAGAATCTTGCAGCGGCCGGCGCACGCGAAATCACTTTGATTGGCCAGGACACGACTTCTTACGGCGAAGACCTTGGCCTCCGCGATGGGCTGGCGCAATTGCTCGAACGATTGGCGCAAGTCGAGAATCTGACATGGGTGCGGTTTCTTTACGCTTACCCAAATCGCGTAACGCAGAAATTGCTGGACACGCTCGCGGCGCATCCGCGGCTTACCAAGTACATGGACATGCCGCTACAGCACGCCAGCCGAAATGTACTGGCGCGCATGAAGCGCGGCTCGCATGGCGACGCTTTCTTGAAACTTCTCGAGCGTATTCGGACGACGATTCCGGGCGTTTCGCTGCGCACCTCGTTTATCGCAGGCTTTCCGGGCGAGACCGAAAAGGATTTCGAGGAGCTTTGCGATTTTGTGCGCGCCGCGAATCTGGATTGGATGGGCGTGTTCGAGTATTCGGATGTGGACAACGCGAACAGCTACAACCTCGACGAGAAGGTGGACCCGCAAACGATTACCGATCGCCGAAACCAGTTGATGGCCATTCAGAAGAAAATTTCGCGCGAAAAATTGCGTGCGTGGAAGGGCCGCACGGCGACCGCGCTTATCGAGGGGCCGTCAAAGGACAATCCCCTCGTTTGGGAAGCGCGACTCGAGGGTATGGCGCCTGATATTGATGGCAAGCTCTACCTGACCGATATCGAATTGCCCAATGGCGAAACGGCGGCGACGGGCGACGTCGCGCGAGTTGAGATCACTAAAGCCGATACCTATGACCTCATCGGTCGCGTTGTCGAGATTTTGCCGCGTCCCATGCAGCGAGAATTAGCACACGTGCCAGCCTCACGCGTCCCGCCAGCCGAAAAACTCCACCGAATTGCTACCGGCGCTCCGCTTCGCGTCCTCGGCTGAGCTATACTCACTCTTCAGCAAAGCCTTCTCTGTGATCTCTGTGTTAAAGCCGCATTCAACACAGAGTACGCAGAGCACACAGAGAGGAATAATCCGGCTGCGTGATTTGAGGAGAGGCGAATCGCGAGCCTTCAAGAGGCGGTTACGATGAAACATCGTTGCCCGATTTGCAAAACGCCCACGGATTCCGGCGAACACGCGGAGTTCCCTTTTTGCAGCGAACGCTGCCGCCTGCACGACCTCGGCAACTGGGCCAGCGAAAAATATGTCGTCTCCGATCCTGTCTTTGACATGAACGAACTCGAAACAGGCACCGAGCCGGGCAACAAAAAGGCTCCGGACGAAGACGAGGATTTTAAGGGGTTCCGCACGCCCGATGACACCATCCACTGAAACTCCGAGCAGCGCATCCGCTCCGCAAAAAAAACCGAAGTTCGCGATGCTGATTGCCACTGCGCTTGGTGTCGGCTACCTCCCCAAAGCGCCCGGGACGTTTGGCTCGCTCGTTGGTGTCCTGACGGCGGTGCTCTCTGCGGTATTTTTTCTGCGGCCTGCTTCGTTTCGCGATCTGTTTTCGTTGCATCCTCTAAACGATGCCGTTTTTTCCGACAATCATTTCCTGGTGCCCGGCAGCGACATTCACGACTCCGCCCTAGGGCTGCCGTTGCTCTGCGCAATTGCGCTTTTTTTGCTGCTCGGAGCGATTGGCGTATGGGCCTCATCGAAGGCGGCGGATTTTTCCGGGATCAAGGATCCGCAGTTTGTGGTAATCGACGAAGTCGCCGGCCAGCACCTGACCTTATTTCTTCCGCTTATTCCCATCGCGCTGCCCCACGTGACACAGCACCTGGACCTGTCCACCTACGCCATCTTTTTCGTACTGAGCCTGTTGAATTGGAAGTATTTGCTGCTGGGCTTTCTACTTTTCCGCCTGTTCGACATCTGGAAGCCTTTTCCTGTCCGGCAACTCGAAAAACTTCCGCGCGGCTGGGGCATCATGGCCGATGACTGGATGGCGGGCATCTACGCTGCTATTCTGTTGCGAGTGGCGCTACACTTTGGGTTGCTTGGTTGGGTATGAAATTCGGGTTCGGGTCCTCGGCAGAAAAGAACGGCATTCCCCGCATAGAGAGAGTCGCGCCTGCTGCCGCCATTCCCGGTGGCGAGATTGTGATTCACGGCAGCGGCTTCGCTTCGCGCGCTCATCCGCGGCCAGTGGTGCGCTTTGGCGAAGCGGAAGCCGGGCTTTCGCTGGCCAGCGAACATCGGTTGATTGCGCGCGTGCCCGAGGGCGCCAGCGGCGGAGCGGTGCGCGTGGTGAGCGCCGCGAACGAAAGCCAGCCGCATCCTGTTGCGATCGGCGTGCAGATTGCCGACAATTTGCATCCCATCGCGAATCCGGCGGTAGATTCGTTTGGCAATACCTACGTCACATTCTCGGGCCAGCGCGGGCAGCGTGTGCCTGTTTCGCTTTATAAAGTTACGGCGAATTACAGCATCAAACCTTTTGTGACTTCGCTGGTGAATCCCAGCGGACTGGCGCTCGATCGCGCCGGCAATCTTTTCG
>Ga0209447_10000059_pt1 | contig 27061 bp, 25 predicted proteins | sample BogFormECP04_OM3_FD_188243 | JGI IMG/M metagenome (GOLD analysis project Ga0209447, IMG submission 188243) | Bog forest soil microbial communities from Calvert Island, British Columbia, Canada - ECP04_OM3 (SPAdes) (version 2) | ecosystem: Environmental > Aquatic > Freshwater > Wetlands > Bog ... | reverse complement strand
GCCAAGAGCGAAATCGACGCCAAGGGGCTGATCGTATCGCCCGGATTCATTGACATGCTGGGCCAATCCGAATCCGCCCTTCTGCTCGACAATCGCTCGCTTAGCAAACTTTCGCAGGGCATCACTTCAGAAATTACCGGCGAAGGCGGCTCGATCGCACCCCAAAATGAGAAGACTCTTGCCCCGCTCAAGCCCTTCCTCGATCAATTCAAATTCACTGTGGATTGGACTACGCTCGACGGCTACTTCCGGCGCCTGGAGAAGCAAGGCACTCCCATCAATATCGGGACTTATGTAGGCTCCGCACAGGTTCGCGAAGCGATCATCGGCGATGACGATCGCGCGCCTACTCCCGCCGAGCTTGAGCAAATGAAAGCGCTGGTCGAACAAGCCATGAAAGACGGTGCGCTCGGCGTTTCCAGCGCGCTGATTTATCCGCCAAACATTTACGCGAAAACGGACGAGCTTGTCGCGCTTGCGAAAGTCGCTTCCCAGTACGGCGGCCTATATGCGACCCATATGCGCAGCGAGGGCGCTTCGGAGATGCAGGCGCTGGACGAAGCGATTCGTATCGGCCGCGAAGCCAATCTTGCGGTGGAAGTTTTCCATCTCAAGGTCAGTGGGAAGGCTCGTTGGGGCAATATGAAAGAAGTCGTCGCAGCCATTCAGGCCGCGCGCGATTCCGGTCTGGACATTGCGGCCAGTATGTATCCCTATCCGGCGGGGGGAACGGCGCTCGCGTCCGCGCTACCGCCATGGGTGGCTGATGGCGGCGTGCAGAAACTTCTAGCCCGTCTGAAGGATCCAGCAATTCGCGCCCGGATCAAGAAAGAATTGGCCGGCGATCATCCGGACTGGGAAAATCTCTATTACGATTGCGGCGGCGGGGCGGGGGTGATGCTGGCGTCGATAGAAAATAAGGATCTAAAACATTTTGAGGGCAAGACCGTCGCGGACGTCGCCAAAGCGTGGAACAAATCGCCCGAGGATACGCTTATGGACTTCGTTCTTGCCGATTCCGCGCAGACTGGCGCACTTTATTTCATGGCCAGCGAGGAAGATATCAAGACCGGGCTCGAGCAGAGGTGGACCAGCATCGGCCTGGATGCCAACGAAATGTCGCTCGATGGCCCCATTTTCGAACCTCACACCCACCCGCGCGCCTTCGGTTCGATGCCGCGCTTTCTCGGGCACTACGTTCGCGATGAGCATTTGATGCCGCTGGAAACAGGGATTCGGAAAATCACTTCGTTCCCGGCGCAGAGAGAACATCTCGATGGGCGCGGATTGCTGAAGACAGGTTATTTTGCGGATGTGACTATCTTCGATCCAGCGACGATCATTGACCGCGCTACGTTCGTTAAGCCGGCGCAGCTCTCGGAGGGGATCGCTTATACGATCGTCAACGGACAGGTCGAGTACGACCATGGCAAACTCACGGGGGCAACGGCCGGACGGGTTTTGCGCGGGCGTGGGTGGCAGGCAGAAACGCACTAATTATCGTCGTGGAACGGTGGGCGTTCAAGAGTTCAAAGTTGAAGAGTTGAAGAAGAGGGATGGCAGGCGACGGCCTACAGATCGGAAAAACACTACACAGAGATCGCAGAGAGAACAGAGGGCACAGAGAAGAGTTCTCGAAACATGAAGCGATCATCCTCAGCCCTCGCGTCGCTCAGGGCAAAAAAAGGATGACCCTACATTAGCTCAGGGAAGTTTTGCCCAGGTCCGCGACGCGGCGCTCGTAGGTCATCTCGGCCCAGCCGTGCTTGCCGAAGTAGCGCAGGACGATCTTGTGGCCCGGCACAATTTTCGCGCGCGCTTTCGTCAGCGAATCGGAGAGTTCCACCCATTCGCCGTCGACCAAATAGCTGCCCTCCCAGCCGCGGAGCTCGAAGTGGCCATCATTTTTTAGGATAAGCGGGGCCGCCGTGCAAGGCATGACTTTGTTCTGCACCTTGGCTTGCGAACACTCATAGCGGCCGGAAACATCGACTACTTGAGATTTAGCGGAGGGAATGAGCGCGAAACATAGAGCAGCCAAGCTGCAGAACCGGAAGAAGCTCGGTCCAAGCCGAAGCAGTCCCATGCGAGTCTCCACGACCGGAACGCCGTTGCTGCGGAGCGTCGTCCCTGTCCTTTGGTACAGGTGCAAGTTGTTCGCCAAGGCTACTACATCTAAACGGTTGAAAACAAGGCCCTTATTAAATCGGCGGTACCTGTACCATCAGGCATTGGGAAGAGTTATTCCCCTTTGGCTCAGGGGTGTGCACCAGTTCTAGCCTGCGCACTTAGGCAAACCTGCGGGCACGGCGTGCCGTGCCCCTACAAATTCAGCCACGATCAAAATGGGAGCTCGGCCGTGGCTTGACCGTCCTTGCGCGGGTCGGAGGCGCCATAATTTACGCCCGCGGCAAAATCGCGCAGGACCGCCTGGCCGCCGCCTACGCGGCTTGAAAAAGTGCCCAGCACCTTGACCTGGTGGCCTTTGGCTGTCAGTTCGTCGCGCACCTTGCCGTTGAAGCGATTTTCCATTTCTACGTCGCAGCCCGTGAAGGTGTATTTAGTGAAGCGCGCGGACTCGACGGCAGCCTGAATGTTCATCTTGAAGTCCGCTATGTTGGCGATGAACTGCGCGTGGGCTTGTGCCTGATTCCAGCCGCCCATAATTCCGAAGGCTACGCGCTTGTCGCCATTCTGGGCGAAGCCCGGAATGATCGTGTGGCGCGGCCGCTTGTGGCCCGCTAGCGCGTTTGGCGATGTGGGGTCGAGGGTGAACAGGCCGCCGCGATTGTGCAGGACAAAACCCGCGCCGGCTGGAACGATTCCTGAACCAAATGCGGAGTAATTGCTTTGGATCAGCGAAACCATGTTTCCATCGCGATCCACAACGCTCAGATACGTTGTGTCGTTCCCGGTGGCGATTTCGCCCGCTGAACTGTTGCAGTCGGCGTGGTCCGGATCAATCAGCTTAGCGCGCTCCACTGCCCAGGCTTTAGAAAGGAGCGTCGCGACCGGCAGTTTCTGCCCGCGGGGATCGCCGAGATATTTCCCTATGTCCGCGTAAGCCAGTTTCTTCGCCTCAATCATGGCGTGCAGGGCATTCGTCGAGCCAAATCCGAAATCCTTCTGCCCTAACGGAAAAGTCTCCATGATATTGAGCATTTCGAGCGCGGCGATGCCCTGCCCGTTGGGAGGCATTTCGTAGACCGTCCAGTCGCGGTAGGTCGTCGAAATTGGCTCAACCCATTCGCTCGAATATTCGGCGAGGTCCTTCTCCGTCATCGTGCCGTTGTGGCGCTTGATGGCATCGAGAATCTTTTTGGAAATTTCTCCCTTATAAAACGCATCCCTTCCGTGCGCCGCGATCTCCTGGAGCGACGAGGCCAAGTCCGGATTCTTAAACAATTCCCCGACCTTCGGCGCATGATCGCCCGGCAAATAGAGACTTGTCGCGGCATCGTCCGTGCGCAACAAGTCCACTTCCGCCGCCCAATATGCGGCATCCCACTCCGGCACCGGAAAACCGTCCTGCGCCATTCGGATGGCCGGCGCAAGATCGTCTTTCAGCTTTTTTCTTCCAAACTTGTCGGCCAGCTTCTGCCAGCCATCTACAACGCCCGGGACGGTAATGGAATGCACGCCCTTCTGCGGCATGTCCACCAAACCCTGCTTGTGCAAAAACTCAATCGTCAATCCCTTTGGAGCCCAGCCGCTGGCGTTCAGTCCGTAGAGTTTGTTCGCCTTTGCGTCGTAGACAATCACGAAAAGATCTCCGCCGATGCCGTTCATCATGGGCTCGACGACGCCCATCATCGCGTTGGTGCCAATTGCGGCATCCACGGCGTTTCCGCCGCTCTCCAGGATGCGCACGCCTGCTTGCGAGGCGAGCGGGGATTCGGACGCAACGACTCCGCCTTTCGAGATGACCATCGACCGCGTCTGAGCGCGGTCTTGTGCATTGGCATCGGTATTCAGCATCATTGCGGCTCCGGCAACGATTGAAAACCCTATTCCCCGCATCCACATCGAGATTCGCATGCTCCCCCTCGACTCATCACCCAGCAACGCCCGCACCTTACGTTAAAAAATCGGGCTCTCCGCTTTCTTGGGCTTGGGAACTTCCGGTGCTACATAAGAACTTTCAAACACATAGTTCCCTGAACCCACGAACAAAACAACGTCATCCCGCTCCTGATGCCAATTGGAAAACTCACCGCGCCCCGAGACAGGCTTGCCGCCCTCGCTCACTTGCTCCAATTTGGCTCTGGGCAATCGCACCATCGCCGTGGTATTCGCCGGCACTTGGACGCTCAATGTGAGCTTTCCGTTCGCGATTTTCCATCCCGACTCCACTCGCCCGTACATGCTCTCTACTGAGGCATTAGCGTAAGTCAGTTCGCCTCCCGGATGCGGCTCGATCAAAATGTGTTTGTAACCCGGTGCCCGCTCATCGATCTCGAGCCCTGCGACCACCCCGTACATCCAATTGCCGATCGCTCCGTAGGCATAATGATTGAAGGAATTCATTCCCACATCTTGCATGCTTCCGTCGGGTTTTTGGCCGTCCCATCGTTCCCAGATTGTTGTGGCGCCCTGCGTCACCGGGTAGAGCCACGACGGATATTCCTTGCGGTTCAGGAGCATGTACGCCTCGTCCAGATACCCGTAGTCGCTGAGAGCCTGGCATAACACTGGCGTGCCCAGAAAGCCGGTCGTCAAATGTTTGAACTTCCGCACATCCTCGGCCAAACGCGCCGCTGCTCCGGCCCTCATGGGTTCCGGAAGTAGATCGAATTCCAGGGCCAGGGCATAGGCTGTCTGGGTGTCGGAAGAAAGCCGTCCGTTAGGAGTTACGAACTCCTTCACGAACGCGGCTTTTATTTTTTCCTCCAACGCCGCATAGTCCGCCGCGTCTTCTTTTTTTCCGAGAACTTCCGCGGTCTTCGCCAGCAGTTCCGTCGATCGCGCGAAGTACGCTGTCTGAATCAAATCTGGGGACGTTGTTGCTCCCGGATACGCAGCGCTGGTGGTGGCAAACGACAGCCAATCTCCAAACGTAAATCCGGTGTTCCAGAGGTATTTCTCTCCCGCGGCATGACGTATGTATTCCACCCACGCCTTCATGCTGGTGTACTGCTCCGCCAGAATGCGCTTGTCCCCAAATGCCTGGTACACCGTCCACGGCATGACCACCGCGACGTCTGACCAGCCCGCTGAGGCCGAGGCACCCTTGCGCGTGTCGTGCGTCAGCGCGTTGGGAACGACAAACGGCACGGCGCCGTCGTCTTGCTGATCGAGCGCCACGTCTCGCAGCCACTTCGTATAGAACCCCGCGGTATCGAAGTTAAACGACGCCGTCGGCGCAAACACCTGCGCATCACCCGTCCAACCGAGCCGCTCGTCGCGCTGCGGGCAGTCCGTCGGCACATCCACAAAATTCCCTTTCTGTCCCCAAATAATGTTGTGCTCCAGTTGATTCAGCAGAGCGCTCGAACTTTCAAACGTCCCCGTCCTCTCCATCGCGGAGTGCACCACCACGCCGGTAAAATCACTCGCCTTCACTTCGCCCGGCCATCCGCTGACGGCCACATAGCGGAATCCCTGAAACGTGAAATGCGGCTCGTAGACTTCTGTTCCTTGCCCTTTGGTGGTGTACTGAATCATTTCCTTCGCTGACCGCAAATTCGCGGTATAAAAATTCCCTTCTTTGTCCAGAACTTCGGCGTGCCGCAAAGTAATCGTCGTGCCCGCTGGCGCGGCGAGGCGGAACCTCACCCAGCCCACCATGTTCTGCCCCATATCGAGCACAGTATCTCCGGCGGGGGTTTTGAATACTTTTACGACCTTCAATTCTTCAATCTCTTTCACCGGCGGCCCTGCTGGCGCGACCAAACTCGCTTTCGGTGCCTCCTCAGCCGTTACGCTCTTCCAGTCCTTGTCAGAAAATCCCGCTTCGCTCCATCCCGCCTTTTCGAGGCGCGCATCGTACGCCTCTCCGTCATAAATGTCCGCCCAGAGCACCGGCCCCGTCGCGGCTTTCCATTTTTCGTCGCTGGTCACAATTTCCTGCGTGCCGTCCGTATACCGGACCACCAGCTGCGCGAGCAGCTCAAGTTTCTTTCCGTAGCCGTTTCTTCTCTTTTCCCATCCGATCCGTCCACGGAACCATCCATCTCCCAGCGTCGCTCCCAAACAGTTTTCACCACTTTCCAGAAGGCCCGTCACGTCGTACGTCTGGTACTGGTAGCGAAAATCGTAAGCCGTCCAACCCGGCGTGAGTTGTTGATCCCCGACGCGCTTTCCGTTCAATTGCATTTCGTAAACGCCCATGGCCGTCGCATATATTCGCGCACGTTCCACTTTTTTCTTTGCGTTCAGCGCAAATTCCCGCCGCATCATCGGCGACGGATTCGATTTCGTCTCGTCCTCCGCCAGATTCGGAGTAATCCATTTCGCTTTCCAGTCGCCGGCATGCAGCAGACCCATCTCCCAATGCGCGGCTTTGCTCCAATCCGAGAGATGCCCGTGATTGTCCGCCACCCGCACCTGCCAGAAATAAATCGCTCCGCTCTCCAGCGCTGGTCCGCCGTACTCAATCTGAATGGAGGCATCCGACGTCTGCTTGCCGCTCTCCCAAATCGTCTTCCCCTGCGCGAGGCCAGCCTGCGAAACCGCCACGCGCAGCTCATAACTCGTCTGCGCGGTGCCGCGCTCCGAATTCACCAATTCCCAGCTGAATCGCGGCTTTGTGACATCAATTCCCACTGGATCCACTTTGTACTCGACGCGCAAATTCTTCACGGCGAGCGGAGTCTGTGCTTGCGTGGGAGGCGCGCCCAGTGAACCGCCACTCGCAACACAAACCAGCATCGCCGCTCTTGTCCATCGCATGGCCGTCATGTTCCAGTTCATCCTCTGCCGTCCTCTAGTGAGTTTCCCCGGCCGATAGTTGCCGGAGTTCAGCGACGACCCGCTTGAGTTCTTCCACCATCCGATTCGATCCCCTTTGCTCAAAAACTTTGATCAGCTCCTCGAAATACCAAAGCTGCTGCTCGCGTCCTCGCTTGAACCGCTTCCAAACCTCGGCTCCTTCTTTTCTATAGTCGTCAAGGATCGAACGGGCGTTATACAACTTGTCGGCCACGGAAACCAGTAGCGTTTCCTGTGAGTCTTTCCGCAGACGCTTGATGTACGAATTCTTCCGCTCTTCCCAATTCGGTTTCTTGCCGCTGTCCTCTTCAAAACTGTCCGTCAGGCCTTCCACGATTTTGGCTACATCTTTTCCGAAGTTCGCTTCAATGTCGTGCAGCCGCGGCATCCCGCCCGCGTCTTCCACCGCATCATGCAGCAGCGCCGCGATCACCATATCTTCCGTCACTGGAAAGCCCACTTCACCGTTTTCACCCATCACCAGCGCGGCGACTCCCAGCAAATGCGCCATATACGGCACCAGCGTCTCCTTGCGGCAATTGATGTGCACATGCCGCGCGTAATCGACCGCGTTAGTGAATCGAGATGTAAGTTGCAACGGCTTTTTCAATTTTTGTTTGGTCATATCTTTTGCGCCCAGCCACACCCCAAACCACGTCAACCTTCCGCGCCACCCATTCTAGTTCTTCTGGAGTTTCCCGCTAACCGTCAGGCGGTCCAACCATCGCTGCGCCGTTGCGGCTTCCTTGCGGTCCCCGTGCTCCTTCAAGAATTCCCGCAAAGTCTGCGCCGCTTCCTCATAACGTCCCACCGCCGTCAGCGATTGCGCCACCAGCAACGCAATCTCCGGAGCATTCCCTTTCGAATCCGCCAAAGCTGCCCGCGACATTTTCAGCGCATCATCATACTGCTCGTGCTGGTAATACGCTTTGGCCAGCGTCCATCGCGTCTCCCACGAGCCCGCGACATTCAATTGCAGGGATTTCTCCAAAGGCGCAATAGCGTCGCCATATTTTCCCTGGTCGCAAAGCGCCATCCCCAGCGCCGCAAACGCTCGTGCATGATTCGGATCGACCTGCGTGGCTTTTTCCAGCGCGGTTTGCGCCTCCGTCCACTTCTGCTGCTTCAGCGAAAGCACTCCTTGCGCGTACAAAACATCTGGATGTCCCGGCGCCAGCCGCATCGCTTCGTCAACGTTTTTCTTCGCCTCAGGTAAATTGTTCTCGCCCAGCGCCTCCAATCCTTTATCCACCGCTTTCTTCGCTTTCGGCGCCAGCAAGGGCCTCCCGGGAACTCCCGCGGGAGTTGCCCCGTTCGAGGCGCGCCGCAGGTAGACATCCACCTCCACTCTGCCGGACGCTTGCACGGAAATGTCCTTCTGCGCGTCTTCGTACCCCGCAGCCTTCACAATGATCGTAAAATCGCCCACATAGTTGGCCACCAGCACGGCCCGCCCCCGCGAGGTCTCTCCCGACGCGCAGGGAATGGATCCGTCGCGGTAAACTCTCACCATCGCTTCCGAAGTCAGCGGCTCGCCCGTTGCGTCCCGCACGGTCACGCTGATTTCCACGCCCCTCCCGTGGAACTCACTCGCCGCGCTTCCACTGTCCTGGCAAAATCCCGGAAGGCTGAACAACGAGGAGAACACCACCAGCGGTAAAACCCGCGAAACCACGAAACGAACAAATACCCCGGCTCTTCCCTGAGCTTCGACCTGGACCCACTCGCGGATCCTGCTGTGGCAACACCACATGCCGGCCCTCGACTAATTGCCGCGAGCCTAGTCCCCGTTTCTTATCGCGTCAAGCGAAACGTTTTTATTCACGCAACTCGGCGAGTATAGCAACAGACTTCTCACGCCTCTGTACTGTTTCCAGTTCTCACTAAAGTCGGTAGACTGTACACGCTCCTCCGTCGCGGGCCTCCCTCTGCCGCCGCGGAGCCACTCAAAGTGCCTGAACAACACAACTTACCGCCAGCCAGACCTTCCGACCCCAATACAGAAGCGCAGATTGACGCACTTCTCGCAGGCCGTCATGCCGATCCCTTCGCTGTACTCGGCCCGCATCCCATCTCCTCGCCCACTGGGCAAACCTGGGCCATCCGTTTCTTCCGCCCCGGCGCTGCCGAAGCCAGCGTTTTGCTGCAAGGTGAATCGGAGCCAATCCCTGCCCGCCGCTTGCGCCCCGAAGGTTTCTTTGAAGCCGTTCTGCCGGGTACGCATCAATACGCACCCGCTCCCGGTTCCTATCGCATTCGCTTGCGCACCGGCCACGGAGAAACCGTCGAAGCCTTCGACACCTACGCCTTCCCTTTTCTTCTTAGCGAGTTCGATCTGCACCTGATGGGCGAAGGCCGCCACTACGACACCTACGACAAACTCGGCGCGCATCTGCGAACTCTCGAAGGCATTCGCGGCGTGCATTTCGGGGTCTGGGCGCCCAGCGCCAAACGCGTCAGCATAGTCGGCGACTTCAACCGCTGGGACGGTCGCGTCAATCCCATGCGCGCCCGCGGATCTTCCGGCATCTGGGAACTTTTCGTACCCGAACTGGCGGAAGGTGCCATCTACAAGTACGAAATCATTGGCGCTCAAGGCGCAACGCTTCCACTCAAAGCGGATCCTTACGCCTTCAGAGCCGAACTTCGCCCCAACACCGGCTCAGTGGTCGTCAATCTCGATACCTATGAGTGGTCCGACGGGCTGTGGATGCTCCAGCGCACGCAGAAAAACTGGCTCGAGTCCGCCGTTTCGGTGTACGAAGTTCATCTCGGCTCCTGGCGCCGTGTGCCGGAAGACGGCAATCGCTGGCTCACCTACCGCGAACTCGGCGACCAGCTGATTCCCTACGTAAAGGATCTCGGCTACACGCACATCGAGCTTCTGCCCATCATGGAGCACCCCTTCGACGGTTCGTGGGGCTACCAGACCATCGGCTATTTCGCCGTCACCAGCCGCTACGGGACTCCCGCGGAATTCATGCAGTTCGTGGACCGCTGCCACCAGGCAGGCATCGGCGTTTTCCTCGACTGGACTCCCGCGCATTTCCCGCGCGACACTTTCGGCCTCGCCCAGTTCGATGGCACGCATCTCTACGAGCACGCCGACCCGCGTCAGGGCACCCACCCCGACTGGGGCACGCTCGTCTACAACTACGGGCGCAACGAGGTTCAGAACTACCTCATATCGAATGCTCTCTTCTGGCTCGACAAATATCACATTGATGGGCTGCGCGTGGACGCCGTCGCTTCCATGCTCTATCTCGACTATTCGCGCAAGCAAGGTGAGTGGATCCCCAACGAGTATGGTGGCCGCGAGAACCTCCACGCCATTTCCTTCCTGAAGCGCATGAACGAAGTTGCGCATGGGCGTTTCCCCGGAATCCTGACCATCGCCGAAGAATCCACGTCCTGGCCCAGCGTCACCCGCCCCACGTATTTGGGCGGTCTCGGCTTCAGCCTGAAGTGGAACATGGGTTGGATGAACGACACGCTAGGCTATTTCTCGAAGAATCCAATTCATCGCAAGTACGAACACAACAAGCTGACGTTTTCGATGCTCTATGCATTCACCGAGAATTTCATGCTGCCTTTTTCTCATGACGAAGTCGTCCACGGAAAAAATTCTCTTCTGCACAAAATGCCCGGCGATATGTGGCAACAATTCGCGAATCTGCGTTTGCTGCTCGCGTATCAGTGCGCACACCCCGGTAAAAAACTCTTGTTCATGGGCCAGGAATTAGCGCAGCGCAATGAATGGAGCGAAGCGACGAGCCTGGACTGGCACCTCCTTCAGCACGACTCGCATAAGGGCATCCAGAGACTGGTCGGTGACCTGAACAAGCTCATCGTGAACTTACCAGCGCTTCATGAAGTGGATTTCAACTGGCAGGGATTCGAGTGGATTGACGCCAACGACTCCGACAACAGCGTCTTCGCATTCCTGCGGCGCGGGAAAAAGCCCGAAGACCTGCTAGTAGTAATTCTCAACGCCACGCCTGTAGTTCGCGAAGGCTACCGAGTAGGCGTCCCCCAATCCGGCTATTACGAGGAAATTCTCAACTCCGATGCGGCAAACTATGCCGGGTCAAACGCAGGCAACATGGGCGGCCAAAACGCTTCCGACCAGCCCTGCCAGGGCCGTCCCCATTCTCTCTGCTTGACGCTTCCGCCGCTGGCCGCCATCTTCCTGAAGTGGCGCGCAAACTAAAAAATCCGGAAACATTTCCGCCCCCACCCTCGTATCTCACTCCAAATGCCTAAAGGAGGCATCCTCCTATGACCAGCCGCACCCGGCGTTATTTTCCGCTGATCGCCTTTCTAGCTGTGGCATGCCTGTTCGCCCCCCTCCGCACGCATTCCCAAACAAGCTCAAACCAATCAAGCACTTCCGCCTCTAACGAACGTTGGCTCCACGTCCGCGTCATCAGCACCAACTCGAAAGGCGAGACGGTAAAGGTAAACGTCCCCCTCGAACTCGCCGAAAAAGTCCTCCCAGCCATTGACCACGACCGCTTCCACGGAGGCAAAGTCCGCATCGGCTGCATGGACTGCGACGGAGTAGACGTTCGCACGCTCTTCGAAGCCGTTCGCAATTCGAAAGACGGCGAATTCGTAACCGTCCAAAGCAAAGACGCCGACATCAGCGTCGCAAAGAAAGATGGCTTCTTCCTGGTCCACGTTCACGACAAAAACCGTTCCAAAAACTCCCAGGTCGAGGTCAAGATGCCGATGAAGGTCGTCGAAGCTCTGCTATCCGCTGGCAAAGACGAACTGGACATCGTAGCGGGCCTGCATGCCCTCCCGGCCCAAGGCGATGTGGAGCTGGTCTCGGTGAAAGACGACGAAAACACAATTCGCGTCTGGCTGGATTCCAAAAACGTCACGGACTAGGGCGTGTTTCTGAATTTTTGAACGTTTGAACTCTTGAACTATTTAGCTTTTGAGCCTTTGGAACGTCTTTCTTAGGGTTTAGAGGCAGCCGCACTCCCGCTCAATAGCGGGAGCCGGGGAAGGAAAAGGGACATGTTACTAGCCGCGAAAATCGCTCTGGGACTCGGGGCCACGGTGGCCGCAGCAGGTGCCTACACCTTTCACGAGGGCCTCCTGCGCGTAGACGTCGACGAGAGCCGCCACAACGGCCAGCACATCCACGTCTGGGTTCCGGCCGCAATCGTGCCAATGGCGATGCATTTCCTTCCCCGCCACCAAATGGAGCGCGCCGGCTATCAGGCCGGGCGGTTTATGCCCCTGTTCCACGCCGTAGCCAAAGAACTACAAAAATACCCCGAAGCCGACTTGGTAGAAGTCCGCGACGGCAACCAATTCGTCCACATCCGTACGCACAATGGCAGCTTGCTGATCGACGCCGAAGAGCCAGGCCAGACAGTCCACGTAGCCTGCCCGCTGGCCACAATCGACGATGTCTCCCGCGAAATCGCCGAGTTTGCGCCTGCATCCTAGGCAGGCTGAGCCTTCTATAACCAGATTTCTCATCTCTATTTAACGCCCCCGCAACATTCCTCAGCGACACTTTCGCCGGATGCTCCGCATCAGCACGCCTGCAAAATAGAGAGGAAACACCATGCCAAGGTTTCTCCTGAGGCAATTCGCTTCGTTCATTCTTACGGCGGCACTGATCTTCACCGCTTCCGGTGTTTCCTTCGCTGACGAACACGAGCGGGATTGCGCGGTCACCACAGCAGCCGCGAACGTAAAGCACGTATTCGTGATCGTGTTGGAAAACAAGACCTTTAGCGATACGTTCGGAACCAGCACGCAGGATCCTTATTTGCAGCATACGCTGGTGCCGATGGGCGGACTGCTGACGGAATATTACGGCACAGGCCACGTCAGCCTGGACAACTACATTTCGCTGATCAGCGGGCAGGCTCCGACGCCCGATACGGACGATGACTGCATTCCTGGTTTGACGGGGGCAGGCGCGGCGGGCGGAAACTTCAACGACGTGGAGCGCACCGGTATGGCCCCGGACGGACAGGTCGTTGCCGCCGGTGGGTGCATTTATCCCAGGGATATTCGCACGCTGCCGAATCAGCTGGAAGAAAGCGGCCGGACGTGGAAGGGCTACATGGGCGACATGGGCAACGATCCCGCGCGAGAAAGCGCGACCTGCGGTCATCCGACGATCGGCGTCGGCACGGACCACACCAATACGGCCGAAGCGCCGAGCGCTCTGGTCCCGCTGGGCGACGCTTACGCCACGCGCCATGATCCGTTCATGTATTTTCACTCGATCATTGATGACGCGGCCAGCTGCAGCCGCCACGTGGTCAATCTCAACAATTTGCCCAAAGATTTGGCGGATGAGCGGACCACGCCAAATTTCGTGTTTATCACGCCGAACCTGTGCGACGACGGCCACGACGGCAGCGGCACCGGCGCCCCCGGCACGCTTTGCGCCAACGGTGGACCCGGCGGCCTCACTTCCATCGACGCCTTCCTGAAAACCTGGGTGCCGCAGATTATGGCATCGCCGGCCTATCAAAAAGACGGCTTGCTGATCATCACCTTTGACGAAAGCAACATCACGGAGAGCGTCACCGTGAGCCCAACCGGACAAGAGATCGTGGATCTGACGTTCGCGGGACAAACGTGCTGCAATCAACAGCCGGGACCGAATCTAACAGGTGTTCGGCCCGGTACGGCGACCTTGCTCAATACTCCAACGCTCCAGGAGAACATCATCTTCAACGGCTTCGGCGGCGACCGGATTGGCGCGCTGTTGCTCTCACCCTTCATCAAGCCGGGCAGCACCTCGGACATCCCCTATAATCACTACGCGATGCTCAGGAGCCTTGAGGATATCTTCCAACTCGGCCATATCGGCTATGCAGCGGATAATCGTCGCTTGCAATATTTCCTGGACACAATTGGAGACGATGAGAACGTCTTCCAGGGCGGGCACGGCCACAAGCATTTTGATGGTGGACTGCCTTTCTAAAACCGTTTGGCGCCTCCGTTCGGGAGGTGCATGGACCGGCCCGGGCGGCAATGGCGCCAACAGTTGCGTGATTTTCCGATGGTGACCTCGAGGAATGCCTGATCGAAATGTGCGGGGACGATTCCCTTCTTACAAGTTCGTCCTCGCTTTCATCGTTGTTCTGACCGGCTGGATTTCCTTCGCCGATCGCACCGCTGCGCCTACTTACGCCTCCCAAACAAAGGCCGAGCCTGAAGTGCCTGCTGCGAGCGATTCAGCGACATCTGTTTCCCCTGCCGCCGCACTGGGCGAGAAGATTTTTTTTGACACTTCCTTGTCGGCGTCTGGGCGGATGTCGTGCGCCACGTGCCACAATCCTGCGCATGCCTATGGGCCGCCCGATGGCCTGGCGGTGCAATTGGGAGGACGAAGACTGGACCGCCAGGGCGCGCGCGCAGTGCCGTCTTTGCGTTACGTACTGAATCGCACGCCCATCTGGAATAAGGAGTACATTTCAAACCCGGCGGAGCGGATCATGGAGGGAGAGGAACCGCCAACTGGCGGATTCGGCTGGGATGGGCGTTTCAATACGCTGCATGATCAGGCCACCTTCCCGCTGCTGGCACCCAACGAAATGGCCAATGCCAGCCCCGAGGAAGTCGCAGGCAAACTTCAGCGCGCTCAGTACAACGAAGAATTTCGCAAACTCTTTGGCGAGCAAATCTTCGCTGATCCAACCAAAGCTTACGCTCAAGCCCTGCTCGCCCTCGAGCGCTTCGAACTGGAAGACCCCAGCTTCCATCCCTACACCAGCAAATACGACGATTACCTCGACGGCAAAGCCGAGCTCACCGCTCAGGAAAAGCGAGGCCTCGCCTTGTTTGACGATCCCCGCCGCGGCAACTGCGCCTCCTGTCACCGCGACAGCCGCGGCGCCGACGGCTCGCACCCTATTTTCACGGACTACGAGTTCGAGGCCCTGGGAGTCCCACGCAACCCCGAGATTCAAGCAAACGCCTCGCCCACCTATTACGATATGGGCCTCTGCGGCCCGCTGCGCACCGATCAGTCCCGCGAGCAGAAGTACTGCGGCCTCTTCAAAACCCCCACACTCCGCAACGTAGCGATCCGCGCAGTCTTCTTCCACAACGGCCGCTTCCACGGCCTCAAAGAAGCCCTCCGCTTCTACATTCGCCGCGACACCGATCCCCACCTTTGGTACCCAGTCTCCTCGGGAAACGTGCTAACCAAATTCGACGACTTACCTTCCCCATTACGCGCCAATATCGATGTAATCGACGAGCCGCTGACTCGTCATGAAGGAGCGGTTCCGGCGTGGACCGATGCAGAAATCGAAGATGTGATCGCTTTTCTGAAAGCCCTGACCGACCGCGACGGACTGCCTTTAAATCACTAGGAGCCTCTATTGGTTCGGCTGCTGTTGTTTTTGCATCTGTTGCATCATCTGACGCTTCATGGCTTCCGGGTCGAACTTCGTGGGCGCGCCGGTGATGTGGTCCTTGGCATCGGTAATCACTTTGACCAGGACCATCGTGTTCGTCGGCGTGACTTCCTTCACTAAACTTATGGGCGTGACCTGCGAACTGGCCCACACGTCGCCTTTGCCATCGTCTTTGGCCCAGTGCTCGCAAGCAAAAGTTCCCGCAGGCACCGTGATGGACTCCGTGCCGACCTTGTGCCACTTGTCCATTTCGTCAGACATTCGGGACCGCTGCTGTGCAGTGGGGTTCATCGGCATTTCCATGGGCGGCTGGCCGGGCTGCTGAAAGATCATGCGATGAAACTGAAAGTCATCCTTGGTGACGAGCATTTTGCCGTACATCATGCCGCCCGTCCTCGGATCGGAGTGGCCAAACTCCAGCCAGAACCCGTCTTTCCCTTCCACGGACTCCTGGCCGACCACAGACATTTCCAGCGTGCTTTTCTTTTGGTCTCGTTCGGTTTCGTAAACGGCGCCGGATCCGACGACAGGTTTGAATATGTCGGCAATCGCCGGTTTCTTGAAAAAGTCCATGCCCAGCTGTGCGCGAGTAGTCGCCCCGGCTATCGTGCAAAGACCTGCGGCTACCAACATGAGGTGCTGTCGTTTCATTGCTCGGCTCCTTGAGTTCCTGTGCCGCCATCGCAGGCGAACTTCTCTCGCGTGGCGTGGCTGGAGAGTGTCCCAAAATTACCAGCTTGGGGGGAGCGAGACAAATATAGAGAACGCTTTGGTAGCCAAAGAAACACAGCCAGGCAAGAGGTGGAGCAATCGTACGTCAAGGAAAGAATTTACTCGTAAGCAAGAGCCACAACAGGATCGTAAGTCGCCGCACGAAGCGCAGGATACATAGCCCCGATGGAAGCGCCAACGAGCGCGAGCAGCGTCGCGGAAAGAATCCACTGAGGTGTTATCAGAATCATGAGGCCGGGATTCGTCTCTTTCATGATGGCCTGAAAAGCAAACGTAAGCACAATTCCCAAAACGCATCCCAACCCGGTGAGAATCAGCGTCTCGCCGAGCAGCATCCGCATAATTCCGAATCGGGACAGACCAAGCGCTTTGAGAATTCCAATCTCTCGCGTACGTTCCATCACCATGGTGTGCATGTTGAGCAGCACGACAAGAAAACTGATGACCATGCCAAGCCCCACCATGGTCCGCGTAAACGGTTTCAAAAGGGGAAGATTCGAGGTGCTCATCAGCGTGACGTACTCGGACATGGAGCGCACGCGGTCCTGCGGATCGAGCGCGATAATCTGCGCGCGCGTCCCTTCGGTGTCGCCTTTGCTGCGCACATAAAACATAGACACGCGGTTCTCCGCTCCGGCAATACTCTGCGCGACTTTCAGAGGAATAAAATAGCGCGCCCCTTTGCCGTGAGCCACGATGCCGCAGATCGTAAACGTATGATTCAAAAGGACGACCTGGTCTCCGACCTTCTGGTGTTTGCTTTGCGCGATGATGTCATCGGCGATGGTTTCGTCTTCGCTCTCGAATGGACGGCCGCTGCGAAACAAAAAGCCGCGGCTCAGAGCATTGAAGCGTTTGTAATCGATGCCGTAAACGATAATCAAGTTCTTTGGTTCCGTGAGGATAAGCGCCGGAGCCACCTCATCGACGCCTGGCAATGCGGCAATTTTATCGCCGAGAGATTCCTGCATCACGGCGCTCGAGAAAGCAAAGAAAATAGAAGAGTTGGGAGGCTGCAGGAGAAGATCGGCGCCCACGCCTTCCTGTCGTTTTCCCCATTCGGAAAGCACTCCCGTTGTGAGACCGACGATGAGCAGAACCAAAATCACCTGGATGGCGATAGCAAAGACGCTAAGAAAACTTCGCAGCCCGCGGGCAAGTATGTTGCCCCACAGCATCTGCACGAGAGAAAATGTGCCATCAAAGGACTCGTTCATCAAGAATTCCGAAGCACAACTTTAACACTCGTGAGGAGCCGCAGTCAAAAAAGGGGATTTTCTGTTCGCAAGAACTATGCCGAACTCGCAAGAGAATATTTCTGCCAGATTAAGTTTTCAACACAAGTGTTGATAAGTATGTGGAAAAGCCTGCCGCGTCACGCCCTAAGTTCACTTTCTTCAACAGCCTGCTCCTGTTTGCACAATTTCAGTGCAACGATTTTTTTTCTGCGAAGAATTTCCCCGCCAACGAAGAGTGCATCGCCGCAAATCTTTTGAAATGAGACCGATGGATGGAAAAAGTGCGGAAACCTTTTCCGCCAGGGCCGTTTCCAGTTTGAAAGCGCAAGACTTGGGGCAACTTAATACCACTTCGGCGGCCTCTCCAGTCGCACTTTGATGACCTGATGAGGATCGGTGATGTCGTACCAGCGCCCGTACGTCTTCCAGCCGTCGGCGATAATTTGAATCAACGCGCGGCCGAGAGGGGCGTCGGCGACGTGCGCGACGCCATCGCGGTTCGTTTTGACGTTCAATTCCACTTTCTTGTCTTTCTTGATGACATGCTCTTCGATGTACTTCACGTAGACGCTGGCATTCTCAACCGGCACGGACTTTTCGCCGCCGGTCACTTCAATCGTAAGGCGCCCGGGCTCCGTGGATTGCGCCGGAGTTTTCGGCGGGGCCGCGGGAGGATCCTGCGCCGCAACGCATAGGGCGGCCGCCGCGAGAAATGCAATGAACAGACTTGCTGACTTGGACCTGGAGAATTTCATGTTCCGGTGGACTCCATCCTCAACGGAAATGCGCTATGCCGTCAAGTTACTCCGCTGCGGTTTAAGATGCAAATGGTCGGTCGTGTGCTGCTTGGCGGAAAACGGAAGTGGAAGAGTTAGCGATGTATTCCACGCAACAACGCGGCGCGCCGGATTTGACTCACTGGAATTGCTCCTGTAACGTCGAGAGAATCTGCTCGGCAGGAAATCGAGCGGTATTCGCACCGTTAAGCCGCTGGCTTCGCAACTTCCACATACACGGGAACTTGCAGCAGATTTGTGTGAAACGGGTCAGCCGCCCGGGGAAATGGCTCGCGCGGAAAGAGGAGATCACCATGGGATTTGCCACGAATGCTATTCACGTCGGGCAGGAGCCGGACCCCGCCACTGGCGCGATCGTGGCCCCGATCTATCAGACCTCGACCTACGTCTACGAAGAGCTCGGAAAAAACAAAGGCTACGACTACGCGCGCACAAATCATCCGAATCGCAAGGCGCTGGAACGCACCGTTGCGAAGCTCGAGGGCGGGCACAGCGCGTATGTTTTTACTTCGGGGATGGCGGCGATTGACGCGGTTTTCCGGTTGTACCGCCCCGGAGACCACGTTGTGCTTTCGGAAGCGGTGTATGGCGGCGTCTACCGCCTCTCGACGCAACTCCTCGTGCATTTTGGATTGGAGTTCAGCTTCGTTGACACTTCGATTCCTGCCTGCGTGCTTGCCGCTCTTCGGCCTAATACCAAACTGATTTACATCGAGACTCCGACAAATCCAACCATGCGCGTGACCGACATCGCCGCGATCGCAAAGCTCGCGACCGAGCGAAACGTTACCCTGGCGGTCGACAACACGTTTCTGAGCCCCTATTTGCAGCGACCGATCGAACTGGGCGCGCAAATTGTCGTTCATTCCATGACGAAATATTTGAATGGCCACAGCGATTCCACCGGCGGGGCAGTGGTTCTGACGCGGCCGGACGATGCGGAAAAGATTTATTTTATTCAGAGGTCAGCCGGCGCGGGCCTGGCGCCGATGGATTGCTTTTTGATTTCGCGCGGAATCAAGACCCTGGCGATTCGCATGCTGCAGCACAACGCCAACGGCATCACCGTGGCGCGGCACCTGGACGCGCACCCGAAGGTGCGCAAGACATATTACCCCGGCCTGCCGACGCATCCACAGCACGATATCGCGCGCCGCCAGCAAAAAGGCCCAGGCGCAATGCTCGCGATTGATTTGGGTTCGCTGGAAGCAGCGCGCCGCTTTTTGAATAAATTGAAGCTGTGCTCGCTCGCGGAAAGTTTGGGTGGTGTGGAGACGCTTGTCTCCTTGCCCGCGCAAATGACACACGCCTCGATGCCGAAAGAAGTCCAAGAGCGGATCGGGATCACCGAAGGCTTGGTGCGTATTTCTGTTGGAATCGAAGACGTCGAAGACATCATGGCAGACCTGGATCAGGCTCTCTTGTACGTCTGACGCGTAACTGGTGACTCGTGAAGACATTTTGCATTGTCTTGAAACGACGCTTCTCGGCCCTCATCACGAAAGAAGAAAATTGGTACATTACACGCTGCCCAGAACCCAGCGTCACGCCGCAAGGAAAAACCGTCGAGTCTGCGCGCGCCAACTTGCGCGAGGCCATCGAACTGTACCTGGAATCCTGGGGCGCTCCAGATGGATTAAGTGTTCTCTTCTAGCCAGTCGAGGTAGGCAGCCGAGCCGGCGACAATTGGCAGGGCGATGAATTCGGGCACTTCGTAACTGTGCAGGCGCTTCACTTCCCTTTCCAGGGCGCCTAGCCTTCTCGCCGTCGTTTTGATGATGATCAGCCCCTCGCGGGCCTTCTCTACTTTGCCTTTCCAGCGATAGTGGGATTCGATGGGGCTGCGCAGAATGTTGACGCATGCCGCCAGCCGTTTTTCGATGACGGAGCGGGCGATGAGCTTGGCCTGGATCGGATTCGCGCACGTGACCAGCACGAGATAATACTTTTCTTTGAACGACATTGAGGCGGCTCCGCGAAATTACTCAGACTACTTTCGTCTTTCGACGACTGGGAATAGAATACGACGCCATGAGCGCTTCCCCTATGATGAATCCTTCTCCCATCAAATTCGGCACGTCCGGATGGCGCGGGCTGATCGCTGAAGACTTTACGTTTGCCAACGTGCGCCTGGCGGTGACGGCCATCTCCGAGCACGTGAACAGCAAAGCGAAGAATCCGACCATCCTCGTTGGATACGACACGCGGTTTTACTCCGAAGAGTTCTCACAACTGGCCGTGACAATCTTGCAGCAGCACGGCATTCGCACGCTTCTGTGCGAGACGTTTACGCCGACCCCCGCGGTGGCTTACGAAATTCAGCGGTCCAAGCTGGACGGTGCGATCAACTTCACGGCGAGCCACAACCCCGCGCAATATCACGGGCTAAAATTTTCATCGGCAGATGCCGGGCCGGCGCTTCCGGAAGTGACCAAAGACATCGAAGCGCGCGTCACAAGACTGATCGCGCAGAGCGGCGCGCATCCAACTTCGCCCGCGGTCCCTTCCGGCGGGGTGAAAACGGAGATGGTGAATCTTCGCGAAAATTATTTGAAGCGGTTGGGTGAGCTGGTTCGGTTCGAAACCCTAGCCAGGGCAAAAATCACATTTGTGACGGACGCCCTGCATGGCTGCGGAGCGGGCTATTTGGATCGAGCGCTTGCGGATCACGGCGTCCCGGTGCAGGCGAGGCGCACAGATCGCGATTGTTTGTTCGATGGCAGCGGGCCGGACGTCAGCGAAGAAAATCTCGCGCCGCTGCGTAAAGCCGTTCTGGATTCCGGCGCGGCCGCGGGGCTGGCTACCGATGGCGACGCCGACCGCTTTGGAATGATCGACCGCGACGGCACATGGATTCAGCCGAATCACATTCTCGCTCTTGTCTACGATTACATTGTCGAGACGCGCGGATGGAATATGGCCGCAGCGCGAAGCGTGGCGACATCCCAACTGATCGATGCGGCCGCGAAGGCGTATGGCCAGAAGACCTTACAAACCCCCGTGGGCTTCAAATATATCGGCCAGCTCATTCGCGAAGACAAAATCGCGCTCGGCGGAGAAGAGAGCGCGGGCCTGACCATCCGCGGCCATGTCCCTGAAAAAGACGGCATCTTGGCGTGTCTGCTGGTGGCGGAAATGATCGCCGCGCGCGGCGCCTCTCTTGGCGAACAGATTCGCCAGCTCTTCAAAAAAGTGGGCAGCGAATTCTGGCCAGTCCGCGAGAATCTGCACCTCAGCGACGAACAAAAAGCAAACACCGTAAAGAAGGTGGCCGTGGACGCTTCGACACTCCTCGGGCGGAAAGTTGTATCGATAGACCGTACCGACGGTGCAAAATTCTGTTTCGAGGATGGATCGTGGATGTTGCTGCGTCTTTCCGGAACGGAGCCCCTCCTTCGTTTGTACGTCGAGGCCAGCAGCGCCGATGCTTCCGCGAAGTTGGCGCGCGAAGCGGCAAAGTGGGTTTTGGAAAACTAAGTTAGTGAAGTACTGAAGAAAAATGCCTGTTCGAGAAAAAATTCAATTGCTGTTGCGGCATTACGGCCGCGGGCTTCTGGGCCTGCTGGTCCTGGTGATGATTGTGCACGACATTTTCGGCACGCACGGTTTTCTGGCCATGCGGCGCACGCAAATCGAGATTACGAAAGTGAAGGCCGGCCTGAACCAGTTGGCCAAAGAGAATGCGGTGCTGGAACAGGAAGTGAAGGATCTGAAGTCCGATCCGCAACTCATCGAAAGAATCGCCCGCGACGAGCTCGGGCTTGTGCGCTCCGGCGAAATGATTATCAGGATTCCTCAGGGCCAGATCCAGGAGCCGAGCTCCGTCGTAAAACGATAGTCCGCCTGCCTTGGCCGATCCTCATTCCCCTTTCCAATTCCCTGCTCTCATTCAAACTTCTTGCGTTGTTACAGGCGCGGCAGACAGTTTCTTTGGTTTCGCACGCCGATTTTTCCAGTTCGTGCGCAGCAGTGAGAGAACCACCATCGCGAGAAAGACAATCAGCAAGCCCAGCGTGGCCTGAAGCACGGTGCATTGCCGTTTCGGCAGAATCGAGAATCGTCCGTAGACAAACTCAATGTGCACCCAATACACCAGCAGCGAGGTTTTACCCAGTTGAATGATGGGGCTGAAGCCCATCTGCGCCAGTCCCCAGCGGCACCATGCATACACACAGAACAAAATAATCAGCAGGATCCCGCAACGCATCAGCAAGAAATTCGGGCTGGTGTGCCAATAGTCGTAGACCGCGTAGAGTTGCCGATGCGATTGATCCAGCCTCCACGAGAGGAGACAGGCAAGAATGCCTGTCCCACCCAACCCAAAAAATATAAGCCCTTCGTAGCGCTTGGCGGCATTTGTAAATAGAAAAAAACCTACGGCCAGCCCGACGAATGCAAAGGCCACCCACGGAAACATCGGGAAAAGCCACGGCTGCGGGTTGCCGTAGACATGAACGCCGTTGATGTAGGACTCGAGCGGCCAGAGCAAAAAGCGTGGACGATGAGTGGTCCACAGAGGCGGCGTGGCCATCGCCACGATTGCCGCCACGCCCACTGCCGCGAGGATGCCGCGGTTTCGTGAAGCTGCGACAGAATTGACCAGCGAAGTGGAGTCCTCCGAGCCGCGCGCCGCGCTGAGCCAGCACAGCACTCCCATGAGCATCATCGAAAGTCCGAGAATATTCAGGACATCCACACGGAGCAAATCGGTCCAGGGCGCGTAGCCGAACCCAAGTGCGTATTCCTGAACGCGAAACAGCAAGCCCAGTCCAAAAATCTCCGCCCCTCGCCGAATGGTGGTTTTCGCGATGGCTCCAGCCGGGGCGCCTTTTTCTCGCAGCCGCTCGGTAACCAACGCAAACGAAATCCCCGAAAGAAAAATGAACAACGGCGCCGGAAGCGTCCCGCCAAGCTGCGACCAAACGAAGGTCGCCGACTTGCGCGCTTCAGGACTGAGCCACGAGTCGTAGCAGTGCGTCTGAAACATCAGCACGCAAGCCAACCCGCGCATCCAGTCGATATAAGCGAGGCGGCTTTCCTTCGTCGCGGTTTTGTCTTTTGCTGTCGCCGAAAATGGAATTTGCTCGTTCATCTTCGCGTGTAATCTCGGACTGAATACCTCTCTGCGTTACAATCCTCTCTTGCCTGCGTCGCGCCAACTCGGCGTACTTCCCATGCTCGGCTTGTGGGCCGCGCTCTGCATGATCGGCGCGCTCTACGCCACCTGGCTCGGCTACGGCGGCCACGCTTTTGCCGCCACGCTGACGGCCTTTGCATTCTTCTTTCTGGTGATGCTGCTCTTCGCGGCGCGCGGCTTTGCCGACGGGCTTGCGGCGCGCTTCGGCCCCGGCGGCGGCATCGGATTGGGCGCCGCCGCGTTCCTTGCATACCTGATTTACGGCCTGGGGACAAATACTTTTACGTTCTGGCGCGCCGCGGCCGTCGGAGGCCTGGTTTTCCTCCCGATGGCGTTGGCGGCTTCGGCGCAACGCAAGCCCGCCGGAACCTGGCAGGACTTCTTGACGCTCGCGGCTATTTGGCTTGTGGTCAAGCCGCTGCCGAATCCGTGGGGAATTTCCCTGTCGCACTGGCTCTGGCCGTATCCGGGCGCGCGGCTCGCCTACGTCTTCACCGTTCTGCTCGCGCTCAACGCAGCCCTCGCCGTCTTCGTTCTGATGCGCCGCGTGGACGGCATCGGCTACAACATCGGCTGGGGCCGGCGCTGGGGATTTTTCATACTGGCCAGCTTCGCCGTGTTTGCTTGCATCGCGATCCCTCTGGGAACCGCGATGCGTTTCATCACGTTTGCGCCGCAGTGGCACGGCTGGACAGCCCTTCCGCTCACTTCCCTGGGCATTTTATGCTTCACGGCGTGGCCGGAAGAATTACTGTTCCGCGGGCTGCTGCAAAACATGCTGGCAAAATCGTCCAAGAGCGAACTAGCAGGCTGGTGGACAGCCTCCGTTCTCTTCGGATTTTCGCACATCACCAACCTGGGCTTTCCGAATTGGCGTTATGTAATCCTGGCATCGATCGCAGGACTCTTTTATGGCTGGACCTGGCGCAAAACGGAATCAATCTTCGCCTCAGCAATCGTCCACGCACTGGTAGACGTGCTCTGGCATTTCCTCTTCCGAACCTGATGAGACGGCAGGTGGCCGCTTAAGGAACGCTGAGGCCAAGTGTCGCGGCTAGCTTGGCCTGCTTGCGGTCAAAAGTATAAAAAGTGTCGGCCTTCAAGACCAAGGCAGACGCCACCTGAAGAACGTCTAGGGTGCGCGTACCCAACGAAGGAGTGCGGCGCGCGGCAATTTGCGCCGCTCGTTGATATGCAGAAACTGGCAGTGGGATTATGCGCACGATGCCAGACTCAACGTCCTCGCGGAACAAGGCCAAAGCCTCTACTCCTTCAATCGGCTGCAGTTCCTTTCTAAAGAGGCGGAGGCAAACGCCGTTTTTAATCTCCAGCTCACCCAAGTCCGTGAAAAGCAACGGCAAGTTAGCGTGCTTCATCGCAATGGCTACGCGGGGGGAGTTTAGATCCTTGACGTATAGCGAGAGGAGGAAACTCGAGTCGGCGAAAGCTGTCAAAGTCTTTCTTCCCGATCGAGAGCAATGAGCTTGGCGTTCGAGACCTTCATGCGCTTCTTGCCGAAGATTTTCTCCAAGCGGCCGAGGAAATCTGGCAACTCCACGGGAGCTACGGGCTCGGGCGGCAGAAGGCGGGCGATGACGCGCTTGCGCTTAGTGATCTGAATCTCCTGGCCTTCGCGCAGGAGATTTTCCACAACGGGAAAGCGGTAACGCAGGTCGCGAATGGATGCTTTCTTTATGTGATACATTTTAGCATCACAATTTGTGACGGACAAGACTAAATCCAGCCACGTGCACGCACCGCGATGGCGATTCTTCGGATGGGCGGAAAATGTTTCAACTATCGTGATTGTTCTTCTTTTGGGTATTGCGAAGCGGCCGGCCAAATACTGCTACGAGAGCGACGAGCGCCGCTCCGAAATCCGCGCGGGGGAACGGGCGAGCGCAGGAGTTCTTACCCAGGTTGAGAGCCGGTCGAATTGCGCCTTCCAGGCGTCTGCCAGGCGAGAGGGCTGGTTAACGCGGTAAGCCTGTTCAAATGCGTGGCGATCCGACACTTCATAATAGCGGTGGAAACCCCAAAAACGAGCGTCGCAGTCGTCGCAGCGATACGGCCAGACAAACGCGATCCGGAACCAGGTTCGTTCGACAAACCCTTTCCTTGTCGATCTCCGCACCGCACTGCTGCGGCACACCGGGCACTCGCAAATCCTCTTGGCAAAAATCAGATGCATGGTGGCTGGATCACCTTTCGTTTCCGTGTAGATAAGTATGCGGAGGCTCGGCCAATCCCCGAACGATGAGTAACGAAGCTGTGTGCTGCTGATATCCTGACCGCACGTACAGGAGCATCTGCGTGTACCGTAATGAACTTGTACTGTGCGGAGTCGGCGGGCGCGCCGGAAATCCATGAGCAAAATCTAATCTGCCAGGAACTAAAGAAAAGCAAACTCCAGCCGATAGAGGAATTAAGTTAAATTATGTCCGTCCACTCCGTACAAAACACCCAAGCGGCGAACCAGACTCAGGCAGTCTCGCAGGCGCAGTCCGCCGAGAAGCAGGCCAACCTTGCAACCGCGATCCCACAGGATAAAGTGACCATCAGCGCCGAGGCCCAGGCGAAGCAGACCGCTGCATCCATTGGCGCCGTGCCGAATACCGGCAACAAATAAGCATCGGGCAGCTCTCAAGCCGCTCTGAAAAAGTGAAGGGCGCGTTGCGGCTGTGGATTGCGGCGAGCAATCCGCAGCCGCAACGCGGCTTTTTGTTTTTGAGTGTGAGCTCCGGGGAAGATTTGCTTGCCTTGGGAATGGCAAACGCGGGAGAGTATTAGCGGCGAATCCACATACGAAGAAAGAGGAAAAACCATGAGCGGCATGACAGCGGAAAATGCTTTGTTTATGTTGCACGGCGTGTATCTTCCAGCGCTGAAAAACGAAACGCGGCTGACGAAAAACGTGCTGGCGGCCGTGCCCGCGGAGAAAGCGGACCACCGCCCGGATCCCATCTCGAAGACCGCGATGGAGCTCGTTCGCCACATTGCGGCGGCGGATAACCGCTTCGTGGAGACGGTCATCAACGGAAACTTCAGCACGGGCGCGATACTTCCGGAACACTTGAAAACCCCGCAGGAAATTGCCGCGTGGTACGAACAGGCCTACGCGGCAAACCTCGAGGCGGTGGCAAAAGTGCCCGGCGAAAACCTGATCAAAATCGTCGATTTTCGCGGGCTGTTTCAGCGGCCTGCGGTCATGTTCCTGATGATGGGCATGCATCACACGATCCATCACCGCGGACAGCTCAGCTCCTATCTGCGCTGCATGGGCGCGAAAGTACCTTCGATATACGGCGAAAGCTACGATGCAGAGCAGGCGCGAAAGGCAGCACTTGCATAGCAGGGTTGCTGCAGTAATTTTTGTTCTCCCTTGGCAGAAAATCGCAACCTAATCCCGGTTCCAGTGTTTTAAATAAATAGCAGATCTTGCGAGCCTCGAAGTCCCCAGCAATCACCGAGGAATGCGCAGGATGCGCTGCGTCGCGCACGCAAGCAGCGACGCATTCCATGGAACCTGAGGAGGTTCGCGAAATGTTCCAAACGAAGAGTTTCTTGGGGACTCTGGTGCTGGGAACGGCCCTTGTTATACCGCTATGGACGGCCGGTTGTGCCACGCATGCGCGCTATTACGACGACTACTACGCCGACTACCATCCGTGGAATGACGGAGAAGCGAGAGCGTACCGCGTGTGGCTGGCCGAAAGACATTACGAATACCGAGAGTTCACACGCTTGAACCGCGATCAGCAGCGCGACTATTGGCGCTGGCGGCATGACCACCTCGGCAGGTATTAATCTTCCGCGATCCAG
>Ga0209447_10000054_pt1 | contig 27674 bp, 29 predicted proteins | sample BogFormECP04_OM3_FD_188243 | JGI IMG/M metagenome (GOLD analysis project Ga0209447, IMG submission 188243) | Bog forest soil microbial communities from Calvert Island, British Columbia, Canada - ECP04_OM3 (SPAdes) (version 2) | ecosystem: Environmental > Aquatic > Freshwater > Wetlands > Bog ... | reverse complement strand
GCAATCTGATCAACGATCTGTTGAGCAAGGGACAGAAGAAGATTCTGATCAATCTTGCCGATGTCAGTTACATTGATAGTTCGGGCTTGGGCAGTCTGGTCGGTTCTTTCACGAGCGTGCGGAAGCAAGGCGGAGAGCTCAAACTTCTCAACCTCACTCACAAGGTTCACGACTTACTGCAAATTACAAGGCTGTACACGGCTTTCGACGTCATGGATGACGAAACGGCGGCCGTTAATTCCTTCGGTCAAGCCGTAACTCCCTAATTCGCGGACTCTCTCATAGCCAGTCTCAGGGCGCGGCGATTCTCCCTTCCGGAAATACAAAACACGGCGAAGGAAAATCTCGAAGGGAAAAAGTGCATCCATCAGGCATCGCTTGCGAATGTTTTTGTCACAGACTGGGCTAATCTTCGGAAGATCGTTCTTTCCTCTCTCTTTGCCATTGAGGTCATAGCCGGTGAGGCGCTTTGGGGGCCATGGGTGAGTTTGGCAATCACGGCGCTAACCGTAGCGGCGGCTTTGAGGCTCTTACCGCAAGTTTGCGGATTGCAGATCAGAGGAAGGAAATAAATCGCCGAGCGCAATGGATAGTGTCCGGCGCTCAACTCCATGCACGGACGGAAACTAAACGCGTCAAACGGCAAAAACAAAAATCGTTTGGTATTAGTTGCTTCGCATTTGAAGAGATGTGGGAACATCTCCAAAAAGCGACCAACGGAAAAAACGCAAGTCGCAGTTCAGGCAGCGAAATGGTCTAAGAAAAATCATGGTTAGAATTACTCTTTCCACTGTTCCTTTTCTCCGAGACCGATGGATTCCTGTACTTTTGCACTCTGGACAGCCCTTCATGGTCATTCTCCTAACGCAACCTCGACAACTGAACTACCCGCTTAAGTTATAGTGAAATGAAACAGCTCTCTGTTTCGTTTTGAACATTCCCCCATTAAATAAACGCAGCTGCCACCCCTTTGTGGCGTCCCCGAGCCAATGTTCAAAACGGTACAGACGCCCCCTTCACGGCCACGTACTTTGGGCTGGAAAGGGTCAACCTCCTGGCTGCTTACGCCGATTTGCACCAGCGGTTTCGGTTGGCGATGTGTGTTTCCATGTCAAATCTGGCTCAGAGCGATTTCCAGCCTGACTTGGCGAGTCTCCGGACGCAGAGCTCCGCCTCTCACAGACGACGGCCTCTCCGAGTTCTTTTCGTCCATCGCGATGCGGACGTGATAGACGGCTGTATGGGAGAGCTCAAAAAAGCTCAATTCACGGTGAGCGCCGATTTCGTCTTGAACCTGGCACAGTGCGGTGAGCGGCTTCATTCTCAATCTTACGACGTTGTGGTTGCCGAATATCCTTGCCCGAGTCTAAAAGCCTCGCAGGCACTGCATACTCTGCACCATGAATTACAGGAGACTCCCCTTTTGTTTGTGGCGGGCGCACTATGCAGTGAGTCTATTGCCCAGCTCGCTGCCGATGGCGCTTTCGATTACGTGGAGCGAGACCACCTCGCCCAACTGCCGATGGCCGTCCGTCAAGCACTCAACGAAAAGAAACTCCGCGCGGAGTTGAAGGAAGCTCGAAACGCGTTGCGCCATTCCCAATCGCTCTATCGCGCACTTGTGGACAATCCCGTTTACGGAATCTTCCGATGCAACGCGGATGGCGAAACGATTGACGTTAACCAGGCGCTGCTCGTCATGCTGGGTTACGCAACCAAGGAAGAGCTCCTCGCGTCCAGTCGCGCCACAGAACTTCTTCCCACCCTCAGCGGCGGATCGCCATGGATGGGACACGTCCCCGGAGCCAAGTCCATCGAACCCGTAGAGACGGAGTGGAAACGCAAGGACGGCACCACTCTAAAAGCCAGGTTGAGTGGCCGAGGCGTCTACGACGAAAATGGAAATTTCGCCGGCCATGAAGTCATCGCCGTGGACGTCACCGAACAGCGAACGATCGAGAATCAGCTGCGGCATCAGGCATCCACCGATTCGCTGACCGGCTTGGCCAATCATCGCCGGCTTTTCGAAGAGCTGCACGCGGAAATTTGCCGCTCCAACCGAACCGGACGCGAATTTTCTCTCATATTGCTGGACCTCGATGGTCTGAAACAGGTTAACGATCTGTTTGGCCATCCTACGGGTGACAGGGCGCTCTGCCGGCTCGGGCAAATTCTCAGAGACTGCAGCCGTTCGATTGACACCCCAGCGCGCCATGGTGGAGATGAGTTTGCCCTCGTGCTGCCAGAAACCGGTATGGCCTCCGCCACTTTGGTAGCGCATCGCATCTGCGATCTTCTCGCCGGGGAAGTCGAAGAGCCTTCCCTTTCCGTTAGCGTCGGGATTGCCAGTCATCCGAGGGACGCCGAAACCATCGGAACTCTTCTCTACGCCGCGGACCGCGCATTGTACGCGATGAAAGACAAGCGCCCGACAGTCGCTCGCACGCGGCCTAAAATCCTGGAGAACGCGAACCGTTTCGAGGGAAGGAAATCCAATGGATGAAAATCGTCTCCGCCATCGCGGAAAGCGAGTGATTCCCGCGCAGTCGCACCACGCGGAGGGCCGCGTTCAATACCTGCTGGCGGCGGAAGAACAAATACTTCGCTCCATCGCAGCCCAAGCGCCCATTTCCGAAGTCCTGAATGGAATCTGTACCGCTCTAGACTGCCAGCTCGGAAACATGGTTTCCCTAATCTCAGTGCCGGGCGACGGTGTGGTAAGTTCCCCTGAAGCTGCGCGCAACGCAGCGGTCTTTGGCCTGCACATTTTCTTTTCCGTGGATATTTTGAGCGAATTCGGCCAGGAGCTCGGTTCGCTCGAGATGTACTGCTGCACGATGCGTAGCCCTACTTCCCACGAGCTTCCATTGATCGAACGAGCCGCGTGTTTGGCCGCCATTGCGATGGAGCGCGAGACGAAAGCCGGGGGGCGCCCCGATCATCGCACGCCAGAATCAAGACCACTGCACAGCCAAGCTCTCCGATCGCCCCATTTTCTGCATTAAACTTCTGTCAGGGCAGAAACTCGCGCGACCTATGGCTGCAGCCTGGGCTCTCTGCAATGCCGTCCGATAATGCCGTCCTGCCTCACTCGTGCAGCACCACGCTCAAAAGAGACGTATTGATCTGCAGCACTCCGTTGTACTTGATGAACCCCAGTTTCCGGAATTTGTTCATGAAGAAGTTCACCCGCGACCGCGTTGTCCCAATCATCTCCGCCAGCGTTTCTTGCGATATCTTGTGCAACACGGCATGCGGCGAATCGTCTTTGCCGTAACGCGCGAGCAACAGCAGCGTCCGCGCCAGCCGCTTTTCGCTCGAGTTAAACAGCTGGTCCACCAGGTCCTCTTCAATGCGAATGTTCCGTGCAAGCATGAACGCGATGAACCTGTCGGAGAGCTCGTGCTGCTCGTGCAAAACTCGGAACATCTCATCCTTCTCAATGATGAGCATCGTGCTGACCGTAACCGCTCTCGCTGTTCCCATGCGAACCGACTGCCCCGCCAGGCAACCTTCTCCAAAAAAATCGCCGGGTCCCAGAATAGCGACCACTGCCTCTTTGCCACCTTCGCTCACCACCGATAGCTTCACGCTGCCATTTCGTAAATAAATCACGCTGGCTGCTGCATCGCCTTGCTGATAGACGACTTCCGCTTTCTCACATTCTTTGACGCTTCTCGCAACCCCGGTGGAGTTTAGAAACGCTTGCGCGTCGAACCCGTTTTTGTTCGCCAGAGTCGTTTTTGTTTTCTTGTGTCTGGGATTTGGCATTTTTTATGGCCCCACCTTCCCAAACGCAAGGGGCAGAACGATGAATTGTTCTTCCGCCTCGGCGAGAGCGTTGTTCGACTTTTCTTTCTTGATTTGTTGCGGCCTCCCGGCCGTTGTTTCCCTCAAAACTTGTTCGCCCACAATTTTCCGTACAATCTCCAACGGAACCTGCTCGAAATGGGTTTTCAAATTGAACATGAGGACCTCCCCGATCGTCCTGAGACTAGCAGCACTGAAGTGATACGGGCTGACTCTTTAGCAGCGCGCCACATGGCTTTAGTCGCTTCGCAGCCGCCTGTTTAGACGAGCCGAAGCATTCGTCCTCCCAGTAGAGCCTTTCGTCTCTTCGTCTCTTCGTCTCTTCGTCTCTTCGTCTCTGCCGCCTCTCGCGCTTTTTACTTGCAGGACTCGTTACGCTGGGATATGATAGCGGTACGTCTATTTAGCGTTTCTTTCGCTAGGAGGCTTTTATGGGGAGCGCCCAGGTGAAACTAGGAACCACACACTTTAAAACCATGGTGCAATTGGATGTGCCGCAAGGCCGCAATGGAAAGCACAAGCTGATCGTCACCACGATCCTCAAAGACCTCGGTCGTCTGAAACCCGGCTCCGCGCTGAAAGTCCCCTTGTCTGAATTGTTGGGATCAAAAGAAAAAGTCCGCTCAGCTCTGAATCGCGCGACTCGCAAAACCGGCCTCAAAGTTGCCACCGCCAGCGACGCGACTTTCCTTTACGTGTGGAACGAAGCCGAATAGCGCGAACCTTACTGTCCCGCTGTCACGAGCTCTGCACCCTCGCGCCGCCCCTTGCAATCATTCTTCAAAACTGTACATAAGAGAACAGACGAAGCGCCTCGCGAAGTCCAACATGGACTCGCCGCAAAAGGACCGTGGTGTTTTCCACTCCGGCTTCTTCAGCTGGATCTTTGCAGATCGCATATTCGCTGAGGATGCGAACCACCCGCGACTCGCGCGGCCTGCCTCGAGATAAGCCCCGCTTCGTGGAAGGAGTGTTGTTCAGACCTTCTCCGCTTCCGGCAGAACACTTCACAGTTTCGAAACGCGTGGACAAATGTCCGAAACACGGACAAGGAAGGTTCAAAAGCATGCCTCTCATTCAAATTCTATTAGCCCTGATCGTTGTAGGCGTTCTGTTGTGGCTGGTAAACCGATTCATTCCCATGGCCGGAAGCATCAAGTCGATCCTTAACGCCGTCGTCGTCATCTGCGTGGTCCTATGGCTCTTGAACGTATTCGGATTATTCCATTCACTTTCGCAAATCCATGTCGGTAGCCTGCGGCATTAGGTCGCATCGGGAATTCAATTATCCGCCCCCCGGCGAACACATAAATCGCCGAATTGTCTGTTCGAAGTGCTGAATTTTCTTGTTCGAAATGAGGAAAAATGCTCGGAACTATCTTAATCATTTTCTTGATTTTGGCTCTTTTTGGCGCGCTTCCGCGTTGGGGGCACAGCAGAGACTGGGGCTACCGCCCCACCGGCGGTATCGGCCTCATCCTGATCATCGTCGTAATTCTCGTGCTTATCGGACGCATTTAGTGGTAGTGGCTGCAACCCCCACGTAGAGGTAACGATGGACGCATCCAAACTACGTGCAACTGCCTTTTAAAGTCTGCGTCACCAAGTGAGATGGTCGCGCCGGCGATGTCACTGGAAAGACCTAGGTAGGCGGCCACGTGGAAATCCTGCGTCCTCGAAAAAGGTTTGAATTCCTCTGCGAGCTCGTCATTGTGGTCGCCGGGTTTGATCTCTACTCTTACCACGTGCACGAACTTCTCGTCTCGCTTGCCCTCTTTAGCGTGGCTTTCCTCCTTCTGGCGATAACCCTTGTCGCCGCCGTCCTCCTCTGGTGGGCAAGCGAGCAGTTGGCCAATAAGTCCGGCCCCCACCTCGCAAAGTTGATCGCATTCTCCCGCCGTCTCATGGCTGCATACGCAAAATTCTAACCCCCGCCTGTTTTTCCGCATAAACCACAATACTGTCCCTAAGAGAACAGCTTTTCAATTTGCGGCACAGTAATATTCCTCCACCAGAAACAAATGGATCCGTAACTCTTGGGAGGAAATAGAAATGAAGTTCATAAAGACAATTTTAGCTGTGCTCGCACTCACTTTGTTCAGCGTTACCCTGGCTTCCGGCGCCGGAGCCGACACGTGGAACAAAAAGACCGTTCTCACTTTTAGTCAACCGATCGAAATCCCCGGCCAGATCCTGCCCGCGGGAACCTACACTTTCGTTTTGCTCGATTCACCTTCCGACCGCCACATCGTGCAAATCTTCAATGCCGATGGCTCTCATCTCATCACCACCGTCCTGGCCATCAACAACTACCGCCTCACTCCGACCGGCGACACCGTCATTAAATTCTCCGAGCGCCCGGGCGACAATCCGGAAGCCCTCAAGGCCTGGTTCTATCCCGGCGATAACTTCGGCCAGGAATTTGTTTACCCGAAGTCCAGAGCCATTCAATTGGCCGTCGTCGTCAAAGAACCCATTCCAGCAATGCCCACCGACGCCGCTGATCTGAAAGTGGTCGAAATCGTCGCCGTAACTCCGGAGCAGAAAGAAGTTCCGGTTGCCGAAGTAATTCAAGTGACTCCTCCGGTCGCGGAAGCCGCTCCAGTAGCTGCAACTCCCGCGCCTGTCGTTGCCGCCGCACCAGCCCCAGCAGTGATCGAAACGAAGCAACTGCCCCAGACAGCCAGCTTGCTTCCTCTTCTCGCCCTGCTTGGTTTCGCTTCGCTCGGCGCCGCGTTCCTTCTCAAGCGTCTCGCGAGCTAAGCTCGTCAACGTATAGAATCTCCAGTGCGTCGCGGGTCCGAGTATCCATTCTCATCCCGCGACGCCAGGAGTTTTGCCAGTGAATCTCGCTATCCTATCTCGCAAGCTCGGTCTGTTCCGCTCTTGTCTTCTACTTGCTGCCCTTCTCCTCATTTATAGTTCAGCAGCCCATTCGCAATCCGCTCAATCGCCACCACCTGCCGACGCTCCCCGCCAAGCTACAATTTCCGTGCAATCGGATCTCGTTGCCATCCCCGTCCGCGTCACCGACGCGCATAGCAATTTTGTCCCCGGCCTGCGCCAGCAGGACTTCCAGGTTTACGAGGAAGGCCGTCCGCAATCCATCACTCTTTTCCAGCAAGAAGACGCTCCCGTAACCGTTGGCCTCGTCGTTGACCACAGCCGCAGCATGGGCAAGAATCTCGCTGAAGTCACCGCCGCTGTCTATGCCTTTTCTCACTCCACCAATCCTCAAGACGAAATGTTCGTCGTGGACTTCAACGACGACGTCTGGCTCCAGATGCTAGGCGGTAAGCTCTTCACGCACGACGCCGGCGACCTCGAGAAAGCTATCGCCGCCGTCGGCGCGCGCGGCCGTACGGCACTTTACGACGCCATCGCCGAGGGCATCAATCACATGCGCTATGGCCATTGGGAGAAAAAAGCCCTGATCCTCGTGACCGACGGCGGAGATAACGCCAGCCATCAGAAGTTTTCAGACATTCTCGCTCTCGCGCAACGCTCGCAGGTCATGATCTATTCCATCGTCCTGTTAAACGCCGACGAAGAAGAAAATCCCGGCATCCTTCGCCGCCTTTGCAAAAGCACCGGCGGCATCGCTTACTTTCCAGACGCGAAGCAATCCGTCGCGAGCATCACCAATCAAATCGCGCGCGACCTTCGCGAGCAGTACACGATCGGTTTCGCCCCACAAAAGCAAGGCAGTGCCGCTTCCTTTAGAAAAATTCAAGTGAAAGTGTCCGCCACAGGACAGGGCAAGCTGAATGTCCGCTCACGGCCCGGCTACTTCGCTCCGGACGAGAAAAAAGTCTCCGCGCAATCCGGCAAGGGCGCTTCATGAAGTTTGTCAGCGTCGGCGCACAACGCCCCGTTCCAAAGTGCTTCCCGATTCTCCGCGCGGCATACTATTTTTTCCTCAGCGTCGGCATCCTCGCCATCGGCTACGTCGGCTACGTCGTCGTAGAAGCGCACGCCTATCAAGCCAGAGAGCTATCAAAATTTGAAAACGCCACCCAAAGCCAAAAGGAAGCCCCGCATCTCCTCGTCGAAGGCGGCGTAATCGGCGAGATTCAAGTTCCACGCCTCAACCTGAAAGCCATCGTCGTCCAGGGCGATTCGCACACCATCCTGCGTCATGCCGTAGGCCACATTCCAGACACCGCTTTGCCCGGACAATCGGGCAACGTCGCCCTCGCTGGCCACCGCGACACATTCTTTCGCCCGCTGCAGCATATCCGTCTGGGCGACACCATCCATCTCAAAACTCTCGACGGTGATTTCAGCTATCAAGTCGAATCCACGGCAGTCGTGCCCGCCAGCGCCGTAGAAGTCCTAAGCCCAACGGAGGGCCACACACTAACGCTGATCACCTGTTTCCCATTTGACTACATTGGCGCAGCCCCCAACCGCTTCATCGTTCGCGCGCGCGAAGTTCCTGCGGAGCCTTCGCAGCTTCCAGCGCCCTAGAATTGGCCGCGTACCCTTTTGGAACAATAATCGAAATGCAGATGTGTGCATTACTGGACAGACTCTCCCCTTCAACTCATCTAACATTCCTCTCCGTAAGGGTAGCAAGAGCGCTGTTTCGCAACCCATTCACCCGCTTTAGCCCAATAGCCTCGGCTTCAAACCCTCACCTTCGAAAAAAGGAGGCCACGTGCTTTGGACAATCTTCGTAGTTCTCCTTGTCCTTTGGGTCTTGGGATTGGTCACTTCCTATACGATGGGTGGATTCATCCACATCTTGTTGGTACTTGCGGTCATCGTCCTGCTGTTCCGCCTCTTGTCGGGAAGAAGGATGGTTTCCTGATCAAGGAATCGCAAACATGAAACCACTCTCTCTAGCTGGAATCGTGTTGATTGTCCTTGGCGGTCTCGCTCTCGCCTACCAGGGATTCAACTACACCCAACGCGAGAAAGTCATTGATATTGGTCCCATCCATGCCACTGCCGACGAACAAAAGCATGTTTCCATCCCGCCCATACTCGGCGGCTTGGCATTGGTCGGCGGTATTGCTCTGTTAGTCGTTGGAAGCAAAAAAAGTTCCTAGATCGAATTCGCAAAAGCACCCGCCTGAGAGTCGGGAAACGCATCGCCCTCTCACGAATTTAACCATGTTGGAGGTCCTTCAACATCGGGTTGTACAGCAGCAAATGTCTTCAAAAGAAGTTCCGACCATGGAGGTCAGTGATGAAAAAATTGTTGATTACCGCAGGATGTCTTTCGCTCGTGGCAGGTGCACTCTACGCAAGGGAATTCAATAAAGAGCAACGGCGCCTCGAAGAATGTGGCACCGTAATGTCCGAGATTCTCCACGTACCAGATAACATTCCCCAGGACCTTCTGGACAAGGCCGAGTGCGTCATCGTGATCCCCAGCGTCAAGAAACTGGCGTTTGGAGTCGGCGCTGACTACGGCCGCGGCGCGATGGTTTGCCGCACCGGCGAACACTTCCGCGGAGCATGGGGAGCCCCGGCAATGTACGCTCTTGAGGGCGGCAGCGTAGGCTTCCAAATCGGCGGCGAAGAGACGGACCTCATCCTTCTCGTTATGAATGGCCGCGGTATGGATTCCATCCTCAGCAGCAAAGTGAAATTGGGCGGCGATGCCTCCGTTGCCGCAGGCCCCAAGGGACGTGATGCTTCCGCGGATACCGACGCCTGGATGCGCGCCGAGATCCTCAGTTATTCCCGTTCACGCGGCGTCTTCGCAGGAGTTTCCCTCGAAGGCTCCACGATTCGCCCTGATGACGACGCCAGCGGCGACGTCTACGGTCACAGCATGAAGGCCAGCGAGATCGTCCGTGGCGAACATACCGGGGTGCCTGAGTCAGGTCACCGTCTCGTCAACGTTCTTGAGAAGCACTCACCAGTTAACGAATCAAAACGCGGCTCGAATTAATATCTGATTCGCAGCAGCAAGGCACAGCTCGCCGGGACTTTTCCAAGTCCCGGCGAGCTGTCTTACTTTGGAGTGCGGGAGCCCTGCTCCCGCTTTTGAGATTTCGGACGTTGCAAAACCTCGCCCTCGAATAGAAGCGTCAACCCGCCAGACCACTCTCCCCTTGGCCAGACTAGTCTCCCCGATTGATCATCGAATCGAAAAGACGCAGCCGGAAATGAGGACGCCACCCACTCAAATGTTTTGATAGACAACCGTCGCCCCAGTATAATGCTTGTGGATATAACTACGTAAAAGGCGGCAGCTCTTCTGCCGCCTTTTTTCTTTATACGAATGTGTTTTAGAGATTCGAGCGAAAGTCTCCGAACCCTCCGTGCACTTCGCGCCGTCTGTGTTAAGAGAAGCCCGAGCACCCGGGTAGGGTCATCCTTCCGAGGATGACCGATGAGGATGTGCGATGAGGCCGACCGCCCCGCCCGAACCGCAACCAAGCGCCAATCAGAAATTCACGGAGGAAAGCCCCAAAGCATAGAAGGGTCTCGGAGCGAGAAGAAACAAATACCCCGCTTTATTCGTGCAGCACAACCGTGAGCAACGACTTATTCACCTTGATCTTGCCGTTGTATTCGATGAAGCCCAGTTTCCTGAACTTATTCATGAAAAAATTAACGCGCGAGCGCGTCGTTCCAATCATGCTCGCCAGCGTTTCCTGCGACACCTTCGGCAGCACGCGAACCGGTTGGTCTTGTTTTCCGTAACGCGCTAATAGCAGCAGCGTGCGCGCCAGCCGCTTTTCACTCGAATTGAATAGTTGGTCGACGAGGTCCTCTTCGACCCGAATGTTGTGCGCCAGCATGTACCGGATGAAATGGTCAGATAGCTCTTGCTCCGTATGGAGCACACGCAGCAATTCGTCCTTCTCAAGAACCAGCAGTGTCGTGGGCGTGATAGCCGTGGCCGTTCCCATCCGAACGGTCTGCCCCGCCATGCAGCCCTCGCCAAAAAAATCAGTCGGGCCGAACATGGCCACCACCGCCTCTTTCCCTGAGCCGTTCACCACGGTCAGTTTCACTCCGCCCTGCTGCACGTACATGACGCTCTCTGCGCCATCTCCTTGCGTGTAAACCGATTCGTTCCGGCGGTATTGCGTGATTTTCCTGGAGACGCCTGCCGTGTCCAGAAAAACCTGCGGATCGAAGACGCCGTTCGGTCTATGGGACTTGGCGTCCCCATTCGTCTTGCGTCTGAGCGGTTTCATATTTTGTACGGTTTCATATTTTTAGCGCCACGAAAGCGTTCTTCAGCCGTCTCGAGCCTATCAGGGATACGCCACGTTTAACTGTGCAATACAGGACAGCGCCCGGCGGGCAGATTCTCTAAACTCTTTGCCTGAGGCGGCGAGAAGGAGCGACATCGGCCGGCTCAAGCGCAGGGGCGGGCGGTCTCCCTCCTTTCGCATCCTAAGTTGTTCCTTATCGAAAGCCTGATTACCCCTACCGGCTAGGCAGACCGAATTCTTAAGCTCTTCAGTCCTGGAAAACAAAATGAAAACCGTACGCCGCTCAATTCTTTGCCTTACTGCATTCTTTCTTGCTGCGCCGATCCTTCGCGCGCAGGACTATTCCCAATATCGCGACTTCTCCCTTGGGGCAAGCCTTGCCACCGTGCTGAAACAGACGGAGCAGAAGCTGGCCGATGCAAACGTCACTCACGACGGTCCGGCGCTGTTGCAGGAAGTGACGTGGTGGCCTGCGAACACGACAGGTGCTTCGCACCGGTCGGACAGCATCGAACAAATCTTGTTCTCATTCCACAACGGATTGCTCTACAAAATGTCGGTGACGTACGACCAAACGTCCACGGAAGGGCTCACGGCGGACGACATGATGAAGTCCATCTCCGCGAAGTACGGGCCGACCACAAGTGTTGCGCCAGTTTCCGATCCCACGTCGAAAGACCACTATGACGCGAAGGGAACGCTCGTCGCGACATGGGAGAACACCCAGTACTCGTTTAACCTCGTCCGTTCTTCCTTCACCGACCGTTTTGGGCTGATCATCTACTCCAAGGCTGCCAACGCCCAGGCGGAACTAGCGCTCGTCGAAGCCCTCATTCTGGAAAAGCAGAACGCCCCCAAAACCGCCGCTGCTCTCGAGAAAAAACAATCCGATGACCTCGAGCTGGTTCGCCTGAAGAATCAGAAGGTTTTTCGCCCGTAGTGACGGCCCTCAGCAGAAAGCAGTTGGCGGTATTGGTTTGCACTTCATTCGGCACGGATCCAGTCACAAAACTTTCAGGTAAGAGAATTCGCAAAGATAATCTTGCGGCTGCGCCCTCGATTTTTATTTTTCGCGATTGGCTTCCGATGGTTAGTTCCAGAATGAAACGCCACCTGTACCTTCCGATCTTCAATCGAAGCGCGTCTTCTTTATGAATTCTTTCTAAGATAGTGCACTTACGCACAGTATTCGTGAGCCAAAAGAACCACACTCTGGGTCTCGCAGTTTTTCGAAGGAGACTCATGCAGACTATCTCAAAGATTTCGTTAGCGCTGGCAATCACGCTAAGCGCTTCCGTGTACGTCCAGGCCCAATCGCAGGCGCCCGCACAGCCGGGTGATCCGATACCGACATACCGAATCAGCGTCGTCAGCCGCACCGCGCGCGCGGTGAGCTACAAACACCGCAGCGGTTCGACACACGTCGATTTTCAAGGCACCGACCTGATGCCCAGCGCCACAGGCGAAGCGAAAGTCGAAAGCAAGCGCGGAGTTCTGGGAATCGAAGCTAAGTTTGAGAACCTCGACAGGCCCACGGCATTTGGCACCGAGTATCTCACCTACGTGATGTGGGCCATTTCCCCCGAGGGCAGTTCCGTGAATCTCGGCGAGGTGTTGGTCGGCGACGACCGCCACAGCAAGCTTGATGTCACCACCGGTCTGCAGGCTTTCGCGCTCATTGTGACCGCAGAACCTTATTACGCGGTGCGCCGCCCCAGCAACGCCGTCATCATGGAAAACATACTTCGCCAGGACACCAAAGGCACGTCCGAAGAGGTGGACGCCAAATACGAACTGATCGATCGCGGCGGCTATATCCCCACTGGATATACGTTTGACCCCGTGGTATTAGACGCCAAATTGCCGCTGGAATTCTTTGAAGCCCGCAACGCCGTGCGCATCGCCAAGTCCGCAGGTGCTGAAAGATTTGCTGCCTCAAGTTACGAAAACGCGATCCGCCAGATGAAAGAAGCGGATGCCCTGGCGACCAGCAGGCATGAAAACAAGAAAGCGCTGATTTCTATCTCCCGCGAAACGGTACAAACGGCGGAAGACGCGCGCGAAGTCGCAACCAAGCGCATCGCATCCGACCGCGCCGAGTACGAGCGCAATGCTTCCGCAGGCCGCGAAGCGAGCGCCAATGCCGCCACAGCGGACGCTGTTCGCGACCGCAACGAAGCCGAGCGCAAGAAGCGCGAAGCCGAAGCCGCCACACAACAAGCTCAAGGCGCGCAGGCCAACGCCGAAGCGGGCACTGTGGACGCCAATCGCGCCCGCGATGAAGCTGAGCGCAAGAAACACGAAGCCGAAGCGGCCGCTGCCGCTTCCAATCAACAAACGCAGGACGCCCAAAATGCCCAGGCTAACGCGGAAGCCAACTCGGAACGTGACCGGGCGGCTGCGGCCGCTTCCGACGCACAAGCTCAGAGCGCCGTACACGACCGCGAAGAGCTTCGCGCAAAACTGCTGCAACAGTTCAACCTGATTCTTGAGACTCGCGATACGGCTCGTGGCCTTGTCGTGAATATGTCGGATGTGCTCTTTGACAGCGGACAGTATACGCTGCGCCCGGCAGCGAGAGAGAAGCTGGCGAAAATCTCGGGCATCGTGCTGGCCTATCCAACGCTCTTGCTCGCGGTGGAAGGAAACACCGACAGCGTGGGCACCGAACTGTTCAACCAGAACCTCTCGGAGAAGCGAGCCGAGAGTGTGCGGACCTACCTCACCGGACAAGGCGTGCCGGAATCCTCGACAACAGCGCAAGGGTTCGGAAAGACACGGCCCATCGCTTCCAACGATACAGCGGACGGGCGCCAGCAAAACAGGCGCGTTGAGCTGATCGTTTCAGGCGAAGTGATTGGGACGAAGATCGTTTCGATCGTCGTACTCCCGACTACCGCATCAACAACGCCCCGCTAATTTCACCAACAGAACGCGGAAAAGCCGGCTCATGGTGAGCCGGCTTTTTCTTTGACTTTGAAGTTCCAGTATCTGATGGCTGTCGGGACTCGCCGCCAACTCCACTCGCGGACAGCGCTCTCAGTTCGAGACGCAGTCCGTTGCGCCTGCGAGCCTTGCCGCGGCTGTCACCAGCCGTTCGACACTGCTATGCGGCTGAATCTCTTTGCCGCGTAGCTTTGACGCCCGAAAGAATGCCCACTCCGACGAGTACGATCGCACCGACAACAATCCAATGCGCCGGCATGTGCACCAGGAACGCGCCATAGATGAGGCCGATAACGACAATCGCGAATCCAATCGCGTAAAGTCCGAATGACATTGTGTTCCCCTTTTGTTGCCTATACTGGCGACCGCTCTATTGCCCGGCCATTGCCCGGCAAGTTTTCTACGAGCCACGCGAACAAACCAAAGCCTTCCTCCGCGCTACCGCATGCGGAGGAAGGATTCAGTTTGGCTGATAAACGACAGCCTTACTCGTGATCCGGATGGCTGTGCCGCCAAGCCCAGTAGTTGTCCTGCTGGCGGCGGGTCGTGAGGCGGAACTCGCGATAATCCCTGTGCTGTTCGCCGAGGTACACGCGGTAAGAACGGTCTTCACCGTCATTCCACGTGTGATAGTCCTTGTGGTAGCGGTCGTAGTAGCGATGGTGATCGGTAGTAACTACCACTTCCTGGGCGGCAGCTTTGGGTGCCACCGAGGCCGTAAGAGCGGCGGTCAGGAAAAGAAAACCTAGATATCTGGATGCTGGATGCACGTTGTACCTCCGAAAATCGCGAACTCCGAGATGGGAGTTGTGGCTTGCAGCGAGTATGCGCGGAGAGACCCTGCAAAGCTGTCCTGTAAAGCACAGGCACGGGTAGAAATCGAGCCATAGCAACGACGGGTTGATCTTGCCAAAGCCGCACTGAATCAACGGATGGCTTGTATTTGCAATTTCTTATAATTCCGCTTTGCGAGATTGCCAGTTTCAAATCTGCTCCCGGGAACCAATTCGAAATTCACAGGCTGGACGGAGGCGCGGCCTTTTTGTTTGCGGCTGTGGGTTTCCTTTGCGGCTAGCGAAACAAGTTGACCTTGGCGAGGTCGATGATTTCGTGGCCGCGGCCGCTCATTACAGCTTTTAGGGCGAAGAGACTGAAGCCTTTTGCTTGTTCGAGCGTGATGGTTGGAGGCATGGAGAGTTCCTGGCGATTTACGAGGACTTCTACCAACGCTGGACCGTTGTGTTGCAGCACTTGCGTTAGCATCGGGCGAACCTGATCCGGCGTTTCGGCGGTGAGGCCCAGGAGACCCGCCGCTTCCGCCAGTTTCGCGAAGTTTGGATTCTTCAGATCGGTGCCGAAGTCCACGATACCCGCCGCTTTCATTTCCAGCTCGACGAACACCAGCGCATTATTTTTGAAGACAATGATCTTCACGGGAATTTCGAGCTGACGGAGAGAAAGAAGTTCGCCCATGAGCATGGCGAGGCCACCATCGCCGGAGAGTGTGATCACCTGACGGCCGGGATTACTGGTTTGCGCGCCAATCGCTTGCGGCAAGGCGTTGGCCATCGAGCCATGATTGAAAGAGCCGAGCAAGCGGCGTTTGCCATTCATCGTGAGATAGCGAGCGGCCCAGATGGTGGGCGTGCCCACATCGCAGGAGAAGATTGCGTCGTCGGCAGCGAGTTCGTCGAGAACTCTGGCGACGTATTGAGGATGGATCTGTTTGTCACCGGCGCTGGGAGTTGCGAGGTGATCCAGGTCTTTGCGCGTTTTTTTGTAGTGTTCGACGGAGTCTTTCAGGTGCTGGTCGTCGTTGTTTTGCGTGAGATGCGGAAGCAGAGCTTGTAGCGTGGCTTGCGTGTCGCCGACATAGCCGTAGTCAAGCCTCGTGCGGCGCCCCAACTGTTCCCCGCGGAGGTCAATCTGGGCGATCTTGGCGTGCTTTGGGAAAAATTGCTGATAAGGAAAATCGGTACCGAGCATCAGCAGGAGATCGCAGTTCATCATCGCATGGTAGCCGGAAGAAAAGCCGAGGAGGCCGGTCATACCGACCTGGAAGGGATTGTCGTACTCGATGAATTCTTTTCCACGCAGGGCATGCACGATCGGAGCATTTAATTTACTCGCCAGAGCGATTAATTCGACGTGAGCTCCTGCGCAACCGGCGCCGCCGAGGATAGTGATTTTTTTCGATGCGTTCAGAACTTTCGCCAAGCCGGCGATTTCTTCATCCGAGGGCCGCACTTTCGGATTTGGCGGCGGGAACAGAAGGCGCGGCGAAGTGACGGTTGCGGCTTGAAGGGCGACGTCGCCAGGAATGGCAACCGCGGACACGCCACGGCGCGAGATGGCGGTCTGGATTGCGATTTCCAGGACGCGTGGCATTTGATCGGGGTGTGAGACGAGTTCGCAGTAGTGGCTGCACTGCGCGAAGAGATGTTCGGGGTGGGTCTCCTGAAAATAATCGCTGCCGATTTCATTGCTGGGAATCTGCGCGGCAATGGCGAGGACTGGGACGCGGCTGCGATGGCAATCGTAAAGGCCGTTGATCAAATGCAGGTTGCCGGGGCCGCAACTGCCCGCGCAGACGGCGAGTTTCCCGGTTAAATGCGCTTCCGCGCCCGCTGCAAAAGCCGCGGTTTCCTCGTGCCGCAAGTGGATCCATTGAATCTTCTTTTGTATTCGAATCGCTTCCGTGATTCCGTTCAGGGAATCGCCGGAGAGGCCGTAAATCCGCTCTACTCCTGCTTGCGCGAGCGTTTCAATCAAGAGTTCCGCAACATTTTTCGACATGAGACAGTTCCCTTCTTGCAAGAGTTTCGAGCCTGCAACGGCTGAATGAATTCCGGGCAAATGCTCGCCGAAAAACTCGTGAGTTACGCCCTGTGATACATGGAGCTTTGATTGCGAACGTAAGGCACGTACGCCGGTTCCCAGATGTACGCCTCAATTTCGTGTTTCAGAGGCTCTTCGTCGGTAAACTCGGACTGCCCTTCCTCAATCGCCTTTTTTCCTACTGCTTGCGCGATCAACTTGCCCAAGGGGCGCGCCTCGGAAATCGGCGGAAGCAGGCTCGCCTGCTTGTCCTTCAGGGTCGGCAGGTGACGGACCAACTCTTCCGCGGCGGCTTTGACCATCGAGTCCGTCACACGCCCAGCCTTGGATGCAAGAATTCCCAAAGCGAGACCAGGAAAAATGTAGGAATTATTCGTTTGCGTGACGGCGACCTTTTTACCGGCGACATTGACTGGTTCGAAGGGGCTGCCGGTGCCAATCAGGGCGCGGCCTTCGGTCCAATCCATCAAATCCTGCGCGGTTGCTTCGCTGCGCGAAGTGGGATTCGAGAGGGGAAAGATGACGGGGCGAGCAGTGTGTTTGGCCATTTCGCGGATGGCTGCCTCAGTAAACGCGCCGGGTTGTCCCGAAACGCCGATAAGGACACTTGGCTTGGCGTTGCGGACGACTTCGAGCAGGCCGATTTCTCCGTTCGACTGTCGCCAGCTCTGCACTTCGTCTTCTTTACGAGCGTAGGGCTGCTGCTCGGGGCGCACATCCTTGCCTTTTTCAGTGATAAGGCCGTAGCGGTCGATGGCATAGAAGTGGTTGCGGGCTTCCTGCGCGGGGAGGCCTTTGTCCTGCATGAATTGAGCGAGGAGATTGGTGATGCCCAAGCCGGCGCTGCCGAAACCCAAGACGGCGATGCGCTGCTGCTCGAGCGGCACGCCGGAGACGTTCATGGCGGAGATGGCTGTCGCGGTGGCGACCGCGGCGGTTCCCTGAATGTCGTCGTTGAAGGTGCAGAGCTGGTCGCGATAGCGAGCCAGAAAGCGGGCAGCGTTCGAACCGGCAAAATCCTCCCAGTGAAGGAGAATGTGCGGCCAGCGTTTTTTTACGGCTTGCACGAAGATGTCCACGAAAGCATCGTACTCTTCGCCGCGCACGCGATGATGATTCCATCCAATATAGATTGGACTTTTCAGGCGGTCCTCGTTGTCAGTTCCTACATCGAGAAGAATCGGAAGGCAATGTTCTGGATGAATGCCGCCGAGCGCGGTGTAGAGCGCCATTTTGCCAATGGGGATGCCCATTCCGCCGGCGCCCTGGTCGCCGAGGCCAAGGATGCGCTCGCCGTCACTGACGACGATGCATCGCACATCGTCGTAGCGCTTATGAGCGAGGATTTGCGCGATGCGATCCTTGTTCGGATAGCTTAGAAACAGACCGCGGGGCTTGCGCCAGATTTCGCTGAAGCGCTGGCAGCCTTCGCCAACGGTGGGTGTGTAGACGAGAGGAAGCATCTGCTCGACGTTGCGAACCAGAAGCGCGTAGAAGAGTGTTTCGTTGGTGTCCTGGAGGTCGCGAAGAAAGGAGTACTTGCTGAAGGAGGATGGCTGCTGATCCAGCGCTTTCAAGCGGCGAGCCACTTGTTCCTCGAGAGTGCCGATATGGGGCGGGAGCAAACCATGGAGGTCAAATAGATCGCGCTCATGATCGGTGAAGGCTGTGCCTTTGTTCCAGCGGGCAGAATTGATGAGGCCGAATCCCGAAAGAGTGATTGCTTGGTCGGTCATGGTGATGTCCTCCTGAATCTCACAAGGTTTTTGGTGGGTGCCCATCGGAGCTTCCGTCGAAGGCGCGCCCGGGAAAATCCGATCATACTGCGACAAGATGTTGTTTTATTGGCCCGACCATAAGATGCAGCAACCATAGCGAAAGGCTTTAATAGAAAATTGAAGATAGTGCGGCATCAAAGACAAACGGACGAGTTTAGAAGAGACGGCGATGATCTGGCTCCGAAAACTGGCCATTGGTAGTTCCCTGCTGGCGCTCGCACTCGCGAGTGCGTTCTATTGGGAAACGCGGGACTTGCCTGGCACAGAGGAGATTCACGATAAGTTTCGCGATCACACCGCTCCTTTTGGAGGCAAAAATTGGGTGCCGCTATCGGCAATCGCTCCTCAACTTCGCGAAGCTGTTGTGGCCGGCGAAGATGGGTCGTTCTACGGTCATCATGGATTCGACTACGACGGGCTGCGGGCTGCCTTTCTGGAAGACCTTCGCACCCGCGAGTTTCGGCGCGGCGGCAGTACGATCACCCAGCAAGTGGCCAAGAATGTTTTCCTGAATCCCGAGAAAACGCTCCAGAGAAAATTCCGCGAAGCCATTTTGACGTGGCGGATCGAGCGAGCATTGTCGAAGGACCAAATTCTGGAGGTCTACTTGAACGTGGTTGACTGGGGCGACGGGATCGCTGGAGCTGGATCGGCATCGCACTTCTATTTTTCCAAGGCGCCCCGGGAATTGACGTGGTCTGAAGCAGCCCTGCTCGCGGCGATGCTTGCCAATCCTCGTCGCCTGAATCCGGTGAAGGCGCCGTCAGAAGCCCTCCATCTTCGAAACCTTCTTCTCTTGAAACTCCTTGTCGAGCAGGACATGACTCCGGGAGAGTACCAGGAAGCGAGCCACAGCCCGCTGCAATAGGCCCGTGAATTACGTTCGACTAGCCAGGCCGAAACACAATCGATATCAGTTTGGCGACGCACAGTCTGGTTCGTAGTTAGATTGCTCTCCTCTCAGCACAAACTTCCTGACCTCCGCGGATTAGAGTCTCCTTACTGGTCCGTCTCTTGCAAGATCACTTGCGGCGATAAGTCCGGCAGAGCTGGGGCTGGGTAGAGGGATCCTGAGGCAATCTGGCGTGCGGCGAATCCACATGGTGCGAGGAACCAGACCTGAGCCCCCATTGGCCGGGCATTTTGGAAAGTGACGACAAGCCAGTCGGAAGACGAGCAGGCACAGTCCGGAAGATGGAGGCTTGATGCGAAGAGTACTCAGTCAGGATCTACGTCGCCACCGCGTTCATGAAAGACTCCAATTTTACGCTGGCGCCACTCAGTTCACAGCCTCAGACCCGCTACGTGCTGGATCTCGAAGCAGAGACCATTCAGGTACGCACGTGGCTCTATGCCACCGTAGGGAAGCGGACTTCCACTTTCCTCGTTAACGTGGCAGGAAGCCTGAAGACGGGCCTGTTCGCAGTCCGCACCTGGACGGAGGACAATGTGGTGGCCGAGTTTGATGAAAAGCGCCTGCGTTCGCCCGGATTCTTTTCCACCGTTCTTCCGGAGGAATGCCTCCAGCTGCAAATGAGCATGGATCACTTCAAGCGGTTCGGTAACCTTCCAGTAGCAGAAGTGGAAGACGGGATAAGGATCAACCTGCCAACGGCGGGCGGTAAGATTCCCATTCTATTGCGCAAAAAGGAGCCGGCCAAAACCTGGGAAATCCTGGACGGGCGCACCTCGAACAGGCTGGTTCTGCTCCCACCGGAGGCCGCCGTTCACCTGGATCTGCTTCTCAAAGCTCTCCCCAAGATTCTCGAGAAGTAAAATTAGACCTCGGGAAGAATCTCTGGAATTCGCTGTCCACATTTCCAGTAGTACATGGCGGCCAACTATGAGCCGTCGCCCCGGCCTGCTTTTTGCTCCCATCCTGTGCTGTGGCTGTGCCAATGGAACGCGCCATCAACACATGGATCATCTGGCTCCAAACTAGGCCGCCCGGCTGCCGGATTGCGTCCGCTGTTCGCAGCACACGGCGTGCGGGAGTCCGCCGGTCATTCTCACCGCCAACGCCTGGCCGCAGCTTGGGCAGGTGGATGACCAGTCCGCACCGCAGTCCGGGCAGTTCTTTACGATCTTTCTTACGCCGTCGAGCGATCTCCCGTTAAGGCGTCGGTCCAGCAGGAAACGGCATTGGGCGTTTTCGCAAATCAGAAATGAATTCATAGGGGATGCCTCCTTGAGGGCTTGAGACAAATAAGCCCACTTCGATAATCGGTCAATACGGTAGATATACCGACAGACACTAGTTAGATACCAGGAGGGCCGGTTATTCGCTGGAGAGAGGGACTACGCCTCGATGAACTTGTTGCGGATTGCGTAGCGTACCAGTTCGGCAGTGGAGTGGAGTTTCAGTTTATTCATCAGGCGCGCCCGGTAGGTTTCCACCGTCCTTGTACTGATGGCCAGGACTGAGCCTATTTCTTTATTGCTTTTGCCCGCAGCCAGTTGATTGAGCACCTGGCGTTCCCGGCGGCTCAGCCCGCCCTCGACCGGCCCGGCGGTGATACAAGGCGGGGAAAATTCGCTGCCGCCGTCGGCCGCGTCCGTCTGGGGGCATATCGATCGCGCCATGGATTGGTGCGTCCTGGTCGCGGTCAGGAACAGATGCAACGGTTCCAGCCCCGTCTCCATGCGCGTTTCAGAAACATGAAATCGCAGCGATAGGGAATCATCCATAAGCTCCACGGAACGCCGCGCCAACTTCAGAGATTGCGCCAGAAGCTCCGATATTTCTTCGCCGAGGAGGCTGGGCTCCGCGTCTCCATCTTTGCGGCGCAATCCGGCGGCTCGCCCGAGATGAAGCGCTGCCCTGCTTCTTTTCGTTACTTCCGAAAATGTGGCAGCCACCAGCCAGACCTGATTTGATTCATCTTTTATGGCGTAGAAGTTGACAAACCAGCGCCGCGTGCCCTTTGCGCCGGAGGGCTGCGCCGTTAGCTGAAAGTCCAGGAAGTTGTGTTTGTTGTCCAAAACGCGTAGAAACAGAGGCTCCAACTCCTGGGCCTCACTTCCAAACACCTCTACTATGGATTTCCCAGTGTGCTCTTTCGTCGACACGATACCCATCGCCACGAGCGCCGCATTTAACGCCTGGCATCGCAGATTCCTGTCAAAAAGGGCTACACCGACAGTACGGCTTTTGATAAGAGTCTTGAGGGGCCGCAGTTCTGCGGCATGGCGTCTGTTGTCCCTATCCTCATCCGACCTGTTTGGCGCTTCGTCGCCGCCTCTTCGTGCCTGGCTGTCAGCGCGCATGGGATGCCTCCACCAAATCGTCAATGCTCCCTGCTGAGTTGTTTCTTGCAGGCCAGCAACCAGTGCAAGGAACCAGAGACCGCGCGCCTCGCATCCTGCCCTGCGGGTCAGGATAGAAATACCTGTGGCGAGCAACAGCCGGAAAGAGTTCAGGTGGAGGAAAAACGCAAACGTCGGTCAACACCTCAAATCGCCCGACTCCCCAAAAAGTACTCATCTCTAAACAACCTCGGTCTGTCTCGCAAGCCGCGCGAGTCTTGCAGAGCAGGTTTGGGCGCAAACCTCTCGTGATCCGCCTGGGCTCTGAATTCCCAGAGATATTGCTAGTTGGCCCCTGTCTCTTTTTTATACGTCGTAATATATGGAAAGTCAATACATCTTGCCGTTAGTGGCAAGAGGCGGAAATTGCATGCAGGAAGCATGCCTCGAACGAATTGAAATCGATCGGAACCTCAACAGCCGCCCTCCTGTCTTTCGATTTCCCGATGAGTTGTCATCGAAACCAAATCGTCAGGATGATCGTCGCCAGAGAAACAGCCGATTAACCCCTTCCTCTTGGCTCGTCCGGCGCAATATCCACGATCGTGATGACGGCGCCGTCGATTTTGTTTTCGAGTGTGCGGTACGGAAGCACTTTAAGCTGATAGTTGACGCCCAGTTTGTCCGTAAGCTCTTTCTCCACCGTAAGAAAGTCCGCCATCACCTGCACCACCATCGAATGCAAATCCGCAATCTCGATAGTTGGGCTGATGTTTCTGAGCGGGCGGCCCACGTCGCCCGGAATCAAGCCCAGAAATTTCTGCGCCTTGGGAGTAAATCGCCGCACCGTGAGGTCGCTTCCCACCATGATCACGGCGATGTCCGTGCTGGAAAGCAGATTCGTCAAATCGTTATTGATTTGCGTAATCTCCTGATTGCGGCTTCGCAGCTCGTCATTGACGGTCGTCAATTCCTCGTTGGCGGACTGCAGTTCTTCCTTTGCGGTTCCCAACTCCTCGTTTGTGCTCTGCAATTCCTCGTTGCTCGAAAGAATCTCTTCGTTCGCCGATTGGAGCTCTTCATTCATGACTTCCTGAGTTTCAATGACGGATTGCAGATACTCTTTCGTCGCTGCCAGTTCCTGTTCCAACTTCGCCAGTCTTCCGGACGCGGCTTGTTCTTCCCGGGCCGCCCCACTTCGGCGGGCGGCGGATTTGCCGGATTCTCTGGGCGGCGCATCCTGGAAGACAATCATCAAGTGCCGTTCTTTGAGATTGGATAGCGTGATGGGAATGACTTCAAAGTTTACCCACCGCGCCGTCGTCGATGCGCTCGGGTCGTCGCCATTCCCGTTCTTGATTCGAAGGTTGCGCTTGGCTACGTTTGCGTTTTCTTTCTTGGCCCGGCTTACCGCGGTCCGCAACTCAAGCTGCAAGCCCTCGCGGACCATCTTCATGAGGTTCAGACTGGGCCGGCCCGAAGCGAATTTGAGATAGGCGCTCACGTTGCCTCGAGTATGGATAATTTCTCCATCCTCATTGATGAACACTGTCGCCGGCGTATATTGCGTCAAAAGCCGGCGGTCGAATTCTTTCTGGGCTTCAGAATAGTTCCAGCTTGCATCGGCCTGCTTTACCGAAACGGGGAGCAGTCCAGACTCGCCGCGTTCGGTTGCCGGAAGGTATGAAAACGCGAGCGCCGGGCGTACCCCCGACGCTTTCTTCGAGTAAATTTTATTCGTTCGGTCTTCTGTCGCGAACAAGTGTGCTGCCCTGCCCAGCCCCTCGGAAGGCCCCAGCACCAAAAAACCGTGGGGCCGCAAGGCATAGTGAAATATGGAAATCACTTTGCTCTGGAGAACTCCTTCCAAGTAGATGAGCAGGTTTCGGCAGCAGATCAGATCCATCTGCGAAAAGGGCGGATCGTTCAGGACATTGTGCTGGGCGAAGACGCACATGTCCCGGATGCTCTTGCTCACTCGGTAGCCGCCTTCCACCTCGGTGAAAAATCGCCTGAGCCTTTCTGCCGGTACGTCTCCTTGAATATTTCTCGGATAGGTGCCGCTCCGCGCTTTGCGGATGCTTAGCTCGCTGACGTCCGATCCGAAAAACTGAATAGGGATTTGAGATGCTTGCTCGCCAAGCGTCTCCAGGAGCGCAATGGCCACCGAGTAGGTCTCTTCCCCGGAAGAGCATCCGGGTGTCCAAACGCGAAGACCGCGTTCCGACAAGCCGTTCTTAAGGATCGTCGGGAAAACCGATGACTGCAGGAGATCGAAAGTCTGCGGATTGCGGAAAAAACTGGTTACGTTGATGAGCATGTCCTGATACAGCGCTTTGATCTCGGCTGGATTGCTTTGCACATATTTCACGTACTCTTCGATGTTTTCGATCTTGTGAACCACCATTCGGCGTTGAATTCGCCGCAGGATTGTGGTCTGCCGGTAATTGGTAAAATCTACGCCAGTGCTCTTTCGCAACAACCGGAAAATTGCGCTCATCCCCGTGTCGCTCGGCAACTTGACTCCAGATGTCCCGTGCTTTGCCTCGCGCGCCACGTAGGGATGCCGTGCGATCCTCGCGAGTTCCGCGGCAATCCCCTTCGGGGGAAGCACGTAGTCTGCGTAGCCGGCGGCGGCCGCGCTGCGGGGCATGCTGTCATACTTTGCGGTGTGCTCGTCCTGCGCGAAAGTCACTCCCCCGTGTGCCTGAATTTCCGACATGCCTAGAGTGCCGTCTGTGCCGGTGCCCGACAGGATCACCCCGACGGCGCGATTCCCTTTCTGTTCCGCAAGCGCCCTCATGAAATGGTCTATCGGCACGTGCAGTCCACGTACTTCCTCGCGCGGACTGAGGTGCAGGGTGTCCTCGGAAATCGACATGGTGGTGTTGGGTGGAATAACGTAGACGTGGTTGGGTTTTACGCGCAAGCCATCGGAAACTTCTTCGACGCGCATCTCCGTTTTCCGGGAGAGCAGTTCTGTCAGGATGCTGTGATGTTTCGGGTCCAGATGCTGAATCAGCACGAACGCTATGCCGGTGTCGGGTGGAAGAAACTTGATAAGTTCGGAGAACGCCTCAATTCCCCCAGCGGAAGCTCCAATCGCCGCGATCAATATGCTGTCTTTTGCTTCCAGCGGCGCGCCAGACTGTTCTTTCGTAGCGCTGCCCCGATTGGCACGCGACTCCTCGTTTGGCATCATGATTTCACCAAAAACTACATTGCCTGGTAGAGCCCGTCACTGCGCGATAATTTGGCAGCCATCGGTTTAGCTGGGAGCCCGAGACGTCGTAACCTGTGTCGATTCCCCAAGATCAATTAGAGGGCCGTTCGATGACATTCTAGTACTTTTCAAACCAAAAACAACATCAACTTAATAGTAGTCGTGTGCTTAATAGTGGTGCATTTGAGGGGCAGTAAGAGACCATAAACTACGGCGATTCTTACGGACCACCAGGTCTGGCTCGGCTTCAACTCGCGGACCTAGACTCCGTTGCGTGGCCTCTCGCGCCGCACAAATCCGGTATCTTGTATAGGCTCGGAATCGCACTCGATGGCTATGGTAGTAACCGGATGATCCGGCGCTTCACCCGGCAAGCCCATAAACCGCACTCGAAAGCGTTCCTGCTCAAATTTAATCGGCTGCCCGCCGGCAAAAAGCCTTGCTGATTTCACGCTGCATTTTAGTCCGGACAGGGCAAGTGTATCCCCCGGCCAGAAGTGCACATGCATGTAAAGAGTATTGCCCTTCCTCGTGAACCCAGCGAATTCGGAATGCCTCACCTGGCAACGGTCGCCCCCGTAAATCGTCTCTCCATTCCGCGACATCCACTGCCCCACTTCGGTCAGCACGCGCACGGACTCTTCAGGAATCGAGCCATCCTGCTTCGGCCCGATATTCAGCAGATAATTCCCGCCGTCGCGCGAACATTCCACCAGATTCCGCACAATCGTTTTCGCACTCTTCCAGCTGTCGTCCGCCCGCTGAAATCCCCAGCTGTCATTCAGCGTCATGCAGCTTTCCCAAGACCTGCTTCCCTTCTCCGCCACAATCTCCTGCTCCGGCGTCGAAAAATCCCCCGGTAAACCGTTGCGATTGTCCACGATAATGTCCGGTTGCAACTGAAAGACCATCTTGTTCATCCGCTCAGACTCCCAGCCTGCGGCATCCAGCGGCCAATCCACGTCGTACCACAACACATCAATCTTTCCGTAGTTGGTCATCAGTTCGCGCACGAGCCCGTGCGTGTATTCGACAAAACGCTTCCGCGCCTCAGGGTCAGTGGCGCACCGCGCTCCGTCTGGATGATGCCAATCCATCAGCGAATAATAAAAACCAACGTGCATCCCCTCCGCTCGCGCCGCCTCAACATATTCGCGCACCAGATCGCGCCCGGGCCCCTGCTTCGGCGCGCAGTAGTTCGTCAGTTTCGTATCGAAATTGCAGAAGCCTTCGTGATGCTTCGTGGTCATCACCATGTATTTCTGTCCAGCGCTCTTCGCCAATTTCGCCCAAGCCCGCGCCGCATAGGGTTGCGGTTGGAAACGCTTCGCCAAAAGCTCGTACTCACTCACCGGGATACCTTCTTCTTCCATCACCCATTCGTGCCTGCCGAGCACGCTGTACAAACCCCAGTGAATGAACATCCCAAACCGCGCCTCATGCCACCATTTCATCCGCCGAACGCGATCCGCATCGTCAGCATCAGAAGCTGCTTGCGGCTGCGGTGTGCGCCCTTCCGGTTGCTTCAGTGCGACCGCGGAGGCAGAACCGGCGGAAGCTGCAAGCGTCATAAACGAAGCGCTTGTTCCCAACAACCAATCACGCCGCGGCATACGATTTGGCCCCATGGCATTTGCCTCCTCAAGAACAATTCAAATGGCAATTAAGGAATGATGTTCGAAAACAAGCCGACGCATCATCGGCTCTCATCGGCTACTTTTCAAGCTCGAAAATCTTCTCCATCAACATCCACTTCTCTCGAGGCCCTGCATTCGGAAGTGGCTTCTGGAACTTCCACATCAACTCCTCCCACTCCCGCACCTTCGGATTCTCCCCATCCGCCTTTGCCTTGGCCCCAAACGAAAACTTCTCGTTCACTTCCATGACCATAAACATGCGCGTCCCCAGCAGATAAATCTCCATGCCCTCTATGCCCGCATCCTTGATGCTCCGCGTAATCTCCGGCCAGATTTTTTCGTGATAACGCCGATACTCAGCGATCAACACAGCATCGTCCTTCAAATCCAAAGTCAGGGAGTAGCGTTTCTTCATAGCTCTTCCTAAGTCAAAGCCCGGTCCAAATGCGTATACCCGCCATCCACAAACACATGCTGCCCGGTAATGTGCGATGCCTGGGGCGAAATCAGAAACAGCACCATCGCCGCAATTTCCGAGGGCTGCGTCATTCGTCTGCCCAGCGGAATTTTCGAAGTGATGTAAGCCAGCTTCTCTTCCGGATTAGGAAATGTGCTCACCCACTGCCGGTAAAGCGGCGTGATGACCTCCGCGGGCACGAGCGCGTTCACACGGACGCCGCACGAAAGCAATTCCGCAGCCCAGTCCCGCGTGAGCGAAAGTATCGCCCCTTTCGCCGATGTGTAGCCGGAAGTCCCTCCCTGCCCGGTAACCGCAACCTTCGACGCGGTATTCAAAATGCAGCCTTGCGATTTTTTCAGCGCCGGCAAGGCGTAGTGCGCCATGTTGTAGTAATGAAAAAGATTCAACCGCAGCGAACTGACATATTTCTCCGGGCTTCCATTCTCAAGCCCCACGTTATCGTTCGCGCCCACGTTGTTGACCAGCACATCCAACCGCCCAAACTCGCCAAGCGTCTGCTCCACCGCCGCGCGGCAATTTTCCGCCGGCAAA
>Ga0209447_10000046_pt1 | contig 28825 bp, 28 predicted proteins | sample BogFormECP04_OM3_FD_188243 | JGI IMG/M metagenome (GOLD analysis project Ga0209447, IMG submission 188243) | Bog forest soil microbial communities from Calvert Island, British Columbia, Canada - ECP04_OM3 (SPAdes) (version 2) | ecosystem: Environmental > Aquatic > Freshwater > Wetlands > Bog ... | reverse complement strand
CACTGCGGAGATCCTCGAGATCGACCTTGAGCCTGGCCCGGGCATCCGGGAGGAAGTTGGTGATGAACACGTCGGACTCGGCAGCAAGCTGGTTCAGAATGGTCAATCCCTGCGGAGAGCCGACGTCAAGCCCGATGCTCCGCTTGCCACGATTCGGGTGCTCCATGATGGGTTGGAATGACTCGCGGCGCTCGCTGTTCCACCCGACCTGAATCCCCCGCTGGGCGTCGCCCGTCTCGGCGTGCTCGACCTTGATGACGTCGGCGCCCCAATCGGCCAGCACAGCACCCGCCGTAGGCGCGAAGGTGAACTGTGAAAGTTCGAGGACACGAACGCCCTGCATGGGCCGGTGAGACACGTTAACTCCCTCTGGTCACTGGCCAAAGCTAGTCGTCGGGCGCGGGTCAGTGCGCCGGAACCGTTACGCTCAATTACTAGTTAACCCTACAATTAATTGTTGGGACGCGCCATCGCCTTGGAGGACGGACACCTATGCACGAGTACAAAGGTCACTACATCAACGGAGGCTGGAGCTCTTCTGGTGGTGACCTCGCCGAGGTGGTGAATCCCGCCACCGAAGAGGTGATCGGGACTGCGCCCGTCGGCGGCGCCGAGGACGCCGAAGCCGCGGTCGCCGCAGCACGCGTCGCGTTCGACGAAGGCCCTTGGCCGCGTAGGTCACAGCAGGAGCGGTGCGACACGCTCGCGCGCTTCTTCGACATCCTGGTCGCACGCCACCAAGAGTTCGAGAACCTCATCGTCGCCGAAGCCGGGGCGACGTACCCGCTTGCGAAATTCGCGCACGTCGGAATCGCCATGGATCACTTCCAATTCGCCCTCGACGAAGCCCGTACCAGGCGCCCGATCACCGCGCTGCCCCCACGGGTCACTCAGGTCTCAGGCGGGCGCGGCAGCCTGGGATCCGCCGTTACGGTTCGCGAACCGGTGGGCGTCGTCGGCGCCATCACCGCGTTCAACTACCCGCATCTGATCAACCTCAGCAAGATCGTGCCGGCGCTGCTGATGGGAAACACTCTGGTCTTGAAGCCTTCGCCGTACACGCCGCTCGAAGCGCTCGCGTTGGGCGACATCGCCACCGAGGCCGGTATCCCGCCGGGCACACTCAACATCGTCACCGGTGGCTCCGACGTCGGGCAGGTGCTGACCTCCGATGGTCGCGTCGACATGGTGTCGTTCACCGGCTCCCCCAGTGTGGGAGCCACAGTCATGGAACAGGGCGCCCCGACCATCAAGAAAGTGCTTCTGGAACTGGGCGGCAAGTCAGCGTTGATCGCGCGCGAAGACGTCGACGTTGAGGTGGTCGCCGAGCAGGCCGCGATGGGTCTGACCTATCAAGCGGGCCAGGGCTGCGGACTTTGCTCACGGTTCCTGGTGCACAACTCCATCTTTTCCGCGTTTGTCGATAAGGCGACGTCGGTGTTGCAGTCGGTCAAGCTGGGCAATCCCGCGGATCCGACGACCCAGATGGGCCCGTTGATCCGTGAGGTGCAACGGCAGCGGGTCGCAGGCATGGTCGATGCCGCGGTGCGTCACGGCGCCGTCCTTGCTACGGGTGGTCGGGTGCCCGAGCACCTCACCACGGGCTTCTTCTATGAACCGACGTTGCTGACCGATGTCGACAATGGCGACACCATCGCCCAAGAGGAGGTCTTCGGCCCGGTCGGAGTGGTCATCGGCTACGACACTGACGATGAAGCGGTCCGCATCGCCAACGATTCTCGGTACGGCCTGTCCGGGGCCATCTGGTCCGCCGACTCCGGACGCGCCTTCGAGATGGCACTGCAAATCCGCACGGGCACCGTAAAAATCAACGGCGGTTCGGCGGTCGAGACTCCCTTCGGCGGCTACAAGTGGTCCGGCGTCGGCCGCGAGTACGGCACTCAGGGTTTGGACGAGTACACCGAGACGAAGGCCATCTCGTACCGGTCCTAGACCTCTTCCCGAACCAGTGAAACCTCAAGTCCTCAAACGAATCAAGGAGTGACGCAATGCGTCTGGAGAACAAGGTTGCGATCGTCACGGGAGCGGGCCAGGGCATCGGAAAGACGTATGCCCACCGCTTCCTCGACGAGGGCGCCAAGGTGGCCGTCGTGGACATCGATGACGACCGCGGTGCGTCCGCGGTCGCCGAGTTGCAGGCCCACGGCGACGTCGCGTACTTCCGCGCCGACGTGTCGTCCGAGGAATCGACGTTGCAATGCGCCAAGGACGTCGCCGAGCGTTTCGGGCGCATCGACGTATTGCTGAACAACGCGGGCATCTACTACGACATGGACTACGGCGACCAGAGCTACGACTACCTCAAACGCGTGTTCGACATCAACTGCCACGGCGCCTGGCTGATGACTCGGGCTGCGTCGCCATACATGGTCACCGCAGGCGGGGGATCCATCATCAACGTCTCGTCCACCGGCGCCTACCTCTACCTCAAAGGCACACCGCCCGAGTTCGGCGGCGTGAGCTCGTATGCGTATCCGTGGAGCAAGTGGGGGGTCATCGGGCTGACCAAGATGTCGGCCGGGGAACTCGGTAGCTGGGGTATCAGGGTGAACTGCATCGCCCCGGGCGTCACGCTGACCGAGGCCACCAAGAAGCAGGTTCCGGAGGACCGCATCGCCCAGATAGTCGCGATGAGCGCGCTGAAGCGGACACTGGCCCCCGAAGATCTCACGGGCACCGCGGTGTTCTTCGCCAGCGACGACTCGGCGCTGGTCACCGGCCAGGTGTTGTGCGTCGACGCCGGCGCCGTCATGCCCGGCTAACGGCTGCTAACCGCCGACCTGGCTGGGTCCGTGAGCAGCACCGCTGGTCGCGCCAGCGACGATTGTGCCCTTGCCATCGAACTCGCTCATGACGGCTTTCCCGTGGCGAGACGGCCGGTGATGAGGGGCAGGTCGAAGGCGGTGACGATCCCGGGTGCGGCGTCGCAAACCGCGGGGATGGCATTGATGACGCGCATCGCGGTGATGAGGTAGGCAGCGTCGAGGCCGTCCCCGTTCTCGTCGATCTGGAACTCGCACTGCAGGCGGGGCGAACCCTCGATGACGATGCGGTAAGCGTCGCTGCCGGCCTGCGGGCGCACCCACTGGGGAGCTTCCTGGTCCCGGGTTCGGGTGACGTGCTCGACGGCGACCCTCGGCTGGCCGTCGACCAGTCCGACGATCTCGAAGCGCAGTGCCGAGACAGTGCCTTGCTCGATCGTGCGGCCCTGATAGTCGAAGGCCTCGTCGGCCGGGTTGAGTTCCACATGGGTTGTGATCTCGTCCAGTTGCAGGCCGAGTTGGGCCGCCATCTGCGCGACGACTCCCGCCCAGTTGGCCAGCAACCCTTCCGGGGTGGTTATCGGTGGCGGGGGGTCCAGCGGCCCGCCCAGCCCCATGATGTCGAAAGCGACCACGTCGCTGTTCTGCCCGGAACCGTAGGTCGCCAGCTCGTAGACGCGTACCGAGTCGATCCGCCGGCTGCATCCGGTCATCACGATCGGCAGGTAATCGCTGAAGAAGCCCGGTTCGATCCCGGTCCCGAAGTAGGTAGTGGACCCGTCCCGACAACCCTGCTCGATCTGCTCGCGGATCTCTTTTCGCGCGGCTTGCGGATAGATGAGCTCGCTGATCGCGGTCGACACCACGTTCTTGCCCGACGCCAGCATTCTTTCCAACAGGTCGGTAGCCGGGTTGGCGAAGTCCGCAGCGCCGAAATAGGCGAACACGTCTGCCTCGACGCCGAGCATGCGGTCCACATCGATGGTCGCCTCCACCCCAACCGGGTCGACCCCGCATATCGTCCCGGCATCCTGCGCCGCCTTGTCCTCGCTGTGGACCACCAAGCCGACTAGCTCGAACTCGGGGTTGGCGAGAATGCCACGCAACACGTGGGTCCCGACGAATCCGGTGCCGTACTGAATCACACGACGGGGCATGAGCTGAACTCCTTCGAACGCTGCTACCGAATTTGTCAAACACCTGCGTGATTAACTAATTAACGACAGAATAAGTTTGTACCACGATCTGCATCGAACACGCAGGCGATCGTCACTCGAAGACTTACCGAGTCATGGGAACCGATCGGGGACCCATCGGAGAAGGAGACATCAGATGCACGGACGGCTGGCCGGCAAGCGGGCGTTGGTTACCGGGTCCACCCGCGGGATCGGAGAGTCGATCGCCACGATGTTCGGTGAGCAGGGGGCTCACGTCGCCGTGACAGGACGCACCGCGCAAGACGGAGAGCAGGTTGCGAAAGCGATCGTGCAGGCCGGCGGTAAAGCGGATTTCATTCCGCTGGATCTCGCGGACGAACAGAGCGTCGCTGATGCCATCAGCCGGGCCGTCGATCTGCTCGGCGGTCTCGACGTGCTGGTGAACAACGCCGCACCGACGGAGCACATCAGAGGGATGGGCGAAACCTTCGAGAACAAGGCCGACGGACCAGTGGCAGAGATGACGACGGAGCGCTGGCGTCGGGTCACGACACCAGGCATCGATGGGCTGGTGTGGACGATCCGCTACGCGATGCCAGAACTGCTGAAGGCGCCCAAGGCCTCGATCGTCAACATCTCCAGCCTCGCGGGAGTCATGGGCATGAAGGGCCAGGCCGCGTACGTCGCGACAAAGGGGGCGATGAACGCGTTGACTCGCGCGGTCGCGGCGGACTACGCACCGACGGTCCGATGCAACGCGCTGGTGTCCGGGGCGTTCATGACGCCCGGCATGGCGGTGGTTCTGTCGGCGGCGCCCCAGGTACGCAAGGCGTTCGAAGCGAACACGCTCGTAGGATACGTCGGCGATCCGCGCGAGATGGCGGCGGTTGCAACGTTCTTCGCGTCAGACGAATCGTCGTACATCACAGGCCAGTGCCTACCTGTCGATGGGGGCCAGAGCATCAAGTTCGTGGAGCACCTGGTAAGCCCCGACTAGCCCAAGGAACCACGACACCCCTCAACGCGCATTCACGCGGGTCAGCTCGGGTTAGCCCCCGACGGACACCGGGACGTTCGAGTAGCCACTGACATTGGCGGCCGTGACACGACGACAATTCGCCTCGTCCACGTCGTAGCGGGGCCACCGTCGCGCGATCTCCTCGAAGGCGATGCGGGACTCGAGCCTTGCGAGCGCGGCACCGAGGCACGCATGAATGCCGTGCCCGAAGTGGATGGTGACGGGCTGCGGACGCGTGACGTCGAATCGGTCCGCGTCCTCGAAGGCGCGATCATCGCGGCAGGCCGCACCAGTGAGAATGAGCACCGGCGCATTGGCGGGAATGGCCTGCCCCGCGTAAGTGGTCTCTTCGGTGGTGAAACGGCCCACGTACTGCGAGGGGGCCCAATAGCGGATGACCTCGTCGACCGCCTTGGAGATCACTTCGGGATCGTCGACGACCTTGTCCCACTCGCCGGGATTGCGATGGAACAGCACCGCTCCGTTTCCGATCGCCTTCGTGACAGTTTCGCTGCCGGCACCACCGAGCAGCACGCCGAACGACGAGATCTCCTTGTCGCTGAGCTGAGTGGCGCCTTCCGCCTCGCCGCGGTCGATGCTGACTTCGACCAACCGACTCATCATGTCGTCGGCTGGATGGCGGCGCTTCTCCTGGGCCAGATCGTGAAAGTACGCGTGCAGCGACGCGTACGCGGCGATGCCTTCTGGAGGCGGACTGTGCTCGCCCTCCTCACGATGCAGCACCAGATCGAACCAGTGCCTGAGCTGCTCACGGTCGGCTTCTGGGACGCCCAGCATTCCCGAGATCACCTGAATGGGAAATGGCGCCGAAAAGTCTGCGACGATGTCGAACTGCTCGCGGTCATTAAGACAGTCCAGAAAGCCGCTGATTACCTCTCGGATCATGGGCTCCAGGCCGGCGACCGCACGTGGGGTGAACACGCGGTTGACTAACTTGCGTTGCCTGGTGTGCTCCGGTTCGTCCATTCCGATGATGCTGGATTGGTTGACGAAGTCGGGTTTCAGCAAGTCCCAGAGACGCACCCCGTGGGCGCTGCTGAGCACCGCCGGGTCGCGGTGCGCGCGCAACACGTCCTCGTACCTCGACAGCGCATAGAAACCGTACTGCTCACTGAAGTAGACGGGTGCCTCGTCGCGAAGCCGCTGGTAGGTGGGATAAGGATCAGCGAAGAACTCCTGCGAGAGCGGGTCGAACTCGATGTTGCTATCGGCGAGCACGTCCGGCATCGGTTTGGCTCCTTCTACGAGGCGTTGGGGGCGGGCCGCCCGTGAGGACGGTTGGCTCATCGTTGGTGCGTCATCGCTCAAGACGAGACCGAGGAATCACGAAATGGCTTGTCCCGCATTGGGTCGGGATCGCGGGGCAAGCCAAGCACCCGCTCCGCGGCGATGTTTCGCTGTACTTCGTCGGTTCCGCCGGCGATAGACCGGGCAGGCGCGCTGAGCAACAAGTTCACCCAGCCGGCCTCTGGCGCATCAGTGCTGTCCCACGCCGTCGCGCGGGCACCCGAGAGCTCGACAGCAAGGGCCGCAATGTGTTTGGCGAACCTTGCGGTCGCAAGCTTGGCGACCGACCCCTCCGGTCCGGGATCGGATCCGCGTAGCACCGCGTCGCGCACGCGCTGGCCGATGAGACGAAGGATCGTGTGCTGGGTGTAGACGCTGGCCAGCTGATCGCGCACCACGGGATCATCATGCCGACCGCTACTGCGCGCCAACCGGAAGATGGCGTCGACCGTGGCCTGCTGATCGGGGTCGCCCCCTCCCCCGAGGGCTACTCTCTCGTTCATCAACGTGGTGATTGCCGTCTGCCAGCCCCGGTCCACCTCGCCGACGACCTGGTGCGCAGGTATCTCCACGTCGTCGAGGAACACCTCGTTAAAGTGCTCGCTTCCGTTGATCTGGCGTAGCGGGCGGATCGACACTCCCGGCGCTCGCATGTCGACAATGAACATCGTCAGCCCGCGGTGCTTCGGAAGGTCCGGCGCGCTCCGAGCCAACAGCAGTCCGTAGTCGCTGTAATGCGCGCCGGAACTCCAGACCTTCTGCCCGTTGACGATCCACCGGTCGCCGTCACGGACGGCGCTGGCCCGGATATTGGCCAGGTCGGAGCCCGCGCCCGGCTCGGAGAACAACTGACACCAGATCTGCTCACCTCGCAACATCGGTCCGACGTGAGCGGCCTTCTGCTCCTCCGTGCCGTGAGCCAACAACGTCGGTCCGCACATCCCGAAGGTGATGCTGAAGACGACGCCCGTGGGCAGCTCGTAGGGTTCGGAAGCGACGGCCAGCGCGACGTCATGCGCAAGGCTGTACCCCAGCCCGCCGTACTCGCGCGGCCACCGCACCCCCGCAAGACCCGCAGCTTGCATTTCGCCCTGAAACCGCTTGGCCGACAGCACGCGGGCTCGTTCGTGGTCGCGGTTCGGGATCACACCGGACGGACCGTGGGCGGTCCTGCGCGGCGCGTGTGAACTCAGCCATTCCGCGGCCCGGGCGCGAAACGCATCGACGACCTCGTCGTGGTCCCACCCCCCGGGGTGACGGTCGCCCGTCAGCGCATCCGATCGAAGCATCGGATAACTATATCAACAGTTAATTAAATCCCGTCGCCCTATACCACGGAGGCCGACGTCATTGCCTTGCCGGCATGCGGCGGTTTGAGGGCGAGCTGTGAGAACTCGTCGTTACACTGCTTTAGTAACTAATGCATAAGAATGCGTGGCATCGTGCACGTTTGAGCCGCGAGGCGCAAAGCCAGGGACACAACGTCGGCCAGTGTCGGCAGATCAGGAGCGCGGGGAGTGCCAAAGGGTAAGCGCGTCGGGCGGCCGACCGGTTCGATTGGCGAGGCGACCCGGCGACAGATCCTGCTGATCACGATGAAGCACATCGGGGAGCACGGCTACGCCAAGGCCACCTTCAACAACATTGCCGCCGAGGCGGGCCTGACCAGCGGTGCGGTCTATTACTACTTCAAGTCCAAGAAGGCCCTCGTAGTGGCGGTGATCGCGGAGGTCACCTCGCAATTACTGGAACGTTTCGAGCGGGCCGCGACGCGCGCGGACAATCTCCAGAGTCAACTGATCGCCATTCTGGAGGAGACGATCGCTGTGACGGACGAGATGCCGTACCTTGCTGCATTCTCGGTCAGTGTCCGAGTCGACGGGCGTCGATATCCGGAACTGGCGCGGGCGCTCGCGTTCTCCTCGGGCAGCTACTACGACCTCTACAAGAGGCTGATCGACGAGGCCGTCCGGCGCAGCGAAATCGCGCCCGGCGTCGACCCGCGCGACGTGACGGACATGTTCGGGATCATCAGCTTCGGCCTGACGATGCTCACGGTCGAGCTGCCGGGCGATCGGCATCGCGTGGCTATTCGAACCATCGAGAAGCTGCTGGCCGGCGCCCTGTTCGAAGCCCCGACTCGGCGGCGTACGAATGATCGCGCCGCCGTCGAAGCGGAATCGGCGCCACGACCGGCGGGGCTTTCGGCGGCCTCCGAGTCGAACGCCTGACGGAGTCTTCGGGATCGTCGGCATCTTGACAGTCACCAGCGTACTAATTATATATGGAGATAATTAGTGGGTTAGATTTGCGTGTGCGCACGTGAACGCGCTTCGGTTTTTGATCCCACCCGGCGGGTGACTGGCCAGCAAGCAAGGACGGTGGGCAATGGAGCAGAGAATGCTCCGCAACGAGGACTTTTCCCTCGATGACGAGCACATAGCGTTGCGCGACGCGTTCGCGTCATTCTTCATGAAGGAGTGTCCGACCAGCGTTGTGCGTGCTGCCGAACCGAACGGCTTCGACGCCGAGCTGTGGGACAAGATGATGGCGCTCGACGTGACGACGATGGGGTTGCCCGAGTCTCTCGGCGGTGACGGCGCCGGGCTCGTCGAATTGGTCTTGGCAGCCGAAGAATACGGCCGTGCCCTGGCCCCCGTTCCGCTCGTCGAGACCATGGTCGCAGGGCGGGTGCTGGCGGCATCCTCCACGAATGCGGAGCCGTGGCTGCGCGCGCAGGTGTCCGGCGAGCGAATCATCACCGTCGGCCTTCAGCGGGCAGCCGCCTTCCAGCGGCAACTCGTTCCGGCGGGCGCCGTCGCCGACGCCGTCATCGCACTTCACGACGACGCCCTGATTCTGGTGGCGGATTCACCTCCCCATCGCCAGGTCGCCAACCAAGCCTGCGCTCCCCTGGCCTGGTGGGCCCCGGCGGATGACAACGAGGTGCGGCTCGTGCTCGCCGAGGGCGAGGATGCCCACCGGTTGTGGACGCAGGCGCTGCTGGAGTGGAAGTTGTTGACCGCCGCGGCACTGGTGGGCCTTTCGGAGGCCTTGCTGGATCGGGCGGTGGAGTACGTGCGGAACCGGCACGCGTTCGGGGTGCCGATTGGAACCTTCCAAGCCGTGTCGCACCCGCTGGTCGACGTCCGAATCGGAATCGAAGGTGCCCGCCGATTGATCTGGAAGGCAGCGTGGTTCGCCACCCACGAACCGCCGCAAGCGCGCCGCTTCGGCCCGATGGCCTGGGTCCATTCCGCGGACGTGGCCACCCACGCGGCGACGGTGTGCCTGCACGTTCACGGCGGCGTGGCCTTCACGCTGGAATCGGACATCCAGCTCTTCTTCCGACGCGCGAAGGGTTGGGCGACGATCGCCGGGGATCCCCGCCGCGAGCTTCAGAGTTTGGCCGATGTTCTGCTCGCCAGCGACGCGGAGGTGCGCTGATGGACTTTGCTCTCATCGAGGTCGAGCCGGACGTCGAGGCCTTCCGCAAGGAGGTCCAGGAGTTCCTCGACGGGCATCTGACCGCTGAGCTCATCGCCGAGGACCGGCGCAGCGGCAACGGCCACGATCAACGGTTCCACGAGGCGCTCGGCGCCCGTGGCTGGATCATGCCGATGTGGCCGGTGGACGAAGGCGGCGCGGGGCTGGATCCGCTGCGCGCGAAGATCCTTGCGCTCGAACTCGCGTGGCGGCAGTCGGCGTGGGTCTCGATTTCACGTTTGATCACCACGACCATCGCGATCGGGGTCCGCGCCTGGGGCAGCGACGCCCTCCGCGAGGAGATCCTGCCTGGCGTCGCACGCGGGTCGGTACTGATGTGCCTCGGCTACACCGAACCCGACTCCGGTTCCGACATGGCCGCCGCCAAGACGCGCGCGACGCAGGACGGCGACGACTGGATCATCCAGGGCCAGAAGATGTTCACGACCGGTGCGCAGAACTCGCACTACGTCTGGTTGCTCGCACGAACCGATCCTGCGGCGCCAAAGACGCAGGGCCTCACCATGTTTCTGGTGCCGCTGAACACACACGGCGTCGAGATCACCCCGATCCACACCCTCGGCGGCGAACGTACGAACACCGTCTACTTCGACGGAGCCAAGATCGGTGACCACTACCGGGTGGGTCCCGTCGGCCAAGGCTGGCGAGTGGTGGCGGGCGCGCTCGACGCCGAGCACCGGATGGGTCGCATCGAGGACCGCGGCATCGGCGACGATGCCAACCTCGGCACGTGGCAAGGCTTGGTGCACCGGCTCACCGACGCGGGGTTGCGATGGGCCAGAACGGCTCATCATCCCGACGGCTCCCCCGTCGTCGACGACCCACTCGTCCGAGAGCGCGTCGCCCGGGTAGCGCTGGACTCGGAAGTCGCCGCGTTGCTCGACGGACCCATGAGCAAGGTCGCTACCGCGACGGCTCTGATTCGAAACTCCGCCGATCTCGTCGAGCTGTTCGGGCCGGCAGGTACGTTGCAGGCTGGCGAAGACGGTGCAGTCTGCGACGGCGAGGTCGAGTTCCTGCACCGCTTTGCGCAGGGCACGGCAATCTACGGCGGGTCGGTGGAGATCTTCCACAACATGTTGGCCGAGCGAGTGCTGGGGCTCCCGAGGGCCCGGATGCTCCCGCCGCGAGAGCGCTCGTGACCGATGGGCGACTTCGAGACGCTGGCCTACGAAGAACGCAATGCGGTCGCTTGGGTAACCCTCAACCGGCCCGACGTGCTCAACGCCGTGAACACGACCATGCAACGCGAGCTCGCGTCGGTCTGGCGAGCGTTGCGCAACAGCGACACGGTGCGGTGCGTGGTGTTGACTGGGGCGGGCGAGCGGGCGTTCACCACGGGTCGGGACCGCTCAGAAGCATTGTCGGCCAACGAGTCGATGGCGGAATCGTCGCCCTCCCGGCGAACTGGATTCGGTTCAACCGACTTTCACTTCAACGGCGCGGACGACCAGATTGGGCCGAAGTCGGCGGACCTGTGGATCCCGGTCGTGGCGGCGGTAAACGGTATCGCCTGCGGCGGCGCCTTCTTTCTTCTCGGCGAGGCGGACATCATCATCGCCTCGGATAATGCGACGTTCTTTGATCCGCACGTGTCCTCCGGGCTCGCGGCGACGTATGAGTCTATTCACATGGCGCATCGCATGCCGTTCGGTGAGATTGCGCGGATCGCCCTAATGGGCAGTCATGAACGGGTCTCTGCCCAGCGTGCGTACGAAATCGGGCTGATATCCGAAGTGCTCGCGCCGGGTGACCTCGCTGCGCAGGCGGCCTGGATCGCCGAATCCATTGCCTCGCAACCCGCTTTGCCTCTGCAAGCCACGGTGCGGTCGCTCTGGATGGCGCGCGAGCTGACGCGTCAACAGGCCCTTGACATGGGCTGGTCGATGATCGCACTGGGCAATCAACCGGAGCCACGCGAGGAGGGGCTGCGCGCGTTTGCCTCTGGCAAGCGAGTTCCGTGGAGGTTGCGATGAACGAACCGACGACGCCTGCCGGGTTCGGGTTCCCGGTCGAATCAGGCCATATCGCCCAGTTCGCGCGTGCGGTCGGCGACCTGAATCCGATCTACTTTGACGCCACCTACGCAACCCGGACCGACGTGGGTCACGTCATTGCCCCGCCGACGTTCACGATGGCGGCGGCCCACTTCGACCCGGACTGGCCACTAAGACCGCAACCCGGCCAGGCGTGGCGCGGGTCCGGCCGAACTCCTAGCGGAACCGCCGAATCCGATGCACCCAACTCCGACGCACCGCAGTCGGTGGGCCTGCACGCTGAGCAGCACTTCGAGTATCACCGGCATCCGCGACCCGGAGACGTCTTGTCGGTTACCGAGCGGGACGGCCGAACCTGGGAGAAGGAGGGCCGGCGCGGCGGTCGGATGGTCTTTCACGAGGTGATCACCGAGTACATCGATCAGGACGGTGCTCCGGTGGTGACGGCGCGGCGCGTCGGCGTACGCATCGACCGCTCGGGTGGTGCGTGAATTGGCTTTGCAGGCAAGCACTCTGAAGGTCGGTGACGCCGTCGACCAGGTCGTCGTAGATGGACTCACCAGGACTCAACTGGTGATGTACGCCGGGGCGTCGTGCGACTTCAATCCGCTGCACACTGACGAGGTCTACGCGACGCAGGCCGCGGGGTTCCCCTCGGTGTTCGGCCACGGGATGCTGACCATGGCGTTGACGGGCAAGGCGGTCACCAATTACGTCGGCGACGGGCGGCTTCGCCGCTTTGGCGGGCGGTTCCGCGATCAGGTTTGGCCGGGCGACACCCTGACTACCCGGCTGTCGGTCACGGAGCTTCGCTCGGACGATGGCGAGCCAGTCGCCGTCCTCGACGTGGTGACGCTGAATCAACATGGCGCAACCGTCTTCACGGGCAGCGCCGAAGCAACCATCGATCAGTAATACCCCGGCCAGACCCTAGGAGGACCGTGTCCAGCAACCATCAATCCCCCCGCCGATCCGCTCGCCCACGCGGCGGGCTTGCCGATCGCACCCTCGTCATGTCCGGCGGCAGCCGAGGCATTGGCCTGGCGATCGCCATCGGCGCGGCGAAGGAGGGCGCGAACGTGGTTTTCCTGGCCAAAACGGCGGAGCCCCATCCCAAGCTGCCTGGCACCGTGCACACCGCCGTCGCCGACATCGAAGCCGTCGGCGGTAAAGCCGTCGCCGTCGTCGGCGACGTGCGCAACGAAGTCGACGTACAGCGCGTCGTGGACACCGCAGTCGACCGCTTCGGCGGCGTCGACATCTGCGTGAACAATGCCAGTGCGCTTGTGCTCGAAGGGACGGAGCAGCTCTCGACCAAGAAGTTCGACCTGATGCACCAGATCAACAGCCGCGGCACCTTCCTGCTGACGAAGGCGTGTCTGGCACATATGCGGAAGTCGACGAATCCGCACGTGCTGACCCTGTCGCCGCCGATCAACATGAATCCCCGCTGGCTGGGCGCGCATCCGGGTTACACACTGTCGAAGTACGGGATGACGCTGCTCTCGCTTGGGTGGGCGGCGGAGTTTGCTGAAGCCGGTATTGCGGTGAATTGTCTTTGGCCGCAGACCTACATCGCCACCGCAGCCGTGATCAACATGGCCGACGGCGGCAACCTTGCGACGTCGGCGCGAAGTCCGGAGATCATGGCGGATGCCGCCGTCCAGATCATCTCCCGACCGGCCCGCAAGACGACCGGAAACTGTTTCATCGACGCCGACGTGCTTACGGAGTCGGGAGTCACCGACCTGTCCCGCTACGGCGGCGGGACGGATCCGATACCCGACATCTTCCTCGACTGAACCGCCTTTGGCGTCGAAAGTCAGCGCGTCAGGAGGAGACAACCCCCCAGGGGGCCGCCACCGGCGGCGGCGACCGCCACATCGGCTCCATGCACCTGTCGCGCGCCAGCCTGGCCGCGCAGCTGCAGGCACGCCTCGTGCAGAAGCCAGTAGCCGTGCAGCCGTCCGGCGGAGAGTTGTCCACCGTACGTGTTAAGCGGCAAAGAGCCACCGAGGCCGATGTTGATTCCACCTTCGACGAAGGTACCGCCCTCCCCCATGGCGCAAAAGCCAAGCGCCTCAAGCCAATCGAGGGTCAAAATGGTGAAACCGTCATACAGCTGCGCGACGTCGACATCATGCGGCTTGAGGTCGGTTCTCGACCACATGTGGGCCGCCGCATCCCACGCCGCGCCACGCGGATAGTCCTCGCCCTGATCCCACGACGGTCGTCCACGCAGCGCCGTGCCGACCGCCGCGATCCGCACCGCAAGATTCGGGCAGTCGGCCGCGTAGTCAGCCGCGGACACGATCACCGCGACGGAGCCGTCGACGGGCACGTCGCAGTCGTACAAGCCGAGCGGCTCGCTGATCCACCGAGCCCCGAGGTAGTCCGCCATCGTCATCGGCGAGCGGTACACGGCAAGCTCGTTGAGCGCCGCGTGCCGACGCGCGGTCACGGCGATCGCACCGAGTTGCTCTCGGGTGGTGCCGAAGTCGTGCATGTGGCGCTGAGCCACCATGGCGGCCATGTTCACCGCGGAGTACTCGTGGAACGGCAGCATCCATTCACGAGAACCCGTCACCGCGTTCGTACCCGTGACGTCGCCGCCCTTCATCTGGACGGTCCGGTAGACCAGGACGTGGCGAACGAGCCCGCTCGCGACCGCCATCGCGGCGTTGACGACGGCACCGAGCTGTGCGCCTGCGGCATTGCCGTCTTCGGCCGAGTTCCCCGTTACACCCCAGGCCAATTGCAGCCCGAGGGCATCCTGCACCGCAGCTCGCGACGTGTCACCTATCGTGGTCAGGCCGTCGACGTCACCGGGGACCAACCCGGCATCGGCGATCGCCGCACGGGCCGCACTGACCGTCAGTTCGATGCCCGACAACCCAGTCTTGCGGCCCACCTTGGAGATTCCGATCCCCGAGATGACCGACCGATGCTCGAGTTGATCGCTCACAGCGGCCTGAAGAGCGGCACGAAGACGGGATCCGACGCATCGCCGGCCGACTCAAACTGGACGGTCACCGGCATCCCGATCGCGATCTGCTCGTTGGAGCATCCGACAATGTTGGTGGTAAGCCGCAGTCCGGGCTGCTCGATCAGTTCGACTAACGCGACGTTGTACGGAACCTCGACGCCAGGACGCCACTGCTGGTGATTGACCGTGAAGGTCACGACGTGACCGCGGCCACTGACCGCGGCAACTTCGATGTTGTCCGAGAAGCACTTTCGGCACAACGGCGCGGGCGGGTGAAGGTAGTAGCCGCAGTCCACACACCGCAGGAACTTCAGCTCGCCGGCTGCCCCGCCCGTCCAGAAGTGCCGGTTCAGCTCGGTGATCAGTGGCGCGACGCGGCTCATCGTTCAGTCCTCGGGCCCATGGCTCTAACCGTCACCACCCGACGAATCGGGCGGACCGTCGCTCCCGGAAGCTGGCGATCCCCTCAGCGGCGTCCTGAGTGCTCTTGTTGATCTCGACGGCAGCCGCCTCGTCGTGCAGCGCGACGTCCCACGTCGATTCGAACGACCGGTTCAGCAGCGACTTGGCGAGCCCGAGCGCGGTGGTCGGCCCCGATGCAAGTCGTTCCGCCCATTCCCGTGCCGCAGCTTCCAATTCGTCCGCGGGAACCACTCGGTTCACCAGGCCGATCCGTTCGGCGTCACGCGCAGGCAAAGCATCGCCGAAGAACACCAGTTCCTTCGCCCGCTGCATGCCCACCAGCCGCGGCAGCAACCATATGCCCCCGGCGTCGGGCACGATGCCGCGGCGGACGAAGACCTCGATGAACCGCGCCCCTTCTGCCGCCAGCACGAGGTCACACGCGAACGCCAGGTGCGCACCGATTCCGGCGGCCGTACCGTTGACGGCGGCCAGCACCGGCTTGTCGCAGTTAAGTACTGCGTCGATGAACCGTTGCGCCCCGGCGCGCACACTGCGCATCGTCGATCCGGCGGGGCGCGCGGGGGCTTCGGGGGGCATGTCGGTGGCCGGCGGTGGCAGCTGTGCGCCGAGGTCTGCGCCCGTGCAGAACGCATCGCCGGTCGCCGTGATGACTACGGCCCGGATGGCCATGGACGTGTTCGCGCGGGCGAGCAGTTCGATGACCCTGGCCCGCTGTAGGGGGCCGACGGCGTTGCCGACCGCCGGCCGGTTCAGGGTGATCCATAACGCGCCGTTCTCGATTCGGTGCAAGACCTCTTGGTCGACCTCGTCGTCGACCCCACCTGCTGGCAGGTTCACGCTTCACCCTCGACATCGTCGTTGTTCGATCCGCCGCATCGCGCCGCTGAGCACAGGATGCCACGGATGGTAAATTAACTTACAGCCTAATTATGATCTGCTTAGGGACGAGAGCCAAGGAGTGCCCGCCGTGACGACCACCCGCCACGATCTGCCGACCCCCGACGAAACCACCGAGGATTTCTGGGCGGCGACCGCGGAGGGGAAGCTGCTGATCAAGCGTTGCGTCGAGTGCGAGCGCTTTCACGCCTATCCCCGTCCGTTCTGCCCGCACTGCTGGAGCGATCAGGTGGAGTGGGTGGAGGCCACGGGACGAGCCACGCTGTACACGTTCTCCATTGTTCGGCAGAACGATCTTCCACCGTTTGGCGACCGCGTCCCTTATGTCGCGGCGATCGTCGATCTGGAGGAGGGGCCGCGACTGATGACGAACGTCGTGGACTGCACCGTGGAGGACGTGCGCATCGGCATGGCGCTGCAGTTCAGCACGCGCGCGACCGAGGAATTCGCGGTGCCGGTGTTTGGTCCAGCGCAATGAGTTCAGCGGCGCACCCGACGGGTGCCGCCGACTGCGTTCACTGATCCGGGCCGCCGGCTGTCACCCCGCCCCCGTTCGCGCCGGCCGGGACGGCGCCGCCCGAGACCACCTTGCGCACCTTCTCCCACCGCCCCTCCGACGAGCGTGGCACCGACGCGAAATTGCGGGTCAGCGCCTCGCCGAGGGCATCCAGATCCCACGGTTGAGCGCTGTCGACCTGACGGACTATCTGCGGATCCGAATACAGACTGACCTCACTGCCGGAGACGCCGATCACCCGTCCGGTGCACCACGACGACTCGGTGCTGGCCAGGTATGCGACGACGGTCGCGACATCCTCGGCGCGGCGCGGTTTGGCCGCGCGGGACTCGACCACCGCCTTGGGCGTCATCCGGGTATCCGCCGACGGAGCGATGGCGTTGACCGTCACGCCGTACTTTCCGAGCGTGTTGGCTGCGACGTAGGTCAGCCCCACGACGCCCATCTTCGCTGACGCGTAGTTGGGTTGACTCGGCATCCCGAATAGGCCCGACGTCGAGGCGAAGTTCACGATCCGGTTCTGAGCCGACTCGTCGCGCTGATTGCGCCAGTACTCAGCGGCGTGGCGGATCGTGTTGAAGGTGCCTTTCAGGTGGACCTTGATGACCGCGTCCCATTCTTCTTCGGCCATGTTGAACAGCATTCGGTCACGGATGATGCCCGCGGTGTTCACCACAATGTCGAGCTTGCCGAACTTGTCGATGGCGCCCTGGATCAGTCCCGCGGCGGAAGCGAAGTCGGAAATATCGCTACCGTCGACCACGGCGGTGCCGCCCTGCTCGCTGATGGCGGCGACGGTGTCGGAAGCGGGACTAGCGTCGGCGCCCGAACCGTCGACCGCTGCCCCCAGATCGTTCACGACGACACTGACACCATTGCTGGCCAGCGTCTTTGCGACGGCCGCACCGATACCGCGCCCCGCTCCGGTGACGACCGCGACCCTGCCTCGTAGTCCAGCCACTGATGCTTCCCTTCGATCCGAGCAAAATTAACTTGCTATATGATTCTTTAACACTAGCAAGCGCCTGACGACGGGAGAAACGATGGGTGAGCGACGGGTAGCCATCGCCGGTGTGGGCCTGTCCGACTGCGGGCGGGTGCCCGACAAGACCCGCCTGCAACTGATTCATCAGGCCTCGCAGGCAGCGCTCGCAGACGCCGGATTGACCCGCTACGATGTCGAGGGCTTCGGTTCGGTCGGCACCGTCCTGCCGCCGACCGATATCTCCGAGTACCTCGGGCTGCGACCCACCTGGGGGGACTCGACCAATGTCGGCGGGGCCGCTTGGGAGGTGATGGCCCAGCACGCCGCTGCCGCGATCGCCGGCGGTGAGATCGATGTCGCGCTCCTGGCGTATGGCAGCACGGCGCGTTCCGACGTCCGGCGGAAACGGCGCACCGGCAACATGTCGATCGGCAGCGCCGGAGCGCTTCAGTTCGACGCGCCCTACGGACACACCCTTATCTCGAAGTACGCGATGGCAGCCAAGCGTCACATGCACGAGTTCGGCACCACCGTCGAGCAACTCGCGGAGGTGGCCGTCGCAGCCCGGCAGTGGGCGACGATGAATCCGCAGGCCTTCGCCAGGGACCCGCTCACGATCGAAGAGGTTCAGTCGGCGCGAATGATGGCGGACCCGTACACCCAGTTGCACTGTTGCCTGCGAACAGACGGTGGCGGCGCGGTAGTGCTGGTCGCCGAGGACCGCGCCAAGGACCTCGCCAAGCCACCGGTGTGGATCATGGGCGCTTCGCATGCGCTGTCGCACACCACGATGAGCGAATGGGCGGACTTCACGGAGTCGCCGTGCGCAATCTCGGGGCCGAGGGCGTTCGCCCAAGCCGGGGTGATCCCTGACGACATCGACGTGTGCCAGGTGTACGACTCGTTCACCGGGACCGTGCTCATCACGCTGGAGGGTCTCGGCTTCTGCAAGAAGGGCGAAGGCGGACCCTTCATCGCCGAGGGCGTACTACGCCCCGGCGGCTCGCTACCCACCAACACCGATGGCGGGGGCTTGTCGTCGTGCCATCCCGGCATGCGCGGAATGTTCCTGATGGTCGAAGGCGTTCGCCAGCTCCGTGGGGAAAGTGGCGATCGTCAGGTGCCCGACGCTCGACTGTGCGCGGTGAATGCCACGGGCGGCTGGTTCAGTACGGCGGCAACGATGATCCTCGGCGCGGCGTGATCGCGAATACCCTTCTCGTCGTCGGAGCCGGCCCCGGGCTCGGGTTATCAGTGGCAAAGCGGTTCGGGCTGAAGGGGTTTCGGGTCGCGCTGATAAGTCGCACCGCGACGAACCTCGACGCGCTGGTGGCCGGACTTCAACAGCGCGGGGTCGACGCCGCGGGATTCACCGCCGACGTTGCGGACCAGGAGGCACTGCGAGCCGCGATCGGCGCCGCCAGAGCCAGATTCGGCACGGTCGACGTGCTCGAGTACAGTCCCGCCCCGGATCACCACACCGTGATGGACGCGTTGTCGATCACGCCGGAGAACGCGCAACACCACGTCGGCCGCACCCTGTTCGGCGCCGTCGCCGCCGCTCGGGAGGTCTTGCCGGAAATGCTCGAACGTCGCTCCGGCGCATTGCTCTTCACTGCGGGAGCATCAGCGGCCGTCCCGATCCCCTCGCACGCCAGCGTCGGGCTCGGGATGAGCGCCCTTCGCAATTACGCCGGCGTGCTCCACGCGGCGCTGAAGGGCACCGGTGTCTATGCGGGGAGCCTGATGGTCGCCACTCGTATCGAAAAGGACACCGAAGGCGATCCCGACACGCTGGCCGACGTCTACTGGAACATGTACACCGATCGCGACAGGGCCGAGACCATCGTCGGTGATCTGGAACGCCTCAAGCCCGCTTCGTGATGCGGAGGCGGTGAGGTGACGATCCGATTGGGCCTGAACATCGCCGACTATCGGGCTGACCGCACGCACAATGCCTTCGAGCGACTTGCCGAACTCGTGGTCGCCGGCGAGGCGGCAGGATTCGACTCGTTCTTCGCCGGCGATCACCTCATGTCCGATAAGGCCGCGCCCGGGGGCTACTGGCTCGAGCTCTACAGCACGCTGTGCGCGCTGGCGGTCCGCACTACCACGATCAAGCTCGGGGGATTAGTCGGCGCTGTACTGTTCCGCAACGCCGCACTGCTCGCCAAGACGGTCACCACCCTCGACGTGATCTCCAACGGCCGGGCCATCTTCGGCGTCGGATCCGGCAGCCACCCGGCTGAACACCGCGCCTATGGCTACGACTACCCGTCGTCGGCTGATCGCCTGGACATCCTCGAGGAGGCCGTCGCACTGGTGAGGGCGATGTTCACCGGCGGCCCAACCACATTCAAAGGCAACTGGGTCCGGGCCCAGGCGGCCGTCAACCTCCCGCCCCCGATCACCCCGGGCGGCCCGCCCGTCCTGATCGGTGGTACAGGACGCCGGACGCTGCGCCTGGTCGCCAAATACGCTGACATCGCCAACTTCACCGGTAGCCCCGACCTCGTCCCGGAGCTGAACGCCGTGCTGGACGACCGCTGCGCCGAGCTCGGCCGTGACCCGTCGACGATCATTCGGACGATGTTCACCCCCGTTGTCCTTAGCAAGACCCGACACGAGGCCGAAGCCTTGATGACGCCCTGGCAGCGCAACCACCAAGATCTCCTCGGCGCCATCATCGGTGGACCGGACGACATCGCCGAGCAGATGCAGAATCTCCTGGCCGCAGGGATCGACGGCGTGATCGTTCAGCTCCCTGCCGCGCACAACACCATTGACCGCATTGCGGAACTGGGCTCCGTCCTCGCCTGGACGCGAAACGTCGAGCGAGCCTGAACCACTAGCCGAGACGGATCACTCGTCGCCCCTGCCGAGGAGGCGGTTCACCACCGACCGCCCCGGATCGTGCTCGCGTTCGTCGAGTAGGAACTTGATGCCGCTTTCGATCGCATTCGCAGCGCGCGACCGCAACTCCAGCGCATTGGCCTCGTCACTGACGCCGCCATAAGAGTCGGTCGGGATCGGCTCGCCGAACCAGAAGTAGAGGCGCTCGGGCCGGGGAATCGGGGTGAGCCCGATGCCCCGCACGATCGGTGGCGTGTCGGGGGTGCCGAGCACGGCCTTGAACAACGCGCGCGCCGGCGCCATCAGCGGATTGTCGGCGTCCATGAGGATGTCCATGCTGTGCTCCGTGCCCACGGAGGCAAACGGAATGATTGGATAGCCGTGCTCGATCGCCATCACCGCGAAGCCCTTGCGGTTCTTCCAGATGAGTTGATACTGCTCACCTTTGCGCTTCGTGACTTCGCGTCCACCGCCGGGGAAGACCATGATGAGGTCGCCGCGCTGCATGAGCTCGCGGGTGTTGGCGCGTGTGCCGGGGACCGCACCTGCGGTGGTCATCAACTGGCGGACTCCGGGAACCCGGAAGTGGGCGTGGTCGGCGAGTGCGCGCGGCACGATGCCGCGGTCGCCCAACTCGGCATACAGCAGCAGAAGGTCGAGGATCCCGTACAGCGTGTGGTTGCCGACGAGTAGGGCGTGCTGCTTGGGTACGTGCTCGAGACCGTAGAACTTGGGCTTGATCAACTGACGCAACGGGGCTAGGACCTTGGCCATCGGCGCCAGTGCCTCGGCGGAGGGACGCTCGGGAACGTCGTCGTGGGAGTCCGAATCCTCGACCATGCACCGAGCCTAGGGCTCACCCCAGCGTAGGTATCGGTTTTCAGTGTATTCGTCGGCTTGATCGAACGTATCGGAGACGCAGAGCTTTTCGGCCCCTAGTCGACGCGCGCGCGGTAGAACTCGACGGCCTTGTAGATCGAATCGTAAATGGGTTCGGGCTCCCAGCCGAGCTCGCGGCTGGCCTTCCCGTGATCCATCGGCGACATGATGTGCATCAACCGCACCATCACCGAAGTTAAGGGCACGTCGCGTCGCGACACCTTGGCGGCGAGGTCACCCAGAAGGCCGGCGGCATAGACGGCCTTCAGCGGGATGCCGAAGGGCGGCCGCCGGACGCCACCAGCATCTGCGGCGGTGTCGTAGAGCTCGCGTGTGGTGATGAACCGTTCAGAGATGATGTAGCGCTCACCGACGCGGCCCTTCTCGGCGGCCAGCAGGAAGGCTCGCGCCGCGTCCTCGATTCCCACGACCTCGGTCCCGATCCCTTTGATGTGAAAGGGCATCTTGCCCGCACCGGCGGCGGCCAGCAGTGCGCCGTGCTTCGGTTGCCAGTCGCGCGGGCCATAGGTGTTGGATACGCACATCGCGACCGCGGGCAGGCCGCGCTCACGCGCGTACCGCAGCACCAGATTCTCCGCGTCGACCCGTGACCGGATGTACGCACCGCACCTGTCGGACCAGTTGAACGGTTGGTCCTCGGTGGCCGGACCGTCGTCACTCAGTGCGATGGTTCCGATGGTGCTGGTGAAGACAAACCGGCGCAGGTTCGCGTCCACGGCGGCGTCTAGTACGTGCACCAGCCCGTCGACGTTCGTCTGGAACAGCGGCGTCGGGTCGCGCAGCCAGGCCCGGGTGTCGACCACGCAGTAGTACACGTCGTCGCAGCCGGCCATGGCGGTCCTTAGTACGTCGTCGTCGAAGACGTCTCCGCACTGTCGCTCGACCTCGAGGTCGTCAATGCTCTTCGTCGAGCTGGTCGTGCGGACCAGCACGCGAACGCGATCGCCGCGCTCGACGAGCTGACGGGTGACGTGCGAGCCGAGAAAACCGCTGGCGCCGATGACCAGCTTGGTCGCACCCGCCGCCATCAACGACTCTCAGCGGAGTGTACGAGCAGTTCCGCGAGTGCCTTGCGGTCGACCTTCCCGTTGCCAAGCACGGGTAGTTCGTCGCGATCGAAGAAGGCCACGTGTCGCGGCAACTTGAACGAGGACAACACCGGCCGAAGCTGGTCCAGGACTCGCTGCGCGTCGAGGACGGCACCCGAAGCACGGACGACTGCGGCGGCCACGTCCTGGCCGCGGTCGGGATGCGGAATGCCAACCACCACGGCTTGCTGTACCTCGTCGATCGATTCGATCGCAAGCTCGACCTCGCGCGGAGACACGTTCATACCGCTGGACTTGAGGGTGTCGCTCAGCCGACCTGTGAAGAAAAGCTCGCCGTCGTCGATCGAGCCCAGATCTCCAGTGTGATACCAGCCATCGGCGTCGAAGACGTCGGACCGCTCACGCTTGAGCATCCCGACGCACACGTCTTCGCCGCGCACGCATATCTCTCCCGGTTCCCCGTCACGGACCGGCTCGCGGGACCCCACCTCGACGATCCGGTGCTCGACGCCCGGGAGCGGAGCTCCGAACGATCCGTCCGCCCAGGGACCGCCGCGCCCGGCGCGAGGACTCGCAGCGGTATGGCCACCGCATGTCTCGGTCATGCCCAGCGAGGTGGTGGAAACGAAGCTGCGCATGCTCCGCAGGTCGCGCGCCGCATACGTGGGATGCGTAAGAAGGGCGGTGCGAGCGTGTCGTTGGCCGAGGAACTGAGTGGCCCGCTCCCGCTCCAGGAACGCCAGCGTGGCGGCCGGATCGAACCGTGGCTCACAGAGCACGGTTGCGCCGGCGTGCAATGCGGCGAGCAGCACGCTCGAAAGGCCGCCGATCCAAAAGAACGGATTCGGCGTGTAGATCCGGTCGCCTTGGACGATGCCATGCGCCAGCCAACCCACCCGGCGCGAATGCCGGACCAGGGCCCCGTGAGAGTGCACGACGCCTTTGGGAGCGGCGGTCGAGCCGGACGTGTAGATCACCGTCGCCGGGTCCGCGGCGGAGACCTCCGATTCGACTTCGCGGAGCAGTCGGTCATCGACGCGCTCGTCGATCGGTACGTCAGCGACTGTCCGGGTCCATGTTCTGCCGCCGGGCGTGTACGTCCACACGTCACGCAGGTACGGCAGGGCGGGAAGGAACAGTCGTCCGGCCGCCGAGCGTTCGAGGACGGGGTCCACCCGCTCCAGGCGGTCGACGTAGTCGTGGTTGAGGTGGCGCGGCGTCATCAGCAGCAGCTGGACGTCGGCATGTCGCAGAGTGCGCGCCAACTCGGGGGCCTGGTGGTACGTACTGACCGGTATCGCGAGCGCCCCGATTCGCGTTGCCGCAAGCCAACTTACGATCCATTCGGGCGCGTTGGGAAACATCACGCCCACCCGCGCGTTCTTTCCGATCCCCTCGGTCAGCATCCTCTTCGCGACGTCGCGGGACCGCTGCTCGGCCTGCTCAAATGTCAGCCTTGCGGTCGGCGTCACGAGTAGTTCCGTGTCTGGGTGGCTCGAAGCGCGGGCACGGAGCAGTGCTGGCACGGTCGTCATCTGCTGTTCGACCGCCGTCACACCGAAGACCCTCCGAAAGATTGCGCGTACCCGGTGGATTCGGACAGTTCGCGCCATGCTGCGATCTCGTCGAGCACCAGACGATGATGTTGATCGATGACTTCGACGGCGTCGCGGCCGACGGGAAAGTTCACCGGCGGTTCGGCAGCGCCGGCGACTTCCACCAATGCCCGGCCAAGCTTGGCTGGATCGCCTTCCTGCGCATGGTTGAGTTCGGCGAACCGCGCGCGTCTCGCGTCGGTGGAGCCTGCGTAGTCGGATAGCGGTGCACCGCTGCCGAATTTGGCCGACGAGGGATCGAGGAAGTCGGTGCGAAAGTAGCCAGGCGCGATGACGGTCGCGCGAATCCCGAACTCGGCGAGCTCGGCGGCGAGCGACTCGGTGAAGCCGACGACGGCGAATTTTGATGCCGCATACGCACTTCCCAGGCTGCCACCGCGGTAGCCACCGAGCGAGGCGACGTTGAGTATTCGCCCGCGTCGTTGCCCACGCATGACGGGCAGCACCGCTCTGGTCACGTTCATCACGCCGAAGACGTTTGTTTCGAGCTGGGCGCGCACTTCTTCGGGCGTGGTCTCCTCGAAAGCGCTGAACTGGCCGTAGCCAGCGTTGTTCACCAGCACGTGGACGCCGCCGAAGGCGTCGAGTGCGCTCCGGACGGCACCGTGCGCCTGTTCGACATCGGTGACGTCCAAGGGCACCCGCAGCAGGCGCTCCGTGCACCACGTTTCGAGGCTGAGCGAATCAAGGCTGTCGGCGTGCCTGGCGGTGGCGACCACTCGGTGACCGGCGTCGAGGGCGGCCTCGACGATCGCCTTGCCAAGCCCGCGCCCTGCCCCCGTCACCAGCCATACGTCGCCTGAACCCATGAGCTGCTTCGCCTTCCGTCACGCCAGCGTGCTTCGCAGCACCGCCTTGACGTCTTCGTCGGGACCCCGCAGCACCATCAGGTCGACCACGGAGTCGTCCCAGGCCTTGAGGTCGGCCGCGATCTTCTCCGTCGGACCGACCAGGGCGATGGACTCCACCATTTCGTCGGGGATGAGCGCGGCGGCCGCATCGGCACCGTCGTCGCCGTACGTGCGCGCGACCCGTTCGCACACCTCCTGATAGCCGAGGCGGACGAAGGTGTCGTAATAGTAGTTGCGGCCGGGCAGACCCATCTTCGCGATGTAGAACGCCATGTTCGGCCGCAGCGGAGCTGCGGCCTCGCTAATCGTCCGTCCGCAGCGGACATCGACGACGGCGGCCACCTCAAAGCCCGGCTTGCGACCTGAAAACCCCGCCTTCTGGAAACCGATGTTGAGCTGCTCCTCGTACCACGACGAGGCTTTGGGCGCGAATAGTCCGGTGACCATGCCGTCGGCGATCTCGGCGCTGAGCGCGATGTTCTTTGGGCCCTGCGAGCCGAGCAGGATGGGCACTTCCTGACGCAGCGGATGCATGTAACACAGCAGCCCGCGTGCGTCTGAATCAGGTGGCGGCACTTGGTAGTAGTCGCCCTCGTAGCCAAGCGGTTCCGTACGCCGGATGACCTTACGCACGATGTCGACGTACTCCCTGCTGCGGGCCAGTGGTTTGCCGAATGTCTGGCCGTACCACCCTTCGGCCACCTTTTGACCAGAAACGCCCAGGCCCAAAACCGCGCGCCCGTCCGAAATGTGGTCCAAGGTCATTACGGCCATCGCTGTGGCCGTCGGGGTGCGGGCCGGAATCGCGACGATTCCGGTGGCGAGGCGGATCCGAGTCGTCTTGCCCGCCATCCAAGCGAGCGGGATAAAAGCTTCTCCCCCATATGATTCCGAGGACCACGCCGAATCGATGCCCATTGCCTCGCCCTCATCGGCCACCCACCGCACGATGTCGGGGACCCCGGTGCGCCACCGCGAAATCTGAACTCCGAACTTCATCAGAACGCGACATCTCCCTTGCGTAGGCTGTTGGCGATATTGCGACGCATCACCTCGTCGGTGCCGTCGGCGACGCGGACCATGCGGGCGAAATGCCAACCGGCTACGAATCGCATCTCGTTGGTCAGACCCATTGCACCGCAAGCCTGCATGCACCGATCGAACACCCGGAAACACGCTTCGCAGGTGTACGCCTTGACTATATTCAGCTCTTTCAACGCGCGCTCTCCGCGGTCGAGCCGCCGCGCACAGTCGACCGACATCGTCTTGGACGCATAGATGTCCATCGCGCTCTCGGCCAACTTGAATGACACGCCCTGATAGTCGGCGATGGGTTTACCGAATGCCGAACGTACTTGCGTGTATCGGTTCGCTTCCTCGAGGGCCCACCTGGCCATCCCGACACAGTGCCCGGCGTTGTACATCCGGCCGTTCGACACCCCTCGCAAGGCCAACCCGAAACCCTGATGCAGTGTTCCCACTTGGTGCGTATCAGGTATGCGTACGTCGTTGAGGGACAGAATCGTCTCGTTGCCACCGACGTGCTCGAACAGCCGCAAGACGCTGTCGACGGCGAATCCCGGTGTGTCGGTGGGCACGAGGAAGAGGGTGATTCCGCCTTTGCGCTCTCGCTTCATGTCTTCGTCGGTGACCGCCCAGACGAAGGCGTACTTGGCGTGTGCGGAGTTCGACGTCCACTGCTTGGTGCCGTTGAGCACCCAACTGTCCCCGTCGCGTACAGCTTTCGTGGACATGGCCCAGGCATCCGAACCGGCGTCGGGCTCCGACATCCCGAAGCACACCGTCGCTTCTCCACTCATCACTTCCGCGATGACACCGTCCCGCAGCGTTGGATGCACCTCCCCGAGTAGAAAGCTCGGGCCGCTGGTCCAGTGCCCGATCACCTGGTCGGGCAACAGCCGGCCCGGCCCGGCCGAATGGCTGAGTCCCTCCCAGACGCTGAATAGCGCCAGCGCACCGAGTCCTTCACCGCCGACCGACTCGGGCGCGAACATCGCGTAGTAGCCGGCCTTTGCCGATGCCGTACGGACCTGCCGCATCAGATCGAGCACCGGCGCGCTGTAGCCGCCTCGCTCGTCGAAGGTGAGTCTCGGATTGTCCAACAGCTCCCGGTTGGCGTCCTCGAGGGGGACGACCATGCGCTTGACGAATGAGTTGATCCCTTCGACAAGATCGGTGTGATCGGCCTCCGTGGAATCCAGCATTGTGGTCATGACCGGTGTCCTCTCCTAGGTGCTTCGTGTCTGATGTGGTCGCTCAACGGGGAAGCCCCAGACCCCGCTCGGCGATCAGGTTTCGCATGATCTGGTCGGTGCCACCGCCGATGTGAAATGCCGGCGTCTCCAACAGATAAGGCAGCCAATCGAATGAGTCGATCTCACTGGTATCGGCCGTCATGCGTGGCCCGAGCGTCCTGGCGACCAGGTCGGCCGCGGCAGTCATGGTGTTGGCCAGCGCGAGCTTGCCCATCGCCCGAGCGGCGCCGAGCTTGGGCTCCGACCATTCCGAGGCGAGCCGCTCACTGGTCAGTTCGTTGAGTTTGCAGGCGGTGTACAGCCGTGCCCAGTCCTGCCGCAACTTCGGGTCGTCCTGCTTGCCGCGTCTGCGCAGCACGCCTGCCACACGGTCGGCCGAGCCCACCGAGGCCAACCCACCCCGGCGTCCCCGCCGTCGACTGCGCGCGAGCGCGTCTCGGCTGGCGGCCATGATGGCGAGATAGATTGCCCAGCCGGCCCCGACCTCGCCGAGCCGTCGGCTGTCGGGAATGCGCACACCGTCGAAGAACACCTCGTTGAAGCCGGCGTCGCCGGTCATCTCGACCAGGGGGCGCACCTCAAGCCCGGGGGTGGTGATGTCGACGAGGAACGTAGTGATGCCGCGGTTTCGCTCGGCCTCGGTGCCGGTGCGCGCGAGCAGCAGCCCGACGTCGGCGTAGTGAGTCCTAGACGACCACACCTTCTGGCCGTTGACGACCCAGTCCTCGCCGTCACGGACCGCCCGCGTCCGCACCGAGGCCAAGTCGGAGCCTGCGCCGGGCTCACTGAACAGCAGGCAAGTGATCAGGTCCCCGCGGAAGATCCGACGGAGCAGCAGTTCCTTGAGGTGGTCCGAGCCGTGCGCGAGGATCGTCTGCCCTAGACCCTCCAGCCCGGTGGAGAAGCAATCCTCAGGCGGGACTTCGTAATTCAATTCCACGTCGAGGTAGTGATGTTCGTAGTCCGCCGACAATCCGGCGCCCCCGTATTCGCGTGGACCGGTGAGCCACCCGAAGCCGGCATCGAACTTCGCCGCCCGCCACTGCCGAGCTGTCGGTACCGCAGCGAGCTCCGCCGCGCGACTGGTGAACAGCGAGACGTGCTCGCGACGATCGGTCTCGGTGTTAGGTATCGGCGGCAGGGCGGGGAGCGTGGTCTCGATGAACTCCTTTGCCTTCGATCGGAATTCGACTACATCAGTGGGCAGCTCAGCAAGTGCGCCGTCCGTGTGGGCGGCGCTCACGCGATCACGCCAGCTTTTCGCAGTTGCGCGACCCGGGCCGCGTCATAGCCGAGCCCGTCGAGAATCTCCGCGGTGTGTTCACCGAGTGCAGGCGGATCGGCGAGGACGGCCGGCTCCGTGCTGGACAGGTGCAGCGGATTATTGACGACTGGGAGCTCGTGACCGGCGTATCGCACCTTCACAATTGACTTCAAAGTGCGCACTTGTTCGTCTTGGGCCACCTGGCCCAGATCGAGCACCGGCGCGCACACCACCCCTTCCTCGTCGCAGCGGGCGACGATCTCGGCGACGGTCACGGACTTCATCCGCAGCCCGATCTCGTCGGTCAGAGCGCCGCGATTCTCGTAACGGCTGGCCAGCACGGCGAACCGTTCGTCGTCGGCGAGTTCCTCGGCCTTGAGCGCCCGGCAGAACCGGGTCCACATCCGGTCGTTGGCGGCCGCCACGGCGACCATC
>Ga0209447_10000038_pt1 | contig 30914 bp, 29 predicted proteins | sample BogFormECP04_OM3_FD_188243 | JGI IMG/M metagenome (GOLD analysis project Ga0209447, IMG submission 188243) | Bog forest soil microbial communities from Calvert Island, British Columbia, Canada - ECP04_OM3 (SPAdes) (version 2) | ecosystem: Environmental > Aquatic > Freshwater > Wetlands > Bog ... | reverse complement strand
CCCTCGCCACGGCCCTACCCCAGGATGCCCTCACCGATGCCATGCTCATTGCAGCCACCGTTTGTGCGGATAGAAAAGATGATCGCGCTGTGTCGTAAGCCCGGCGATTGGCGGAAGCTGCTCAAACCCGAGGAGTTTTTGTCAGGCTTTCTCAGGCTTTGACTGCACTGGTTGGCGTCATCATAGTGTCGAGATCTGGTCAGTCGTGGCAGCTTGTCGACGCTAGACAGCCCCTTGCAGAGGGCTGGATTCTACTTCACATTTCGCAACCTGCACTCAGCGAAGCACTTCAGTACGGTAATTACTGGTCGTGATTCTTGGCACTTCCCTTGCCTGTATCTCAAACGCAGGCGGTTCCCCCACCGATGGCCAGGAAGAATCGCTTTTAGCAAGTGTTGTTCGAGGTGATTTGCGGATGGTAACAGCCGCCAAGTTCCCTATGGTTTCCCGGTCCGCTGAGTGGGGACAGCAATGGAGGCTGTGATACATCGCGACCAGGTTCACGTTCGTGATTTCTTTCAAGGAGAGAGTTTCTATGACGAATCGATTCAATCGCGCTGCTGTACTGTCTGCTGTGGTTCTACTTTGTTGTGCGGCGCTGATGTTGGCCCCAAGAGTTAACGCTGCTGGAGAAGGCAAGATTACCGGAACGGTGAAACTCGACGGCTCGGCCCCTCATATGAGGGGCATCGACATGTCGAAAGACCCCTTCTGTGCCAAGGCCAGCGCGAGTTCGCCCGCCCATCTGGAAACCGTCGTGGTCGGTCAGGGTGGGGCTTTGGAGAACGTGGTTCTCTACATCTCCGATGGACTGACCGGGAGCGCGCTCAATCAGGTGCCAACCTCAGTGCCGGTATTCGATCAAAGGGGCTGTGTGTATACCCCGCATGTCTTGGCGGTGGACATCAACCAGCAATTCAAGGTTGCAACCAGCGACCAGACTGCCCACAATATTCACCCGAACCCTAACCCGATGACTGGGAATATCCCGTGGAATCTTTCTCAGCCGCCTGGATCGCCACCGATCGAGAAGAGCTGGAAGGCTGCGGAAGTGATTCCGGTGCAGTGCAACATTCATCCCTGGATGCACGCTTGGTTCGTCGTGGTGAAAGGGCCTTATGCAACCACCGACAGTAACGGCAACTACGCGATCGAAAATGTGCCACCAGGAAACTATACCGTTACCGCGTGGCAGGAAGAGTACGGCACCCAGACGCAGAAGGTCACAGTTGCCGCCGGGAAGCCCGGAACGGCCGATTTCACTTTTAAGGCGAAGTAGAGATTAGGGAAACCTTGTAATCTTCGGGAGTCCCAAATGCAATTATCCCAACCATTCAAGAGTCTGTTGTTTGGGAGACAACACTTTTGATGAGAGAGCGCGCGATCGCCAAGCATTGTGCGTTCATTTTCGTAGGCCTGGCTCTTGGCGACGTCAGACTCGCGAAGGCGCATGACAACTATGAGATCCAGGTCTACGGTTCAGACACGGTTGCGCCGAAGAGCACGATGCTGGAACCGCACAGCAACTTCACCGCGGAGGGCAGTCTTCCGGTGCCCGGCTCACGGTTCATTGGGCGACTAATACTGACTTACCGGCGCACTCTCATCTTTCGACGTCAGACGGATATAGGCAAAAGCAGCGTCCCGTGCGGTATTTGGTCGCTCATGAAGAGCATCGACAGCGTGCTGTTGTTGTGCCCTGGGGACGCGCTTTCAACAAACCCGACGGGTGGCCCGTCCTATCGCGAAAGCGAAAACGGTATTTCCCGAAGCGCTGCTACCTTGAGTTCGCTCCCGGCCCCATTCCGGCGCCATAGAATTCTGAAAGTGCCGTCTTCTCCTTGGCCGTCACCTGCCTCGCGATGCTGCGCATTCGGACGTTAATATCGTTGGCCCGATTCCCATTTGAAAAATGCTCGAGCTGCTGCTCCAGATAGTTGCCGTTCTGGGTGGCGAGTGGGGGAGCTCCCTGCACATAACTCACCGGACCGTGGCACGACTGGCACGGTGGTATGCCGCGCTGCCCGTCTCCGAAAACAATTAGGCGGATCGCCATCGAGGCACGAGAGGGGTCTTGCATGGCCTGCGGAAACGCCCGGTTGTCTTGCGCATCACTGGCCGTAGGCAGCATGGCGTAATAGGCCGCCAAATCGGCCGAGTCGCGCGGGGAAAATCCCTCGGCGATGCCTTGCATCACGGGTGAAGTACGCTTCCCGGATCGAAAATCCTGCATCTGTTTCCAGAACGACAACCGGTCCTCGCCCGCCAGGTTGGGGAAGGCGGGAACGGAGCTGAATCCCTCTTCGCCATGACAATGATTGCAGCGCCGGGCAAGCAGCAGTCCGCGAAACGCATCGCCACGGGAAATAATCGTAAGGGTTTCTCCTGTCCAGGCCACGTTCGAAGGGATGCGAACCGAAGGTTCAGAATTCTCCGCCTCTTTCTGCGCGGAAGAATCCCTTCCTGAAAATAGGAGGGTGATCGTGAGCAGAAACAGCAGGGTCCCGAGCCATCGGGCCCCTATTCGCGGGCGCGTCGGCTGACTAGCGTGGCTCACAAGTCCGCCTTTCGCCGGGAAGCAAGGAAGCAAACTGATCTCGCGGCACCACATCCAGATGGCCTCTCATCGCATAATGGCCGGCTCCGCAGAACTCTTGGCAGGGGATCATGAATTCGCCAGCCTTCGCAAAAGTAAAGCTTGCTTCGGTCACCACTCCAGGCACGGCTTTGAGGCCGTAGTTCGTTCCCTGGAAGCTCAGCTGGTGCACAGCATCGGCGCTGGTAATTCGAAACGTGATGGAAACACTCGCGGGGACTACTATGCACTGAGGCACGAAAACAAATTGCTGCGCAATCATGCGCACGGTAATTGATCCGGCCGGCCCTTCCGCCGCGCCCAGATTGCTCTCCACAAATTCCCCGCGCAGGTGCAATGTCGCAGGGTCGGGTCCGTTGCCGCCGCCAAAAAAATGCCATACCGGCAGGTCCACCATATAGTAGCGAATGGATAACAACGCCAGTCCGACTAGCGCCATTGCTACTACAAATCCGATCTTTTTCTTCATGGCATCTCAGGCCAACCCAGTTTCCGGGTTAGATGAAACACGGGCCCGACCAGGTACATCAATTCTGCCGGGTGGCCCACTTCAACGGGGAGGTATAACTTCAATTTGAACCTGCACTGCTTGTTAACTTGCCGCAGCATTCGGGCCGGTCTGGCAGGCTCGAGCGGTCCCATCCTCCGCCGAGAGCCTGGATCAGCAACACCGTGTTTGCCATCCGCCGTCCTAAGATATTGACCGCCGTAACCTCATCCGAGAGGGCGGCACTTTGCGCGGTGATCACCTCGAGATAATTTGTGACGCCCCCCTTGTAACGAATGACTGAGAGATCAAGGGAACGCTGGGCAGCGACGACTGCTTCATCCTGGACCTTCGCCTCGTCCTCCAGAATCCTAACCGCCGCCAGATTGTCTTCCACTTGCTGGAATCCAGTCAGTACGCTCTCTCGATAGGCAGCGACTTGATAGTCATAAGCCGCGCGCGCCTGGTCGTTGAGGGAACGGCGCCTCCCGACATCGAAGACGGTTACGACGGCCGACAGCCCTACGGACCAGAGGCCGCTCGGTCCTTGGAGCAAAGTCGTGATGCTAGAGCTCTCGAATCCTCCGGAAGCGCCTAAGCTGATCAGTGGGTAATAGGCTGACTTCGCAACTCCGATCTGGGCATTGGCGGACGCTACGCGCCTCTCCGCGGCCGCGATATCGGGTCGCCTCTCTAGCAATTCCGACGGCAAACTAATAGGAACGTGCGGAGGTGGTGCGGTGAGTGGCAATGGGGGAAGGCTGAACTCGGCGGGAGGTTTTCCGATGAGAGTTGCAACGGCGTGTTCGTATTGTGCGCGCAGCACACCAACATCAATTGCCGCTGCCCGCGTCGTTTGCAATTGAGTCTTCGCCTGCTCGACGTCCACTTCCGAAGCGATTCCTCCATGGAAGCGGTTTTCATTCAATTCTAAGGCCTGCTCGTAGTCCGTAACAGTAGAGTTGAGGAGCTGTTCCTCGGCGTCCAGGCTGCGAGCCTGAAAGTAATCGACGGCCAAATCCGCATGCATGCTCAGGTTGACCGTGGCCAGGTCTGCCGCACTGGCTTGTGCTTGCTCACGGTAGGACTCCACATTTTTTCGAACGCGTCCCCAAACGTCAGCCTGATAGGACACGTCGAACGGCAGCACAAAATCGTTGTAGGTAGCGCCACGCAAGATTGTGCTGGCGGGACTATTTGCCGAGACTCGCGTCCGAGTAGCTGATGGCCCAGCCGTCACGGTTGGGTAGTAGTCAGCCCGATAATAGCGTAGGACTGCGCGAGCTTGCTGGAACTGCGCCTCAGCAGCCTTTAGATTCTGATTCGATACATTGACCTGAACTTCAAGCGCATCCAGTTGCGGATCCTGGAATATCGTCCACCATGCACCGCCAAGATTCTGGTCATTCGGCTGGGCGGGCTTCCAATCCCCCACTTCCTTATAGGCAGGAGGAGCCTGTATCGCGGGCGGGTGGTACTTTGGGCCGACCACGCATCCTGTCAACTGCAGCGCTGCGATCGCTATCAGAACACGTGCGGCCGCCATCCCTGAGCTTCTGAAAATCAGTTTTCGGGGTAGGCTCACTTGATATCTCCCGGCAATGTTGCCTGAACAATTTGGACTTGCTGACCGGACACAATCGAGTCGGGTGGGTTAACTATGACCTGGTCATTCGCCTTCAGGCCGGAGACGATCTCTATCTGGTTGCCAAAATCGTGCCCGGGAATGACGGAGGTCAGCGCGACCTTTCCGTCTTTCACAATTCCTACGCGTAACCCTTCGCTGCGGAAGAGCAGAGTATTAACCGGAAGAAGAAAGGTGGAGGCCTGCGTCGGGATCGCCAAGTGGACTTCTGCATAGGAACCCGTGAGTAGCGTGCCGGTCGGATTGTCCACATCAATTTCAATGAGAAGAGTACGAGTTGTGAGATTGATGTCATCGGCAGTCCGCACCAGTTTCCCTTGAAACTTGCGGTCCGGGAACTCAGCGAGACTCAGATCCGCTGTCATACCGACTTTGATTCCCCGCGAATATTCCTCGGGAACGTTCACGTAAACGCGCAATTTTCCAGGTTGAGCAATATGGAACAGATCGGTTTTCACATTGCTACTGCTGCCGGAATTGATGAGATCGCCGATATCCGTGTTACGCGCCGTGATCACACCATCGAAAGGCGCATAGATTTTTTCGAAAGATACCAGTGCCGAGTACTGCTCTACGGTTGCCTTGTCTGCTTCGACGATTGCCTTATTCGCATTGTAGGTACCGACCGCGTTGTCGACGTCCTGTTGGGCTACAGCGTTGCTCTTCAGCAGCCCCTGATACCGGGTTTTGGTAATGGAAGCGAGTTCGAGATTTGCCTGCGCGGTCAATAGGTTGCTGCGCGCTTGCTCGAGTTGCTGATCGACTTCCGGCGTTTCGATGACTGCCAGAAGTTCCCCCTGCTTCACGTGCGCGCCAATATCGGAATACCACTTCTTCAGGTAACCATTGGTGCGAGCGTAGATGGGCGAACTGATGTATGGTTGCACGTTTCCGGGAAGGATGATTTCCTCAGCGGGAGTCGTTTGCTTTGGCGACACCACCGACACCGCCGTCAGAGCAGCTTGGGTTGTCTCCGTGTCTAGCGCGGCGCGCGCCTTGACCCGGGACCGGATGCCGAATATCAAGAGTGTGGCGACCAAGATCACCGCAACAGCCAGGACCAGCCATTGTTTGTGCGTACGCTGTCCTGCGCCGCCATTTGCTGCTGACGATCTTTCGGCCATTGTTTGCACGTTAGTCTGAGGCAGCATGATTGAATCCCCTAACTTGGATGACTACCGTTTTTCCTCTTGGCCCGCATGCGTGCGAACCCCCTGCAGTAGGCTGAAGAATGCCGGGACAAAGAACAACGTCGAAACCGTCGCGAAAATCAATCCGCCTATAACTGCCCGGCCAAGCGGAGCATTCTGTTCGCCACCATCCCCGAGTCCGAGCGCCATGGGCACCATGCCGATGATCATGGCTAAAGCGGTCATCAGCACAGGGCGAAAACGGGTAAATCCTGCTTCCAGCGCGGACCCGAGGGAATCCATTCCTTCCGCCATTTTTTCCGTGGCAAAACTCACGACCAAGATGCTGTTTGAGGTTGCGACCCCCATGCACATGATGGCGCCCATGAGTGCGGGCACGCTGAGAGTCGTGTGCGTTATATACAACATCCAGGCAATCCCTGCGAGCGCGGCGGGAAACGCGGAAATCATGATGAAAGGATCCAGCCAAGACTGAAAGTTGACCACGATCAGCAGGTATACAAGCATGATCGAGAACGCCAGTCCGCTCAGAAGACCGATGTAGGAATCTCGCATTGTCTGAACCTGCCCGCGGACAACGACTTGAGAACCACGCGGTAATTGTGGTCGCGTGGCGTCGATGGCCTTGTTAATATCGGTGGCCACGCCACCCAAGTCACGTCCTGCAACGGTGCCAAAGATGTCAATCACTGGCGCTACGTTGTAATGAGAAACCACCGCCATCCCGGCTCCCCGTTGCACCGATACCAGACTGGCCATAATCGACGGAGGCGCCGTAGGGTCTGTTCCTGTGACCGGAATGTTCTGCAGATCCTGCAATGTGTCGGCGCGGTACTGCGGTGTCTGGGTGGCGATGGAGTAACTGACATGGTTTTTGGGGTCAACCCAGAACGTAGGCGACGTCTGGAAACTTCCACTCAGCGATACCAGGAGATTTTGCGCAATGTCTTGCGCAGAGAAGCCCAGTTCTTCAGCCTTGGTACGTTCGACTCTGAGATTCAGGTCTGGCTGATCGAAGGGCTGCTGAATTCGGAGGTCAGCCGTTCCTGAGACGAATCTCATTTTCTCCAGTAGAGTATCCGCGTAGAGCCGGTTTCCCGCCAGGTCGTTTCCTACCACCTGAACGTCGATGGGAGCCGGTAACCCAAAATTCAGGATCTGGCTGACCATGTCGGCCGGCAGGAAAGCGAATGTGACGCCCGGAAACTGCTTCGGGAGTGCCACACGAAGCTTGTGAACGTAAATATCGGTCGGGTGGTGGTTATTGGATAGAGTCACAAGAATGTCAGCATCCCCTGTGCCAACCGGCGCCGAGTTGCTGTAAGAAAGGTTGATACCGCTGTACGGCAAGCCAATGTTGTCGATGACGTTCAGGACTTCGGCCGCCGGGATCTGCTGTCGAATTGACCGCTCGACCAGATCACAAAGGTTGGCGGTCTCCTCAATGCGCATTCCGGTGGGAGCGCGCATATGAAGCTTGAAAGTGCCGCTGTCAACGCTGGGGAAGAAGTCGCGACCCAGCCAAGGAATCAGAATCGCGAGGGAGCCGAGACAGAACGCAAAGAACGTGATTAGGAAAGCACGCCTGTGATGAAGAGAAACCTCCAGCAGGCTACGATAGCTCCGACGAAAGCCTTCAAAGGCCCCTTCAAAACGTTTCTGAAGGCTCACCAGCGGATTCCGGCTAGCTGCATGTCCCGCCTCTCCTTTTTCTCCCCTCAAGAGGTACTTGGCCATGGTCGGGACGATGGTCCGGGACAGAAAATAGGAAGCCAACATGGCGAAAACCACTGCTTCCGCGAGCGGCACAAAGAGGTAACGAGCCACGCCAGATAGGAGGAACATCGGGGCAAACACGATGCAAATTGCAAGGGTGGACACGAAGGCCGGTGTCGCGATCTGCGACGCACTATCGAGCACGACCTCGTCCATGTCTTTGTCTGGTTCTGCCTCACGATTTCGATTGATATTCTCAACTTCGACCGTGGCGTCATCCACCAGGATGCCAACTGCCAGGGCAAGTCCTCCTAGAGTCATGATGTTGATGGTTTGCCCAATCGCGCTGAGCGCGATAATCGATGTCAGGATCGCGAGCGGGATCGAGGTCGCGATGATCACGGTGCTTCGCCAACTGCCCAGAAACGTGAGAATCATGAAAGCGGTCAGACACGCGGCAATCACAGTTTCCCTGACCACCCCGCTGATCGCACCACGAACAAAAATCGACTGATCCGCTAGTGGCGAGATTTGTAACTGGGGTGGCACCGTCGTCTTGATTTGAGGTAGAAGAGTCTTGATGGCCGAGATCACATTCAAAGTGGACGCGTTCCCCGCTTTTTGGATCGTCAGCAATGCTGAACGCTGCCCGTTTACCCGTACGATATTCGTCTGCGGGGGAAAACCGTCGCGCACCCAGGCAACGTCCTTCATGTAAATAGTCGTGCCGCCAATTGTCTTGACTGGGATCCGGTTCAGGTCCGCGATCGTCTGCGGTGCTGCATTAGGAATCGTGACATCGTATTCCCGGGAGCCGATCTTGGACCTCCCAGTGGGCAGAATCAGATTTTGTACGCTGATCGCATTGACCACATCCAGCGCCGACAAGCCTTTCGACTGTAAGGCCGTTGTGTTGAGATCGACTTGCACCTGACGTTGCTTACCGCCATAGGGATAAGGAACAGATGCCCCAGGCACGGTGATGAGTTGGGTCCGAATAAAATTCAGTCCGTAGTCGTTGAGTTCTTGCTCTGAAAGATTTTGCCCCGACAGCGCCAACTGTAGTACCGGTACACTCGATGCGCTATAGGCAAGAACGAGCGGCGGTGTCGTTCCTGCGGGCAACTGCCTGAGCTGGGTTTGAGAGATGGCAGTAATCTGCGCAATCCCCCGTTGAATATCCGCCGTAGGCTGCAGGAACACTTTGACCACAGCTACTCCGTACAGCGACTGCGACTCGATGTGCTCGATGTTATCGACGGTAGTTGTCAGCGCGCGCTCGGTAACGCTAACGATGCGGTCACTCATCTCCTGAGGTACGAGGCCGGTATAGGTCCAGATGATGCTGACCACGGGAATGTCGATGTTGGGAAAGATGTCTGTTGGGGTGCGGACGATCGCAAGCCCACCCATGATTACGATGAGTATCGACACGACTACAAACGTGTAGGGTCGCCGCAATGCTAGTCGAACAATCCACATAGAAGTTTCCCTGGTTTTTCAATCGCCGACTGTCGCCGGTTCACCAACCGCAGTTCTGTTTAACCCTCAGGCCGGTACGCTCCAGTGCTCTGCTTCAGTTCCTGGCCATCGCTCATCTAGGGTCGGCTCATAAACTGATTCTTTTTGCTCATTTGCCTTCCGCAATCTGTAAGGGCGCCCGGCACGCGGATGACGAGGCCGCGCTCCGAGTGCCGGGCGTAGAAGACGCGTGAGCTTTGCGCGGGCCCGTGCGACCTGGGCCTTCACTGTTCCGTCTACTACTCCGAGAACCTGTGCCGCTTCACTGGTAGTGAGACCGTCCAAGTCGCGCAATTGAAACGCTGTGCGCAACGTGGGAGAAAGCTTGTCTACGAACTGCATGAGGTGCTCGTGCAGTTCCGCTTTTCGATACTCTTCTTCCGGACTAGGTCCGAAGTGCACGAGCCGTTCTGACAGCGTATATCCCTCTTCGTCTCCGAATTGTTCGTTAAGAGAAACGTGGATTTGCCGTCGCCCTCTCCGTAATTGCATCCGCGCACAATTGCTGACGATCGCAACCAGCCATGTCGACATTTGCGCCTGCCCTCTGAACTGATCCAGGTGTTTGTAAGCGGAGAGCAGCGCATCCTGAACGGCATCCTCTGCGTCAGCTACATTGCCCAGGTATCGATACGCTGTTCTATGGAGCAAAGGCAGATAACGCAAGAAAGCGTCCTGGGGTTCGCGAGTCTCTTTCTGTGCAACAAGAACGTCGTAGTTCTGTTCGTTTCCGATGAATGCCGCGGTCGCTTGCATAGTGTCTCTCCCGATCGCCACATCAAAATGCACGCCTGTCTCCAATTAACCGGAAGGCAATCTAATCGAGCATTTTCAGCGACATGCGTCAGCGGGGTAATTGGGCAACGGCCTGTGGCACTCCGCCGTTCGTCCCGCAGTTGACACCAACGTCGGTATTTGGACTCGACGCGCGTTCTCGGGTTAAATTTCGACGGCTGTGAATATCGGCGGAGGAGCCGGCCAACTCAAAGTGCTGTTGTGTTTGTTGGTCAAAGCGCACTTTCACCTTGTCCTTCACACGCCTTTCTAGCTTTGGAACTGGAAATGCACTAGCAGTCGAGGAAATAAGAGGAGACGCATGAAATCTTTTACAGCAGACAACGTAAAACTTGGATTTATTGGACTAGGCAACATGGGAAGCCGAATTGCACAACGCTTGCTTGATCACGGATACCCCCTCGTTGCGTACGACAGGGATATCGTTAAGGCGGCTGCCGTCGCAGCGGAGGGAGGTTTCACTGCTAAGAATATTCTTGAACTGGTGCGCACCACCGATGTGATTCTGTCGTGCCTGACCAATGATGAAGCAGTTCAAAGCGTTTATACAGGCCCCGCGGGAGTTTTTGCTGAGGCGCGGCCTGGAACCGTCGTGCTAGAGATGAGCACGATCTCCCCGGAAAGCTCGCGCGAGCTGCACAGGCTCGGCGCTAAGAGTGGCATCGAAGTATTGGATGTCGCCATCTCGGGCAGCACTCCTGCCGCGGAACAAGGCATTCTGACGCTACTGGCCGGCGGCAACCAAGACTTGTTCCGCGCCTCTGAACCAATATTCCAGGCGATTGCAAAGCAATACTTTCTTCTTGGGGGCTCCGGCTCCGGAACAGCGATGAAGTTGGTGGTCAACACGCTGTTAGGTATTGGCATGCAGGCCATCGCTGAGGCTGTGGTTCTTGGAGAGACAGCTGGTCTGAATCGCGAACGTTTGCTTGAGGTTCTGTCAAAGACAGCGGTGATCGCGCCGGCTCATGTTGGAAAGCTGGCGAGGGTCGCGATCAATGATTACACACCGCAATTTCCACTTCGCCTGATGAACAAGGATTTCCAGTTGATTCTTAAGGCAGCAGCAGAAGCGCATATCCCCCTCCCCGCTACTGAAGCGGCGTTTCACGTGAATTCAGAGGAACTGGCACGCCAGGATGAGGACGACTTCTCCTCTGTCCTGCGGCGAATGGAAGAAGTTGCCGGTATCGCAGATATTCACTCCGCCTCGTTGGCGAGTTGATCCGAGTGCCAAAAAGCCGATGTCACAAGGGTCGGCAGAAAAATGACTGGAGACTTTTTGAGACGCCTGATCGCAACGTCGACAACGGTCCGAATCATCCACACATCATTGTTCAGTTCTTTCTATTAATTTGGCCATCGGGTTGGTTCGTGAGCGTACGCACGTCTATCGCGGAAGCCACTAGAGGCGCTGGAACCAGGCGAAAGCTAGATTTCATTATCGATTCGCATGGTCGTGGTAAATCTTCCAAGAAAGGGACAACTGATGCAAGTGATAGCCGGGTCGCCGCCTGGAACTCTAACTTCGCGCTCTTCGCGATCGCTCTTGCGACGTGAGGTGGCGGTGGTTGGCCCTCGATGGCTCCCAATGGTGCTGGTCTTCGGGTCGATTGGTGCGGTTGCTTACGCCGACTTTATCGCGACCGGTGTGTCGTTAGGGTATCTCTACATTTTGCCCCTTGGGATCAGTGCCATGTTCTTGCGCAGCCAGATCAGCTATGGACTGATTGCGGTTTGTGTCTTTCTCCACGATCTTTTCGGGCCTCCCTATCCAAGCCAGGAGGCCCGGATAACACACAACCTCACCGCGCTGATCGCGTTCGCCTTCGTCGTCTATGTCATCCAGAGATACGTGAAACAGAGGGAGCAGCTCGACAAGGCGGTGCGCCAGCAGCGCGATCAGCTTCTGCAAGAGGTTGAACTAGCCGCCGGGGTACAGAGGATGTTTCTTCCTATCAGTCGCCCATCCATCCCCGGGCTGGAAATCGCCGGCATGATGCAGCCTGTGGGGGGTGTGGGTGGCGATTACTACGACTACGTACCAATCAATGAGCACACGATCCAGATAGTGATTGCTGATGTATCGGGAAAGGGTGTCCCGGCTGCCCTTCTGATGTCCGCCACCGCGGCTGCCGTGCAACTGGAGGTGAGTGAGAAACGAGACATGCTGGAGGTTGTAAATCGTCTGAACAACGGGATCCATTCCGTATCTGACGGCGACCGTTACGTCACGGTGCTGCTGGCGGACATTGATTCTCTCAGACGCTCGCTCCGGTTCGTCAACTGCGGCCACAACCCCGCTCTACTTTTTCGGGCAAGCACCCGGGATGTTGTTCCCATGAACTCGTCCTGCTTTCCACTCGGAATGTTCGAGAGCGTAAAGTGCGAAATCAACCGAGCCAGCCTCGCGGCCGGCGATATTCTGGTTCTTTACACAGACGGTATTACCGAAGCAGAGAATCCGCAAGGAGAAGAATTCGGGATGGAACGGCTATCGGCCGTAATTCAGCGTGACTCTTCACTTTCAGCGGAGGGGCTGATGGCCAACATTTTTGAAAGCGCCGAAGACTTCTGTCAGGGTGTTGGCTTCAAGGACGACGCCACCGCACTTATAGTGAAATGTTGTTTTGATGGGATTTGAGACACTTCATATCCCCATATTCCGCTACGGCTTGTCGCCGGCGGGGATAGGAAGCTTCTCCTCAATCTTTCGGATTTCTTTCGGTGCATGCTTCCGGAAGAGACGCTTGATATCAGGCATAAACTCGTGTTGAAGATCTCCAATCGCATCCGAGCTCAGTGCACCGGTAAAGCGATTCATGGTTTCACCAAAATTGCGGTCCCGTCTCGGGTAGTAGCTGTTTTGTAGTGAACTGGTAAACAGCGTACCCAGAAATTCGGACGTGTTGAATGTGTTATCTCCGCTGTCGTTCCTGGTTATTACAACTCTGGTTGCGGCATACCACGAGCGCGAAATAAGGCTTCTCTTGCGTGAGGGGAAATATCGAGGATCCTGATGCAAGATGGTCGATAAAGCAACTGTTTGGATGAACCTCCGCGATTCGGTATCCGCCAGAGTCGCCCCAAATCGCTTGCCGAAACCTTGCACTCCTCCTCCATACTCGGGCCACTGATCCTGGGCTTGGTCCAAAGTCGCCTGAAAAGCCGCCGACACGAACGTGGAGGGCGAATGGGTTTGCTTCAGAAACAGGTTGAATTTACAACGTGCGGACAACGGAGCGTAGTCCATGGTTCCGATGGTCGACTTGGCTTCTGTGGCGTTGGCTGGAGGTTGGACAAACGTGTCTTGCACTTGGAGGCGACAGGGGCTGGTCGGCACGTGATCCGACGGTGGGTCGATCGATGTTGACCGGGTTTCGCCGGACCCAACGTGGCCGATGGCCGAAGAAGGTGAGGCGACTGGGGCCTGCGCATGGCCAAGGCGCTGCGCCATCGCAATCGAAATGGCTACCAACAAGGCTTGAGTTACGCTCCCTGCTCGAATGCAATTCTCTTGATTCACCCTCATGCCAGGTCCAATCGGGAACGTGCGTTTCTTTTGGCTTGCAAACACGCATCCTCTTGCTGATGAGCATCCAGGTCTCCAAACGTCGCCTCCGTGTAAGGCACGCGGTTCGCTCTCTCGATATTTGCAGGGTGGAGGGAAAGCATCATCGCCACGTCCGCGGGTGGACGCGCGTCGGTAGATCGACGGTGTCAGCCTTACGTGGCCCCAAATTCTAAGCGACGACGCGCGTAAAGCCATGGGCCAGAACAAATCAAAGAGGTTCTTTCGTCCCCGATATTTGGAACGCCACTTGCATTCTTGGAGAACCGAAGGAGGTAGCCATGAACGTTTTCAATCGAACAACAATGTACGCTCTGTTTTTCCTGACCCTGCTGGGATCTGCGTTCGCCCAGAAGGTCGAAACCGATTTTGATCACCAAGCCAATTTCTCTCAGTACAAGACCTATTCGTGGCAGGAAATCAAACCCGCGAATTCCCTCTGGGACGCTCGAATCAAGAATGCGGTGGATGCCCGATTGGCAGCCAAAGGCTGGACCCAGGTTGCGAGCGGCGGCGATGTGGCTGTCGTAGCGATCAAGACCTCGCAGACACAGAGAACACTCCAGACGTTCTATGACGGCATTGGTGGTGGATGGGGATGGCGAAGGTTCGGGGGCGGCGGGTTCGGCGACGCTACCACCACCGAACAAGACTACAAAGTAGGAACTCTCGTTATCGACTTGTACGACGCCAAAACCAAGCAGCTGATCTGGCGCGGAAGTGCGCAAGACACGGTGTCAGACAAGGCCACGCAGAATGAAAAAAACCTGGACAAGGGTGTGGCGAAGATGTTCAAGAAGTTCCCTCCAGACTCGGTAAAGAGCTAAGGCAAGCCTTCTACACCGAGTCGAGTGGGGAAAGTGCGCAGGAAATTCGAACAAGAGGGTTGCGAAAGTTGCACGAGACAAAAAGATTGAATTCTTAGGAGGAGCAGGTGAATACAAGCAAGTGTTTTATCGTAACTTTCTACCTCGCTGTGCTTTGTGCGCTTATCGCACCGAGCCCGATGATGGCAGATCAGTCGGACAAGGCTACCAAACTTACATTTAGTGAACCAGTCGAGGTACCTGGACAAGTTCTCCCGGCCGGGACCTACTGGTTCACTCTCGCAGATAACGAATCAGATCGCAATATCGTTCAGATCTGGAACGCGGATCGTACGCGGCTGGTGACGACGATTCTGGCGATTCCTGATTACCGCCTGCAACCGAGAGGTAGAACCGTCATCCATTTCGAAGAGAGGCCGTCGGATCAGCCCGAGGCCATTCACTCCTGGTTCTACCCCGGTGACAACTTCGGGCAGGAGTTTGTCTATCCGAAAACCAGAGCAACCCAACTCGCCAAGCAGACCAGTCGGCCGGTGCTCTCCATGCCCAACGAGCAGGCGTCAAGTACCGCCCAGGTGAAACAGGTGCTCGTTAACGCAGTGACTCCCAGCGGCGAAGAAATCGACGTTGCTGAACTCGTGGCCTTTCAACCCGTGATGCCGCAAGAAGCAACGACCAACGATCTTCCCAAGACTGCGAGTTCGTTGCCACTCTGGGGACTGCTCGGGCTGCTGTCATTGTTTTCGGGTTTCGCGCTTCGACTGGCCACCCGAAAAGTCTCGTAATTTAGCGCCTGGGTTCTCTTATGCTGGCGCCGGTTATGACGGCGCCAGGCGATCTTGGTCCAGATTTCGATATGTGCGAGTCACTCATTGCGTGAAGAGAGTCTGAGAATGACAGCGCGACGAAAGACGTTTCTTGTTTGGGGCCAGTATGCACTCCTGGTTGCGGGATTATGCGCCGTGGGATATTGCGCAGTTGCGTTCGTCGAAGCGGCGCACTATCAGGACTGGGCGCGCGATCAAATGCGCAAAGCCAGCCTTTCAGTAGCGGAGCCCTCAACGACTCGAGGTTCTGCGACTATGTCGCAACCAACAGCGTTTGGGGTCGGCCCAGGAGTGGACCCCGGAATGACTTTAGTCGCGAGAATTGATATTCCACGGGTTCACGTCTCCGACATGGTCGCTGAAGGAACGTCGCCTCAAGTCCTTCGAGTAGCCGTTGGACACATCCCGGGGACTGCGCTGCCAGGACAAGCGGGCAATGTAGCGCTCGCCGCGCATCGCGATACTTTTTTTGGGCGTCTGGGTGAACTTAAGTCAGGCGATCTCATTCGGATTGCGGTTCCTGGAAGGCAGTACCTTTACAGTGTCAAGTTCACCGACGTCGTCCTTCCCAACGAGACCTGGGTTTTGCAGCCTTCCACGGGACAGTTGCTGACGCTGGTCACCTGTTATCCCTTTCATTACGTCGGTCCAGCGCCTAAGAGATTCGTGGTGCGAGCCCGCAGACTGGGCGGTGAGTGATATGCGCCGCCCAATGGGTCGGAGGAGTCCTGAGAGCGTCTGTACAAATCGACCTAACTTTAGAAGGAGGTAGAAATGCAAACCCGCAAACTCGGCAATTCCGATCTACATATCACTCCTGTGGGCTATGGAGCATGGGCCATCGGCGGCTCGGGGTGGCAGTTCGCCTGGGGATCGCAGGACGACAACGAATCTATCGCCGCTATTCATCGTGCGCTCGAACTCGGGGTCAACTGGATCGACACGGCCGCAGTCTACGGTCTGGGGCACTCCGAGGAAGTAGTCGGCCGGGCGTTGAAAAGCTGGCGCGGTCCCAGACCTTACGTCTTTACCAAGTGTGGCCTGCGCGCGGATGCCAACGGTGAGGTACAGAAAGTACTGACCGCCGACTCGATCCGCGGTGAAGTCGAGGACAGCCTGCGCCGCCTTTCCGTCGACGTAATCGACCTTTACCAAATCCACTGGCCTCCCGACCCAGATTCGCCCGAACTGGAAGAAGGATGGTCCACGCTCGCCGACCTGAAACGCGAAGGCAAGGTGCGCTGGATTGGAGTCTCCAACTTCAATGTCCAGCAACTGCGCCGCGCCCAGACCATAGCGCCAATAACTTCGCTCCAGCCGCGGTATTCACTCGTGCACCGCGAGATCGAAGACGAGATTCTGCCCTACTGCCTGAGCGAAGGCATTGGCGTCATCGTTTATTCCCCGATGGCCTCCGGTCTCTTGACCGGCGCTATGACTCGCGAGCGCGCCGCCAGACTACCCGTGGACGACTGGCGCAGGAGTCATCCTGACTTTACGGAACCAAATCTCTCTCACAATCTGGCACTGGTGGACCGCTTGCAAGAGATTGCCAGGCGCCACAACCGGTCTGCCGGAGAAGTCGCAATCGCTTGGACACTGCACCATCCTGCGGTGACTGGCGCGATCGTCGGCGCCCGCAACGCGCGTCAGGCAGAGGGAGTCATGCGGGCCGGCGAGCTTCGCCTCACGGATGAAGAAGTGACCGAGATCGAAACGTTCGTCGCAGAGACTGCCGCGTGAGCGATGGCCGTTGTGCCAACGCACCTTCCGTCGGTGCCCTTCAAGGGACGACTGAGCTAAAGAGGAGAACACCGTGAACAAAGACAGGACAAACCTCAATACAGCTTTGGACAACTATCTTAAGTCTGGCCAGCAGTTCGGAGACGGTGAGAAGTTCTACCTGTTGGGCTTCGAAGCTGCTCTGCACGCCAGAAATCGCTGCAAAGAGTTTGATCAGATCGCGTCCGAGATGACGAGCGACCTGGAAGAACTGCAGCAGCAATATCCCAGGGTGGCAGTAGAAGAGCCCTTTACGCGCGGATTTCAGCAAGGACGGGAATACTACCAGCGCCTGTGCGATGAATCCAGCCCGGTGTGACAGAGCGGCCACTTCATGGGATTCGTTTCCCACAATTCCATCCTTGCAGCCCAATCGTTCCTTGTTCCAAAGTCGTTCGGCGTCAGCCAAGCCATTGCGGATTGGCGTACGTGCCATCAAACTGGTGACTAGTCTTGTAGAGTTCGAACTGGCCTGCCTCCGCAGCCTTTGCGGTTTTTCCCAGAAGAGCTGCAACTTGGGAGGAGTTCATCGGCTGAAAACTGCGGGCCGCATGGAGAGCTTGCTGCAGGATCTCCATCGAGTCGCAGCCGGTGATGACAACACTGGTTGGGAGATTCATCGAGTAATAGAGACACTCGGTCGGTGTTACCGTCTTGCTCTCAAGGATGACGTGGTCGCCCATGGGCTTCATGCCAAGAACTGCAATACCGCCGTCCGTCAAAACCGGAAGCACTCGTCTTTCGAAACTGTTGAAGTGGGCGTCCATCACGTTCAGAGGCATCTGAACCGCGTCAAACTTGAACCTGTGTTTTGAGGCTGTGGCCAGCATCTTCAAATGAATGTCCGGACTCTTGTGGCCTGTGAATCCGATAAAACGGACCTTGCCTGCTTTCTTGGCTTCCAGTATGGCCTCCATGCCGCCACCTTCGGCAAAAATGCGCTCCGGATCTGAATCGCGAATCACCTCATGGAACTGGAGCAAGTCAATTCGATCGGTCTGCAGCCTCCGGAGCGATTCATTGAGTTGGGCGGCCGCGGCCGTCTTGGTACGACCATCAACCTTGGTCATCAAAAACGCCTTCCCGCGATAACCGTCGCGCAGGGCTTTGCCCATCCGAATTTCGCTCTCTCCCCCGTTGTAGTCCCAGCAGTTATCGAGAAAATTGATTCCCTCGTCGATCCCCGTCCGAATAATCCGAACGCTCTCTTCCGGATCGCTCTGTCGAGCCAGGTGATATCCACCGAGTCCAACCACTGAAACCTTCTCGCTGGTGCGACCGAGCGTTCGATATGGAATTCCGTTCTTGCTATCCGGCTTTGCGGCACCATTCAGGCTTCCGGCTACTAATAAGGACGCGGCGGTCATGCCGAGAAACTCCCTCCTGCTCACACCGGGGTCTAGGTTTGCGAGCACTCTGTCGGTCGCCGGCGACTGCTCGGAAGAATCGATGCGTGAGTGATTCGAGTCGCTATTGTTGGGAGTCATGGGCAAGTCCTCCTGTTCAGCTGCAGAAGTGAGCGTTATCACCAAATACTATTCCCTGAAAGCACCCAACCGAGGCTCATTTGCCTTGCCTCGTCGTCTTGTCTTCGACGAGCCGGGCACCCGAAGCGGCTGGACTCAGGAAGCCAACTCCGTAATCCCAGTTAGTTCCAGGTATTCGTTCTCAGATATTTGCAACGACGCAGCCTGAATGTTTTCTTCAAGATGCGCGATCGAGGAAGTCCCGGGGATGGGCAGCATAATCGGGGAGCGCCTCAGCAACCACGCCAAGGCGATCTGGATGGGTTTTACTTGGCGAGCCTTCGCAATCCGTTCCAGCAGCCTGCCGGCCACGCGTCCTGCTCCCAGCGGGAACCACGGGATGAACGCGATCCCATTGCCCTCGCAATAGTCCACAACATTGTCCCATTCGCGATCGGCGAAGCTGTATCGGTTCTGGACCGACACGATCGGCACGATTTTCCGCGCGCGCTCGATGTGCTCCACCGTGACATTGGACAGCCCGACCAATCGGATCTTTCCCTCTGATCGCATGTTTGCCAGGGTCTCAATCGACGCGTCGAGCGGCACCACCGGATCAGGAACATGCAACTGGTAGACGTCGATCCGCTCAATGCGAAGTCTCTTCAGGCTGCCTTCCACCGCCTCACGCAAGTGCGCTGGGCTGGCGTCGTGTGTCCACTGGTTCGGCCCAGGGCGATTCCATCCACCCTTGGTCGCGATGACAATATCCTTCGGGTAAGGCGCCAGCGCTTCGGCGATCAACTCTTCGCTGACATTAGGACCGTAGGAATCAGCAGTATCGATGAAGTTGACTCCCAACTCAACGGTTCGGCGGAGAACGGCTATCGCCACCTCACGGTCCTTCGGGGGACCCCAGATTCCTTCGCCGGTCAGGCGCATGGCTCCGAAGCCAATGCGATTGACAGTGAGTTCACCGCCGAGTGTGATCGTTCCAGCGGTAGCGGCCGACAATGCTATTGCTTTCATCGTGTACTCTTTCATGTTCGCTCTCCACCTGGCGCTCGTTTATTAGATGGCGGGTGTTCCAAGTAGCCTCAATTTTCTAGTTCAGAGAACGAGCCGTCAGTACATCACTCCGCCGAGTGCCAACCGACATTGCGCGCTTTTGCCTTTATACTCGGCGCGACCGTCGTCGTATTAGGCCCCAGGTCTTTTTCGTAAACAATGTCGTGCCGGGTGACTATGAAAGTCTTGACCCCAGACGACCGGTACTCCGCGGGATAAGCAACCAAAGTCACACCACCCTTCCTATTGTCTCCGCCGGCCACGGAACTACTAGTCGCGGTCGCTCCGTTCACGATTTGAAAGTAGTACCCGTGAAAGGGAGAGGAGCCACCGGTGTTGGGATTGGATGCGAGGCTTTGGGCGAATTTGGTAATCGGGTCGTAGCTAATTGGTTTTGGGCCTTGGTCCTTCTTTGCGATCGCAAACTCCTCGCAGACTTGAATTGCTGCCGCTTCATTCTCTCCGATTCTCCGGAACAGAATTTCCTGCGTACCGGTCTCAGAATCGAAATACCACGCGCCATTCTTTGAGGTCAGCGGAATCGGAAAAGGCCAGTTTTCAGCGCCGATATAGAGGACCGTGCTTCCATCGGGCTCTCGGACCAGACGGTGCATCTCCTGGTACTTTTGACTAAACTGCTCGCGCTCCAGTTTGTCATCGACATCGTCGCGCGACGAAGTGACCTCCTTTCCTGCTCCAAGGATAGCTTCCAGGGCCGGCTCATCTTGCTTTTGGGCAGCCTGAAAGAGAGCGTCACTAGCTTCGCCCGGAGTCGAGAACGTTCTTGGTTGTGGTGATTCCTGAGCAAAGCTCGCTCCGGCAAAGCCCATCACCAGCAGCAGCAGTCCCACCAGCAGCAGAAGAAGGACGGTGGATGCGAACCCCCAGGCAAACCTCACGATAATTCTTTCACTTGTTTCGACCGTCTTACTGTTTGTGCGCATGAGTTCTTTCTCCATATCATCGATCTCGTTAATCTCGTTTCTCGTAATTGAACCGAATTACCGGCGACCGCCCCCGCCTCCGTGGAAACCTCCACCTCCATGGAAGCCTCCGCCAAAGCTCGACTGCCCACGGGAGGAGAAACCTCTTGCCACCCCTCCGTGATTGAAACCGCTAAAAGCTCCGGAATGGGTGCCGGCCTGGGCGTGTGGCGTCGAGAAGCCGCGTTCCGAGGACGCAAAGCCTCGGCCGCCGGCAAAGCCACCGCCATGGAATCCACCGGCGCGATTGAAATTATTGCGATTGACGAAAACTCGGCTGTGGGAGATGTAGGCGCCGTGGTTAAACATGATCCCGTGGTTATGCCAATCGTATCCCCAGTGTCCCCACCCCCATCCGAAACCGCCGAAGAAGCCAATTCCAAAGCCAAGGCCCCATCCGAACCCCGGCCCCGTGAGGTACAGTCCCGGATACCAGTACCAGCCCGGCCAGATTCCGATGGGCTCTCCATACACGAGCCAGGGGTCGTATTCAGGAACGTAGACAACTTCAGGGTCCGCGGGCTCAATCACAATGGTCTGCCCCTGATTGCTCACCTTCTCCTGCGACGTGCTCTTTAAGTTCCCGGCCTTCTGCGCACGGTCACGCATCACCTGAACAGCGTTCATGACGTCTTGCTCTTGGTTGACGTAAGCATCCCCAAGCGACGAGGTCCATGAGAGATTCTTGTCCATGTTGGCGAGCACCGAAGGAAACTCCACGAGCGCCTTCACACTGGGATCCCAGGGCTGCTTGTCGACCTCTTTGCCAAGTTGTTCGCCCTTAAGTTCGATATGTTGCTGCAGCCATCGGTCTGCTTCCACGACTTGCTCGGGATAGGTAGCGGCGGCGAGGATCTGCGCCACCAAAGCATCCGGATACAACGCGATGGGCGCTACCAGTTGCTGCAGCTGTTCTGGGGTTTGTGGCGCGGTCTGAACCGGCGTTGGTGCGGATTGGTCCGCCTGAGCGGCGAGACTTCCAGGCGCACTGGCTAAGACAAGGCAAGATGAAAGCAAAAGGGACAAGCTCTGTTTTAGGAACTTCACAATCAATCCTCCTGCGGCGGGGCCGCACGTGGTATCACGTCTGCTCGATCTGTCCTCTATCAGTTGGCCAGGTCTATGGCGCTACCTGATACAAATTGCCGAACTGTGAGTGGACACGCCGGATGGTCGCATTGACATGCGATTTCCACGTCTTCGCTTCCCGCGTCGCGACACGCCTCACCGCAGTATTCATCCCCATTTGCTACAGTGCAAAGACACGGGATGTGCGCGCATTTTTTCGTCTCTTGATTCGCCATTAGACTTACGTCCTTTCGAATTCAGATCCTTGACGTAGCGCCTTTTCCCCCACCGACCGAGGTGTTCCGGGGGAATCCTCAAGACGGTCAGATTTCGGCAACTACGTCATTTCGAGTGATTGCATGCAGCTCTCCAAACGTCGCGATGCAGTTAAAGCCATGCGTTGCAAGGTTGTTCGGGTGGCGACGTAAACAGAACTAGCTGTCCCGAGTGTCAACAGGCTGATAGCGCTGTCGGCATTTGGACGGGACTCAGTCGTGTACCGGTGCTTTGGCCTCGACTCGCCTGTGCGATAGCTGGCGAGCCGTTGTTACAACGCACGAATTCCTTTTCCCGAAAACCTGCTCTCCCAACAATGAAACTCCCCGCCTGACCACGTTTCGGGGACCGAGGACGTTGCGTTATCATGTTCTCCCATCAAGGATTGGTTAAAGAACACCTCGACGGGAACGAGGCTTGGCTGAGATCCCGCATAAATGGCGAGAAGTCGTTCACTCTTTTGGCGACAACATTGCTTTCACATTGCTCACCGAACCTCGAGGCACGTGAATGACGCCCACAGCCGCCCCCACAGTGTTCGTCGTCGACGACGATGACTTGGTGCGTGCCTCCATCCAAGGCATGCTGAAATCGGTTGGCTTGCGTTCCGAGACCTTCGGCACCGCGCAAGAGTTCCTCAGCAGCAAGCGACCGGACGGACCAAGCTGCCTGATTCTGGACGTGAGGCTACCTGGAATCAGCGGTCTGGATTTCCAGCGCGAATTGGCCGACGCTGGCATCCGGATTCCCGTCATCTTTATCACCGGTCATGGAGACATTCCGATGACGGTGAAAGCGATGAAATCCGGTGCGGTGGAGTTTCTGACCAAGCCCTTCCGAGACCAGGACTTGCTAGATGCGATTCATCAGGCATTGGATCGTGACCGGATCTCGCGTCAACAGCAGAGCGAAATTGGCGAGTTGAGAAAACACTACGAGTCGCTGACCACACGCGAGCGCGAAGTTATGGCTCTGGTAGTTTCGGGCAAGCTCAATAAGCAAATAGCGTCTGAACTCGGGACCAGCGAAATCACCGTGAAGATCCATCGCGGGCACGTGATGCGCAAGATGCGGGCTGAATCACTGGCGGACTTGGTCAGAATGGCGGCAAAACTTGAACCGACGGGCAGTCGCGAGTGAACGTCCCACAATAACTGAAGGTTACGGTCTGGCCGCAATTTCCTGCGGCGCCACCGTGGCGGTTCGGCGGCCCGGGGTCACCATTGCTATGCCTCGGTACTGGGAAGTGTGAAGTTAAAAGTGGCGCCGCGCCCGGAGTTGGACGTGGCCCACAATCGGCCGCCGTGCGACTCAACGATTGAGCGGCTGATCGGCAGCCCCATGCCAGTCCCGTTTCCCTTGGTTGTAAAGAATGGGTCAAAGACGCGTTCGGCCTGGCCCGCCGGCAATCCCGAGCCAGTATCGCGAACCGAGATGAGCAGTTGACCATCGCAAATCTCCGACCTGATCGTCAGCTCATCGCCGCGGTTCGAATCCTTGATGGCATCGAAGCCGTTCAGCATCAGATTCATGAAAACCTGCTGCAGTTGCACACGGTCTGCCAAAACCATAGGCACATTCTCAGCAAGCTCAGTGCGAATCGAAATCGAGTGCCGGATCGCCTCGTTACGCAATAAGACAATCATTTCTCTGACGAGTTCATTTACGTCCAGCAACTCCCGTTGGAGAGCATCCTTTTTGAAGAACGAGCTGATTCTGCCAATGACGTCGCCCGCGCGCTTTACGGCCTGAACGACTCTCGTTGCGGCTTCGCCTGCCTCTACCAAATCGGGGACATCGCGTTTAAGGCACCGCAAGCAGGTTCCGGCGCTTATACTTGCCGCGGAGATCGGCTGCTTGATTTCGTGCGCGATCGAGGCCGCGAACTCGCCCATTGTGGTCACCCGATTGATATGCGCCAGTTCGGCTTGAGCCACGCTCAGTTGTTGATTGGCGGCCTCAAGCTCTGCAGTGCGCTGAAGTACACGCGATTCGAGCTCGTCATTCATTTTCTTGATTTCTTCCTTGGCCACTCTCAGTTCCGGAGTCTCAATCAGTTCCCAGGCGCCGCGTCGCCTCGCCGTTGCAAACTGGTGGGTGCCCACCACATCCAACAGCTCATTCGCTCCGCACGAATTCAGACAATAGGTACACAGCAAAACTATTAGCCGTCCGCCTACGCTGTCATTGACCACCTGTTCGTACTCCGAAAAGGCATTCCAGTCCTTCTTCTGCAACCAAGCCGTGTTTCCGGTGCCTCGAAGTCCCGCATATCCCCGGTCTAACGCTCGATCGAGTTTCTCATTCCACGAAGTCATGACTCGGGTTGAATCGAAGGTTCCACCTTTCAGGTACCAGTCCCGGCCATCGAAGATTTCGATGCTCCGCTTCGACCGATAGTGATCAAACTCAGGCACCGCCTCGCGTAATCCATCCCAGGCTTCCTGCTCGGACAGGGGTTCGGAGAGAACCCACACACAGAACTCGTTATCTTCTAGTCCGGCTTTGAAAAACGACAACAGCATGTCGAGCAAGTCTTTCTTGCTCTCGTAAAAATTGCAAAAATGCGTTCCCCAAGGCCGGTCTCCCACTACGTCGATTCCTGATCTTCGGATCTCACTGGTTGACGTCATAGACGTGCCCCCCAAATTCACAAAAGTATACTCCCTGCCCTCATATACGAGCACACAAACTCCCAAGGATGGCCTCCTCTGGTCTAGTCGGCAGTAGGAAGCGTGAAGTTAAGAGTGGCGCCGCGTCCAGAGTTGGGTGTGGCCCACATGCGACCGCCGTGGGACTCGACGATTGATCGACTGATTGAGAGCCCCATGCCGGTTCCTTGAGCCTTAGTGCTGAAGAACGCATTAAAGATCTGGTCAGCCTGTTCCGGGGGAAGTCCCACGCCTGTGTCGCTGACCGAAATCAGCAGCTGACCGCCTTCGGCCATCAGGGATTTGATCGTTAGTTGGCCCTCGGTCTTTGTGTCCTGCATCGCTTCGATACCGTTGAGCATGAGATTCATCAGAACTTGCTGCAATTGCACTCGATCAGCCACGACCGGCGGTAGGTCCTCTGACAATTCGGTAAAAATCGAAACGGAATGTCTGGATGCTTCACTGCGCAACAAGACAACCATCTCTTGGATGACCTCGCTCACATCCACCAAACTGGTTTGTGGCGCGCCCTTCTTGAATAACTGTCGAAGCCGGCTGATGATATCAGCCGCCCGCGTTACCGCATTCACCATCCGCGCCGCGGATTCACGAGCCTCTCCTATATCCGGCTGCTCGCGCGCCAGCCACCGCAAGCAAGTTCTGGCATCGGTCGCCGCGGCCGCAATCGGCTGGTTGATCTCATGGGCCAGCGAAGCAGTCAATTCCCCCATGGTCGTCGCCCGGCTTATGTGCGCCAGATCGGCCTGTACCTGACGTAGTCTTTCGCGCTCTTTCTCTGCCTGCCTTCGTTCGGTGAGGTCTATGCCCGTACCCACAAATTCGACCGGTTCGCCCGAAGCGTTGAAAACAGGATGACCGACCGAGCGGATGTATTTAGTCGAGCCGTCCGGCAGAACAATGCGGAAGTCAACTTCGAAATCGGATCGTTCCCGAATCGCTCGTTCGAGGACTTCATTGAATGTAGCCTGGTCCTCGGGATGAATACGCCGATACGCTGTTTCGAAGGCCAGAGAATCGCTATTGGGATCGAGCCCAAACAACCGATACTGTTCTTGCGACCAGTGGATGTTCTCTCTGCGCGCCACGTTCCATGCCCAGCTGCCAGTGTGGCTTAGCCTTTGCGCTTCTTCTAAATATGCCTCGGTCTGCCGCAGAGCGGTTTCCGCGCGTTTGCGTTCGGTAATGTCGGTGATCGCTCCGACCAATTCGGTTTTACCCGGCTGATCCGTTCCCAGAAGATGCCCGACACTATGGACATGCTTGACCGAACCATCAGGCATCAGCAACCGATGTTCTAAATCAAAATCCTTGGCGTCTTGCAGTGCGCGATCGATTGCCTGTTGAACGCGAACGCGGTCCTCAGGATGGGCCCTTTGCAGTACCAGATCGAGCCCAGGTTTGGTCTCGCGGCCATATTCAAAAATACGAAACGTTTCCTCGGACCAGTAAATCGCACCGCTGGAAACGTTCCAGCCAAAGCTACCCGTCTTGCTTAGCTTCTGTGCTTCCGCTAAGTAAGCTTCGCTGCGCCGTAATTCTTTCGTCCGTTCCATGACCTTGATCTCGAGTAGGTCACGGGCCTGGCGCAGTTCCAGTTCTTGGTCCTTAAGAGCCTGCTCCGCCCGCTTCCGATCGGTGATGTCAGTGCACGTACCGAACCATTTCACGATCGTTCCGTCGCTGTCCCGAATGGGCGTTCCGCGCGTTTTGAACCAACCGTACGTCCCGTCGCTCCGGCGAATACGGTATTCCACGTCATAAGGCTGTCGCCCCGCGACCGATTCCGTCCAGAATTGCCGGGTAGGCTCGCGATCATCCGGATGCAGTGCGTCCATCCAGCGCCAGCCGAGTAAGTCGATCTGCTTGACTCCGGAATAGTTTGTCCACTGGGCGCTGAAGTAGTCGCACTCGCCATCCGGGCGGGCGCCCCACACCAACTGCGGCAGAGCTTCGGTAAGGCTTCGCCAGCGTTGTTCGCTCTCTCGCAGCGCCTCCTCCGCCCTCCGTCGCGAGGCAGAGAGCCAGCACACGATCAGCGCCAGTGATGCAAAGAACGTCAGAGAAAGGACACGATAGGGCACACGAATCCCTCCGATTTCGACGTAAGGGACCAGCGGCTGGAAAAAATAACCGAGGCTCAGAAGGGAAAGGAGTAAGGCAGCGAGGCCCGGAGCCATCCCGCCAAACCATGCCGTGACAGCAACGGCAGTAAGGAAGAGCGCGCCGCGAATATCGAAACCCCTCCCAAAAGACAGGGTTACCACGAGCGCGACCCCAACGGAAAAAACCGCGAGCCCATAGCGCCAAACTACTTGTCGAAGGATGGGAGGCGGAATCTTCCAGCTTGTCATGGATTATTTGTCCGCTGCCCAGTGTGCGACGGCACCGGGAGATATTGTATTTAAATCGAGCTGCGACTGTGAAATTGTCAATTTCACACGCACCAATCCGACCCTATACCAAAGTATGATTGCGCCGCCACCTAAGCATGATTGCGCCATCTTTGAGCGTGCTGCTAAGGTTGCGTCATGGTCGTCCGAAAGAAGGGGAAAATGGTAGCAATTGTTGATGACGATGATTTGATGCGCAGCGCACTGCAGGGTCTGATGAAATCAGCGGGCCTGCCGGCGCAAGTGTTCGCCTCAGCGGAGGAATTCCTGAAGTCTGGCCAACAGACCGAGGTTGGATGTCTGGTCGCGGACATCCGAATGCCGGGAATGTCCGGTCTGGAATTGCAGGCCAAGCTCAACGCAGATCAGTACAGGATTCCGACCATCTTCATCACGGCACATGGGGACGAGAAAATGCGGATGCAGGCCTTAAGAGCAGGCGCCGTGGAGTTCATGGCCAAACCATTCGACGATGAAGTCCTTCTTGATAGTGTCCGAGCAGCTCTGGAGCGTTAAGCCCAACTGGGGAGTTGAGCCCGATAAGAAGCGTGCACGCAGCACAAGGGGGTTCTGTGGCAGCTACCGAGATATTACGGACTACTGATCAATATTCGTACGAGCGCAGATTCGAGCAAATCATAGGCAATAGTCCTGCGCTGGAAGCGGTGCTCGAACAAGTCGAACGCGTCGCGACGACGGGTTCCACCGTGTTGATCCAGGGAGAGACCGGCACCGGCAAGGAACTCATCGCACAAGCGATTCACAACATCAGCTCAAGGTGCGGGCGGGCTTTCGTACGGTTGAATTGCGCTGCCATTCCGCTGGATCTGCTGGAGAGTGAGCTTTTTGGCCACGAAAGGGGTGCATTCACCGGTGCCATCGCGCAAAAGATCGGCCGTTTCGAGACCGCCGATAAAGGCACACTTTTCCTGGACGAGATAGGCGATATTCCGCCGGCACTGCAGCCCAAACTGCTGCGCGTATTGCAGGAACAGGAATTCGAGCGCCTGGGCAGCACTCGGACTCACCAGGTGGACGTGCGGCTGGTGGCTGCAACGAATCGGGATCTGACGGAGATGGTGAATCGAGGCGAATTTCGTAGCGACCTCTACTACCGTCTGAATGTCTTCCCCGTCCTGCTGCCACCATTGCGGGAGCGCCGCGAAGACATTCCAGCACTAGTGACGCATTTTGTGGAGATTTTAAGCCGCCGGATGGGGAGGGAAATCGAACACATTCCTCCAGAAACGATGTCTGCGCTCAGTTCCTATCAGTGGCCGGGAAATATCCGCGAACTGCAGAACCTGATCGAGCGTGCCGTAATCCTTTCAAACCATGGTGTGCTTCCCAATCCTTTGCCCATCGCAGAAACAGAGCAGCGCGCCGCCGTCTCGCTAGGTGCGAGCACGCTAGGTGCAACCACGCTGCGCGACTCCGAACGGACTCTGATTCTGCGGACGCTGGAAACAGTCGGCTGGATAATCGGCGGTCCGAAAGGCGCAGCCTCCAAACTTGGCCTGAAACGCACTACGCTGATCCACAAGATGCAGAAGCTGGGTATTGCCCGGCCGGCCCTCCAAAGCAGTGAAAACGTCATGGGCCCAGCGCCGCAGAGGTCAGGCTCTTTCGCATGACATCTGTTGTCTAACTAGACGACACACGATTCTTAAGCATCTCATATCGACAAGGATGGGTTACGTATGGAAATCGGGCTTCTACTTCTACGACTAACTGCAGGACTGACACTCGCCGCACATGGCGCACAGAAATTATTTGGCTGGTTTGGTGGACCAGGTCTAGAGGCCACCGGTCAGCTCTTCGAGACACTCGGGTTCATGCCAGGGCGGCGCCAGGCGCTGATGGCAGGCCTCGCAGAGACCGGGGGCGGTCTCCTTCTGGCGCTCGGTTTACTCACGCCGATTGGGGCGGCGGTCATTTGCAGCGTCATGCTCGTGGCATTGACCGTGCACATCAAAAATGGCTTCTTCGCTCAGAACGGTGGGTACGAGTACGCGCTAGTGCTTGGTGCCGCAGCGTTAAGTTTTGCATTCACCGGCCCAGGCTCCCTTTCACTCGATGCGCTGCTCGGAAATCACTTCAGTGGCACATTCTGGGGCATCGCTGCGTTGTTGGTTGGTGTCCTTGGAGGAGGTTTTTCGCTCAGTCAGCGACACACCGCACCGGGGCAGCAAACGACGTCCGCCCACACCGTTTAATGGCTCTCAGCCGGACCACCCGGTCCGGCGAAGGTCTTTCCAGGGACCGCCATCCGCGTAACGCTCGGGATGCAGGATCTTCGAACGGGGGTCTTCCGCAGTATCAAGTTGAAGGACCATCCACTTCGGATACGGAACGCCCGGATCAGACGCCGCGTCCAGGAGTCGGGTGTCGTCCTCCGAGAGCTGAAGGTCTACGGCGCCAATATTATCCTCCAGTTGCTCGGGCTTGCGGGCAGCGATGATCACGCTGCTAACGGCCGGCCGGCCGAGCAGCCACGAGAGCGCCACACGGGCCGGGCTAGCGTCATGTCGTGCGGCCACTTCCTTCAGCGCGTCCACGACGCGGTAGCCCATCTCCTTATCGAACGGCACGAAATTGCCCGCTTCGGCGAAGCGTGTGCCGGCAGGCGCTGGGTTGGTGCGGCTGTACTTGCCTGAAAGGAAGCCGCCGGCTAGCGGGCTCCAGACCAGGATGCCGACGCTGTGATACTCGGCGAACGACTGGAACTCGTATTCAAGACTTCGACCGACAAGACTGTAGTACATCTGTGCCGTTACGTATTTCTCTAACCCCAGGTTCTGCTGCAGCATTACCGCAGTGGCCGCCTGCCATGCCATGAGGTTGGACAACCCGATATAGCGAACCTTTCCCTGGCGCACAAGATCGTCGAGCGTCCGCAGCGTCTCCTCGAGCGGCGTGTTGCTGTCCCATCCGTGCACCTGGTATAGATCGATGTAGTCCGTCTGAAGCCGTCGGAGACTGCCCTCCACTTCGCGCATGATGTTCACGCGAGTCGCTCCGCTCCGGTTAAAATTCTCGCTCATCGGAAGCCGAACTTTGGTCGCAAGGACAATCTCTTCCCGCACCCCCTTCAATGCATTACCCACCAGAGTTTCGCTCTCCCCCAGGCTGTACACGTCCGCCGTGTCGATGAAGTTAATTCCTCTGTCCAAGGCGAGCTTCACCATGCGCGTAGTGTCTTCCTGACCGAGGTTGCCCATGTTCATCTTGCCGCCAAACTGCATCGTGCCAAGTGCGACGCTGCTGACGATCAGTCCGGTATTTCCCAATTTCCTGTATCTCATCTTTCACACTCCTTCTGCTGCAAATGAAAACATAGATGGTGCATGATCCTCATCCACAAAGGCGTGCTTCAAGGATCGTGCGAGAACTAGTTTGCGCCTGTATTTCGAGCTCCCTCATGCGGCGCGCACCTTTTGCCAGCATCGCCCAGGCCAGCGCGCTCATGTCCGCGTCCCCGGACTTCGCGGCCCTTAGCAACTCCTTACCTGCCTCTTGTTGTCCGAACTTGCACCACATCACTCCACAAAGAAAGATGTAGTTGCTGTTCATCTCAGTTTCCTCCTCTCTAATCCTCGAACTTCCACATGCCTCAGCCAAATGCACTGCGGATGCCAAAGCTGAACAGAGAGCGGCATCTCGCAAGTCATTGAATCTAAGGAAAGGCAGGGGGCCGGCGATTGATGAGGAGTGTCAACTGTCAATGAATTCTGTCGATTCACCGACTATTCCTCGGCGAATAGTGACCGCAGCCAATCGAAATGCTTGACACAGGCGGCTTTTCTTCAGCGATCTTTGGCACGCAGTGTGCACTACGGCACGCGAGATTGAAATCGCGCCGTCCATACCGCAAGAGTATGGGCAGTCAGAAAGCTGTGGACTCAACAATGCCCTGGCTTCATAACTATTCAGCTGTCGGCCATAGCCTCGGTCTCACGGCTATGGTGGCAGCTCTTCCCATCTTCTTTCTGTTCTGGGCGCTGGCCTACAAACGCATGAAAGGCTACCTCGCCGCAAGCTTAACCTTGCTTCTAATGCTTCTGGTGGCC
>Ga0209447_10000032_pt1 | contig 35598 bp, 23 predicted proteins | sample BogFormECP04_OM3_FD_188243 | JGI IMG/M metagenome (GOLD analysis project Ga0209447, IMG submission 188243) | Bog forest soil microbial communities from Calvert Island, British Columbia, Canada - ECP04_OM3 (SPAdes) (version 2) | ecosystem: Environmental > Aquatic > Freshwater > Wetlands > Bog ... | reverse complement strand
CGATGCCGTTGCATTATGTGGCGTGGAAAAAGGCCTTGGGTGAATGGAATTGCGAGTTTGGCGAGGAGTTGTTTTATGCGTGGGGCGGGATGCCGATTGTGGAGATCATTGCCACATTGAATGAGAGGCATGGGTTGAACATGCCGGTGGAAAGTGTGGCGCGGCGGAAGGAGGGGCTGTATTACGAAATGCTGCCGCAGCTTAAGGTTGTGCCGGAGGTTTTGGAGCATATCGAGGCGCAGCATGGGCGGATTCCATTTGCGGTGGTGTCGGGGAGTACGAGGGACTCTGTGAAGGCTTCGCTGGAGACTTTGAAATTGCTGGACCGGTTCGAGACGTTGGTTTGTGCGGGGGAGTACAGCCGAAGCAAGCCTGATCCGGAGGCGTTTTTGCTGGCGGCGTCGAAGTTGCGCGTGGCGCCGCAAGATTGTCTTGTGTTTGAGGATACGGAGATGGGGATTCAGGCTGCTACGGCTGCGGGGATGGCCTCGGTCAGAGTGCCTGGGCCCTGGGAGAGGCGGGAGTCGTAGCGAGCGTTGATAGCGCTTGCTCATACGGCCATGCCAAGGTGGGGCGCAGCATGCTGGCCAATGGCCGCTATGAGCCCTGACCCTGCTTATAGGAAGCCGGACGACGCATTTTCTAGGCATCGGGCCGGGGCGATAGGCTGGAAATCCGGCAAGCTGGGTTTTCGGAAGGTTCTGGAAAATGGTCCCGGAGAATGGAGTCGAACCATCACGACCGTAAGGTCACACGATTTTGAGTCGTGCGCGTCTGCCAGTTCCGCCACTCCGGGATATGTCAATCATACATCGGGGTCAATCTTTCTCGCAATCTCCCGCGCCGAATTATCCGAAATGATTTTGTAGCGCCGATGCACGTCAACGGATAGATGGCCGACCGCCGACATGCTTTGCGATTCGCTGAGGCCAATATCCCCGGCAAGCCGCGCGACGCATGACCGCCGCAAATCGTGAAAGAAAAGCTTTCCGCCGCTGCCCGTTGTAATCTTCGCTGAGCTGGCCGCATTATCGAAGGACACACGGAAATCCCGTACGGGCGTCGAGCCATCGTCCCGCCAGAGAAGATAGTGCTCGGACCGCTTGCCCTTCGCCATAGCCTTGAGAAGTTTGCCAGGCGCGCCCGACGGATTGAAGAACACGGAGCGCGGCATTTTGTTCTTGGTGCTACCCGCTGGCAGGATAATCCGACTCCGGTCGAAGTCCACTTGCCCGACCTTCATGAACGTGAGATCACCGCGCCTGAATCCGAACGTGAACGCCAGCGTGCAAATCGCTTCCAGCCACGGCTCATCGTCAGGAATCTGGGTGACAAAACTTTGAAATTCAAACCAACCGAGATGCCCTTGGCGCACGAATATTTTTTCTCCGGCAAATAAGAGAGACTTGGGCTATTGAAACGGTTTAAGATTGGGTCCGCCGGCGGTCTATTTTGATAGACGTGAGGGAAAAATGGCGCGTTTGCGATTCGTAGTGGCTGTGGGAATTCTTGTTGGCGGGCTGCTTGGGGGACTAGCGTGTGTGGCCCATGGCCAGGAAGTTGCCGCAGTTTCGGGCACGACTGCGGGGGGCGAGTCCCGGCTCGTTGTAGCTGCTCAAGCTGCCGATATGAAGAAGCTGCCGGTTCCTGCCATGAGTTTGAATGAGGGGTGGCAGATTCAGTCTTCGTGCGACGCGAAGGCTGCTGGCGAGCAGATATCGAAGGCGGGATTTGATGCGGGCGGGTGGCACAAGACAACTGTGCCAAACACTGTGGTGGGGACGCTTGTGGATGACGGGACTTATGTGGATCCGATGTTTGCCAACAATTTGAAAAAGCTTCCGGGGATGAATTACAGCGACAAGACCTTTTTTGCGATTCAGGATATGCCAGCGGGGAGTCCGTTCCGGTGCTCGTGGTGGTGGAGGAAAGAGTTCACGCTGCAGCCGCCGTTTAATGGGGAGCACTTTTGGCTGCACTTTCCGGGGATTAATTACCGGGCGAATGTTTGGGTAAACGGAAAGAAGATCGCCGATGCGAAGGATGTTGCAGGGACTTATCGGGTTTTTGAGCTGGATGTGACGTCGGCGGTAAATAGCAATGGGCCGAATGCTGTTGCGCTGGAGATTTTTGCGCCGGAGAAAAACGATTTGGGGATTACGTGGGTGGACTGGAACCCGACGCCTGCGGATAAGGACATGGGGATATGGAAAGAGGTGACGCTGAGTTCGAGCGGGCCTGTGGCTGTGCGGCATCCCTTTGTGAGTTCGAAACTCGGCGGGGATTACACTTCCGCAGAACTGACGCTTAGCGTCGAAGTCCGAAATCAGACTGCAACTGCACAAAAAGGCGTGTTGTTGGCGTTGGTGGATGGAGCGGTTCTTCGCCAAGAAATCGAAGTGGCACCGGGGAAAACGGAGATTGCGCGATTTACAGCGGAGAAGTTTCCGCAGTTGAAGCTGGCTAAGCCGAGGCTCTGGTGGCCTTACACTATGGGTGCTCCCGATTTACATACGGCAGCTTTCCGGTTTTTTGACGGCAAGGGCTTATCCGATGAGGCCGCGGTGAAGTTTGGGATACGCGAAGTGACTTCGGAATTGACGGATAAGGGAGCCCGGCTATTCAAGATTAATGGGAAGAAAATTCTGATTCGCGGGGCAGCTTGGGCGCCGGATATGTTTTTGCGGCCGATGTCGAAGAAATTGGACGCTGACCTTGCTTATGTACACGACATGGGATTGAACACGATTCGGCTGGAAGGGCGGATCGATCGCGATGAGTTTTTTGAGAAGACCGACCAGTTGGGGATTTTGGTGATGCCGGGATGGACGTGCTGCGATGGGTGGGAACGCTGGAAGCAGTGGACGCCGGAAACGCGGGCGATTGCGGCGGCTTCGATGACGGACCAGGCGCAGCGGTTGCGGAATCATCCGAGCGTTTTTGTGTGGCTCTATGGGAGTGACAATCCGCCGCCGGCGGATGTGGAGCAGATGTATTTGAAGATTTTGAAGGAGAATGAGTGGCCCAATCCGTCGGTTTCGTCCGCCAGCGAGACGCCGACCAAGATCACGGGAAAATCGGGCGTGAAAATGACCGGGCCCTATGAGTATGTGCCGCCGGTTTATTGGCTGGCGGATACGAAGGCTGGCGGAGCTTACGGATATAACACGGAGACTAGCCCTGGGCCGGCGATTCCGCCGCGGGAATCGCTGGAGCGATTCATTCCCAAGGATCATCTCTGGCCGATCGATGATGTGTGGAATTACCATTCGGGGAAAGAGCGATTCACTACGGTGAATGTTTTTACGGATGGGTTGACGCGGCGGTATGGTGCGGCGAGTTCGCTGGATGACTATGAGCGCAAGGCGCAGGCCATGACGTATGACGGCGAACGGGCGATGTTTGAGGCGTATGGGAGGAACAAGTACACGTCGACTGGCGTGATTCAGTGGATGTTGAACAATGCGTGGCCGTCGTTGATCTGGCATTTGTATGACTACTATCTCGTGCCTGCGGGCGGTTATTTTGGGACGAAGAAGGCGATGGAGCCAGTGCATGTGCAATATTCTTACGACGATAATTCCATCGTGGTGGTGAACAGCACTTACGAGGCGCTCGCGGGGATGAAGGTTAGCGCGAAGACTTTCAATATTGACGCTGCGGAGAAAGCTTCGAAGGAAGAGGCGCTGGATGTTGCCGCGGACAGCAGTACCAAGGTGTTCGAGCTGCCAAAGGCTGACGGGATTTCGAAGACTTACTTTTTGAAATTGCAACTGAAGGATGCCGCGGGAAAATTGGTAAGTGAGAATTTTTATTGGCTTTCGACCAAGGCGGATACGCTCGATTGGAAGCACCGGCAGGATACGGTGTACACACCGCAGGCGGAGTTTGGGGATTTGAGCGGACTGAATTCGTTGCCGCAGATTAATCTGACGGCCAGCCGAGTTTCTGGCGAAGGCTCGGAGCAGGTGACGATCACGAATCCTGGCAACGCGATTGCGTTTATGGTTCATCTGCGGGTTACGCGGGGCAAGGATGGGGAGGATGTGACACCCATTTTGTGGCAGGACAATTATTTTTCTTTGTTGCCGGGGGAGAGCCGGACGGTTACCGCGAAATTTGATTCGTCTTTGCTGGAAGGCAAAGAGGCGGTTGTCGAATTGGATGGGTGGAATGCTGTTTCGGCGACATTAGGCACTTCCGCCAATTAAAAGCTAAAAGCAAAAAGCAAAAAGCGTTTTCTTTCAGCCAGGAAGTGGCGAGTGATTAGTGGCGAGTGGCGAGTGGCGAGTGATTAGTGGCGAGTGCGAGCAACCACTGCTCGCGTGGTTCGCCCCCGGAGTATTCAAACTTCGAACTGCATCTGTTTGAGCAGTTCCTTGAAGCGCGGGTGCTGGCGCAGCGGGTCGTAAACTGGGTCCATTTTCAGTAAGACCATCCAGTAGGAACGTTCTTCAAAACCTTTTTGCAGGTAATTGAGGGCGAGGTCGTATTCGCCCAGGCCGATGTGTACGCGGGCGACCATGGGTGACGGGAGATAGCGGCCCGGCATGGACGTGGACATCTCCTTGCAGAGCGCTCTTGCTTTTTCCGTTTTACCCGCCAGCGCGTAGGCATGAGCCAGGGGCGCAAGTGCTTCCTGATTTCGCGAACGATGAGCAGCCTTTTCGAATGCCGCGATTGCTTCTTCGAACATGCCATTTTCGACGTAGATGCGGCCGAGGCTGAAGTGTGCTGGATAGAAGAGCGATTCCTGCTCGAGCAGCGCGCGCAAGTGCTTGATGGCGCGGTCGTATTGGCGTGCAAAGAAGTAAGAATCGGCGGCGCTCATGTTGAGCATGAGAGAGAGGGGATCGAGCTCGCGGGCACGGCGTTGCGCGGTTTGCGCTTCGTCGAGGCGCCCCATGGCGTTGAGATAGGACGCGTACCAGTGGAAGGCGGAAGAGTAGCTGGGATTCAGCTCGATAGCGCGGAGAAATTCTTCTTCGGCGCCGTGCCAATCCCATTCATACCAGAAGCGTGCGAGAGCGAGAGAAGCGTGAGGTTCGCTGAGAGAGGAATCAATCTGGATGGCGCGGGTGGCGGTGGCGGCTGCTTTAGCGCCGGCTTCCTTGGGGGAAAGCGCGCCGAACCAGCAGAGCAGGTTGCAGCAATCAGCGATGCCGGAGAGAGACCGGGCGCAACGGGTTTCAATGGTTAACGCGGTTTCGAAGGAGGCGATGGCTTTTTTGAGGGCTTCTTCACTGCGCTGGCCGAAGAAGAAACGGCCGCGAAGATAGGATTCGTGGGCCGCGGGATCGAAGGATTGGCAAGTTGCGGAAGTCTCAGGCAGGAGTTCGAGAGCGAGGGCGCGACCGACCTGGCGGGCGACGTCGGCCTGGACGCTCAAAATATCGCGGAATTCGCGGTTGTAGCTGGCGGACCAGAGATGCGTCTGGTTGGTTGTCTCGATTAATTGGACGGTGATGCGAACGCCGGTGCCTTCGCAGCGGACGGAGCCTTCCAGAACGAAACCAACTTTGAGTTCCACGGCGATTTCGGAGATCGATTTTTTTGTATTTTTATATTGGACTGCGGAAGTGCGCGCAATGACGCCGAAGCGCTTTGGATTGATCTGGCCGAGATGAGCGATCAACTCTTCGGTCAAGCCATCGGCGAAATATTCTCTGCCTAAGGCCTCCCCAAGATTTTCGAAGGGCAGGACAGCAAGCATTTTTTGGGTGGCGGGAATCGCGATGGGAACTGCATTGCGCTCACCTCTGGCCACCGGGGCGACGAAGCGGTAGCCCAAGCGGGGCAGCGTTTCGATGAAACGCGGGCTTTGGGCGGAATCGCTGAGCATTTCCCTTAGTTTATTGACGGCCGTGTTGAGGTTCTGGTCGTAGCGGACGTGGGTGTTGGGCCAGAGTTTTTCCTGAAGAGTCTTGCGCGTGACCACGCGACCGGCGTGTTCGAGCAACTCCGCGAGAATCAGGAAGGGCTTCTCTTCCAGGCGCATACGTATGCCTTGTTTGCGGAGTTCGCGCGATTCCAGGTCGATCTCGAAGGTGCCAAAACGGACGGTCGAGCTGGGAGAATCCATGTCGTTTGTAAGCAGCACATTACTTCCCGGTGACGATTCCAAGGTCTGTACCCCTGGGGTTCCCATATTTTGTAGACGTAACAACTCGGGATAAGTCGTTTTCACTGATAGTCCTCCAAGTTAATAAAGACTTGTGCCCGCCTTGATTTATTCCCGCCCTTACTCGCGCATCCAACACCAGGAACCGATAGGCATGCCACAAAAATTAGATGCCGGAGAGAAGAAGAAAGGAACTATTCCGAATCATGCGAAGAGTTCCTGCGTGGGATGGCCACGGTGATGATTACCGGGACGTCCGGCACTCTCTCCCACTCAGCCTCCGTCGCTTTCACCGTCCAATAGCCGACCAGGAAGGGCCGAAGCACGCTCGCCCGGCCCTTCTTCCACCGCTGCGTAGCGGCCTGGAGCAGAGACCGAATTCTGACCAGGCGGACGAAATTCTAACCACGCGAGCCAAGAAGAAGTTTTTGAGCAAATCCATCCATGCAACGAAAGACGCGTCAGGACGTGCCGAGTCTGGAAACAAAAAAAGGAGAGAGAGCAATGAAAAATGAGGGGAATGTGTTTTCGCGAAGTGCGAACCGGCGGTCGTTTTTGAAAGGTGGAACGGTGGCGGCAGGCGCGGCAGCATTAACCGCCGGATTGCCGGGAAGAGTGCTGGCGCTGGACCGCGGCTTTGATGACACGTCGCAACTAACACCGGGGGATATCGCGATTGTGCGATTCCTGACGGCAGCCGAGATCATCGAATCGGATCTTTGGACACAATATGCGCAACTGGGCGGCATCGGCAACAATCCGCCGATCGAACTGGACCCCAACGAGTCGTTGAACAACTATCAGCTGGCTTTGTCGAACCTGGATTCGGATGGCCCACAATACGTCACCAGTAACACGCTGGATGAAGTGAGCCACATGACTTTCCTGAATGCGTACCTGGAATCCAAGGGGGCGGAGCAGGTCAGCTTCGAAGAATTCCGCACCTTGCCGGGGAGCACGGCTTTAGGGCCAGCCAGCAAGTTCATCACGAACCTGACGAATCTGAACGTGGACACCAGCTGGTATACTCGCTACCACAGCAACAAAAATCCAGACCTTGGCGCCACCTTCCAGCAGGCGATTACTCTCAACAACGTGACGGCCATTCCGCGAAACCCGGCGGACTTGGGTGGCGCTCCTGACTCCCAGTTTCCCAACGCAGTACCGGACCATATCCAAGCGATCGCGAACGTGGCGGCCTTTCACTTTGGGGCGATCGAACAGGGTGGAACAAGCCTCTACGCTACTCTCAGCCAGAAGGTGACCAGCGCGGAGGTTTTGAAAATCACACTCAGCATCGGTGGAGATGAAATCGCGCACTTCCTGGAATGGGTGGATTTTGCGGGCAATGGCGTGCAAGGGCCAATCGCGCCGTTCAAGGATTCCATTTCAGGGTTGTCGTTCCCCAATTTTTTCACCAACCCGCCACTTGGAACACTTAGCCAGACGCAACCCAGCCTGATCTTCCCCGTTCCGTGCCAATTCCTGAACAAGGATTTGCCGGACGTGGCGATCATTCGGCCTACTAGTGTTCAGAACAGCGGGGCTGTAGCCGCTGCTGAAGGGTTCATCAACAGCGGCCTGTTCATTGGGCAGACGCCGAGGTTTTTCCAAAAGCTCCTGCAATTGGCGGTAGAAGCAGACGCGGCGCAGCGGGGGTTCTAAGCGCGAGCAAGAAGCGGCGAGCCGTCAGGCACGCCGCTTCTGTTGACTCAATTCGAGATGGGCTCAAGCCTTTTGGCTTGGGCCCATTTTTCTTGTGGGTTGCAAGAGGTTGTCGCATGGGGCAAGATGCCCGCCGATGAAAACCTTACGATTTGTTTTGATCGCCGGCGCCGGCCTTAGGAGTTTTGTCATTTGTGCTGCGCTTGGCTTGTTGCCTGGCTTTGTTGGCGGGCAATTCGCGGCGTTGCGAGTGGATCTGAAGCTCAGCGCGGACATTGAAGAGCGAATCCGCAGGAGTGGCGCCGACGTTGCGGTGGCGTTTCGCACGCTGGATGGCCACGAGGGGTACTTCTTGCATGATGAGGTTTCGTTTCACGCGGCCAGTACGATGAAAATTCCCGTAATGATTGAGCTATTTCATGAGGCGCGGTTGGGGAAGTTGAAGCTGGACGACGTGCTGTTGGTGAATAATGAATTTCATAGTTTGGTGGATGGATCGATTTACACCCTAAATGCAGCTGACGATTCGGAGACGGATTTATATAAAGCGGCAGGGCAGACGCGGACGTTGCGGCAGCTTTGCGAGTTGATGATTACGGCGAGCAGCAATCTTGCTACGAATCTTTTGATTGAAAAATTGGGGGTGGAGAACATTCGGGCTGCGGTTCATTCGTTGCATGCCGATGGCATGAATGTTTTGCGCGGGGTCGAGGACGGGAAGGCGTTTGAAAAGGGATTGAACAATACGACGACGGCTCGCGGGTTGCTTTTGCTGATGGAGGCTATCGCGCATCGGGAAGCTGTCGACCAGGAATGGTCGAACCAGATGATTGAGATATTGGAACGGCAGAAATTTAATGAGGGCATTCCGGCGGGGTTGCCACCGGGGACGCGCGTGGCTCACAAGACTGGGGAGATCACCAAAATTCATCACGATGCGGCTATTGTGTTTGCGCCGAAGCCGTTTGTGTTGGTGATTTTGGTGCGCGGCATTGCGGACGAGAAGGAGAGCGCGGGGCTTATTGCGGATATTACGCGGTTGATTTACAAGGCCGTGGAGTAGATGCGGATTATGCACAACCTTGAGTCCGAGAGGCTCATCCAACGCAGTAGGGTTAAGATGTAGGTCTTAGCGCGGAAAGGAAAGCGGCAGAATGCGATTTGCCTTTCCGCGGAAGGGCCTGTTGGAGAGAGGTCACGCGATGAAGAGTTGGACGCGGATTTTTGCGGTTGGAGCTTTGGGATTATTTTTGGCGGGGGTTGCGGCCGCGGATACGCTGGAATTGAAGGACGGGCGCGTGCTGCAAGGGCGCTACCTGGGCGGGACGCAGGCCGTGCTGCGGTTTGAAGTGAATGGGGAAGTGCAGACGTTTAATGTTTCGACGATTGTGGCGGTGACATTTACGGGTGGTTCTGGTGCGGCTAGCGCTCCAAGCGCTCCTGCTACTACTGCGCCGGCGACTCCGGATCCGGCTGCATCGGCGCCGCCGGCTAGTGCTCCTCAAGATGGGACTCAGGCGCCTGTTACTTCGCAGGATGTTCCGCCTGCGCCTGCTGCTCCTTCTTCTCCCGCGGATCTTGCTTCGCCATCTGCTGCTGCCCCGGCAGTCAAGCCGGCTTCGCCCGCTTCGCCAGCGCAGGATCCTGCCGCTCAATATGGGGAAGTCACTCTGCCGGCAGGGCAATCGCTGCTGGTGCGCATGATTGATGGCGTGGACTCTTCCAAAAATCATGTTGGGGACGTTTTTCACGCCACGCTTGAGACGGATTTGTATGTGCGCAATTCGCTCGTGGCTCGGAGGGGGACGGATGTTTATGGGCGGCTCGCGAATGCGCAGGAAGCTGGGCACCTTTCTGGAAGCGCGGAGTTGCAGTTGGAGTTGATGCGGATTGTGATTGATGGGCGCGATTATCCGTTGGTGAGCAGCGACTACAGTTTGAAAGGGCAGGGCCGCGGGTCGGATACGGCCAAAAAAGTGGGCGGCGGGGCGGTGTTTGGAGCCATCATTGGCGCGATTGCTGGCGGCGGCAGAGGTGCGGCGATTGGCGCGGGAGCGGGTTCAGCAGCAGGCGCGGGCGTGCAGGTACTTACGCGTGGACAGCAGGTGAAAGTGCCGAGCGAGGCCTTGCTGGAGTTCCGGTTGCAGCAGCCGGCGATGGTGACGCCGGTGCAGGGTTAAGGTAACGCGCGACTTTTGTCGGTCTGGCAGCGAGCTGGTGTTGCGTTTTTGAAACTCTGACCCCCCGTTGTCGGATTGGAACCATCGCACGCAAATTCCCTCTTGCTCTTCCTACTGTTAGTGACTAAGCTACCCCCTCGACCTTGGAGAGCCATCGTGCCAAAAGAAAAACCACGCGTAAACATCGGAGAAGTCATCAAGTCGTATCGCAGCCAGAGGGGATTGTCGCAGGGAGACATCGAGCGGCGCACCGGATTGCTGCGCTGCTATCTCTCGCGCGTCGAGAACGGGCACACTGTGCCGTCGCTCGAAACGCTTGCCAAGATTGCGGAAGCCATGGATATTTCGCTCGCGGATTTTTTTCCGGGGACGGAGACGCCGCGCGACCGCGAGACGCAGAAGATGCTCGGGGAGCTTTCGCAGGACGAGATTCGCTTCCTTGCGGAAATCAAGAAATTCAGCGGCACGCTTTCCGATGGAGACAAGCGCCTGGTGCTGGCCATGATCCGCAAGATGGCTACGATGATTCCGCCGCCCACGACGAAGAAACTGGTTGTGCGGCGTCCTGTCACTGTTTAGGGCTTGCAGGAATATCTTGCCTAGAACGCAGACTCCAGTAGTCCACCCGCACGGAGGGGACGCGCTGAAGCGCGCCCCTATACTGCCGTAACGCGCTGCCTTCGAAGCTCAGGCCAGGGAAGCGCGCCTTTGCAGTCCCAAATACATTAGCTTTTAATTGTTTTGGCCGCGGATGAGGCGGATGGGGTCGGGTATTGCGGCGGGGCGCCCAGCTGACGGCGCGCCCGTGCCATCGCCGTCTTGGGAGTCGCCTTCGCCTGGGGCGAGGAAGAGGTTGCTCTCGACTTCGTGTTGCTTGGTGTAGAGGTCGTAGTAACGGCCGGTTGCGGCGTAGAGCGAGGCGTGATTGCCGCGCTCGATGATGCGGCCGCCTTCGACGACGAGGATTTGCTCGGCGCGGCGGATGGTCGAGAGGCGATGGGCGATTACGAAGGTCGTGCGGCCGCGCATGAGGTAGCGAAGGCCTTCCTGAATGAGCGCTTCGGATTCGGAGTCGAGACTCGAGGTGGCTTCGTCGAGAATCAGGATACGAGGATCGGCGAGAATGGCACGGGCGATGGAGACGCGCTGTTTTTGGCCGCCGGAAAGCTTTACGCCGCGTTCGCCGACTAACGTGTCGTACTTTTTCTCGAAGCCGTCCGCGAATTCGTCGACGCGCGCGATACGGCAGGCGGCAAGAATTTCTTCCTCGGCCGCTTCGGGCCGTGCGAAGGCTACGTTTTCGCGGATCGTGCCATCGAAGAGAAAAGTTTCTTGCAGGACTACGCCGAGTTGCGTGCGGTAAGAATTCAGCTTCACCGTGGCGAGATCAATTCCATCCACCAGGACGCGGCCACCCGACGGAACGTAGAAAGCGGCGATTAAGCCGATAATTGTTGATTTGCCCGCGCCGGAAGGACCGACGAGAGCTGTGACTGTGCCGGGTTGCGATTCAAAGCTCACTCCATGCAGAACTTCTTTGCCGGAGTCGTAGGAAAAATTCACGTTTTCCATTACGACCAAGCCGTTTATGCGTTCCATCGTGAGGGTGCGGCGCGGGTCGGCATCTTCCTGCGTTTCATTTAAAATTTCGCGGGTGCGTTCGAGGCCGGTTATTGCTTCGGTGATCTGCGTGCCAATGGCAACGATCTGGAATACCGGCGCTATCAGGAATCCGAGGAAGAGGTTGAAGGCAAACCAATCGCCGAGCGTCATGCTGCCATTCAGGATTTTGTGGCCGCCGAGCTCGAGCATGAGAGCGCTGACGACGCCGAGAAGTGTGGCGCCCGAAAGACTCATTAAGGATGTGGCGGTCAGCGTTTTCAAAACGTTGTCGAGCAGGCGCTGCACGCCGGCGGCGAAAATTCCTTCTTCGCGCTCTTCGGCATGGTAGCCCTTCACGACGCGCACGCCGCCGAGCGATTCGGTGAGGCGTCCGGTGACTTCGGCGGTGATTTTCGGGCGGGCGCGGAAAATCGGGCGGATCGCGGAGAAGGCTTTGCTGATCCACAAACCGAAAACCAGAAGAATCGAGAAAGCGACGCCGGTCAGCATGACGCTGGTGTGGATCAGATAGATCAGAGCAAAAACCGCGGTCATCAATCCGCCGACAAACTCGACGAGACCGGTGCCCACCAGGTTGCGGACGCCTTCGACGTCGCTCATGATGCGGGAAACGAGGACGCCTGTTTTGTTGGCGTCATAGAAAGAGACCGGCAGGCGGCCGATGTGCGCTTGCACCTGGCGGCGCAGTTCGGTGATCATTTTTTGCGCGGATTTAGAGAGCAGTTGCGTGAGCGTGAAGGAAGTCAGGCCCTGAATGAGGGTTGCGCCGAGGACTGCTCCCACGATCGGCGTCAGGAGATTGAACTGGTGTTTGATGGCCACGAGATCGACGAAGTATTTCGTTGAAGCGGGAAGAATTAAGCTGCAGACGCGGCTGATGGCCATCAATACGAAACCCAGTGCGAGCAGGCCGCGACGCGGCTTGATCAGCCCCCAAACATCGGGCAGGGACTTCCAGGCGTTTTTTTTCTTTTCAGATTTTTTGGGTGCGGCGGGATTCGGTTCGGATGCCATAATTTAGGTTCGGAACGGCCGGCTTTCTTGGATGCGTGCCCTGCGAAGAAGAGTACATTTCCTCCGGTCTTTGAACAAGGACGGCGAATGGCCAATAGCGACACGAAAGCCCCTCAGGGAACTTTGATAGTGACCGGCGCGAGCCGCGGGATCGGCGCGGCGGTGGCAAAGATAGCCGGAGCGCGCGGTTTCCGGGTCGCAGTGAACTTCGTGCGTGATGCGCGGGCCGCGGAAGCTGTCGCGTTGGAGATCGTTTCCGCGGGGGGCAGCGCAACCGCGATTCAAGCGGATGTTTCGAGCGAAGAGCACGTGCTTCGGCTTTTTGAAATGGCCGAGCGGGATCTTGGGCCGATCACCGGGCTGGTGAACAATGCAGCGATTACCGGAGGATTTTCGCGCGTCGAAGCGGTTTCGAGCGAGATGCTGACTCAGGTTTTCGCGCTGAACGTGATCGGGGCAATGCTTTGCGCTCGCGAAGCCGTGAAACGCATGTCCACGCGAAATGGCGGACGCGGCGGGGCCATCGTGAATATTTCTTCCCGCGCAGCACAAATCGGCGGAGCAGGAGAATGGGTACACTACGCGGCGTCCAAGGGGGCGCTCGATACATTTACGCTGGGACTGGCACGGGAAGTTGCGACGGAAGGCATTCGCGTGAATGGGGTAGCGCCTGGTCACGTGCAAACGGGACTACACGCGGCGAGCGGCGATCCTGAAAGAATGACGCGACTGGCTCCAACGATTCCGATGGGGCGTCCTGGAGCTCCGCAAGAAATTGCCGAGGCGGTTTTGTGGTTGCTGTCCCCGGCGGCTTCGTACACTACGGGTGCGATTATCGCGGTTGGCGGAGGAAGATAGCCGGCGGTGAGTGACGGCGCTGAGCGAAACAGTTCTTAATCAGCGGCAGCGCCGCCGCGCGGAAGTTCCGCTGTGGCGGGGAGGTTGAGAACGCTGGAGACGAATTCGCTGACCGTGACGCCCAAGTGGCCCCAGAGTCTGCGCTTGAGGCTGGTGTAGTCCTGCGTACCACTGAAAATATCGCCCATTAATTGGCGGAAGACCGCGCTTCGGTTCATCAACTGGACCATGCGCGTGGTTACGGCTGTGCCCAGGAAGGAGCCGCGATAGAAGCGGCGCACGATGCGGGCGGCAAACTCCAATTCACAAGAAAACGCAGCCTTGACCCAGGCGGTGTATTTTTCCGGGCAGCCTTCGGCTATCGATTTGCCCAGCAATTCCCCGGAACGCATGGCGTAGAAGAGCCCTTCGCCTGTAAGAGGGTCCACCCAGGCGGCGGCATCGCCGACCAGAGCCCAATTTTTGCCCAGCACCGCTCGATCGGAGAGCGTGCGCTCCTGGGGAGACGGCAGAACGTGGCTGTAAAATTTTGCGCCTTCCGTCGGGATGGAGTGCTTCCCAACGAAAGCACTCAAGTGTGTTCTGAGTTCGGCGCTCGTATGCGAGGCCATACTGCCGCAAATGCCAACGGAAAGATGGTCGACGCGCGGGAAGGACCAGATGTACCCTTCAAAGTGCGGGAGAAATTTTATGGTGATGGAGTCGGCGGTCTGTGGGACGAAGTAGCCTTGCGTCATTTCCAATTCGTCGCGCTGCAAAGGGCGGGATTCCGGCGCGATTTGATTGCGCGCTCCCGCCGCCAAAACCAGAAAATCGGCCGTGCGCCACTCGCCGTCCACGGAATAGCGGGGCTTCGGTGTGCTTGTATCCACGCTGAGGACATGGGCCTGATGCACTTTGCAGCCCGCGGATTTGGCGCGGTCGAGCAACATCCCGTTCAGAACTTTCCGCGAATAGATGACGATGGGATGCGTCATTTCGAGGTTGGCGCGGTGATCTTCGCTGCTGATCAGCTCCACCGAGCGGACTAATTTTTTTGGATACGGATTGTCGAGCAGGAAAGGGAAGCACTCGACGGCTTTATGGGTTAGTCCGCCGCCGCACGGTTTTTCCCATGCGAGATGTTCATCGAAAATGTGAACCTGGTGCCCGGCACGCGCAAGCTGCTCACCGCACATGGCGCCGGAAGGTCCGCCGCCGACGATTGCTATATCTGACATGGTTGTATCTCGCTGAGGCCTCGAACTCCGTCCCTTGCGCGGAAAGGTACAGGCGGTGGCCCGGTCTGGCAATCCTTTTTCCGTCTAAAGGGCCCCATCAAGTGGTGGGGAAAACCACCAGGCAAAACCCGGCGAGAAGTATAGCACCGAAAAGGGCGGCGGCTGCGGGGGAGGCGGTAACTCTCCGGACAACGCACATGCCCCAGCTCTGGGCGAGGGAAAAGAGGCCGAAGGAGGTTGCCAGAAGTACGGGCAGTATCTCTCCGCTGTGGAGAAAGAAGATGCTTGCGACTATGGCCAGAAGCAAGATCGCGCGGAGGGAGAGAGAGGTGAGCAATCGGCCGAAGGTTTTGCCGGGGGCCGCGGGGCCAAGCACAAATTCTTCCGCAAGATGGTAGGGGAGCACCGCGAGCGCGAAGGGAACGAAGCGGGCGAGTCGAGTGGCGGAGGGCCAGGCCTCGAAGAAGCTCAGATCAATCCATGCGCCGAAGAGAACACAGAGCGTTAGCGCAGCAAACCCCGCAAGCAGAAGGGAAATATAAATGGGCCTCGAAGTTTCAGATGCGTTTCGAGTGTTGCTGAACAAACCCTGCAAGGACTTCACGTGGAAGGCCAGGATGACGATTCCAGCGATCAGCAGCAGGCTTGCGAAGTAGTCGCCCTCGAAGAGATGCAAAACGCGGAGGGGAATCGAGTAACGAAGGAGTGCCACGGCTCCGAGTGCGATGATGCCGAATTCCGAGAAAATGATCAGTCTCGGAGACCCGCTAAGACTATCTGCTGGAAGTCCTGGTTGTTTTTTGTTTTGAAGAATTTCGCGGAGAAAAGCGCCGGCCAGGGTAAGTATGCCGGCCAAGCCGAGGAAAAATCCGATTACCCCCCGATGCGGTGGCAGTGCTTGCTGCCTTGCGATTTGTAACACGCTGGTTGCCCAGGCCTGGGTGGTCAGCATGGCCTGGGCATCGAAGAGGATGCTCACGTGAGTGGCGTGGGCGATTGGAACATATTTGCTTGTTGTATCACCGGGCGCGGGCGCGAGGTCTCTTGCGGCGTTGCTGATAATTCCAGGTTCCCAGGTGCCGTACATCACGAGAGTGTGAGACGGAAGCGTGCCGAAACCGTGATAGGGAATTGCTTCGTCTGGGATACCGCGTATCGGATTCATGGGAGCCGGCGAAATAGCAACCACGCCTGCAACTGGCTGTTGAGAGGCCACGCGCAGCGCGATGGCTCCGCCCATCGAGTGACCGGCCAGAATGGTGCGCTCGGGGTCAAGCAATCCGCGCGCTATCAATTCGCGCACCAGATTTGCGCTGCATTCTTCGGCGCGATCGAACGAGAAGGGGCCCTCGGTGCGGCCGTGGCCTGGCAGGTCCGGGACAAAAACGCGCAGCCCTTGCTCCGCAAGGCCTTCCGCGAGGTAGGACATGATGCGTTTGTTGGCGGCCAGCCCGTGAAATAGAACGACGTAACCCTGTGCGTTTCCACCTGCTGGCTCGACGATGTCCGTGACCAGTCGGCAGCCGCCTGCGCCGATCCGAAACGTCTGCTGCTGTGTGTGTACGCTGAGAGAAAGGCAGAGGCCTGCGACGCACAGGCCTATGCCGATGATCGCGCGAAGCGTTCTTTTTGTGCTGCTCTCCTTTTTCATGGAAGGCGTCCAGCGCGGAGGCGCCGCGGCTGCCCTGCGTGATAAACTAGTTTTTCATTCAACCACAGGGATGTCTTTGCGTGGACCTTCATGGAGTTCCTTTGAACCCTGAGATTCTTAGTATTGCGGAAGCGATTTTGCGGTTTGGGCGCGAGAAACGCAACGGGCGGCGGATTGTGTTTACGAATGGGTGCTTTGATTTGCTGCATCCAGGGCACATCGGCATTCTGGAACAGGCGCGCGAGCTTGGCGACGCGCTTGTCGTGGGCCTCAACAGTGACGCCAGCGTTCATCAATTGAAAGGTCCGGGCCGGCCGGTGTTGCCGGAGCTCGAACGCGCTGAAATCCTCGCGGCACTCGAATGCGTGGACGCGGTGGTGATTTTCGATGAGCTTACTCCGCGCGAAGTCATCGCTCGGCTGCTGCCGGATGTTCTCGTAAAAGGCGGCGATTGGCCCGGCGATCAGATTGTCGGTCGCGAAGAAGTGGAAGCCGCGGGCGGGCGCGTCGTTTCCATTCCGGTTGTGCCGGGTTACTCCACCACGGGGATTCTACAAAAGATTCGCGAAGGCGCGGCTGCGCCTCGCGTGGAAGCCTGACGTCCCCGCATGATTCTCCCTGCCGTTCGCGAACGATTGGATGCCGTGCTCCGACACCCTGCGGTGGAGGGCGCGGTGGGCGCATTGCGCGATGGCGCGCAGCATATCTCTCTTTCGGGGTTGCATGACGTCGCTAAAGCTCTGCTCGCAGCGTACATGACGCATGAATTGCGGCGCCCGGCGTTTTTTGTAACGGATTCCAATCGCCGCGCCGAAGCTCTCGCCGAAACGATCCGCTTTTTTTCAAATGTTTTTCCAGGTGTCACTGGAGGAGTGGCCACGCTTCCGGCTTTTGACACGCTGCCCTGGGAATCGCAAAGTCCGCACCCGGACATTCTCGAGCGGCGCGCCGCAACGCTCTTTCGCTTGACGGACGGGCAAGTTTCGCTGGTGATTGCTCCGATTCAAGCGGCGCTCTGGCGCTATCAGGACGCGACGCTTTATTTGTCGCTCGCGCGCACGTTGACGAAAGACGCCGAGGTCCCGCTGGATGAATTCATCGCGCACCTCGGCGGTGTCGGGTACACGCGGACGGAAATGGTGGAGCTTCCCGGGCAGTTCGCGATGCGCGGCGGGATTGTTGACGTTTTTTCGGCAGAGGCGCCGCGGCCTGTGCGCATCGAACTTCTGGGAGACACGGTCGAATCGGTGCGCGAATTCGATCCGCGGACGCAGCGCTCGATCGCACCCGTGCAGCGCACGACGATTTTGCCGCTTACAGAATGGAATGTCGCCGCGCTGGTCGGCGCATCGCAGGCCGCAGCGCATGGGGCTTCTCGAGCAATTTCGCAGAGTTCCGCGCCTTCCTGGGAAGCCATCTCCTTCTTTGGACCTTCGGAACAGAGCGGCCAGAGCTCTCTCTTTGAGCTTGCGGAAAGTTCGCTGAAGCCGGTTGTGTTTCTGGACGAGCCGCAAAACTTGCGCGAGTCCGCGGAAAAACATCTTGCGCATGCCACGGAAATTTACGAGCGGCAAGGCAGCGCCAGCGCGCCGTCTTCGTCGCATTTCTTCCTGAACGAAGAGGAATTTGCCGGGGCTCTAAAGAAAATCTCTCAAGTTCAAGTGGAGCAGCTCGCGATGAGCATTGGCTCTTCACCGCAATTTGAGCTTTCTTCCAGGCCCAGCTCCCGCTTTCACGGTGACGTCGTCGCGTGTATGGGCGACGTGAAGTCGCAACTCGCTTCCGGGGGAAAAGTCCTTCTTACGGCCGCAAGCACCGGCGAACTCGAGCGCCTTGCCGACATAGCGCGCGAGTACGAAGTGCCCTACGTACTCGGCGAGTCGGAAAACGCGGCGGCGGGTTTCACGGCGGAAGGAGCGCTTGAAACCGCCGGCCTTCTCTTGATTCGCGCCCCGTTCCCTGAAGGTGTGGCTTTCCCGGAAGCGAAGCTCACGATTTTTGGCCACGCCGATCTTTTCGACGTGACTCCCACCGTCGAGCGCCCCAGCCACAAGATTCGCACTTCCGGATTTTTTACGGACTTCGCGGAATTAAAACCCGGGGACTTCATCGTTCACGTGGATCACGGCATCGGCCAATTCGAGGGACTGCGCCAAATCGAATCCGACGGCCACCGCGGCGAATTCATGCTGCTTCGTTATGCGGACGACGCGCGCCTCTACGTCCCGCTCGAACGCATGGACCTGGTGCAAAGCTACCGGGTGGTCGAGGGCGCGCACCCAACGCTCGACAAACTCGGCGGCACTGGCTGGAACACGCGCAAAACGCGCGTCCGCAAATCGCTCGAAGACATGGCGGAACAGCTGCTTACTCTCTACGCCGCTCGCAAGACCGCGCAAGGGTTCGCTTTTTCGCCCGACGGCAATTTCCAGCGCGAGTTCGAAGACGCGTTCGAATTCGAGGAAACGGTCGATCAAAATACCGCCATCGCCGACATCCGGCGCGACATGGAAAAGCCCACGCCGATGGATCGCCTGCTTTGCGGAGACGTCGGCTACGGAAAAACCGAAGTCGCCATGCGTGCCGCGTTCAAAGCCATCTCCGACAGCAAACAAGTCGCCGTGCTTGCTCCCACAACCATTCTTGCCTTCCAGCATTTCGAAACTTTCAAGCACCGCTTCGCGGCATTTCCAGTGCGCATCGAAATGCTCAGCCGCTTTCGAAGCGCCGCGGAACAAAAGAAAATTCTCGCCGAGCTGGAAGCTGGAAAAGTCGATCTGGTTATCGGCACGCATCGGCTGCTCTCGAAAGACGTCAAGTTCCAGGATCTCGGCTTGCTCGTCGTGGATGAAGAGCAACGGTTCGGAGTGGCTCACAAAGAACGGCTCAAAGAAATGCGCCAGAACGTGGATGCACTCGCCCTCTCCGCTACGCCGATTCCACGCACGCTGCACATGTCGCTGGTGGGCCTACGCGACATGTCGGTTATTGAAACTCCGCCGCGCGACCGGCTCGCGATTCAAACGGTCGTCGCGCCATTCCAGGAAGATCTCGTTCGCCGCGCCATCGAAAACGAACTGGCGCGCGATGGCCAGGTCTACTTCATCCACAACCGCGTGGAATCCATCTATTCGCTCGCAACACTCGTGCAAAAACTTGTCCCCAAGGCGCGCGTAGTGGTTGGCCATGGCCAGATGGGCGAAAAAGAACTTGAATCCGTCATGCTCAAGTTCATCAACGGCGAAGCCAGTGTCCTCGTGGCGACTACCATCGTGGAAAATGGCCTCGACATCCCCCATGCCAACACCATCCTGATCAACCGCGCCGACCGCCTCGGCCTCGCCGAGCTGTATCAACTCCGTGGCCGAGTCGGCCGTTCGCACCAACGCGCGTACGCTTACCTGCTCGTTCCTCCCGACACGTCTCTCTCGGACATCGCCCGCAAACGTCTCTCCGCCATGAAGGAGTTCAGCGAACTCGGCGCCGGCTTCCGAATCGCCGCTCTCGATCTCGAACTTCGCGGCGCAGGCAACATGCTGGGCCGTCAGCAGCATGGCCACATCGAAGCCATCGGCTTCGACATGTACTGCCAGATGCTGGAGCGCGCCGTTTCCAAGCTAAAGGGCGAAGAATCCGCCCCCGAGCTGCGCACCACCCTGAGTCTCGGCCTCGACGTTCGCATCCCCGAAAACTACATCCCCAGCGAAAACTTGCGCCTGCGCACCTACAAACGCATCTCCTCGATTGCCACCGAGGAAGAAAAGCAGGACGTCCGCCGCGAATTGGCCGACCGCTTCGGCGCGCCGCCCTCGACGGTAGAAAACCTTTTGGAGTACGCCGTCCTCAAATCCATGTGTGAACGGCTGCGCATCTCGGCAGTCGAACGCCAGGGCAACCGCATCGCAATCAGGTTTCATGCCGAAACTACGCTTGACCCGGCGACTTTGGTCAAGGTGGTGCGCTCGCGCAAGGGCATCAAACTGGACCCCAGCGGCGTCCTTTGGCTGGAAACCACGCGCGGCGAGTCCGTCCCGGGAGCCCTCAGAAACGTATTGCTAGGCCTTCAAGGGCAAGGCTAAACTTAAGGGTGAGGAACTACATGCGAAATCTTGCACTTATGGCGGTCCTGTTGACCGCCCTGCCGCTCGCGGCTCAACAACCGCCCACGCCGCTGCCCGACCAGCAAAAACCGCAGCCCAAGCTCGAAAAGCCCGACGAACCTCCGGCGACACCGGCTGACACCCCCGCGCCGGTCAAGAAGGCTCCCGTGAAAAAGCCTGCTTCTGCCCCGGCAGCCGCCTCAACCGGCGAAGGCAAAGTCGTGGAAGAGATCGTGGCGCGCGTCAACAACGAGGTCATCACGCGGTCGGAGCTCGATCATGCCAGAGCGACTGTCGATGACGAAGTCAAGCAGGACTGCCAGAACCGCTGCACACCTGAACAAATCAAACAGATGGTCGATGACGGGCAGAAGAATGCCCTGCGCAACCTAATCGACCAGTCGTTGCTCGTGCAGCGTGCCAAAGACATGGGCATGAGCGTCGAGCCGGAAGTTATCAAGCAGCTCGATCAAATTCGCATCGAAAACAAATTGGCCAGCATGGAAGCCCTGGAAAAGGGTGTCACGGAATCGGGAGTCAACTGGGAAGATTTCAAGAACAACATCCGCAGCGGCCTCCTGACCAAGAAAGTGATCGGCAGCGAAGTCGGTTCGCACGTCAACGTCCCCAAGGAAGAAATCCAGAAATACTACGATGAGCACAAACAGGAGTTCGTAAAGCCCGAGCAAGTGGCGCTGCGTGCGATCGAAGTGAACACGGCGGGCAAAAGCGACGCGGATGTCGTGGACTTGAAGAAAAAAGCCGAGACGGCCCTGAAGAGGATCCAGGATGGCGAGGACTTTGGCGAAATCGCCAAGCGCTTTTCCGACGGCGCGACCGCCAAACAGGGAGGCTTCCTGGGAGTTTACAAGCGCGGCGAGCTTTCCAAACAACTCGAAGACACCGTCTTCAAAATGAAGCGGAATGACCTCACAGATGTCATGGAAACAAAGCAGGGTTTTCTTGTGATGCAAGTCATGGAGCACTACGAGGAAGGCGAACAGCCGCTTTCGAAGGTCGAGAATGAAATCTCAAACAAGCTGTATGAGGAGCACCTGGAGCCGGCCCTTCGCGATTATCTCAAGACGCTGCGCGAAGAGAGCTACGTGGTCATCAAGCCCGGCTATCAGGATGCCGCCGGCGGGGGCAACTCCGAGATTCAGGAAGTGAGCGCGACTCCGGAAGTGACGAAGTCGAAGAAGGGCCACAAGAAATACCTGCTGTTTGGAAAGCGCTCCACCGATACGGGCGCCTGATGAAGACTGCTTTTGTCGCTGATCTTGCCACCGAGCAGAGCGTCACCACTTATTTCCTCGTGCAAGAGAAGGAAATCCGCACCACGCGCGGCGGCAAAATCTATCTCCGCCTCGAACTCAGCGATCGCACCGGTAGCATAGAAGCAGTGATGTGGGATCAGTTCGAGGCTTCCGCGAAGGATTTCAGCCGTGGGGACGCCGTAAAAGTTCAGGCTCGCGTCGAAATTTATCGCAACAAGCCCCAGCTTGCTCTCCAGCAAGTGCGCCTCGCGAAACCAGAAGAGGTCGATCTCGCCGATTATCTGCCACACACAAAAGAAGATGTTGGCAAGCTTTGGGCGCAACTCCTCGAGTACGCGAATTCCATTTCCGATCCGTGGCTAAAAAAACTGGTCAACGGAATCCTGGGCGACTCCGCGACCGCCGCGCGTTACAAGCGTGCTCCGGCCGCAAAAGTAATGCATCACGCTTACCTCGGTGGTTTGCTCGAACACGTCGTCGGTCTTTGCGGCTTGGCGAAGCTGGCAGCCAATCATTATCCCGAGCTCAATCCTGACCTGCTCCTGACCGTAGCCATACTGCACGACGTTGGCAAGCTCGACGAACTTTGCTACGACCGCGCCATTGGTTACACGACGGAGGGCCAGCTTCTGGGCCACATCGTTATGGAAGTGGAAACGGTCAGTAAGGCGATGGACGCGATCGAAGGATTTCCTCCTGCGCTGAAGACGGTGGTCCAGCATCTGCTCATCAGCCATCACGGCCAGTATGAATTCGGCTCGCCGAAATTGCCGATGATCCGCGAAGCGATGGTTTTCCACTACCTCGACGATCTGGACTCAAAGCTGGCCGCCGTCCGCGCAGCCTTGGCGATCGACTCCGGCGAAGAAGAATGGTCCGCTTACAGCAGCGCCCTGGGACGTAAATTTCTCCGCCTCGACGAATTTCTGAAACTGCCGTCTTCGAAATAGCTCTAGCTGCCCTCTGCGGGTTGTTCTCCTCTGCGTCTCGCAGCAACCGGCCTGGAATTGGTTTTGCCCTCGCTGTTATATTGCAGAAGTCTATTCACTTCCTGACTAACGGTGTAATATCGCTGTCTACTTCAGCCTCGCTCGTGACCTTGGGCATTGTTCATGTATGACAAGCAAACCGCGCATTAACACCCCGGAGCCGGAACGACGGAAGCGACAATCGAGAGGTGACCGATGAAAGAAGATCGAGGGGCTCATCGAGACAGCAAGCCCGGCTTGCTCGGGCGAAAGAGCTTGATCGCTGCAGTCACATTCCTCGGCCTGCTCGCCGTGTTTGCGGCAATCGTGGTGATTTTCACCGTGCACAACAGCCTCGAGGTGCCGAGGATCGCTAGACCGAAGAATGTTGTCTGGCTACCCCAGAATTGGACAGAAGCTCAGCGTCAGCGTTATTACCATATCGCGCAGGGCAGCGAGCTTATGCCTTACGCCTGGTTTCTCGCGCTCGAACAGCCGCAATTCACCATCAACGGAGCTCCAGCTTTCAGGGTCGATCCCTACATGCAGGGGTTTGGATTTATTCCGGACAGCGCCAACGAACAAAATCCGGACGGCCTGCCGGTTGGCTTTGCGCGCGACGATCATTTTGTCGATCCATACACGGGGCAGAAAAATGTGGTGCTGGGTCTTACGTGTGCGGCCTGCCACACAGGAGAGATATTCTTTGGCGATAAGGCCATCCGGATCGACGCCGGGCCCTCGTTGATCGATCTTCAGAAGTTCACCAATGCGCTGGGACTCGCGATTACATGGACTTACTACGACCCGCTCCGTTTCCGCAGGTTTGCGCACCGGATACTTGGACCCAATCCGCCTCCCGCCGATGTAGATCTCTTGCATCGGGCGCTTAAATACTACCTCGACACCAGCTTCGCGGAGCTCAAAGCGAACCGCCATCTCTTCCCGACTCCTGAAGGTTACGGCCGCACGGATGCCCTGGCGCGAATTGGCAACTTCGTTTTTGGAACGGAGCTGAACAATAGAGAAAACATGGCGCTTTCCGATGGCCCGGTGAACTACCCGCCGGTTTGGGACGCGTCATGGATGGACTGGGTACAGTACAACGGCTCGATACAGGGTCCGATGGGGAGAAATGTCGGCGAGGCGTTGGGCGTGCGCGCGCGCGTCAATCTCCTCGGTTATCCCGGAGCGCGGTTTGAGAACACCATCCGAGTGGATAATCTCCGCGAGATAGAGATTTTGATCGGGGGTGATGCGCTCGGAAAGGGCGTTTGGTCTCCAAAGTGGCCGGAAGATATTCTGGGAAAGATTGATCGCGGAAAGGCGGCCGAAGGCGAAAAGCTTTACAACACACTCTGCTTGCATTGCCACCAACCGCCCATGCTTTCCGAGGAAGGCCGCAAGCCCGAGCACTGGACCAGCTATACGAACAGTTCGGGAAGGCAATTCTTCAAAGTGACTATGATCCCGTTGGAAGAAATTGGAACCGACCCGAAGGAAGCGCAGAACTTTCATAACCGAACGGCGGACAGTGGACCTCTCGGGAAGGGAACCGTAACGGCCAAAGACGGATTGACCTACGTTGCGCAAACGGTGATCGCTAACGCATACGCCGACCTCAAACTTTCACCGGAGCAGCAGAAAGAATGGAACGGTTACCGGGAGAACATACTTCTGGCGCCGCTGGCCTACAAGGCGCGGCCCCACAACGGCATCTGGGCTACGCCTCCCTACCTTCACAACGGTTCCGTTCCCAATTTATTTGCTCTGCTTTCGCCAGTGTCCGAGCGGCCCACCATTTTCTATCTTGGGAACAAGCAATTCGATCCCGTAAACCTTGGTTTGAACGCCGACGCCCTCAAAGGTGCCTCTGAGTTCCGCACCGATTTGCCGGGCAATTCGAATGCAGGACATGAATTCAACGACGGTCCAAAGGGCAAGGGAGTGATCGGCCGCAAGCTGTCTAAAGAGGAACGAATGCAGATTATTGAGTTCCTCAAGACGTTGTGACCCGTCTTTCCATCTGCCAAATCCTGCAAATGAGGAGCTTACTGTGCCCGTAGCCTCGGATAACCCAATTTCTTATCCCCACGCAGATGCAGCTTTGGGGGAAAAACTGTTTCCCGACGAAGCAGCCCTGGCCGAACAGTTGGCGGACACAATCGAAAAAACGATTCGCGAACAATACCAGCCCGGGAATGCGCGCCGCGATGTGCACGCAAAGGCGACTGGGTTTCTTAAAGCGGAATTCCGCGTCCACGAAACGCTCCCCGATAATCTCGCCAGGGGCGTTTTCGTTCCCGGCAAGATCTACCAAGCGTTGATTCGTTTCTCGAATGGTTCAGCGAATGCCGCCGAGTCCGACAACCATCAGGACGGGCGTGGCATGGCGATCAAGCTGCTCAACGTTCCTGGAGAAAAGATTCTCGAGAGCGATCGCCACGCCACCACACAGGATTTCGTGATGATCAATCACCCGGTCTTTTTCACCAATGATCCTCAGAGCTATCTCTCGCTGCTTCAAAAAGCAGGAAGCAGCAATCTGCTTGCGAAGATGACGATCCCGTTCGCTCTGGGGCTCAAGGGCACGGCGCTCGCAATGGAAATACATCACGGTAAAATCTCGAATCCGCTCCAGACGCGCTACTTCTCGGCTTCTCCCTATCAATGGGGGGTCGGACCGGACCGGCAAGTCATAAAATTTTCCGTTGTTCCCGTTTCGGCGGCGGTCGACCCCATGCCTGACAATCCTGGCCCCGACTATCTTCGCGAGGCCATGCAGGCCACGCTCCAGAAATCCACGGTCGGTATGAAGTTTCTCGTCCAGCCAAAAATCGTTGACAATATGAGCGTGGAAGACTCCACGACGGAATGGCAGGAGGCTGAAGCGCCATTCCACGAAGTCGCGACGATTCACATTCCCCAGCAGGATTTTGACACCCCTGAACAGAATGCGCTTGGCGAAAACCTCTCTTTTACTCCTTGGCACGCGCTGCCGGAACATCGGCCGCTCGGGTCGCTCAACAGGATTCGCAAAATTGTGTACGAGCGCGTGAGTCTCGTAAGGCACGCCATGAATTCGCTCGAAAGACGCGAGCCGTAGTACCGCGAGGGCCAGCTAACTGCCGGCGGAACTCGCGGGCCGACTGCGGGCACTGGATGGACTCGCCGCTGGCAAATTGTGGCCAGAGCTTGAAAGTCCCAGGCGGTCTCGTCTTGCTAGAAAGACGAATAACGGCCTACACTTGAATTGATGATTCCGGTTAGTTTCCAGATTCGTGACTTAACGATCCGCCCTGCAGCGGTGCTTGCGCCCATGGCTGGCGTGACGGACACGCTTTTCCGCCGGGTGATTCGCGGGCTGGGCGGGTGTGGCTTGTTGATGACGGAGTTCACAAGCTCCGAGGGGATCACGCGAAGCGCTGCAAAAACGCTGCGATACCTTTATTTTCAGGAAGATGAGCATCCCATTACCGCGCAGCTCTTCGGCGCAAATCCGCAGGTTATGGCGGACGCCGCCAAAATGGTGGAAGACCTGGGCTACGACGCCGTGGACATCAACCTGGGCTGTCCAGCCAAGAAAGTGGTGAAGTGCGGCGGTTCTGGTTTGCTGCGCGATCTGCCGTTGCTCGGAGAGATTTTTCGTAACGTTCGTGCTGCGGTTCGCATCCCATTGACGATTAAGCTGCGGGCCGGCTGGGATGATAAGTCCATCGTGGCTGTCGAAGTCGCAAAAATGGCTGAAGATATTGGCGTTGAAGGCATTGCTGTGCATCCGCGGACTCGCGAGCAAGGCTACGCGGGAGCGGCTGACTGGAGCATCATCGCCGCCGTGAAGCAGGCCGTGAAAATTCCCGTGATTGGCAATGGGGATATCATTGTGCCCGAAGACGCCGAGCGCATGGTCTGCGAAACAGGTTGTGACGCGGTGATGATCGGCCGGGCGGCCGCCACGAATCCCTGGATTTTCACGCAGATGCAGCAATACGCTGCGAGTGGCCGATACGACACACCGAGCGAGGACCACCGCAGGCGTTTACTCTCCGGCTACTATAGGCAAATTTGTGCTGCCAACCTGCCTGATGGTATAGGCAAAATGAAGCAGTTCGCTTGCTGGTTTACCCATGGCGTGGGGAACGGCAGCGAGCTTCGACGAATCGTACATGCGGCGCGAACGCCCAGCGAGGTGATCGAAAAGGTGGAAGCCTTTTTCGAGAGCCGCGCCGCCGCGAATGCCAGCCCGGGGTCGGTGGCCGGCAGAAAAGAGGACCCAGCCCATGGTCCCGTTAACGCAAACTGCTACGAGACAACGCTCGGAGCGTAGAATCGCTGTTCGGCTGCCGTTGAAAGTGCGGGGACGCGACAGCCGCGGTGTGGCCTTCGAGGAAGAAACCTCCAGTGAAAATTTGTGCCGCAGCGGCGCCGCGTTCGTTACGCGCTTTGACGTGGCCATCGGCTCCGATCTCGAAATCAGGATTCCCTTTAGCAACTATGCCTCGCGACGCAGGGAAGCGGACTTTGCGACGCGTGGGCGAGTAGTGCACGTTGTAGATGCCGAAACACAAGGCGAGCGGCTGGTCGGAGTGCAGTTCACAGGGCCGCGCTTCCAGCGCGTCTTCCGCCCGGAAAACGCCGCGTAGTTTCGTTCCGTATTGTGGGGCCGGCTTTCCGAAGCGGGCCTGCGACTTGAATGTTTCTTGCTCCTATCGAAACGCCTTGTCCCGAATCCAGGCGCAAAACTTTTCAATCAAAAGCGGCCACTCTCTTTTCAACCAAAAGTTGGCCACTCTCATGTTAGAGTAACCCTCACAATGTGAGGCGCCCAGACGGCGCTTCTGATAATCACCCTTGGAGGAGTTCGCATCATGGCTCGCGCCCATGCCGCTCGAGGCGGTTCGGCTGCCGTTCCACTCTCCGGCGCTCGCAGGCGCACGCGCTCGTTAAATCCGGAACGCAGATCCCAGGACAAACAGAACTTGAAGGAAGCAGCCCCCGGCTTGCGCGAGCGAAAGAAAGCCCGCCTGCGCCAGCAGATTATTTCCACGGCCATAAAGTTGTTCCGCAAACGCGGCTACGAGAAAACGCGCGTCGACGATATCGTCGAACTCCTCGAGATCAGCCAGCCGACTTTCTTCCGCTATTTCCCCAGCAAAGACGCGGTACTCCGCGAGGTAGGCCGGCGCGGCTATGCCTGCATGGCCGAGCACTTAAAGACGGAACTTTCCAGCGAGGCAACCACTGCACAGCGCCTGCAACGTTTTTATGATGGACTGGCGCGCGAAACGGAGGCCGACCGGCCCCTGTGGCAAGCCGTGGTGCTCTCCGGCGCGATGGACCCCGTTCGCTCGCCGGATCTCCGGCAGCCCGAGCAAGTCGCCGTTGGATTGCTGCGCGAGATTCTCCTGAAAGGCCAGAAGCGCGGGGAGATTACGCGGGCGTTCCCGGTTGTTCATCTCGCCGAATTCATGGAAGCGCTTTACCTCACCGTGGTACGCCAATGGGCTGTCGATCTTCCGGGCCCCCACAAGCTGACGGAGCGAGTCCGCAGCGCCGTGGCCTTCTTCCTGCGCGGCATCCAACCCTGATTTCCTGACCGCAGGCCAAAGTTCCCGCCTGCTTTCCTGCCGGCGGAACAAAGCTCCCGCTGATTTCTTCTTGACGTTAGTTGCAAAGATGTGATAGCAACTATCATAATTCTGGATTTGAAGGATTTGAAAAAGAGACATTTCGAAGGATGTCAGGCCCTTCTGGATGCATCTCTTTCGCGGGTTTTGGGTCCAAGTACCGGGGTTGTGCAGGCACGTCTACATTTTGGGGGTGGAAAGTGAGAATCATCAAGATACTCACGTTTGCGCTTGCGTCGATTTTCCTTACGGCTGGGTTGAGCTTTGCTCAAGGCGTAGGTTCCTCAGGGGACTTGACTGGCACAGTCACGGATCCGACCGGGGCTCAAGTGCCAAATGCCAAAGTGACGGCGAGCGACGCCGCCAAGGGCGTGCAACGCAGCGTCGAGACGGACGAGCATGGATTGTACCGGCTGACCGGACTCCCTCCATCGAGCTATAAAGTCACCGTCGAACACTCTGGGTTCCAAACGCAGGTCGCTTCCACCGTCGCGCTGACGGTGGGTCAAACGCTGGTACTGGACTTCTCCCTCAAGTTGTCCGGGTTGTCGGCGCAGGTGGAAGTGAGTTCGGAACTGCCCGTCATCGAAACCGAGCGAGGCAGCCAATCGAATACACTCACGGAAGATATCATTTCAGAACTGCCTATCGATCGCCGCGATTACCTGACGTTTACGCTGCTGCTGCCGGGGGTGTCCGATTCCACGCGGGTTGCAGACGACCAGGATTATCGAGTGAAACAGACGCCGCAAAGCGGACTGTCCTTCTACGGAAGCAACGGCCGGGGAAACAGCGTGACCGTGGACGGAGGGGAGGTCAATACTGATTCGGGCGGCGTTCGGCTAACATTGAGCCAGGACGCGGTGCAGGAGTTCCAGGTAAATCGCAGCAACTATGGCGCAGACCTGGGAGGTGCAAGCGGAGCCTCGATCAACATCGTCTCGAGGTCAGGGACCAACAACGTGCACGGAAGTATCTACAGCTATTTCCGCAACAGCGGTATGGATGCACGCGATCCATTTGCGTTCAGCTCAGCCCTGGCGCCGGACCCGACCTTTAGCAACTTTAACTTTAATTCCGTTGGCGAGCCAATCAAAAACAGCCTTAGCCGCTACCAATATGGCGGAGCCGTGGGGGGGCCCATTCGGAAGGACAAGACGTTTTTGTACGTGGCCTTTGAGGGGTTGTTGCAGAACTCGCAGAATAGCGTGCCCCTGTTGACGAACAGTTCGATCTTCGCGGGACCGAATCCGCTGGCGACGTCAAACCCATTCTCGGAGAGCGATCCGAGATCCGCACAGCAGGCGATTGTCAGCGCGCTGGCAGCGGACCCGGGAAATCCCATGGTGCCGTGCATCAACAACCCGAACGGCACGATTACCAGCTTGTCCGCGCAGAATTGTGCCGGTGCCCTTGCGCTAGGATTGACGGTCGCCCCAACGACAGGGCTGACGGCGGGTCAAGCGGCGATCAATCAATATCTGATCACCCAGCTGGAAACAAACGGAGGGTTGTTTAACTACAACACGCGGGAGTATTTGGCATCGGGGCGGCTCGATCATCGAATCGACGACAGCAATCAGCTCTATTTCAGCTACCACTTCGGGCATGACCTGGAAGAAAACCCGGACGTGCAATCGCTTACAGGGTTTTCGGCGGGCAGCTCGATCCACAACTATGACGACAATGCTTATGCGGGATGGTTCCACCAGTTCAGCCCGACGATGCAAAACGAGTTGCACCTGCAATTTAACTACGACAGCTTCAACGTAATTCCTAATGAGCCGGGAGAGGTGGGGCTGCAGATACCCGGATTCGTAAACAATTTGGGGACGAATATCTTTCTGCCGAATTTCACCATCACGCGGCGGACCGAAATCGCGGACAACATAAGCATGACGCGCGGCCACCACACCATGAAATTCGGCGCTTCCGAACTGCTCCGCGGCAATCACTCGGAATCGCACACGTTCATGCCGGGGCGATTTGTGTTTGGTTCGCTGCCGGGCGTGGCGCTCAGTCCGTGCCTGGCAAATCCGACCGGCGCTGCCACAACCAACCCCGATACCGCGGGCTGCGGACTGGCAGGCACTCTTGGCTCGGCTGGCATCAACGCGCTTCAGTCCGCTTCGTTGGGCGCGCCGCAGGTCTATCAGCAAGGATTTGGAGACGCGGACTATCCCGCTTATACGCGGCCGTTTACAGCGGGCTATTGGCAAGACACGTGGCGAATCGTCTCAAACTTTACTCTGACTTATGGGCTGCGATATGAGGTTGATTCGCAATTCCTTCCGCTGAATACCTATCATGGCGACGTGGCTCCCCGCGTGTCGTTTGCGTGGGATGTGTTTAAGGATCACAAGACGGTGGTGCGCGGGGGATACGGAATTTTCTACGGGGCCGTTGACTCGCAGATACCCCAAGTGGACGAGAGCCTGGGAGTCCTTAACAAGAACCACAGTACGGTGGAAAACCAGAACAACACGTCTCAGGTTCCGGACCAAATCAACAATGTGGTGGGCACCTGCGGGATCGGGGTCACCGCGTTTGGGACCGCGGGCACGATTTTTCCTGGCAGCGGCAGCAGCCCGTGCAACCGGTACATTTCCATCTATGTGGATTCACTTTCGCCGAGCGGCCTGCCTTTCCTTCAAACCTCAGCGCAGGTTTTCCAGGGGCTCTTCGGTCAGGGGCTGATTCAGTGCACAACCCCGACGGCCGGGAATGCCGCTTGCATCACGCCGGCGGATGTGGCGCCGTACGGCATCTTCGTGCAGAACAGCGGCCAACTGTCGCCGCTGACGGTGCTCTTCAGCAATCCGCAGAACTACAAACCGCCCTATTCCCAGCAGGCGTCGATTGGAATTGAACACGAGATCGCTCCGGGGTTCAGCATCGCGGTGAGCGGCATCTATTCGCACACGCTGCGGCTGCCCGTGGCGATAGATACCAATCTGTTGAACGCGCCAATGAGCACGGTTACCTTGGCCAACGGGAAGAGCTTTTCCTACCGGAACTGGAATACCAGTGCCGCGGCCGATCCGCTCGGAGGCACGGAGTTTCCCGGTGGCGTATTCCCCTGTGCGATAACCTTGAACGGCTTTGGCCAGCCCGTCTCACCGTGCTTTGTGAATCCGCTGATCGTCCAGAACAACCAGTACACGTCCGCGGCATCGTCCCTTTACGAGGGCGGCATCGTGGAAGTCAAAAAACGATTCAGCCAATCCTTCACGTTGTTTGGGAACTACACGTACAGCAAAGGCTTTGACACTTCGACAGATTTCAATACCGATTACGGGCCACAGGATCCGACCAACCTGAGCCTCGACCGCGGCCTATCGGAGTTCGACGAGCGCCACAAGGTCGTCGTCGCTGGAGTGTTCGATAGTCCCTGGAAGAATCCTATCCTTGCGGGCTTCCAGCTTGCCCCGATTTTCAGTTACCACAGTGGACTGCCCTTCAATCTGCTGGCCGGCGGAGAGGTGAATGGAGACAATCACACGACGAATGAACGTCCCATTGGAGCCGGCCGCGACACAGGTCTGGGACCGGACTACGTGAACTTCGACATGCGGCTTACCTGGCAGCATAAGGTTCACGAGAAGGCCACTCTGCTATTTACCGCAGAGGGCTTTAACATTGCAAATCACACCAACTACGCAAGCGTCAATAATGTGGTCAATCCGCTCTTCGGTATTCAGACAGGGCCAACGACATGCCCGATCGCAGGCACATGCGCAACGGGGAATACCACGTTTAGCGTTCATGGAAGCGCAGCGTTTTCGCCTAGCCAGCCGCTCGGGTTCACTTCCGCGTTTCCGAAGCGGGAGATTCAGCTCGGCGTGCGGCTGAACTTCTAGAAGTAATTGGACGGCGCGCACGGCGCAACACGAGTGCGCCTCATTGTTATCGCTGTCGCTGCTGCCTATTTGAGTTCCAAATCAATTCAGGAGGAATCGGCTATGTGGCGAACGATGAGGAATCTGGCTGGGGCTGCGACAATTTGCTTGTTTATTCTTCTAGGAGTTTGCGGGAGCGCTTACGCGCAGGCGGGTGTCACCGCGAAGACCGGGCCTCTTTCCGACGGCGCGACCTATCTGATCGAGGTACCGGCAAACTGGAACGGAACGCTATTTCTCTATAGCCACGGTTATGTAACGCCGGGAAGTCCTAACCCGGCGACGGACGTTGGCGACCCGATTACAAGGTTTTTCATGCTATCGAGTGGCTTTGCGCTCGCCGGTTCTTCTTATGCCACCACGGGTTGGGCCATTCAGCAGGCTCTGCCGGATCAGATTGCTGTGCTCGACAAATTCAACCAGCTCTTCAGTCCTCCGAAGCAGACGATTGCCTGGGGACACTCGCTAGGAGGCATCATCACGGCAGGGCTGATTCAGACGAATCCTCAGCGGTTTGACGCTGCGCTCCCGATGTGTGGAGTGCTTTCTGGTGGCGTGGCCACATGGAACACCTCGCTGGATTCCGAGTTTGCTTTCAAGACGCTGCTGGCGCCGGGAACGGGACTGCAACTCGTGAATATTGCCGATCCCGTCGCGAATCTTGATCTTGCCGAAGTGGTGCTGGCCGAAGCGCAATCCACTCCTCAGGGACGAGCTCGGCTTGCGCTTGCTGCTGCCTTGGCCGATCTTCCGGGATGGTTCACACCGACCTCGCCCGAGCCGGCTCCCACTGATTTCGCCGACCAGCAGATCAACCAATTCCTCTGGCAACAGCAAGTGGACTTCCCGTTCGTTTTTGCGTTTCGCGCGGAATTGGAAGCGCGCGCGCAGGGCAACGTTTCCTGGAACACGGGTGTGGACTACCGGAGACAGTTGGATCTATCGATCGGCCGCGACGAAGTGATCGCGCTTTACGCGCAAGCGGGGCTGGATCTCGACGCCGACCTAGACACTCTGGAAAAGACGGCTCGAATCAGCGCCGATCCCGAAGCCGTTCACTACCTGGAGAAATATATTATTTTCGATGGGGAGATTCATATCCCCGTTCTGACGCTGCACACGAAAGGCGATGGGCTGGTGGTGGTGCAAAACGAAGAAGCGTACAAAGACGTGGTTGACGAAGTGGGGAATGGGAAATTCCTGCGCCGGACGTTTGTCTCGCGTGCTGGGCATTGCGCGTTTACTCCGGCGGAAACCATTGCTGCCGTGCAAACACTGCTGGGACGTCTGGACACGGGGAAATGGCAAGGAGTCCAGGCAGGGGATCTGAACAATGCCGCGGCTGCGCTAGGACCGAATTTCAATGTGTTCGCTACCAGCCAGGGCGTGGTGCCCGTTCCGCCGGCGTTCATCGAGTTTCACCCGGGGCCCTACCTGCGGCCCTTCGATGCTTTCTCGCCGGAATGCCTTTTCGATGACCGATGCCGCGATGACTTTTTCGGGCATGGACCTTTCTAGCGAAGAGTCGGAAAGGCGTATTATTTCCAGAACGCGTAGAAGCGCCGCGATAGAGTTCAGTTCGCTGGCGGCGCGCAGGTGAAGTTTGCCGCGTCATTTGTGTCGCCGGAACCCTTGTATTTGGCGACTTGGGGATAAGCGCACAGCGGTCGGGTCCCTTTCACTGATGGTTCAGATGCTCCGCCGCCTGCCACTTTGGAAGCGATGACCGTCGAAGGAGCCGCGCCTTTTTCTACCCACTGTTCCAACGCGAGATAAATATTGTGTTGCGGATCGTTTACAGGGCTCCAGCCGCTTTCCCCAAATACGTCTGGCCCTGGACCGCCGCCACAATGCTGCATCCCCGGGACCATGAAGAGCCGCACGAACGAATCGCGTTCCGCCTGTCCCATCTTGCTTCCAACGTTCTCGTAATAGTTGATGGTGTTCAGAGGGGAAATCGCAGCATCGTTCCAGCCATGATAAATGATGAGCTTCCCGCCGTGTGATTCGAAGGGTTTCAAGTTTGTTTCCGTTGCGTTCAGCACGTTAGAGAATTTCTTGTCCGCGGTTGCGACGGCGTCATCGAGATTGGCCTTCTTGTAGTCCCAGTCGGCTTTGTCGTAAACCATATCGGAGAAAAATCCGCCACCAAACGCAAAGAGCAGACTCTTTCCCGGAGCTTGACCGGTAATCCAGAGGGGCCAGCCGCCGTCGCCGTCTTCGCCTCCGGGGAGAAACCCCGGAAAAAGTTGATTGCCTTTGGAATCGTGGGCGCCTGCGTAGAGTCTTTCCAGCGTGTCTGCCTGTCGGGAAGTCAGGCAATCGTCGGTGTTGACCGTTTTGCAGATCATCGTCGATGTATTGACGTGGCATTTTCTTGGATCGTTGAGCACGCCATCAGTGACACCATCCATCGCGTCACATTGCGCGTTCACGGACCGGGCGATGAAGGGAATTTTACTCGTGGGAATGTAGCTTGCCGGATCCAGAGTGGTGGTCTGCGCGTCGTACAGCGCGCCTCCCAGCAGATGGGTGAAGTAATTCGCGGGTGCTCCGGCGAGGATGCCGTCGTAGTCGTCGGGGAAGCGTTGCGCTTCCATCAGGGCCTCCCTGCCGCCATTGGAGCAATTTGCAAAATACGCGCGTTGCGGAGCGTCGCCGTAGAAGACCTTCACGACGGCTTTGCCGGTCAGCGTCATCTCGTGAATCCCGCGATACGCGAAATCCACAATTTTCTCCGGGTGTCCGAGGGCCCAGCTTGCGTCCGTTCCGCCTGCGGCGTGACCGGTATCCGTGGCCGCCGTCGCATAGCCTTGAGCTACTGCTCCCGCCAGCGAACCATAGTCAATTTCGCCGGCAAATCCGCCGTTGCCCTGGCCGCGGAATTTGCCGTTCCATCCCGTGACAGGCATCCAGACTTCAATTTTGATATTGGAGTCGGTGGTGGGCTTTGCTTCGGCCGTCAGCCTGCAAAATGCGGGGAGCCGCTTGAACAGTTTCGGATCGCCTGACAACCACGGCGCCATAGTCGCAGGCGGGGTAAACGCACCAGCCGCGACGGTCTCTGCCGAAGTAATGATCGTATTTGGCAAGGTCAGCTGTGCCAATTGCTCGCAGGGCGTTCCTGCTGCCCGCGCCGCAGGAATAAATATGCTGCCCACCAATAGAAACGCGGCCGCCGCGAATTTATTCATGCGAAGCTCCTCTCGGGTCTACTAATTCGATTTTCGATCGCTAGGACACGATCAGTGGTTTATCCTTGGGGATTGCTTCCAGCGTTGCTTTGTCCAAATTCAGATGCGCCGCCACAAGTTCCGGCGGTGTGTGCGAGAGCCACTCGGAAAGCGCGAGATCCTGGTAATAGCTGCTTTTGAACATTTCCAGGAATTTCAAAT